>Ga0193751_1000100_pt1 | contig 76571 bp, 54 predicted proteins | sample L1c2metaG_FD_143050 | JGI IMG/M metagenome (GOLD analysis project Ga0193751, IMG submission 143050) | Soil microbial communities from a riparian zone of the East river system, Colorado, United States - L1c2 | ecosystem: Environmental > Terrestrial > Soil > Riparian zone | place: USA: East River...
CGCGAAACGGCACTCGCCCGCGCTGGATGCGTTCGAACGTTTCCTCGAACGTGTTCATGATGAACCAGAACACGCTGCCTACTTCACGCAGAAAAGTGCGTGTGAGTTGGCCAATTCCCTGGGCAACTAAAGCTGGCGGATTAGCGTCTGTCATGGCCGGGAAACGTGGCCTTACTTGTCGCTGGGGAAAAGAGCAAAGTTCAGCAGAGCGAAGAGCTGCTTAGGGAGTGCGCAACGCGTGTCTCCGCGTCACTTTCATCTACTGGACGGCCAATGTATGATGCCAAATCAATAGGACCGACGGTCATTCTCGCGCACATCCAGACAGCATTACATGAAATTGTTTCGCATACTCAATTGCTTCTTTGCCGTTGCGCTATTTAGTCCCGAGGCGCAAGCGCTTGCCCAAGAGAATCAGCCAGACATGGAAGCAAAAAAAATTGGACTCGTGATCCACGGCGGGGCCGGAACCATCGAGCGCAGTAAGATAACGCCGGAAAAAGAGCGCGAATATCGCACGGGGCTTGAGCGCGCTCTGACAGCTGGTTACGAAATTTTGAAGCGCGGCGGCTCAAGTCTCGACGCCACGGAAGCGGCAGTGCGCGTGCTCGAGGACGATCCGCATTTTAATGCCGGCAAGGGCTCCGTGTTCACAAGCGCTGGCACGAACGAGATGGACGCTTCAATCATGGACGGGAAAACGCTCAAGGCCGGAGCGGTGGCCAGTGTGAAACACGTGAAAAATCCAATCGGTCTGGCCCGGCTGGTTATGGAAAAATCGCCGCACGTCATGCTCGATTGCGCGGGCGCGGAAGCGTTCGCGAAAGAAAATGGGATCGAGCTTGTAGATGAAAAATATTTTTTTACGCAGGAACGTTGGGACGCGCTGCAGAAAATCAAAGAAGCGGAAAAGCACGGCGGCGTCGGCGGCAAGAAATTTTTTATCTCCGAAGACGATCGGCACGGGACGGTCGGCGCTGTCGCGTTGGATAAGGAGGGGAATTTAGCGGCGGCGACTTCCACCGGCGGAATGACAAACAAGCTGCCTGGGCGAATTGGCGACACCCCGGTCATCGGCGCCGGCACCTACGCGAACAATCGAACCTGCGCGGTATCCTGCACCGGTGACGGCGAGTATTTTATTCGTGCCGGCGCGGCGCATGAGGTCTCAACTCTGATGGAATATCGTGGCATGAAATTGCAGGAAGCGGCACAGACGGCTCTGGACGCGGTTAAGAAACTTGGCGGCAGCGGCGGTTTGATCGCCATCGATAAGAATGGCGAGATAGCCTTGCCATTTAACACAAACGGCATGTATCGGGGCTACGTTGATCCAAACAGCAAGTTTGTCGTGGAGATCTATCGTTGAAGCGTCAAAGCGGCAAGCGCATCCTGTCATGTTGAGCGAAGCGAAACATCTCTGATTATCACGTTTGTGTTGCCGGAAGAATGAACCAAAGATTCTTCGCTTCGCTCAGAATGACGACGCTGTTTCCGCTTCAACGCTTCAACGGTCTAACGTTTTAACGCTTTCGATGCTCCCGCCTTTTTCGATCGTTATTCCCTGTTTCAACGAAGAAGGGCGCATCAGCGAAACGCTGCGCGTTACGATCGCCTATCTCGCCGCGAACGCGCCGAAAAGTGAATTGATCGTAGTGAACGATGGATCGACCGATGGAACGGGCGCAATCGCGCGCAAAATTTTATCAGAAACGAACATCGCGACGCGTTTGCTCGAAAACTTTCCAAATCGTGGAAAGGGCGCGGCGGTTCGCTCGGGATTGCTTGCTGCGCGCGAACCGATCGGGCTTTTTTCTGATGCGGATCTTTCCACGCCGATTGAAGAGACACCGAAACTCATCGAGCCGATTGCAAACGGCGAAGTCGATATTGCATTTGGATCGCGTGCGCTTGACCGCAGCTTGATCGGGGTCCATCAGCCGTGGCGGCGGGAACAAGGTGGCCGTGTTTTCAATCTTCTGGTCCGCGTGGCGACCGCTCTGCCGTTTTGGGACACCCAATGCGGGTTCAAGGCTTTTCGTCTTGATGTTTGCCGTCCGATCCTGGAAGCCGCTCGCGTGAATGGCTTCGCGTTCGATGTGGAGCTGCTTTATCTCGCGCAACGTGCCGGCTTGCGAATCCGGGAGATTCCCGTCCGGTGGAATCATGCGGAAGGAAGCAAAGTCAGCTTTTTCCGCGACAGCCTGCGGATGCTACGAGAAGTGATCACGCTGCGGATGGCCAGTCATCCCGAACGGACGTGAGGGACCTCTCAAAAGCTGATTGATCACGCAATTTGGGTTTGCGCAATCAGTCCTTCGATTGCGAGGTTCCTCGCTGCGCTCGGAATGACAAAGCTTGTGCAGCGCGTAGATTTAATCGCCCTCTTTCGCGATGCACGTTTTCCAATTTCATCCTGCCGTTGCACAATGGTTCGAGCAAACGTTTGGATCGCCGACAGAACCGCAAATGCGCGGCTGGCCGGCAATCCAATCTGGGCGGCACGTGCTAATTTCTGCGCCGACAGGTTCAGGCAAAACGTTGGCGGCGTTTCTTGCTTCGCTCAACGCGCTGTTCCGCGAAGGCGTCGAGGCGGAATTGCCGGATGAAACGCGAGTCGTTTACGTGTCGCCGCTCAAGGCATTGAGCAACGATATCCGCAAAAATCTGCAAGAGCCGCTGGCTGGCATTCGCGCGTTGTTGGGCGAAACAAATGGCCGCGAGATCGACGTGCGCGCGGAGGTTCGCACTGGCGACACGACTGTTGCTCAACGACAGGCGTTGATCAAAAAACCTCCGCACATTCTCGTTACAACGCCAGAGTCGCTGTATCTGCTGCTGACTTCGGACTCCGGCCGGCAGATGTTGCGCACGGCGCGTACGCTCATCCTTGATGAGATTCACGCGGTCGTAGACGACCGGCGCGGAGCGCATCTCGCGTTGAGCGTTGAGCGTTTAGCCGCGCTGGCCCGCCTTCGCCAAGGCTACGGCGGGCAGGCGAAAAATTCGCTGCAGCGAATTGGTTTATCTGCAACGCAGAAACCGATTGAAGAAGTCGCACGCTTTTTGGTCGGCGCTCATGCTGGTGACCCGGATTGCGAAATTATCGATATCGGACATCGCCGCGAAATGGATTTGGCGGTCGAACTCCCGAAGTCGCCGCTGGAAGCGGTGATGTCGAATGAAGTTTGGGAGGAAATTTATCATCGCCTCGCTGAGTTAATTCAGGCGCATCGCACGACGCTTGTTTTCGTCAACACGCGGCGAATGGCGGAGCGCGTGACGCACCATTTGAGCGAACTGCTTGGCGCCGACGCAGTGACGTCCCATCACGGAAGTCTTTCTGCGAAACTGCGTCTCGACGCTGAGGATCGATTGAAGCGAGGGGAATTGAAAGCGCTCGTGGCGACGGCTTCACTCGAGTTGGGGATCGACATCGGTTCGGTTGATCTCGTGTGCCAATTCGGTACGACGCGCTCCATAGCGACATTGCTGCAGCGGGTCGGTCGCGCCGAGCATAGACGCGGCGGTTTGCCGAAGGGGCGCGTCTTCCCGTTGAGTCGCGATGAGCTCGTCGAGTGTGCGGCGCTACTGCGTTGTGTTCAGCGTGGCGAGTTGGATCGGCTCAGCATTCCGGAAAAACCACTGGATGTTCTCGCACAACAAATGGTTGCCGCGGCTTCGACTGAGGACTGGGATGAAAATGAATTCTTCGAGCTTGTCCGCTCAGCTTGGCCGTATCGAAATCTCACTCGCGAAGAGTTCGATGGCGTCGTCAAAATGCTCGCCGAAGGTTTCAGCACAAAACGCGGCCGGCGTGCCGCGCTGGTTCATCACGATGGAGTGAATCATCGAATTCGCGGTCGTCGCGGCGCGCGATTGACTGCACTCACGTCCGGCGGCGCGATTCCCGATAATGCGGATTATCGAGTAATTCTCGAACCTTCGGAAACTTTCGTCGGCACAGTGAATGAAGATTTCGCAGTCGAAAGTCTTGCCGGCGACATCTTCCAACTCGGCAATGCCTCGTGGCGAATTTTGCGCATCAACTCTGGGGTCGTTCGCGTCGAGGATGCCAAAGGCCAGCCGCCGGGAATTCCGTTTTGGCTGGGCGAAGCTCCGGCGCGCACGTCGGAGTTATCGAAAGCTGTATCGGATCTGCGGTGTGAAATCGAAAAGCAGCTAGCTGGGAACATAGAGCTTTGCTCTGTGCGCCCAGCGGAGTTGCACTCCGCTGAGACCGGAGACAGCGGGTTTCAAGCCCGCTGGGCGCACAGGCCACAGGCTTATGTTCCAGAAAAATCCGGCGACGCCGGACAGAACGTCTCTGCATGGCTTGAACACGAGATCCGCTTGCCGCGCGAAGCGGCTCAACAAATCAGCGATTACTTCGCAGCCACATATCGATCGCTGGGCGCAATTCCTTCGCAGCAAACTTTGGTGATGGAGCGGTTCTTCGATGAATCCGGCGGGATGCAACTCGTTTTGCACGCGCCTTTCGGCAGCCGAATCAATCGCGCGTGGGGTTTGGCGCTGCGCAAACGTTTTTGTCGTTCGTTTAATTTCGAGCTGCAAGCAGCGGCGACGGACGACGCCATTGTGATTTCGCTTGGCACGCAACATTCGTTTCCGCTGGAGGAAGTTTTCCGCTATCTCAATTTCAAAACCGTTCGCGACCTGCTCGTTCAAGCATTGCTCGACGCGCCGATGTTCACTATTCGCTGGCGCTGGAACGCGACCCGTTCGCTTGCGGTGCCGCGGTTTCGTGGCGGCGCAAAAATCGCCGCGCCGTTGCAGCGCATGGAATCGGAAAATCTGCTCGCGGCCGTTTTCCCAGATCAACTCGCCTGCCTCGAACACATTGTTGGCGACCGCGAAATTCCGGATCACCCGCTGGTGAAACAAACAATCGACGATTGCCTAAGCGAAGCGATGGACATCGACGGATTGGAAGAAGTATTGCGCAAGATCGAGCGGGGCGAGATCCGCTGCATAGCGCGCGATTTACCGGAACCTTCGCCGCTCGCGTCGGAAATTCTAAACGCTCGGCCATATGCGTTTCTGGACAATGCGCCGTTGGAAGAACGCCGCACTCAGGCGGTGTACACGCGGCGTGCTTCCGAAAGAAATGGAAGCGATGGTTTGGGCATTCTCGATTCGGCGGCAATCGAGAAAGTTGTAACGGAAGCTTGGCCGGAAGCGACGAACGCCGATGAATTGCACGACGCGCTCATGCTGCTCGCGGTCATGACGCGCGACGAAGTGGAACGAACTGTTCATTACGAAGGTGATGGCGCCGGCGCAGAGCAGGTGTTGAAGGAACTGATCGCGTCGAAGCGAGCAACGCAATTGCGGGTCGACGATAAGAAGTTTTGGGTTTGCGCCGAACATTTGCCGATGTTGAAAACGATTTATCCGGACGCCGATCTCGATCCTCAACTGAGCGCACCTGAATCCGCCCAGAAGCAAAATTGGGAACGGTCGAACGCGATCCGCGAAGTGTTGCGTGGAAGAATGGAAGTTTCCGGTCCTGTCACCGTCACTCGGTTGCAGAATATTTTGAGTCTTTTGTCTTCAGAAATCGAAACCGGATTGCTCGGACTCGAAAGTGAAGGCTTTGTTCTACGCGGAAAATTTCATCCCTGCACATCCGAACAGGAATGGTGCGACCGTCGATTGCTCGCGCGAATTCATCGACTCACAATCGACCGGCTACGCGCGGAAATTCAGCCGGTCTCGGTTCAAGATTTTTATCGATTCCTGTTCGCCTGGCAGCGTGTCGATGTCGATCATCGCGTTGAAGGACCAGATGGTCTGCAATCTGTGTTGGAACAGCTCGACGGGTGCGAGTTTCCGCTGGCTGCATGGGAATCGGCGGTCCTCGCCGCGCGCGTTAGCGACTACGATCCTGAATGGCTCGATCGGCTTTGCTTTTCAGGTCGCGTCGGCTGGGGACGATTGAGTTCCCCGCAACACCCGAACGCGCGGACGATCTCGCCGTTGCGGACGAGTCCGATTGCGCTTTATCAGCGGGAGAATCTCCAGGACTGGCTGCTGCTGTCGCGGGCAAATTCCGCGATGGAGCTTTCAGTTGTTAATCAAGCCCTATTCGATGCGTTACAAAGCGGCGGGGCGCTCTTTTTCACGGAGTTGGTACGCCGAAGCAGCCTGCTGCCGTCTCAGGTTGAGGAAGCTTTGTCGCAGCTCGCGGCGCTGGGTCTGGTCACTTCAGATAGCTTCGACGGATTGCGAGCGCTTCTGGTCCCGTCAGACAAACGCCCCACGTTTGGCCGAAACATCGGAAAACGCCGGCCCAAAACAAACCTGGCCAGCATTGAGTTTGCGGGGCGCTGGTCGTTGTTGAGAACTCAGATCGCGTCGCAGCCATCGGGAAATGGCGCAGAAAGTTCTGAGCGCGACACGGCCGCCGCAAAATTTGCAGGCGTGTTGCTGCGCCGCTACGGCGTCGTGTTTCGCCGTTTGCTCGAGCGCGAGAGTTTCCCAATCACCTGGTACGAACTGGGGCGAATTTATCGCAAGTGGGAGGCGCGCGGTGAGATTCGCGGCGGCTATTTCGTGGCGGGGACCAGCGGCGAACAATTCGCCCTGCCCGAAGCTATTGGCTTGTTGCGTTCCATTCGCAAGGCGCCGCCAAACGGCGGACTGATCACCCTGAGCGCCGCGGACCCGCTGAATTTGCCAGGCATACTGACGCCGGGACCAAGAATTGCCGCGCTCACGGCCAATCGCATTTTGTTCCGTGATGGATTGCCAATCGCCGCGCTCGAGGCAGGCGAGATTCGCAGATTATCCGATGCGCCTGTGTCTGATTTGCAAATTGAAACCGCTCTTAAAGTGGGCAAGCTGCGCCCGTCATTGCGGCCATATTACAAATGATGGGAGCGTCATCCTGAGCGGAGCGCAGCGAAGTCGAAGGATCCCGCACAGGTTGATTGAGCACGCTTGTTCATTTACGTGCCCAAACTCCGATTGTGAGGTCGTCTTCGCGGGCTCGGGATGACAGCACAACTATTTCTTAACGACCTCGGCGTTCTCGATCATCGCGATGCCGCCGCGCTCGGCCAGCTTGCCTTTAACGGTGACGTTTTTGCCACACAAATCGGCAAGTTGATCGTTAATCGGCTTGTGTTCGCCGACGACCAGATACGCTTTGCCCTCGCTGACGATGCCGACTGGGCCACCGCTTCTGATGCATTTGGCACCGCAGGATTGCCCGTGTTTCTCACCAACGGCGTTGTGATCGACGTAGCACATCATATCAACCACTTCGCCCGTGACTTCTTTCGAAGCACCCGCTTCTGCGCCGTGCTCGTGTTCCTGCGCGATCGCCAGCGGCGCGGTCGCCAGCGCTGCGATGAACGTCGCGGTCACTGCAACTTTCAAGACTGTAGGTTTATTGCTTGTTGAATTAAACATGGAACAAATCTGGGCTGCTTGGCGCATTGGTCAATGTAGTCCTTGCATCACGCGCTCTTCTCGATCAAATCGGCAAACTGATCGAAAAAGTAGGCGGCATCGTGTGGGCCGGGTGCGGCTTCCGGATGATATTGCACGGTGAAGATCGGCAATTCCTTGTGCCGCATTCCCTCGACCGTGCCATCATTCAAATTGATGTGCGTTATTTCCACATTGGAGGGAAGTGATTCCGCGTCGACGGCAAATCCATGATTTTGCGCGGTGATGGCCACTTTACCCGTGCGTAGATCTTTTACCGGCTGGTTGGCGCCGCGATGGCCGAACTTCAGCTTGAACGTCGATCCGCCGAACGCGAAGCCGAGAATCTGATGGCCGAGACAGATCCCGAAGATCGGCCTTTTACCCATCAAATCATGCACGGTTTTATGGGCATAAGCGAGCGCCGCAGGGTCACCCGGACCATTCGAGAGAAAAATCCCATCTGGATTCAACGCCAGCGCTTCGTCGGCAGTTGTCGTTGCAGGGACAACAGTAACGTCAAAACCTTTCTGGCGCAGAAGCCGGAGGATGTTTTCTTTGATGCCATAGTCGTACGCCGCGATTCGAAATCGGATGGGCGGAAGCGCCGGTTTGCTGCCTTCATTCTGCGGCTGGCGAATTGACCATGGCGCGCTGAGCTTATCCTCCGGGTCCCAGCGATAAATTTTCTTTGTTGAAACCTCGCGCACGTAATCCATCCCGATCACGCCCTCGCCCTCAATCGCTCTCTGTGTCGCTTCTTTAGGAGAAATCTCTTCCGTCGTCAGACAGGCCTTCATTGCGCCGCGAGTGCGCAAATGCCGCGTGAGCGCGCGCGTGTCGATCCCTTTTGCGCCGGGGATATTCCATCTTCGCAAATATTCGTCGAGTGACATTTCGGAGCGCCAGTTGCTCGGGACTTCGGTCAATTCTTCAATGACGAATCCGCGCACATGCGGTAAGCGGCTTTCCTGATCGAGCGAATTGATCCCGTAATTTCCGATCAACGGATAGGTCATTGCCACGATCTGTCCGCGATACGAGGGATCGGTCAGCACCTCCTGATAACCAGTCATGGCGGTGTTGAAACAAATTTCACCGACGCGCATGCCGGTTGCGCCAAATGATTCACCCTCGAAATATCTGCCGTCTTCGAGGGCTAGGAGTGTGCGCACGTCACTGCGCACTATCGATCTCCTCGGCGGATTTTCAAATCTGTAGCCGCTTTGCGGTACGAAGCCCATGCGTTGCCTACAGAGCAACGACTACAACAAAAAAAACCCGGATCGAAATCTCGATCCGGGTTTTTGAAATTTTACCCCGCTGGTGCCGTTCAGGTGAATTCTCCCGTTCCCATTTAGGAAAGGGTGGATGACCGTTGCGGCGGAATCTGACTTCCAATCAAGGCCTGTCATTTTCCGCACCAACCAAGCCTCCGTATTTCGTCAACTATCGGTTCGGGGACGTCACCTCAATCGCGAACATCGCAGGGCAAATGTTTACATCCCGAAAACATTCGGGATTCGAAAGCCGCTGGCTGAGAGTTGAACGGAAAGCACTGGTTTCCTGCCCAACCCTCAACGAGCGGCTCTCAATCTCAAAGAACTACTCGCGCAATTCCGCGCCGAGGTCGCGCCGCAATCGCTCGCGAATTTTCGCGTGCGCCGCGGTCACTTCCTCATTTGTCAGTGTGCGACTTCGGTCTCGATATGTCAATCGATATGCGAGTGACTTTCGTGCCGCGCCGATTTCGCCGCCGCTAAACAAGTCAAACAACTCGACGCTTTCCAGGAGCGGTTCACGCGGTTCTTCGATCGCGCGCAAAATCTTTTGATGGGAAGTCTCTTCCGGGACAATCATCGCAATGTCGCGAGTAACGGCCGGAAATTTCTCGATCTCGCGAAACTTTGTGGCCAGTTTCTCGCGCATAAAAAGAAGGTCAGCGTGCACCTCGGCAACGAACACCGGACCAGGCGCAGTAGATTTTGCGGGCGAAAGTTGTCCGCCAAATCCGATAATCTGATCCCCGGAGAAAACGTCGACCGTCAGCGCGAGATCAGGAAATTTCCCCGCGCGAAATGACAGATTCGGAGCGACGCACTCCAGCGCGCCTTTAAGATCGAACAGATCAAGGCTGCGCCTTTGTGGGGATCGCCAATTCGGCGCGCTTGCGACATTTCCCCAGAGCAAAATTCCGAGATGCCGTTCTTCCTTGCCGGATGGCGGAATAAACGTACGGCCAATTTCGAAGATGGCGACGCGTTCCGCGCCGGCGCGAATGTTGCGATCGAGTACTCCTAGCAATCCTACGAGGATGCTTGGGCGGAGCGCTACATGATCTTCGCTGAGTGGGTTCCGCAATTCGATTGCGCTTTCGCTGAATGCGAATCGTTCACGCGACAGCAATTTTGAAGTCCGAACTTCATCGAGGCCGACTGCTATTAAGCGCTGCCGCCACGCCGATTCCAAATCATGCGCATAGTCGGTAAGGCTCGCTGGCGTAAAGCGGCTTCGATCCGTTCCCCGAATTTTGTCGGCGCCGTAAGCGCGCACGACTTCTTCGATCAGATCGACATCGCGCTGCAAATCGCGGCGATAGCTCGGAATTTTCCACTTTGCCGTTTTGGCCGCGCTCATTTTACGTAATCCAAAACCACTCAGTATCTCGTCGATAGTTTTGGATTTGATCGTTATGCCAATCACCCGATCGCATTTTTCGTAGCTCAATGAAACGTCCGGCGGATTTACCGGAAGTTTGCCCGCGACGTTAATTTCCTTTGCCGGCATCCCGCCGGCGATCTCGCGAATCAATTCAGTTGCCCGCGCTGATGCGCGCAAAACCATTTCGGGATCTACTCCGCGTTCGAACCGATAACTCGCGTCGCTCGGCAGATTCAATTCGCGGGCGGTTCTGCGAATGCTTGCCGGAAGAAAGTAAGCGCTCTCGAGCAAAATGTTTTTGGTCGAACCAGTCACACCTGTTTCTTCGCCGCCCATGACTCCAGCGATTCCAACAGCGCGCTCCTGATCGGCCACGACAAGATGATGTGCGTTGAGCGAGTAAGTCTTTCCGTCCAACGCGAGAAATTTTTCGTCGGCGCGTGCGAGCCGCACGTTGATGTCGCCACGCACTCTGTCTGCGTCGAATGCGTGCGTCGGCTGGCCGAGCTCGAGCATCACGAAGTTCGAAATGTCCACGATGTTGTTGATCGCGCGAACGCCGACGCTCTCGATCTTCCCGCTCAACCATTGTGGGCTGGGCCCGACTTTTACGTTGTCGATCTTGCGCGCAGAGAAAAACGGACATTCGCGCAGCGCGGAAATTTTAACTCCTCTGGCTGTAGTGTCCGCTGTCCTCAGCGGACCCGGCGCGCGCAATTCTTTGCCCGTTAACGCCGCGATCTCGCGTGCCAAGCCGAAATGACTAAGCAAGTCGCCGCGGTTTGGCGTGATCTCGACATCGAGAATCGTCTCCGCGGGAAAGAGCTCACTGATCGCCGCACCGACTTTTGCATCTGGCGACAAAATCAACAGACCGGACGCATCTTCGCCGAGGCCGAGCTCGATTGGGCTGCAAAGCATTCCTTCCGATTCGACACCGCGCAGTTTGCTTTTTCGAATTTCAGTTCCGTTCGGCAACTTTGCTCCGGGCAACGCGAGCGGAACTTTGTCGCCGACTTTGTAGTTCGTCGCGCCGCAAACGATTTTATGTTTCGTGCCGCTGCCATCATCGACTTCACAAACCGTCAGGCGATCGGCGTTCGGATGGCGCGAAGACGCGGTGATTTGCGAAACGATTACTTTGTCGATCTTTGCGCCGCGCGTTTCGATGTTCTCGGTCTCGACACCTGCGCGTGTCAGTAGCTCGGCGATCTCTTCCGGATTTTTTGGAAGATCGACAAATTCGCGCAGCCAGTTAACGGAGAATTTCATATTCTTCGCGCTGTCATCCCGAGTCGCGCAGACGACGAGGGACCTCACAAATGCGCTCCCAATCACGCAAATCACGCAAAGCGTGACTTGAAGGCCGGTGTCTTTTTGCGAGGTCCCTCGCTCCGCTCGGGATGACGCGCGTTGTGGGCTGTGTGAAGTGTTTCATGCGAATTGCCTCAAGAACCGCAGATCGTTTTGCGCGAAGAGACGGATGTCGGGAATGTCGAATAAAATCATCGCGAGCCGATCCATGCCGAGGCCGAACGCGTAGCCGGTCCACTTGTCCGGATCGTAAGCTTTGTCGCCGCGTGCTTTGTTGACGGCTTCGAAGACAGCAGGATGCACCACGCCCGAGCCTGCAACTTCAATCCATCGTTCGCCGCTTTTGAGCGCTTTGGATTTCACATAAATTTCCAAGCTCGGCTCGGTGAACGGAAAATAGTGCGGTCGAAATTGAACTTCCGTTTGTGCGCCGAAGAGTTCGCGCATGAAAAATTCCAGCGCGCCTTTCAGATCGGCGACGCTGACGTTTTCGTCCACGTACAGTCCTTCGATTTGGTGGAACTGCGGGCTGTGGGTGGCGTCGAGTTCATCGCGCCGATACGCCGCGCCGGGAGCAATCACACGAATCGGCGGCGGCGCGGCCTGCATCGTTCGGATTTGCACGGTTGAAGTGTGCGTGCGGAGCAGACGGCCGTCGGGTAAATAAAATGTGTCCTGCTCGTTGCGGGCCGGATGTTCCGGCGGGGTATTGAGCGCATCGAAGCAATGCCATTCGTCTTCGATATCCGGCCCGTCTGCGAGCGCGAATCCCATTCGTCGAAAAATTTCGATAGAGCGTTGCCACATCTGCGTGAGTGGATGCAGCGCGCCGATCTGATGTGGAGTTCCCGGCAGAGAGACGTCGATCCTGGCGAGCGCTTCGGATTCCATTTGGGAACTAAAATTTGCTGCGCGTGATTCAAGCGCAGCAGTGACGGCGTTGCGAACTTCATTGAGCAATTTTCCAACGATCGGCTTTTCATCTTTGCCGAGTGTTTTCATCCGCTCGCCCCAAGCGGAGATGCTGCCGCTTTTGCCGAGAAACTTTATGCGCGCGGCCTCGAGCGCCTGTTCGTCCGGCGCAGAACCGATCTCGCGCAGCGCGTCGTGGCGCAGTTGTTCGAGCGGGTGAGTCATTGAAACGTTGAAGGTTGAACGTTGAACGTTGAACGTTCAATTTAAAGTTGTCGCTGTAGCGGCGCTGTATGAGCCCCGACGCCGAGACGGATGCCCGCAGCTTTCGGCGGTCACCCGCCTTCGCAACGCTACGGCGCGGCAGGCAGACCGCCGCTACAGAAGAAAGCTACGCCGCCTTTTTCGCCTTCTTCTCCAGAGCGCTCTTCGCCTGATCGACGATCGATTTGAACGCGGCTTCGTCGGTGACGGCCAAATCGGCGAGAATCTTGCGGTCCAGGCCGATGCCGGCGGCTTTGAGTCCCTCTGCAAAACGGCTGTAGTTCATTCCATTCGCTCGCGCAGCGGCATTTAGGCGTTGAATCCAGAGATAACGAAATGTGCGCTTGCGCGTTTTGCGATCGCGATAAGCCCAATACTGGGCCTTCATAATCGCGTCTTTCGCGTAGCGGAAAAGTTTTGAACGGCGTCCGCGGTAGCCTTTGGCTTTTTTTAAGATTCGTTTGCGGCGCGCCCGGCTTGCCGCGGCATTGGTAGCTCTTGGCATGATTATTCTGCCTCGAATCGCTTCGAGGCTCCTCGTTCAGCGAGCTGTTGTTCCATTTGTCGATCTTCGCGACCTCACTCGCTGATTCGATCCCGAGATATTGGGATCAGGTGCGCAGATCGAGAGCGAGGAACGTAGGCGCATCGGAATAAAAGACAAATGGAAATCCGACAAATGACGAATGACAAAGGAAGGCGGAATGTTCAAAACCAATAGATAGAGACAGGGAAGGATTTTTCCGCCATTTGGATTTTGCTGCCCGCCGTAGCCGGGGCGGAGGCGGGTCATTCCTTTGACGTTCCACATTTGTTTGCTGCGCGCGGAGCCTTGGCGAAGGCGGCTGCTTCGTGACTGGTTAAATCTCATATCCAGAATCGCATTTTCCTGATATAATCCGGCCATGCCCTGGCTTGGTCGTCATCGGTTGTTGGTCCTGGCGTCGATTTGCTTTTTCTGGACTGGATTGATTTTTCTCGGCCATTTCTTCCCGACGACGCCGTTTCTTTCGGCGCCGTGGCGCGGCGAACAAGGCTTCGAGGATTTGCTTCGGCAGGAAGGGCGAAAAACGGCCGCGCCTCGAGATTTCGTTTTTCTCGGGCTTGATCAAAGCACATTGCAATTGCCACCGCTGACGCCTGAAGAAATCGCCGGCAATCGGGCGTTCGAACTGATGACTGCGCGGCCATGGCCGTGGTCGCGGGAGGTCTGGGCGCTTTTGCTCGATCGGCTGTTTGCGGCGGGCGCGCGTTTGGTCATCTTTGACTTGCTTTTTAATCCGCCGAACGACGGTGACCCGGCATTTCACGCCGCGCTCGATCGTTACCACAACAAAGTCGTCGTTGGCGCAAATTTCGATACGGAAAATGGTGTGCAGGCGGTTACGCCAAACGATACGCTGATTCCGCCGCCGCAATTGCAGGATGACCGGGTCGGGTTCGTGAATTTCTGGCCGGATACGATTGACGGCAAAACTCGCGCTACGATTTATCGCCTGACGGACCGCCAACTCGCGGGTTTGCCGGCGCACCCAAGCGAACAGGCTTACGAATCTCTCTCCGCCCGCGCTCTGGCTAAAATCGGCCACGGAAATGATGTGCCGGGTGATTTTCGTGGTCACATGATTCGTTTCACGGCGTCGGACGCGTTCGAAGCGCGCCCGCTGTATGAGGTTTTCGATCCCAAACTTTGGCATGCGAATTACGCCGATGGCGCGTTTTTTAAGGACAAGATCGTGCTGGTGGGACCGTCTGCCCAAGTGATGCACGACGTAGTAGATACCCCGCTGAGCCCAAACACATTGGGCCCGGTACTTCATTTACAGTCAATGGCTGCCGCGCTTGCCCACGAGTTTTTGCAACCGACGCCGCCGAAAGTTGAGCTGGCACTGGTTGGCGCAGCGGGGCTGATCGCGTGGTTGCTCGTCGCGTTCTTGCGCAGGCCGCTGCTCTGCGTTGGGGCGCTCATTGTAATCATGGCCATATATCTCGGAACGGCCCGATTGTTTTACGATAAGACCGGACTGCTGCTGCTCACGATGCCCGTGCTGGCCGCTCTCTTACTTAGCGGATCGTTTTCGCTCGGTTTCGAATATGCCCTGGAGCGGCTCGAGAAAGTGCGCACCCGTCGCACATTGGAACGCTACGTGTCGAAGAATTTGGTCAGGGAAATCCTTGAAAACCCAGACAGCTACTACAGCACGCTCCGCGGCGTGCGCGTGCCGGTGACAATCCTGTTCTCGGATTTGGTTGGCTTTACCACGTTATCTGAAAAAGCTGATCCCGAAGCATTGGTCGCGCACCTCAATGAGTATCTCACGCGAATGACTTCGGTCATTTTCAGCAATGGCGGCACGCTCGATAAATTCATTGGTGATGCGATCATGGCCGTGTGGGGCAATGTGCGCAGCCTTGGCACGGCGCAGGACGCGCAACACTGTGCTCGCGCTGCCTTGGGGATGCGGCGAGAGCTAAGACAGCTCAATCAAAAATGGCGCGACGAAGGCCGCATGGGCCTCGGCATGGGGATCGGCATCAATCAGGGCGAAGTGATTGTTGGCAATGTGGGGTCGCAAGAACGAATGGACCCGACTGTGATCGGCGACGCGGTGAATTTGGCATCGCGCCTGGAAGGTCTCACTCGAATTTATGGCGTCGATATTCTCGTTGGCCCTTCAGCGGCCGAGCTGGTGCGAGACGAGGTTCATCTCCGCTCAGTCGCCCGGGTGCAGGTGAAAGGCAAACTCAAGCCCACAGATGTTTTTACTTTTGTTGGTGCACGGGACGAAACGGTGGACCCGGAATTCCTGAAATGGCTGGAGACCTACGAAGAGGGACTGGAGAAATTTCGCGCCCGCGATTTTACTGAGGCGAAGATTCTGTTTTCCCGTTTCCTGGAATTTTATCCGGACGATTTGCTGGCCAAGATGTATCTGGCCCGCGCGCTCGAATACGAACAGGCGCCGCCCGACGAAGCGTGGGACGCCGTGGAAGTGTTCCAGAAAAAGTAACGGTCGCCGATCGCGTTCTGTCATCCTGAGCCGCGCAGACGGCGAAGGATCTCACAAATGCGCAAACAATCACGCGAATCACGCGCAACGTTGTAGGGCGTTTCTGTGAAACGCCAAGGTCTCTGCAATCAGGCGTCTGGCACGGACGCCCTACAATCGCTCGGGATGACATGCGCTTCGTCATCCGCGGTTCGACCTTATTAAACGGGATTCGTCGTCGAGCACGAAAATCGGCTCATTAAAGGTGCCTTCGCCCGCTAAAAAAAATCCAAAAAAATTTAAAAAAAAGCTTGCCACCGTCCTCGCCCTTGATTTAAACGAGAGGCTGGCGGACAAACAGGCCTGTTTAAGTGTTCAAAAAAAATTGAAAAAAAAGCTTGTCAGGCCTCAAAAAGTTTAATAAACGCCAACCTAGACCTAACCAAACCAATGGAGAAACTAATGATTAAAAACGTGCTAAATAAGTTCAGATTCGTGCGCATCGCACTTGTGGCGAGCGTCGGATTTCCATTCATTGTAGCATCAAACGCATTTGCTCAGGCTGCGGCTCAGGCCGCGCCGCCGCCGGGTGCTGCTGCGGCTCCGGCTCCCGCTGCGGAGGTTGAGCGCGTCATCGTGACCGGTTCGCTCATTCCGACCGCGGAGGAGGTCGGTCCGAACCCGATATTCGCCCTCAACCGTGACCTGATTAACAAATCAGGCGCAGGCACCACCACGGAACAGCTGCTCCAGAGGCAGCCAGTGATGAATGGGTCCAATATTCCGGTTAATAATAACGGAACAGGCCAGTCTGGTCCAACCGGTACTGCCGCGCTCGCGCTGCACGGTTTGGATCCTGGCGCCACATTGGTGCTAATTGACCGCCGCCGCGTTGCACCGTTCCCGGGAGCGGCCAACTCCGCGTACGCTTTCGTTGATCTAACTTCGATTCCGATCACTGCGGTTCAGAGCATCGACATTCTGAAAGATGGCGCTTCGACCACTTACGGCGCCGACGCGGTTGCGGGCGTGGTGAACTTTAACCTGTATAAAGATTATCGTGGCGCACAGGTGACGATCCAGTACGGCGATTCGGCTACTGGCAACGCAGCCGGTAACGGATCAGACGACGCCGAGTACAGAGGCGACATTCTCTTTGGAGTGGGCAACGACACTACCAGTATCACTGGCGACATCTTCTATTACAAGCATCATGCGATGTTCAACCATGACCGCACGAACTCGCTTAACCCGCCGTTCTTGAGCTCGAACTCGGAGCCGTGGAACCTTCAATTGCAACACGACGCCGTGTTGCATCCATTCGATATCAATGGCAACCCCGAGCCAGCGCCGGTGCTGCCTCCTGACGTGGTGAACCTGCCAAGGTTCTTTGGCACGCCGCCGGATGGTTCCAACGGATTGACGCCGGCGAGCGATTTCATCTTCCACCATAGTCGTGTCAGGGGTAGCATTCTTCCTGGTTTTAACTTCAACCTGTATTCGAGCTCGTGGCCGCAACAGGAGCGCTGGGGCGGTTATGCGGCTTTCGAGCACAAAATCTGCGACGATCAGTTGCGGCTTTTTGGCGACTTCTATTTTGTGGATGCCAAAACGCACGATGAACTTGCCCCAGACGCTACGGGCAATTTCCTCACGCCTGGTTCCGGGTCGCGCTTCATCCCGCCCAATCATGCGTTCCTCGATCCAAACAACCCGCCGTTTGGTGGCTTGACCCCTGCGGAAGTTGGGATGCCTGCGAACGCGTTCAACCCGTTCAACCCGTTTGAGCAGATCATCTCAGGCGGCACTCGGGCGCGCTTATTCGATTTTGGCAACCGCATATTCGACAACGACAACGTCGCCGAGCGTTTCACCATCGGTGTGAAAGGCGACAAGCTCTTTAACGGAACCTGGGGCTACGATGGAGCGTTCATGTACAGCCAACTCACGCAGTATTCGACGGCCATAGTTACTGATGCTGGGCGGGTCAACCGGATTTTGAACGGGGCCGACCCGCTGTTTGATCCCACCTCGAGTGAATTTATCGGGCAGACGGTTCCGTACAATCCGTTTGCGGATGGACGGAGCGTGGTGATCCCGAGCAATATTCCGCTGCTTGCGTTTGCGACGCAGAACAACCACGGCATCGCCACGTCCAAGCTTGCAACGCTGGACATGAACATTTACACCACCGACCTGTTTGATTTGCCGGCAGGCGGCGTGGGCCTGGCTTTTGGCGGTGTGTTTTCCCGTGAAACCTACAACATCGCAGTGGATGACCAGACCCGCATCGAGAGCGGTATACCGAACATTGCGGCTGGGCGCAAATCGTGGGGTATTTATGCGGAAACGCTCATTCCGATTTTCAGCCCGAAGTGGAACATACCCGGCTTTCACTCGCTGGAATTGACGGCCGGTGTCCGGTACGACGAGTGGCTGAACAACGATACCAATGCGGCGGTGCCCAAGGTTGGGCTTCGCTGGCAGCCGTTTGACGAGAGCCTGACTTTTCGCAGCACCTGGGGCGAAGGCTTCCTTGAGCCGTCCTTAGTGCAGTTGTTCGGACCTAAAAGATTCCTTCTGGCGCCGATCGGGGGTACTACATGTGCTCCTGTGGCGGTGTTTGGTCCTTGCGGGGGCCCTGGGAACCCAGTCCAGGTCGCAACCAATCCGGAAGAAACCGTCGAGCAGCTTCCCAACAAAAACCTCCACCCGGAACATGATCGTACCTGGACTGGAGGCGTCGTTTATACGCCCAAGTGGATTCCCTCCAAATGGGGCACTTTGACGTTGACGATGGATTTATGGGATGTCGAGCGCTCTGGGGTTGCGATGTTCTTCTCTCCTACCACAATCCTTGACCAGTACAACGCCGCCGGTTTTCCGTTGAGCCTGGCTGTCATAGCGCCTCACCAGCCGAACCTGTCAACTGGACCGGCGGTGCTGTTTGACCAACAAGGCAGTATCGCCGGGGTCACAACCCCTTATACGAACGGCGGACGTATCCGGGCGAACGGTGTTGACCTCGGTGCTCAATATCAGATCGAGACGGGCTACGGCTCATTCTCGCTCTTAAGCCGGTGGACTTATACGAACGAGATGGTGATCAACTACCCCGGCCAAAGGCCGCGGCAAGTAGCAGGCCTCTCCAGTTCCGAGTGGTATATTGGCAGCTTTTTCGGGGACGCAACCAATCCCCAAGCCTGGCTGAAATGGAGAGGGGACACCACCCTCGACTGGACCTGGCACAACTGGGACATGAACTGGACTTGGCATTACCTGGATGGATACTGGGAACAGACCCTAGCCCCACTGTTGGGGGATGCTATATATAAGCGCCACTGGGTGCATGGTACTGACTTTATAGATGCGCAGCTCGGCTACACCCTGATCTTCACGCCTCCGGTGGAAGCGGCGCCGGTGCCTGGGTATTCCAAGGGCGGCAAGGAAGTGGTGGGCAAGGAGAAGGAAACGCCGCCGGTTCCTTACGCCATGCCGTGCTGGAAGACTGCCCTCAACAACACCACGCTTAGCGTTGGTGTGCTCAACCTCTTCGATCAATCGCCGCCAAAGTCGTTTGGAATCGAGGATTCCAACTCCATCGGCTACCCGGGTGGTCTCTATGATAACATCGGGCGGTTCTGGTACGTGAGGATGATCAAGAAGTTCTAAGCACTCCCAAGAGTGTAGTTTTACAAAGAGGCAACCTTTCGAGGTTGCCTCTTTTGCTGTACGCTGGGTTCCGCATCCCACTTAACAGAAGGCAAGGAAGGGAGCGAAGAACACCATTCATTGGCCAGCTGGGATTGAATTGCGCTTTCAGCGCTTGTTTATTGTGTGCATCGAATTCCTGGGGCGATGCCCCAAGCTGAACTGACATAGCGCCTTTGGCGCTCAGGGAGAAAAGGCAGCACCACCTGGTTGCGCGGCAGTGCGAACAGGCGCGTTTGCTCGATAACGAGCAAGATCGCCTTCCAAAATATTAGCCAAGGCCGGGTTCTCTTGTGCGTTAGCTAATTGAAGTCCTCTTTCGGCGGTTACTCTCGCTTCGGTAAATCGACCGTTCTCAGCATACGCCGCGGCCAAGGTCCGCAAGACCGCCGGGTTGTTATCCCCTGATAATTGATTTGCGCGTTCAGCCAACGCCAACGCCTGCTTCCTATTCCGGATCCAGCTGTCGGGAAAAGTTGCCAGAATCCAGGCGAGATTATTCAAGGAATCGACGGAATCTGATTGGCCGGCCAGCGCGTTTTGCCAATGCGCGATCGCTTCGCTGGGGCGGCCCTTTTGCAGAAGCGCGAGACCGATGTTGTTCTCTACCTCTGGATACGTGGGCCGGCTTTTTAGCGCTTGTTCGTAGGCCGCGATGGCGTCGTCAACTCGAGCTTTTTGCAACAGGTCATTCCCGAGCAAGTAATATGCCCCTGGGGAATTGGGCTGCTCTTTTACGGCTTCCTGATAGTGAGCGATGGCTTCGTCCATTTGGCCATTCTGATCAAGCGCGATTCCCAGGTTGTAGTGTGCAGCGGGATAACGAGGCTGGATCGATAATGCTTTTTCGTACGCTGCGATTGCGCCCTGCGAATCGCCTTTTTTCCGCAGCGCGTTTCCCAAGTTGTAGTGCGCTTGGGCATCATTGGGATCTTGCTTAAGAAGCGCTTCCAAATAGGGGATCGCCTCGTCCGTGCGTCCTTTCTTGGTCAGAGCAAGAATGAGGTTGGTCTTTATTTCGGGATAACCGGGAGCTATGTTGAGCGCCTTCTGAAATTGATCGATCGCTTCATCCAAGCGGCCGCGGTTAGCCAGGCATTCCCCAAGCCCATCATGCGCCATAAAATTCCCCGAGGTCACGGCGAGGGCGTGCCCCCAGAGCGACTCACCGTTGCGCCAGTGGGAAGCCTGGACGTGAGCGCACCAAGCCAATGCAATAACGGCGACGGAAGCCGTCACTGCCAGAATTCTGCGCTGAAGCCGGGAAGCTAAGGCATCCGTAATTGCCCACGCTAGCAACAAGTAAAGACCGATCTGGGGCAAATAAGTGTATCGATCGGCGTGCGCCTGTGAGCCCACCTGAATCAATCCAATTACAGGCAGGAGCATCACGAGGTACCAAAACCAACCTGTGAGGAGGTAGGGCCGTTTGTGCCGCAGAGCGATCGCTCCTGCGCTCACCAAGGCGAGCAGCACAACAGCCGCGCCAATTTCCCAAACCGGCAGTTGATCTCCGGGGTGGGGATAAAAAACCGCCAGCCCCACCGGCCAAATCATTTGCCTGAGGTAAATCGCGTACGTGACAAGTCCGTTGGCGACCCGCCAAATGAGAGGCAATTCCTCGGTGAGTGCCACGCTCGATTGCTGCACCCAAAGCGTGACAAACCCTCCAGCAGCCGAGAGGACTAACAGCGGAATCTTTTCAAGAATGAGTCGCTTGATTGATGACCGCCCGCCAAAACGCTGGAGGGGCCAATAATCAAGCAGCAATAGAATCAAGGGCACAGTCACTAGCATGGGCTTGGACATGAGACCGAGCGCGAACAAGATCGACATCGTCAGATAGCGGCCAATCGAGGGAGACCTGACGTAGCGGACGTAAGCGCCGAGGGTGAGCATGAAGAAAACGGCGCTCAACACATCTTTGCGTTCGGAAATCCAGGCCACCGATTCGACATGAAGCGGGTGAATTGCAAAAAGTGCGGCGACGAATGCGCTCTGCCAAATCGCGCCGGTCATTTGTTTTAGCACCAGAAACAACAAGACGACGGCGATGGTGTGGAGGACAATATTTGTAAAGTGATGACCGCCAGCGCGGACTCCCCACAGCTGGCAATCCAGCATGTGCGACAGAGTCGTCAGCGGATGCCAATTTCTGGCGTGCCTGCCGCCAAATGCATGAGTTATCCCATGAAGGGTCAATCCGCTCGTGATCGCCTGATTTGCATAAACGTACTCGTTATCATCGTAGTTGACGAAGTCGTAGCGGATGGTCTGGCCAAACACCAGCCAGGTAATGACGACCAGGAAAAAACAAACGCCCAAAACCTGGCGACGTGCGGATGACTTAGCCTTTGGTGCGCTTTGAACGGACATAACTTCCAAAGAATCTGTTAACCATGTTTTTGCACCCGCAAATCAGAAGCAATAATGAAAGCTGGATCGATCCCGGATCGACGAATAGCGCGGGATAATATGCAGTGCAAGAGTCTCCCGAAACTGTCTTCGCGCAATTCGCGCCAGCCTCGTCGTAGTCCCGCGACTGCCAGGTCTGCCACACCGGAGCCTTGGCGAAGGCGGCTGATTCGTGGGCGAAATGGTCTTCTTCGAAACTCGCCCTTGTGTTCGGGGTTAAATAAAGTGAAAGTCCAAAACGAGAGGTCTTCAAATTATGAAAATATCAGGCGTGATGAAGTCGGCGGCGGTGTTGTTACTGGTGTCGGCCGTGGCGACCAGTGTGTTCGCGGGGCCACAAAATAACCAGGTGCAGGTGACGCAAAATAGGGGCGAGCGCTACGCGTACGTTTGGGTAACGGGATCCAGGATCCCGCAGAAGGTGAAAATTAGCCCAATCGGTACGCCAAGCTTTAGTGCGTTGTCCGAATGGGATCGGCGTCAGATCAACCAGACAGGCCGCGGCACGGCGGAGGACATATTGCGGCAAGATCCTTCTATTAACGTTAGGCTCGGCCACTAATAGGGGTTTTAAAGGCTGCGTATTCAGTGGCGGTCGTTGCGACCCGTCATTTCTCGACTTCGCTCGAAATGACATGTCCGAGGCGAAGTCTGCCTCAGCGCGGCGTCGAAGTCCCCTGTGGCTGGACGGCTAACGCGAAGCGAAGATTTTCTGCTGCTTCTTCATCCTCCGGGTTTAAACGCAGCGCTTCTTTGAATTGAGCTATAGCCTCTGAAGTTTTTCCCAGGCGGAAATAAGTGGCGCCAAGCCCACCGTGCACCGGTGCTTTGGGGTCCAGCCGCGCGGTCTCCAAGTAATGCACCTTCGCGCCTTCATAGTTGCCTTTCACATAAAGCGCTCTGCCGAGATAATAATGCGCTTCAGGGTGGTTCGGGTTGTGTTTTAGCGCCGTTTCAAATTCCCTGATCGCCTGATCGAGCTTGTCGTCTCGGAAAAGGAACATCGCGTATTCGTAATGCAGCAGCCCGGATCTCGGTGCCAGGCCCGTAGCGATCACGTGCTCCACGCCGGCTTGTTCCTTCAGGCCAAGCCGTTCCAGAATGGATCCATATTGGGAATGGTATTCGCCATTGCGCGGCTGACTTCGTAAAGCTTCCTCCAGTTCGCTGCGGGCTTCATTGAAGTGCGATTGCGCAAACAGAAGCTGCCCCAGATGGTAATGGACCTCCTTTTCCTTGGGATTGAGGCGCAACGCAACGCGGTACTCTTCTGCTGCTTCATCGAGGCGCTCCGCGTTATGCAAAGCAAAGCCGTACTTCCAATGGGCGCGAGCGCCGTTTGGTAAATCGGCTGCGATCCGCGCGGTTTGTTCCACTTCTGGCGTCTGGTTACGGGCTTGCCCGATCCAGAGCGCGGCGAGCGGAATCACAAAGACTCCAACCCATTTTAACCCGTGCAGCGCCCAACTGGGCAGGAATTCACGTGGCGGCGCGGATGTATTTCCGGCCGCGAGACCAAGGTTCTCGCGCGTGGAGCGGTCGCGCACTTTCCAGATGAATCCGTCGTAATAAAAATGAAGAAGACCCGATGCTGCCACGATGCCGGTGAGCACGCGCTTGACTGTTTCGATCTCAAGACGGGTAGTGAAATAGGCGAGCGAACCATACGCGAAAACCAGCCCGACGTAGAGACCGACCAGCGAACCGCTTCTTCGAAAAACAAAGCGCATAAAACCGCCGATGGAACTGTCCTTTTCCACACGGCTGCGATTGTAAATCCAGACCAGCGAGAGGTACTGCACATCATGATAGACTTCGAAGAGAGCGATGCCGGCCAGAACGTTGGTGACGCCGTTATTGCAATACCACCAGAAAGCGATGGTAGTTGCCAACAGCGCCAGCTTCACCGGATTAGGACGTTTCCCTTCCGCCCACATCCGGGAAAAATTGAAAAGGAACAAGACGCCGACTGCGAGGGCAACGCCCAGAATGGCTTGCTGCGTGTTATGCAAGAGCCAAGGGGGAATGAGTGGTCCGCCGCTGGCGTAATACATTTCCAGCGTGTCGGCCATGCGTTGCGGTGAAAGGAGCACGGCTGCCGCGAACCAAGTAGCACAGGTCGCAAGATCGAGCCGGCGCGTCAGCGACGCGAAGGAGCCGGTCTTCGCGTCGTAGATGCGGCAGAAACCGTAAGTCTGCATCATCCCGTGCCAGACGCCCCAGAAGAAAACGATCAGAATTATGCCTTTGAGATCCCACCAGTAAAAAGCGACGCAAACCGAAAGCAAAAAAATCGGCGCGAAGATAAAGCGCCAGCGAAAACGTCTGAACAAAGCGCGATCGCCGTACGCGCGGATCATTCCCGGCAGATGATGGCCCATTGCGCCAAACGCAGCCACGAAAATGTAAATGTCTTGTGCGCTCCAGCGCGCCTGCGCCAGCAAAAACATCGGCAACAGAAAAAGCGGTGTGCCGACGTACAGAATCAGGTCGCGCCAACTATTGAGAATCCAAAGCGTTTTTTTCGGCGCTGTGACTGGAACAGCTGGAACGGTCTGCGGACGTGAGAATGCGCTGAGGAGCTGCATTGGTCTGAGCGGCAAGTGTCTCTAATTCGGCGAGAAAATCAATATGCAGTTCTTTATTTCGTTGGACGCGTCTGCAGAATGCAGTCGAGCCTAAAGCAAAAGTGTGAACGCGATGGAATTTTGGTTTCAGAGCTCGCCGCGAAGGACCTTAAAAACTGCTGTGCTATCGATTACCCCTTGTAGCACGTCCGTCCCGGGGCCGCTGCCAAACACAACCACGTCGTCCACGGTGGGTAGCGCCGATTTTGTGTACAGCGCGGCCGGTTCCCGATTTTCTGCCGGTTGTTCATTCTGTCCGCCAACGGACGGATCCGCCGTAGCGGACTTGTTATTGAGAATGTTCGCTGCCCCGTAAGACATTGTGCCGTGCGGCCCGGTCGCCCAGGTAATCCAAGGCTGGCCAGCAGAATTAAGCCCGAGCAGTGCGATGCCGCTGTCTTGTCGAAATGGGAAACCATTCAAATTCATGCCACCAATTGCGACATCGCCGCACACAATGATCGTGGATTTTTGCCCCGCATAGCGTCGTGCAACGGAGACGGCGCGATCTAATTCAACCGTTTGCACGAGCATCCTCTCTCCGTCGTTTTCCTGGGCCGCTTTCCGCATCAGACCGGCGTCAACCACGAGGAGGTATCCGCCGGCGTTATATTGCAGCAGTTGGATCGCTCGCCGCACCATGTCCGAAAGATTCGGTTGCCGGCCGCGCTCTTCGACCTGATTTGCGAACGCGAGCTCCGCATTGTTGAAAGCGCCAAAAAGCTTCGGCCGCCGCCACGCCGGGATCGCCTCTAACTCGGCTCGGGTACGAACGATATCAAATCCGTTACCGCGGAGCTCGAGCAAAAGATCGCGTCTGTCCTGTCTTTCGCCGCCCTTTGTAGCGGGGAGAAATTGCGCCGTGCCACCTCCCATCGCGATATCGACCTTTCCGCCATCGACGAACTCAGCCGCAATCTTCTCGAGGTCGTTCGGATCGACTGGATGCGCATAAAAAGCGGCGCTTGTAGGATCGGTCAATTTTGTGTCTGTCACCAAGCCAGTGGCGCGTCCATATTCGCGAGCTAACTCAATAATACTCGGTATGGGTTTCTTATCGGCATCGATCGAGATCGCGCCGTTAGGTACCCTCGTCCCTGTCGCAATTGCTGTGGCGGCAGCAGCCTGATCCGGAGCAGCGAAATCTTTCGAGTAATTCGTCAGCAAAGCCATAGAAGGCATCGAATCTAAGTTCAGGCGTGTGCCTGCGCCTCCTGCGTAAGCGCGTGTCGGGGCCAGCCGATCCGGCGCGAGTCCTTCGCCGATAAACAAGATAATTCCGAAGGGCTTCCGAAAGACCCAGTGTTGAAAATAGAGAACGCCCAGCCCAGCAAAAACAAGAAGACAAAAAAGCGCCAGCAACTGGTTGCGCCATTTCATTTGCCGGCAATGTAGCGTATACATCCTCGCTTGCGCTGGGAAAATGCCAGGCGGCCCCACGGGCGGCGATGCTCGATACTTGATCCTGGGATAAAACGGCACAGGCCAGAGAGTCGCGGCTACGAGTTGAATCCAGCCTGCCCGCCGCAGCCTCGGCGCACGCGGACATCAAGTATCCAGAATCCAGTATCGTTACAGCTGCGCCAAAGAACCGCTTGTCGATTTTCTCATTCACCGGCAAAGTGCGCGATATATGGCCGGCCCTGTGATGCTCATTATTCGCGACGGCTGGGGCATCAATCCAGGCGGCCGGGACAAGCGCAACGAGAATGGGGACGCCACGCTGCTCGCGTGCACTCCCTTTCATGACAAACTCTACCAGAGTTATCCACGCTCCAGATTAAGCGCCAGCGGCGTTGACGTCGGTCTGCCCGAGGGACAAATGGGCAACTCGGAAGTTGGCCACCTGAACCTGGGAGCGGGTAGAATTGTTTACCAAGACTTGACGCGAATTAACAAAACGATCGAGCAGGGTGAACTAACGCGTAACCAGGTATTGCAGGAAACCTTTGCAGCTGCGCGGGGTCATCGACTTCATTTGTTAGGGCTGGTTTCCGACGGAGGTGTGCATAGCCATTACGAACATATGATAGCGCTTGCGAACGCGGCGCGTGAAGCGGGTGTTGGAGAAATCTTCCTCCATGCTTTCACGGATGGGCGAGACACTTCTCCGACCGGCGGGGCCGACTTTTTAAAAACGTGCGAAAAGGAACTTCAGAAGAGTGGCGCTAAGATTGTTACGGTGATTGGCCGCTATTTCGCGATGGATCGCGACCGGCGGTGGGATCGCACGAAAAAAGCATGGGACGCAATCGTTCTTGGTCGCGGCGAAATTTGCAATTCATCACCCTCGGCGGCAGTAGATCGACAATACACTCTTGGCAAGACAGATGAATTCATGCCGCCGTTGATTTTCTGCTACGCCAACGAGGAGCGCGTGCGCGATGGCGACTTAGTTTTGTTTTTCAACTTTCGAGCGGATCGGGCGAGGCAATTGTCGCAAGCCTTCTTGCTGAAAGATTTCGATGGCTTCGACCGCGAAGTTTGGCCGCAAGTTCATTTCGTGAGCCTTACCCAATATGATGTCCGGTTTTCTTCGCCGTTTATTTTTTCGCAGCAAGACCTTCCTAATATCCTAGGCGAAGTGGTGAGCGCGGCTGGCAAATCGCAACTGCGCATGGCCGAGACGGAGAAATACGCGCATGTGACCTACTTTTTTAACGGCGGAGTCGAGAAACCGTTTTCCGGCGAAGACCGCAAACTGATTCCGTCGCCAAAGGTTGCTACCTACGACCTCAAACCCGAGATGAGCGCCTTCGAAGTAACCGATGAACTGCTCGCGCGCATGGCAAACTACGATCTTGTCATCCTTAACTTCGCCAACCCCGACATGGTCGGCCACACGGGTGTTGTCGAAGCCGGCATCAAAGCGGTTGAGACGGTGGATGCATGTTGCGCGCGCATCATTTCAAAACTTCTGGAGCTCGACGGCAAGGCCTTGGTCACCGCGGATCACGGAAATTGCGAGCAGATGCGCAACCCCGACGGTTCACCGAACACCGCGCACACAAACTATCTCGTCCACTTCATCTATGTCGCCAAAGATGCAGCAAAATTCCGCTGCGAAGATGGAATCCTGGCTGATGTCGCGCCTACGCTTCTCTTTCTGCTCGGGCTCCCGCAGCCCAAAGAGATGACCGGTCACAATTTACTTGTGCCCGTTTAGAGCGCCTGCAGGAAAACGGCGGGGTCATGCAGGTTGCGATTTAGAGCTCGTGTTCCAGTCACGGCGATTCGGTGCAAAAGGCGAATGCGATTCTCTTCTGTGGTTTCGTGCAAGACTGGTTTACGGGCGAGTGTGAGCACGCCGTTGGATTCCACGAGCGCGCCCCAGCCGGCGGGGATTTCCGGATCACGAAATAACTCCTCAGGCAAAACAAGGAAAAACAAATTCGCGCAACGGTAGCGAATCAATTTATCAAACTTTGTGCAACCGTAGAGACGATTTTGAAGTGCGCCTAGCTCGCGCAACAGGCGCGCGTAACCGCGATGACCGATCGCGGCGAAGCTCTGCGAGTCAAATTCCGGGAAGAGCGACTCAGCGCTCCGTAAGCTCGGATAATGTGCGCGCAAGCGGGTTTCAAGAATTAGGCGACGTTTACAGATTGCTTCGAGCCGCTGGCGCGCAGTATCGGTGCGGCAATTGTCTCGTCGCAAATCGCAAAGCACTTGTTTGCATTCGAAGATCGCTGTCGATTCGATCTTTTTTGGCTGGGATCGATAGGCGGCGACGTCGGCCCGATACCGGCATTTTGGCAAACTCACTTCTATTGCGCATGCGGAAAATCCCTGTGCCTGCGCCCATAGGAATGCGAGGCGCTTCAGGCGGGCATGCTGGGCGGTTTCACCGTTGGCGCTTGTTACTCCCGCAGCCATTTCGCGAGTTCGCGTGCCCAATAGGTGACAATAATGTCCGCGCCGGCGCGCTTGAGCGCAGTCATGATCTCAAGCACGGCGTCGCGCTCATCCAAGAGCCCTTTCTCGACAGCGCTTTTGACCATCGCGTACTCGCCGCTGACATTGTAAACCGCAGTGGGTTTTCCAAAGCGTTGATGCACGCGCCATAAGATATCGAGGTAGGGCAACGCAGGTTTAACCATTACGATGTCCGCTCCTTCATCGATATCCAGGGCCACCTCGCGCAGCGCTTCATTCGCGTTGGCGATATCCATCTGGTAAGAACGACGATCGCCAAACTGCGGCGGGCTTTCGGCTGCGTCGCGGAATGGCCCGTAAAACGCCGACGCAAATTTTGCGGCGTAACTGATGATACCCGTTTGATCGAACCCCGCGGAATCGAGCGCCTCGCGAATCGCGCCAATGCGCCCATCCATCATGTCGCTCGGCGCAACCATGTCTGCGCCTGCTGCTGCGTGGGAAAGAGATGTCTTCACTAACAGTTCGACGCTCTCATCATTGAGGACGTGGAAATGATCTCCGTCAATCCGAGTCACGCCGCAGTGGCCATGGCTCATGTATTCGCACAGGCAGACGTCGGTGATGGTGAGCAGATCGGGGCATTTTAATTTGATCGCTCCCAGCGCTTTTTGAATGACTCCATTTTCTGCGTATGCGCCGGTGGCCTGTTCGTCTTTCTGTTCCGGAATGCCGAAGAGCAGGACAGCTTGAAGCCCGAGATCGTGAGCGGCGTGTGCTTCATCGGCAATCTCTTTTACAGACAACTGAAAAACCCCGGGCATGCTGGCGATCGGCCGGCGGTGATCCAATTTTTCACTTACAAACAGCGGGAGAATGAGATCGTGAACGCTCAATTGTGTCTCGCGGACGAGATTTCGCAGAGCGGGAGAACGCCGCAAGCGGCGCGGTCGATGCACCAATCTTCTCACAAATCGAGGCTACGCGGTCACGGGAGCGTCGCAAGCGCATATGCGACGAACGGGTCATAATGAGACTGATGCTTGACGCGGGTAACAGTTCTGTGTCTGCATCTTAGCGTGGCGCATAGCTGCGATTATTTGTTGATCGATATCAGCAATTCGTACGCAAAGTTTGCGTTTGCGTCGAAGAGGCGAGTCTCAGCTCCTGCCCGGGTCGTTACGAATAAGCTCTCGAGCGATGTGGTGTCTGGATTTCTTGCACAACGGAAGGTGCGGAAGGTGGTCGTCTCGTCGGTGGTGCCGGCAAAAAACTCCGCAATCTCACGGGCTGCAGGAAACAAGGTGAAAGTGATCTGGCTGGATTGGAAGCTGAAGCTGGGCGTGGAAATCGATTATGCCAAGCCGCGATCGATCGGCGCAGATCGGCTGGCGAATGCTGCGGCAGTCGCGGAGCTTTATGGCTGTCCGGCGATCGTGGTGGATTTCGGCACCGCGGTAACTTTCGACATTGTTTCAGAGCGCCGCACGTACCTCGGCGGTGTGATCGCACCAGGACTCGAAGCGATGACGAACTTTCTTTATCAACGAACCGCGCTTTTGCCCAGGCTTTCGTTGAAAGAGCCGCGACGCGCGGTGGGTAAATCGACGATCGAGGCGATGCTGTCCGGCGCAGTGTACGGGTATCGTGGATTGGTTCGGGAAATCCTTGAACGAATCAGGGCAGAGCAGTTTCCGCGCAAAAAGGTTTACGTTGTAGCGACAGGCGGCTACGCGCGCCTGATCGCCGGGCGCTTGCCCGAGATCGGCGTGATTCGTCCCCACCTCACCTTGGAAGGTTTACGGATCGTGGCCAATCTCAATGACTGAGCCAGCGGGAGAGCATCACGACGGTCGACGCTTTTTCCGAAGGCCGCTGAAAAATCGATTCGCAAAAGCAACTTTCCACTTGTCAGACGCATCGAACAGGGCTTCAATCGCTACCGCATGAGACTCTGGGGGATGGCGGCGGTGGCCGCGCTGGTGCTTGGCTCACTCGCAGCAAAATCATTTGCGGCGGAAAATGTCGCTCCGACGAAAGCGGAGCTGGAAGACCTGTACAACTCCGCTTACCGCGCGTTCGATTCAAAGAAGTTTTCAGAGGCGCTAAAGCAACTCGACGCCATCGATGCTCGCCAACCTGGTCTTGCCGCGTCAAAAAATCTGCGTGGCGTCATCCTGATGCGACAGGGGAAATATGATGAAGCGGAAACTGCATTGCAGGAAGCGGCCAGAATCGATCCGAAGTTTTGGAATGCGCGCTTTAACCTGGCGGAGATCCCGTTTCTCAAAAAAGATTGGGCAGAAGCGAGGAAACGTTTTGAGCAACTGCTCTCCAATGGTGAATCCGATCTGGCGAAAGAAGCTTCGCAGCTGATTCAATACAAAATTCTTCTGACGTATCTGCAGGAGGGCAACGGGAACATGGTGGATTCGATGCTGGCCAAGTTGGAGCTTTCGCCCGACACCCCGGCCGTTGACTATGTGAAGGCAGCGGCCGCGCTACAACAGAAGAATCAAAGCGAAGCCAAAGATTGGATCAGCGCAGCCGAAAAGAATTACTCGCCGCAGCTGAACAAACTTTTCGCAGAATCGCTTTATGAAGTCGGGTGGCTGGAAAAGCCGGCCGGCGAAGGGCGACCTTCATTGCCGCTGACGACCGCCACCGAGCGCTCGGAAAAGACCAAAGCCGCCGCGCGTTCGAAATTCGAGCAATCGCAACAGGCCCTTCGGCAAGGTGATTTCGCGGCGGCCCTTAAATTGATCGATGAAGCCGACCAGGCGGACCCGAATAAGCCGGCCACTCTGAATTTACGTGGCGAGATTCTGATGGCGCAGCAGCAATTTGACCAAGCCGAAGCTGCATTTAAGAAGGCAGCCCGGCTGGACCCGAAACTCCGCGAAGCGCAATACAACCTCGCACAAATTCCCTTTAAGAAGAAGGACTACGCAAAGGCGCAAGAGCGTTTTGAGGCGCTATATAATCGAATGCCGGGAGGCAATAAAAATCAGGCGGCAGAGCTTATTAAATTCAAGATTTACATGACGCTTTTGCTCGAGGAAAAAGAGAGCCGCGCGCACGCGATGATGGAGGAGTTTCAATTTACCGGAGATACGCCGGCGCTTTATTACGCCCAGGCAGCGTGGGAGTATAAGCATAACAATCCCGAGAAGGCTGCGGATTGGACCAGTTCGGCTAACAAGATTTATTCACCAGCGCTTAACACTGTTTTTGCCGACGCTTTTTATGATGTCGGTTGGATGCAAAGGCCGGAAGGTTCAACCGCGCCTGCGCTGGCGTTCGACACGACAAATGTTGTTGCGCCCCAGACGGAGGGCGGTCCGGCAGTTGAGCCGAGTCCCATTGCTGCAAACAAACAGGGCGAAGCATCGAGCGGAGAAACGCTTGCCTTGGGCCCAGCGGCGAAGGCGCCAAATGCCGGGATGGAAATTGCCAGCGCTGATGCAACAGCTGGACAGCCGACTTCGGCCTCGAGGGAATCAGCTGCGGAAACCAGCTCTCAACCACAACAACCGGCATCTGAATCGCCCCCAGTTGGCGGCGAATCGACAACAACTGCGGCGCAAGCTGTCGCAGCCGAGACGCCGCAGGCTTCATCTGCATCCAACGAACAGGACAAGCAGCAGGTCCCTGTCCAAACAAGTCCGTCGGAGAAACCCGCTGCGGCGCCAGCGCCCGCAAATGTCTCGGCAACCGCCACTGCAGGCATGGCTCGCCGAAGGTTGGCGATTGTCGGTGGCTTGCTGTTGGCGGCCATAATCATACTGGCTTGGGTGATCGTGCCCGTTGTGCGCCGGCATGCTTTCAACGTCCCACGTCATTTGCGGCTTGAGGCTCCCGCGGAGGCCACCGCCGACGGCACTGCCGTATTCAAGTCGAAAGTCGCGCCAGCGCAGACGAGTAGTGTGCAAGACAACGGCTTTGTTGGGGGGCCCCGTCAGGTTTCGGTGGAATTAAAACCGTGGCAAGCTCCGTTGCGACACAGCGCCGTGCCTGCACGCAAACCGAGCGGCACTTTCGATCGATTGAAAGAACGAAGAGCAAAGACCGCGCGGGCCCCGGCCCGCCGCGAGCCCGAGCGCGAATTAACGCCGGTTGCCGAGCCGGACGTCGAATCATCTGTGGGATCAGTAGTCGAACAAACGCCGGACATTCCGCAACCGAGTGTCCCGCAGGCTGCTGAAATGGCCACGGCTTCAGCAACGAGTGAGTTTGCCGAAGTTTCTGCGATCGTTCCACAACAGCCGGATGAGATCTCGGAAGATGGAGAGGGAGCCACATTCTACACGCAGGAGCCGAGCGAGTTTTTCGGAGATTCGAAACAATCCGTCTTGCCCGTGGAGGCGCCAAGTGAGGAGGTGTTTGCGGGCGCAGAATTTGCATGGCCCGCCGTAGAACCGTCAACCCCGAACGCTTTCGGGGTTGAACCGATCACGCAAGAGCTACCGGACCAGATCATCTCAACTGCGAGTCAATTTCCACTGAGCGAACCCGCTACCGATTCCGTGTCTGATTTTCCAAGTGCTATTTCCACTGAACCTGTATTTCCGCAAATAACCACACCCGCAACCATGCCAGAAACAACCCAAACTCCAATCGCTCCAATACACAAAGCCCCGGTACCGCCCGCGGCCAAGCCACAACCACCTGCTGCCACGATGCAAACATCCGTGCAGCTTACTTTCTCTTTCGAGATCGCCGCCATGCAGTTGACGCCGAGCTTTAAGATGGGTGTCTTGAAAGTGCGTCCCATATCCAAGCTTGTCACTATGCGTTTGCCCTCGCCTCAGCGCGCTCAGTCCGCCTTGAATTTGCAGGTCGCCTTCGAGATCGTAAAGATTCAGCCTGTCGCTGGCGCGATAGGCACCATTCGCGTGGTTCCATCCCAGCAACAGAGACCTACCCTGACTGGCATGCCGTCAATCGCGGTGGCAGGATTGCAAATAGTCCCGAATTCTGAGACCGCACCAGTCCAGCTCACCCCATCGCCACAGGGACGTGCCTCCGTATTCGTCACGATTCCGTTCCAGATCAGCACTCTTGAGTTTTCGCCGTCACTCGAAATTGCTTCCGTTATTCTAAATTCCAATTCCAAGCAGGTCATTGTTCAGTTGCCCGGCGCCGGCCCGAATCCCGCCGAAGGCGCGCCCATGTTTGAAATCGCCAATCTCGAGCTCAACGAGCATGGCGACATCGCCATGGTGCAACTAAACCTTCTGGGCGGACCCAAGCGCGCCTGATAGGCGCGAGTTAGCTGAAAGGCAAGTTGGTAGCGGCGCTCGCCGCGGCGAGCGCCCGAGCAGTGTCTTCTTATACGCCGCCACGCTGCTCGGTTTCTGAGCGTTTACGAGGTAAAAAGCCCTGTTGTAGCCGGCGTCGCCGACGCCGGCCCGCGGCCGACGACCGCGGCTATATCCGGAAAGCTGCGCTACCACTGTTCAATCTCGCGACACTCGGCTCTCGCCTCTAGACACCTCGTAAAAATTTGTCGCAACTTCCGATAAATCCGCTCTAGCACTCGCTGAGCTTCGCGTTCTCGCCTTCAATTTGGGCGTAAATGATGCAGCCAGCCAGGGCAGAAACGATGGAGTAGCAGAGCACGCGCCGTTTAGTCGTTTCGCGCCGAAAGGCCTGCCGCACGGCAGCTCGTCGATCGGCCACGAACGGTTTCGATCCAGCCGAAATGCTTATGCAAGATCAGCGATTGCGCCACTTCGCACGCAGCACGCGTGCGGGCATACGTGCCATCACTTCCAATTCAGCGAACGCACCTGTTTCGGGAGAAACTCTCCATTTCTCCGGATCAATTTGCCGTCGAAGAAGATTTCTCCGCCGCCGTAATCCGGGCGCTGGATGCTGACCATGTCCCAGTGAACCTGGCTCCGGTTTCCATTGTCCGCTTCCTCGTAAGCTTGTCCCGGGGTGAAATGAAATGATCCGGCGATTTTCTCATCAAACAAGATATCGCGCATCGGTTGGAATACGCGCGGGTTAAAGCCGAGTGAGAACTCGCCGATGTAACGCGCGCCGGGATCTGAATCGAGAATTTTGTTCAGCTTTTGCGTCTCATTGCTCGTCGCTTCGATAATCTTGCCGTTCTTGAATTCGACGTGGATGCCATCAAAAGCGATTCCCTGATAAATGCTTGGCGCATTAAATGTGACGTGACCTTCCACGGAATCTTTGACCGGGCAGCTGAAAACTTCGCCATCGGGAATATTGCGATCGCCACCGCAGATCACAGCCGGAATTCCCTTGATACTGAAATGCAGATCAGTGCCGGGAGCTTTGATTTGGACACGATCGGTTTTTTCCATCAAGTGCTTCAGCGCCCTCATCCCGGGTAGCAGTTTGCGATAGTCCAGTGTGCAGACATCAAAATAAAAATCTTCAAACGCCTCCGTGCTCATCCCGGCAAGCTGTGCCATTGATGGAGTCGGCCAGCGTAAGACCACCCACTTTGTCTTTTTAACCCTCTGATCCTGCACTGGGCGCATTTTTTTGCCGATCAGTTTCATCTTCTCCGGCGGCACATCGGCTAGTTCGGTGATGTTGTGGCTGCCGCGTACGGCGATGTAAGCGTTCATTTTTTTCATGCGTGCCAGTTCGTGGCTTGTCATCAGGTTTAGCTGTCGATCCGAGGCTTCGAGTGCCAGCGCGCGGTTCACGCGGATGTGATAAGTCTGCGCAAAAGGCACCCCGCCTGCCTTCCGCGCCGCGCGTATCAGCGCGACGGTCATTTCGGCAGGAATATCGAATGCCTCAATCAGGACCGTTTCATTGCGCTTGAGACGAATAGAGTATTCCACCAGGAGTTTGGCGAGTTTGTCAAACCGGGCGTCGTGCATAGGCGCTTATCATTCCACCAGCCGGGTCGGATGCAACTGTAGCCGCGCTGGCCGAGGCATGAACCTTACGCGGATAGGTAGGGCGGGCCCCGATGGGTCGGGGCACGCCGTCCTAGTCCACGGGCAACGGCGTGCACGGAGTGACGCGCCCTATCTAAAGCCAGCATTAGGCGGTCCGAATAAATTTCGCCGCAAATGCGCCATCGAAACCGTCGCGAAAGGGCAGTGAATGCCTTTCAGCTTCCAAGCGCAGAATCGGCATCTCCGCGAGGAGCCGACGAACGACCTCTTCATTCTCTTCCGGCTCAAGGCTGCAAGTGCTGTAAACAAGGACGCCGCCCGGTTTCAACAAGGCGATTACTGCTCGTGTAATGACGAACTGCTCCTTCGGCATTCGAGTAAAATCGTCGGGGCGCACTCGCCATCGCACATCGACCCGGCGTCGCATCACTCCGGTATTGGTGCATGGTGCATCCACGAGGATACGATCGAATGGCGCGGCGGAAGCAATTTCTTTTGGGAGACGATCCCGTGTCCAATCCTGGCGAACGGAGTGAGTAATTCTCGCGCCAAGCCGGGCGACGTTATCCTTCACAATTCTCAGCCGCTCGGGATCGCGATCGCATGCCGCAATGAATGCTCGGTTTTTGACCTGCTCCGCGATAAGTGCGGTCTTCCCGCCCGGCGCTGCGCACGCATCGAGGATTCTTTCTCCGGGTTTTGGATCCAGCAACTGGCAGGCAATCGTGGTGCTGGGATCCTGAATGTAACAATGACCCCGTTCCAGAGCACCGGAGGGTAACGAATTGATTTCCACAAAATCTGGATGCTTAGGCACAGGACGCGATTCGGGATAAGCCCGGAGGAATTCTGTTCGATCGATTCTCAACAAATTGATGCGCGCATAAACTGGTGCAGGAAGATTGTTCCATTCACACAGCTTTTCCGCGTGTTCGATGCCGAAGTGCTGCAGCCAGTGTTCAATAAGAAATTGCGGATGCGACGTTCGAACGAACAATGGTTGCGCCTGGGCGAGGGCGAGCAGCTCGTTTGTCCGCCGCGCCGCAGCGCGCAGCATCGCATTAATGATGGTTCGCTGCCTTTTCGGCGCAAGCTCTACCGTCTCGTGGACTGCTGCGTGTTGAGCGGTTTTGAGAAGGAAGAGTTGATACAAACCGAGTCGCAGAATATCGCGAAGATCGCTCTCAACCCGCGAAGCACGCAGGCAACTGATCCAAAAATCCAGCAATGTTAAATTGCGCAGGACGCCGTAAAACAATTCGAGCGCAAACGCGCGATCGGACCGCATAAGACTCGTTTCGGCTAGCGACGGCGAAATAATGGAATCGGCAAAGCGTTTCCCGTTTCGCCATGTTCGCAGCGCCTTCAGGGCGATTTGGCGAGCAGAGAGCTGCGCCATATTTCCGGTTGTTACTGCGGCTGCGCGGTGGCGCGTCCAATCGAATGATAATGAAACCCCAGTCGCCTCATCGTTTCAGGATCAAGGAGGTTTCGCCCGTCGAAGACGATCGGTGTCCTCATTTTTTCTTTCACCAACGTGAGATCGACGTTGGCAAATTCATTCCATTCTGTGGCGATGACCAGCGCTTCGGCATCGCTCACTGCTTCTAAAGCCGACGAAGCCCATTCTGCGTCCGCGATCGCTTTGGTGGCGCGTGCCTTTTGCATTCCTTTCGGGTCGTAGGCAACCACATGCGCTCCTTCGCGCAGGAGGGTTGTCACCAGTTCTATTGCCACAGACGAACGAACGTCGTCTGTATCTGGCTTGAACGTGAGGCCCCAGACTGCAATCCGCTTTTCCCGCAACACCCACAGGGTTTCCCGAATCGTCTTCAGAAAACGCTCTTTTTGAGCATTGTTTATGCGTTGCACTTCCTTGAGAAGATTGAATGGCGTGCCAAGCCGCTCGCTGATCGTAATGAACGCAGCAATATCTTTCGGGAAGCAGGAACCGCCGTATCCAATTCCAGCGTTCAGGAAATCACGGCCAATGCGATGATCCATTCCAATTCCGTCGGCGACCTTTTCGACATCGGCGCCGCTCGCCTCGCAGATCGCGGAGACGGCGTTGATATATGAAATTTTCAGCGCCAGGAATGAGTTCGCGCAATGTTTGATGAGCTCGGCGCTGTTGATATCAGTCACGAGTATCGGCGCCATAAATGGCTCATAAACCTTCTTCATGAGATCGATGGCATGTTCGCTTTGCGCTCCGATCACAATGCGATCCGGACGCATCAGATCGGCTACTGCACAGCCTTCGCGCAAGAATTCAGGATTGCTGACCACATCAAACTTCGCGCCATGGCGGTTATATCTCTTGATTGACTCCGCCACTTTTTCGCCTGTTTTCACCGGCACTGTGCTCTTGTCAACGATCACGCGATAATCGGTCAACACGCCTGCGATTTCCCGCGCAACTCTCTCCAGAAAACTAAGATCGACGTCGCCATCCGGCTGCTGCGGAGTAGGAACGGCGATAAAGATGATTTGTGAGTTGTCTACTCCGTCCTGAATGCTGCCGGTGAAGCGCAGCCGGCGCGCCGAGACATTCCGATGAATTATTTCTTCAAGTCCGGGTTCATAAATCGGCACCTCGCCGGCTTGCAGTTGTTTGATCTTTTGTGCGTCGTTATCGACGCAAGTGACGTTATGGCCAACATCGGCGAAACAGGCGCCGGTGACGAGGCCAACGTAACCGGAACCGATGATCGCAAGATCCATGATTGGAGGATGCTGCGGGCGAATCAGCCGCAGCACAAGTAGGCTAGAGCATCCTGCGGCCTCGAGATTGTTCGCGCACGTTCGTTCATTGTCCCGAGGACGCAGGGTCAAAGTTCATATCGAATCCAAACTTCGGGAATGCCTTCAGCGTTATAGTAAACAGAACGCCATACTGCTTCACGCCATTATTGTCGCGTATGACGCCCCCAAAGGACGCCACCCAACTCGAGAGGTCCCGGTAAATGGAATAGCGTTGCTCCTCGAGCGTGCTTGTTGTGGCTTCATATTGCTCCTGGGCTCCAATACCCCAGTTGTCGTTGATTCGATAATATCCACCAACAAGGAACAAGCTGCTGTTCTGAAAGAACGGATTGTCATTCAAATAGCGATGTCCAATAGTCAATTGCAGATTGGATAGCGGCTGAACGTTCGCCGACGTGTTGACTTCCGTAAAACCCTTCGCAAAGGCGGGCACCTGTGAGTTGACTGAAAACGAGACCCACGGGAGAGGCGTAAACCGAATGTTGTTAACGAGATTTGAGTAGTCGTTACGGTCGTAAGGATTGTCGAAGTTCACGTCAAAGTAGGTATCGACTTCAAACCATGTCATCGTTGAGTCGTCGCGCCGCGTTTCCAGGCGATTGCGAACGCCCACCCGCCACACCGTCCAATCAGCGATCGAGTCGATGGTCGTAAACTGAGGGAAATCAATCGCCCGTAGCTGCGTAGAGGGTTCAAACCGATCGAACTGCAAAATGGAGAGGGGATTAGGTCCGTCTTCCTTCACGTAGGAGAAGTCGGTAAACGGTTGGATCACGTGCATCAATCCGTCTAATCCCAAGGCGCGGCTCTGCACGCCCTCCCATTTGCGGGAAATTTTAAACGAAGCTTCCGCTCCCGTATCGAAGACGCTTCGAAAAGTGTCTCCATCGAACTTGATTGGGTTGGCATTTGTGGGCGGCGGAAGAATAAAGTCGGGCACCAGCGGATCTGATGGCGGCACAAATATTGTTGATCCGAGATCCCAAGTCTTGCCGTAATAAGTGCCGCGATACCCAACTCGCGGTACGATTGAGAGCCATCCAAAATATGTGTTTGGGAAAGTCAGTTGATGGAACGTGTCGAAACGGTCCGTGCCATAATTCTTGAAACCTGAGCCCTCGGGGAATTGTAGCCGCAAATTCGCAAAGCCAGTTTCGCCTTCGTAAAATATGGGTCCGCCAAAGAGTGCACTCCGTTTGATGTCCAACACCACTTCCGGCGAACGTTCTGTTGTCGTGAAGAAGTCGTTTGCCTGAAAACGCTCGATGGCCGTCAGGGTGTAAAAAGGATTCGTTTTGGTCACGGCGATCACGTTGTCTGGAACGGGATCGATCCGGAACTCGCCCTGATAAAAGTCCTCCATCACATACGGATCACTAAGCTTGGTGAGGTTAGCGATGCCGTAGATGTCATCAGTAAAGTTCGTCTGATCTTCCAAGCTAAGCCGGTATCGACTGGCAGGAACATTCTGTCGGACCTCGGCCGTCTGATTTATGTCCGGGTTTTGATCATCGATGTAAAAGGTTTTTAGCCTCGCCTGACTTTCCTTGTCCTTCCCATAATCAATAACGGGATTGAAGCCGATGGCGGCTCCGCGACGGCCAAAGTAATCGAGTTGGAGGCGTCCCTTGATATTATCCGTAATCGGGAACATTACCTGAGTCAGAAGCGATGGTCCCCATGTGCTCAAATACGCCGGCGAAATCGTAAAACTGAACGTGTCACTGAGAGATTCGTACAGATAAGGCCACCAAAAAACCGGCACCTTCCCGATATATGCCGTCACGTACTGCATGATCACGCGGTCCTTCTCGTAAATGCGGATCGTTCGCGCGTGAAGATGAAAATCGGGCCTCGCAGAATCCTGCGTCGTAAACGTACCGTTTCGGATAAAATAACCATTGTCGGAAATTGAACTCATATCTCGGCCAGTGAGAAAATAAGGTTGCGACTCAGTCCGGCCAGTTATTGCCCGGATCTTTTTTGTTTCGGTATTGTAAAAACCGTGTTCGGTGATGTAGAGGCTGATATCACGATAGATTCGCACGTGGCCTTTCAGTTCCACCTCGTGCGTGGTGGAATTGTATTGAGCGTAATCCGCATAAATGTCTGTATTGCCAATGTGAATCGCCACATTATCGCGCGCTGTTGCCAGTCCATTTTCATATGTCGTCTCCCCGGTGGAAGTAATCTCAATGGGCGCGTTCTCCGGAGTCTTGATTTCTCCGTGGATCAAACCGGCGCCCGCAAAAAGAGCGACGAGCAACAAGAGCGGCGTTCGCATGGCCGACGCCAAAGGTACTGCACCAAAAGCTCCCTGCAAAGCCAAAACCACTCGATATGAAAGATGAATATTGCCGCCGGGCCCGTTACGAAGCGGCTTCAGAGCGAAAGTCATCCGTGTTCTGTCTTGATTAACCTGGCAATCAACGGTTTTCTTCATCCGGGATGAGCAAATCTATCGACCAAGTTTTCGTTAACACCAAGCAATGGCTGCTCTCATGGCTGGTAGGATCGCCCGACTGGGTGATTCAGGTAGCGTCTATTCTGATCAATATTTTCATGCTACTCGCTGTGTTCCTGACGCTTTTCGCACTCATATCCGTGCTGGAGCGGAAAATTCTCGCGCGGATGCAAAATCGCTACGGACCGAATCGGGTTGGGCCGTTCGGTCTTTTCCAGCCAATCGCCGACGGCATTAAAATGCTGATCAAGGAAGACATCGTGCCGGCGCGGGCCGACAAGATCGTGCATTTCCTCGCGCCGGTCCTCATCGCCGCCGTGGCGATCCTCACCCTCGGCGTAATTCCGTATGGCCGGAACATGACGCCATTTACCATCGATGGCGGCATACTATTTTTCTTCGCCGTTGGAGCGACTACGGAATTGGCTGTTTTCATGGCCGGGTGGGCCAGCAACAATAAATTCTCCATGCTAGGCGCCATGCGCGCGATCGCCCAAATGTTCAGCTACGAGCTGCCGTTAATCATCACCGTTCTGCCTGTGGTAATGGTGGTCGGCTCGCTCATGCCCGACCGGATTGTCGCCGCGCAAGCTGGATACACGTTTGGCCTTGTGCCGCGCTGGTTTGTCTTCACACCGTGGGGTGGTGTCGCGTTCATTCTGTTTTTTGTCTCCGGTCTCGTGGAATCGAACCGCACCCCATTCGACGTGCCCGAAGGCGAATCGGAAATCGTCGCCGGCCACATGACCGAGTATTCCGGATTCAAATATGCCACGTTTTTTATGGCGGAATACATCGGGATGTTCGCCGTCAGCGGTCTTGCAGTGACCTTGTTCCTTGGCGGCTGGCATGCGCCTGCGCGCGTGCTCGAAATTATTCCTTCCTACGTCTGGTTTTTCGTAAAACTGAGTGCGTTGCTTTTCGTTTACATCTGGCTCCGCGCAACCCTCCCGCGCATACGCGTCGATCAAATGATGAATTTCGCCTGGAAATTCATGTTGCCGATGGCTTTCACCTGCATCATCGCCGCCGCCGTCTGGCATTATGCCGGACGGGGCCTGCGCGGCTGGCTGTGGTCACTGGTCGTGATTGCCGTCGTTTACACTGCCTTGTCGATCCTGCTCGACACGCGAAGAAAATTCGCGCCCCGCGTTTATCGTTTCGCGGAATGAACAACGCCGCGTTTATCCTCGTCGCCATTCTGACACTCGCCGCGGCGCTAGCGGCCGCGACGTTGCGAAAGCTGATGCACGCTGCGCTGAGTTTCGCAGTGGCCTTGGTCGGGCTCGCGGCGTTTTTCTTTTTGCTCGGCGCAGAGTTCGTCGGCCTCGTGCTGGTGTTCATTTACATCGGCGCGGTCGCGGTGTTGATCGTTTTCACGATTTTGCTGACGCGGCGCGATGTGGGAAAAGATCGCGGGTTTAACTGGGCCGGTGTGCTCATAGCTCTGGCTGTGTTCTGTGGTTTGACGTGGTCGATTCTAAAGACGCAATCACTTTCCATCGTTGCCCCGCACATTCGGGCCCTCACCGTCAAAAGAATCGGCGAAGCGTTAATGACCGGTTATGTGTGGCCATTGCAATGCGTCGGCGTTCTGCTGACCGCCGCTCTCATCGGTGCGCTCATTCTTGTAATGGAGGAAAAACGATGAAGAAGATGAAGCAAACACTCAACGCTCAACGCCCAACGCTGAGTTCAGAAGAGACTCCGAGTTGGATATTGAGCGTTGGACATTGAGCGTTGGACGTTTTCTGCCAGGACTCCAATGACACCGACGCTTCAAGTCTTCCTCATCGTTTCTGCCGCGGTATTTTCCGTCGGGCTCCTCGCGGCGCTTAGTCGGCGGCACGCGATCTTCATCCTCATCGGCATCGAGTTGATGTTGGCCGCGGCGAATTTGAATTTCATCGCGTTCTGGCGTTTCGCTCCGCAACCGCACCAGCTAACCGGCGTGATGTTCGCAATTTTTTCCATCGCGATCTCCGCTGCCGAAGCCGCGGTTGGTCTGGCCATGGTGATTGCCGTTTATCGCCACTATCACACCACAAATGTCGATCAACTCGATCAGCTCAAAGGATAAAATAATCCACTAAAAGATGAGCGCTTTGATTCTGGATTATCTCTGGCTTATCCCTGCGGTGCCATTAGCGGCTTCGCTGATAATTTTGAGTTTGCCAAACGCGCGGCGTAGAAGCGCCGTAGCACTCGCGGTCGCTGGACAAGTCGCCGTGCTCGCATTGTCGACTGTGGCGTTCCTGCCGACGCTGCAAACATATGGCTTCCGCGCCGTTCAGAATTTCACCTGGTTCACCTTCGGCGACAACGCACTCCGGCTCGGATTTGTTCTCGACCCGCTTGCCGCCGCGATGTTGCTGATGATCTCGCTGGTCGGGCTTTGCATTTTTGTCTTCAGCATTGGCTACATGGCGGGGGACAAAAATTCTGTACGCTTTTTCGCGTATTTATCGTTCTTCTCCGGCGCGATGCTCGGTGTGGTTATCGCGAACAGTTTGCTTCTGCTTTTCATTTTCTGGGAACTCGTCGGGCTCGCGTCGTATCTGCTCATCGGCTTCTGGATCGAGCGACCCAGCGCGGCGGCTGCCGCAAAGAAGGCATTCATCACCACGCGCATCGGCGACATGGGATTTTTTCTCGGCATGCTCTGGCTTTACAATCGCAGCGGCACACTTCTTTTTTACGATGGAGGCAAAGGCTGTCTTGAAAGCGCTGGCTTGGGAATGCTCGGTGCGAGCGCCACATTCATTGCGCTGCTGATCTTCTTCGGCGCAGTCGGAAAGTCGGGGCAATTCCCGCTGCACGTGTGGCTGCCAGATGCGATGGAAGGGCCGACTCCGGTCAGCGCGTTAATTCACGCGGCAACGATGGTAGCCGCCGGGGTTTTTTTGGTGGCCCGGGTGTACCCACTCTTCTCGCTAGGCGCGATCAACGGCGTGACATCCTCGCTCACCGTCGTTGTCTGGATTGGTGTAACTACGGCCCTCATGGCTGCGCTCATCGCGATCGCACAAGCCGACATCAAACGCATCCTCGCCTATTCAACCGTGTCGCAACTCGGTTTGATGATGGTCTCGCTGGGGGTGGGCGGCGTGGCAGCCGGCATCATGCACTTGCTCGCCCACGGATTTTTTAAGGCGCTTCTGTTCCTTGGCTCTGGCTCCGTGATTCACGGATGTCACGGCGAACAGGACATTCAGAAAATGGGTAGCCTGCGGCGCTTCATGCCGGTCACGTTTGTAACGTACGCCATCGGGATGATGGCGCTCAGCGGCGTCCCGTTCGTTTTCTCCGGGGGCTGGACGAAAGAGGAAATTCTTCACGCCACAGCGCATTGGCCGAAGTCGCCGGTACCGTATTACCTGATATTGGCCGGAGTCATTCTCACTGCGCTCTACATGACCCGGCAAATCATCTACGTCTTTTTTGGGAACCCGCGCGCTTCTGCGGAGCACGCGCACGAAAGCCCGCGTGTGATGACGATGCCTCTGATCGTGCTCGCGCTGGGCGCAATTTTCTTAAGCATAGTGCTCACGCCTGCATGGCCATGGCTGCATGGGTATCTGACTGGCGAACCCGTACACTTTGAGATCGGTCGTTTGATTCAGCCGATGCTCTTTGTTTCGCTCGTGCTCGTCAGTGCGGGTATCGGCGTCGGTTTGTGGATATATCGCAAGGCTGGCATGCAAGACGGAGATCGCCCAGCTGAAATTGACCCACTCGAATATGCGCAGCCCGCATTGTTTCGCTTTCTCGCAAACAAAATGTGGATCGACGAACTTTATGCTCGCACAGTGATCGCGTTCAGTTGGATGAGTGCGCGTTTGTCCGACTGGATGGATCGCTATATCTGGGATGGGCTGGTGCGCGGCTTCGGCGTGATCGGCCAGCTTTTTGGAATCTTTACAAGCGGTGTTGATGAGCGCGGCATCAACGCTGGAGTCGATGAAACCACCGCTGGCGCTCGCGGCCTCGGCCGGCTGATGTCCGCCGCACACTCGGGGCAAATTCAAATTTACCTCGGCATGGTTGCCATCGGCATGCTGGCACTCCTTCTTCTCTACGCATGGTTGGCATGATCACAGCGATCATTTTCATTCCGCTGCTTGGCGCGCTTGCGGTCTGTGTCTGGCCGCAAAGAAATTCCCGCCTCATCGCTCTGATTTTTAACGCCATCTCCGCCGCATGCGCGCTGGGATTATGGCGAAAGTTTGATGCTACTGCGACGGGCCTGCAGTTCATTGAGCGTCATGCGTGGATTCCGGCGATCAATGCTGAATATCTGGTTGGAGTCGATGGATTGAGTTTGCTGCTCGTCCTGCTCACGTCGCTCATCGGTCCATTCGCACTTCTCGCCCGACCTACTCCAAGCGGCGGCCGAGGGTTCTATGCGACGATGCTCGTGATGCAGTCCGCTCTCTACGGCACGTTCACGGCGCAGAATTTCGTTCTCTGGTTTTTGTTCTACGAAATGAGCCTGATCCCGGCGTTTCTCCTCATCAAAATCTGGGGCGGCGAAAACCGGGACCGCGCCGCGACCAAGTTTTTTCTGTACACCTTCCTCGGCAGCGTGGCGATGTTGCTCTCGTTTCTGGGAATTTATTTTGCCAAAGGCACGTTTGATTTCTCTGCTCTCGCCTCTCTTGGCAAGAACGGTCTGCTCACCGGGAAGCTCGCGTGGCTCGCGTTCGGCGGGATCTTTATCGGGCTCGCAGTAAAGGTGCCGCTGTTTCCGTTTCACACCTGGTTGCCCGACGCTTATCAAACCGCTCCGACCGGCGTGTCGATGGTGCTTACCGGACTGCTCTCAAAAATGGGCGTTTACGGTTTCGTGCGTCTGTTGCTTCCGCTTTTTCCCAACGAAATCAAAATTATCGGGCCATGGCTGCTTGTGTTGGCGGTCTGCTCGATCGTGTTCGCTCCGCTGGCAGCGTGGGCACAGCGCGATCTGAAACGAATGGTTGCTTACCTGTCGATCAACCATCTCGGTTACTGCATGCTCGCTCTCTTTGCAGTAGCCGCTTCGCCGGCCGTAGCTGCAAATATCGACACGCATGCGGCATTGAGCGGTGTGTTCATGCAAATTTTTAACCACGGCATCACCGCTGCCACCCTCTTTTACTTCGTTGGTTTGCTCGAACAACGATCCGGCAGCCGCCGGAGCATCGACCACTTCGGCGGGCTGATGCAACGGACACCGCTGCTTTGCGGCTGGATGAGCGTCGCCATGTTTTCCTCGCTCGGTCTTCCGGGACTGAACGGATTCATCGGCGAGTTCCTGATCTTCAAAGGCGCATTCGCGATCACTGCTTGGTTCACCGCCATCGCTGTGATTGGTCTTCTCGTGACAGCCGTCGTCTTTGTGCGCGCCATGCAATCGCTATTCAGCGGGCCGCTCGCAGAGAGTTGCAGCGTGTTTCCCGATCTTCTACGGGGCGAAAAATTCGTCGTGATACCTGTAACACTGCTCATGTTCGCCATCGGCATCGCCCCGCAATTCATGTTCAACATCTTCAATACAACGGTCGTTCACATGGCGCGGCTGTTCGGTTGAGATTCACCGCGAATGAGCAAAGAGATCATTTCCATCGAGCGAATTGCGCACGGGATCCATTCACTTCGAGGACACAACGTAATTCTCGACTTCGATCTTGCGGTTCTTTACGGGATCGAAACCCGCTCCCTCAAGCAAGCAGTGCGGCGCAATCATGATCGTTTTCCAAGCGATTTCATGTTCGAACTGTCCGCGAAAGAGATCGACACTGTGGTATCACAATTTGTGATACCAAACCGTCGCAAGTTTGGCGGGGCAAGCCCCATGGCTTTCACCGAACAAGGAGTAGCGATGCTCTCGAGCGTTTTGAACAGCGAACGTGCCGTAAAAGTAAACATCGCGATTATGCGCGCGTTTGTGAAACTGCGGGAAACGCTTGAAACAAATCGCGAGCTTGCCGCCAAGTTTTCAGAACTTGAAAGGCGTGTTGGAAAGCACGACGAAGAAATCGCCGCAATTCTCGAAGCGATCCGGCAGTTGATGGCTCCGCCGGAAAAGGCCCGCCGTGAAATCGGATTTCATGTGCGGGAGAAGGCCCCGCACTATGGGGTGCGCAGACGCACATGATCGCCTGGACGATTTACCTCACGTTCGCCGGGGCGTTTCTGCTCCTGTTTTTGCCGCACGTTTTCGCGCGTTGGATCGCGCTGCTTGTGACCATCGCAGGGTTGGTTCTGGATCTCATCGCATTCGTTCGCACGCCGATTGCCGATCTTGCGCATTTCACAACGATCGTGCGCGTGCCGTGGGTGTCCGCGCTCGGGATGGAGTACCATCTGGCCCTGGATGGCGTCAGCCTCACGATGGTTCTCGTCACTGGGATCTCCGCTGTAAGCACGGTGCTGTTTTCGTGGGACGTCGAACATCGGCAAAACGAATTTTTCTTCTGGCTTTTGCTGGTTGTGGCCGGTTGCTACGGCGTTTTCCTCAGCGCCAATCTGTTTTTGCTCTTCGTTTTCTATGAGCTGGTGATCGTGCCGAAATATTTCCTCATCGCCATCTTCGGATCCACGAACAAGGAATACGGCGCGATGAAGCTGACACTGTATTCTTTCTTCGGCGGCATGTTCGTTTTCATCGGGATTCTCGTCACTTACGTGACTGCCGGCTCGTTAGATCTGAATCAGCTGGCGCAATTCCAATTTCCACCGCAACTCCAGTCGTGGGCGTTTCCCGTGTTGTTCCTCGGTTTTGCAGTGCTCGCCGGCATTTGGCCGCTGCACACCTGGGCGCCGACCGGCCATGCCGCCGCGCCCACCGCGGGTTCGATGTTGCTCGCCGGGATCGTCATGAAACTCGGTTCTTACGCAGGTCTCCGCGTCGCGATGAATCTTTTCCCCCAAGGATTTCAACTGTGGAGCAAATGGATCGCTGTTGTCGCGGTCATCGGAATTGTTTATGCCGCAGCGGTCGCGCTTCGCCAAAGTGATCTGAAATTTGTAATCGGTTATTCCAGCGTGAGCCACATGGGCTTCGTCCTGCTTGGTTTGGCTACCGGGGATATGCTCGGTGTTTCCGGCGCGGTGCTGCAAATGTTTTCGCATGGCGTGATCGCGGCCCTGCTCTTTGCCGTTGCCGGCCGCATGATCTATCGCCGCACACACACGCGCGATCTCGACGCGCTGGCTGGAATGAATCTGAGCCACGCGCTGCCGTTTGCGGCGTTTACGTTCGTCATCGCTTCGGCCGCGTCGATTGGCATCCCCGGTTTCAGTGGGTTTGCGGCCGAGATCACAATTCTCATTGGCGCGTGGAAAACTTATCCGTTGGCGGTCTGGATCACTGGAGCGGGCATGGTGCTCGTGGCGGCGTTCACTTTGCGGGCGTTAAAGCAATCGTTCTTCGGCGAGGCAGCTTCAAGCGTCGTTCGCACGCAGGAAGGCCGGGTGGCGCTCGACACGGATTGGAACGAGGAACAGAGCATTACGGCCGCGGAAAAAATCGGCGCCTGCCTGCTGATGTTCGCAACGCTGGCGGTGGGAGTTTATCCAAAACTGTTGCTCGATCGGATCATGCCCGCCGTCGAGGCGATGAGGTTTTTAAAATCCGGAGGTTAACGTTGTAACGATGTCTTATCTCGAGCTCCTCAAACTTGCATCGCCGGAAGCGATCGTTGTTATCACGGCGCTGGTGATCCTCACAATTGGCCTGACGACCGGACGCGAGGCCACTGGAGCAACGGTGTCAACGGTGCAACCGACTCGAAATGCCGGTGCCACATCCAGCGCTCGAAGTGCCGGGCTCTGCTCGTTTGTCGCCGTGCTCGGCCTCGCAGTCGCAATTGGCGCTGTGCTGATGTTGCCGCGCAACGCGACGCTTTTCGCCGGAATGCTGGTGATCACGCCGCTCACGTCACTGTTCAAAATCATCTGCATCGCACTAGCGTTTTTCACAGTCCTCTTGACGACATCAGAAACGTCTTTGCGTCATCGAGGCGAATATCTGGCGATCGTTCTGCTGGCAACGGTCGGCCTCATGCTGCTCGTGGGCAGTGAAGAGTTGCTGATGATTTTCATCGGGCTGGAGTTGCTTGGTCTGTCGCTTTACGTGATGGCTGCATTTGACAAGAGCGATCTCCGCTCGGCTGAAGCGGGCCTGAAGTATTTCCTGTTCGGCAGCACCTCGAGCGCTTTCACGCTTTTTGGAATCAGCCTGATCTACGGCATGTCGGGAACAACCGGGCTCGCCGCGATCTCAGCGAAATTGGCGACCACAACAGTGCAGCCGTTGCTTGCGGTTGGGATCGTCATGACGCTTGTGGGCTTCGCGTTTAAAATTGCTGCCGCGCCGTTTCACATGTGGGCGCCGGATGCGTATCAAGGCGCGCCTGTTCCGAGCGCCGCATTCATCGCTTCAGGGTCAAAAGTGGCCTCGTTCGTAGTGCTGGGGAAAATCGTGCTGATCGGATTTGCGCCTGTGCATGGCAGCGCCGCGTGGCACGGTATGCTGGCCGGCTGGTCGCCGGTACTCGCCGTGCTGGCAGCGTTATCGATCCTGCTCGGCAATCTGGTTGCGCTGGCGCAATCGAACGTGCGCAGACTGCTCGCGTACTCTGCGGTCGCGCACGGTGGCTACACATTGATCGGGTTGGTGGCGGGCGGGCGCGATGGATTTTCAGCAGCGTTGTTTTACACTACCACTTACGCCATCACGCTCGTCGGCGCATTCGGCGTAGTGGGTTTCGTACGGCGCGAAACGGGCGGCGACAATTTACCGAACTTTTCCGGATTGTGTTCCCGTTCGCCGCTCCTGGCTGGCTGCATGGCGATCTTCATGCTCTCTTTGGCGGGCATACCGCCCCTCGCCGGATTTTTTGGAAAGTTCTACCTGTTCAGCGTCGCGTTACGAGCCGGTCCAAACCACGGTTTGCTCTGGCTGGTCGCGCTGGCGCTCCTTGGCAGTTTTATCTCCCTTTATTATTACCTCATGGTTCTCAAGTTCATCTTTGTGGACAAATGGGCCGAGGCTGCGCTCGATCGATCATCGTTGATTAGCCATCACGGCCTCGCGAAAGTAACAATTTGTTTGCTCGCAGCGGCAGTTCTTCTGCTTGGTGTGATGCCGGACATCTTGGCGGCGCAGATCCTCGCCGCGACACCGTGAGAAATTTAGGCCAAAAAAAGCGATTAAGGCTTGACTGCCGCGCTAGAAGTTTTGCATCAAATCGAGTAACAGTGATTGCAAAGTTGGTGAAGTGAAGATGGGCAGCATCAGCCAGTTCATTGATCGCCACTTCCGGCATTTCAATGCCGCAGTCTTGAAAGACGCTGCCGACGCCTACATCGCGCATCTGGAGCGAGAGGGGAAAATGATGATCACGCTCGCGGGCGCCATGAGCACCGCAGAACTGGGCGTTTCTCTCGCGGAAATGATTCGCCGGGACAAAGTCCATGCCATCACCTGCACCGGAGCGAATCTGGAGGAAGACCTTTTCAATCTGGTCGCGCGCAGCGAGTACGTGCGCCTTCCGAATTATCGCGAGCTCAGTTCGCAACAGGAGGAAGACCTTCTCAAGCGTCATTTGAATCGGGTCACCGACACCTGTATCCCGGAAGAGGAAGCCATTCGCCGGATCGAGAGAGCAGTCATAGACGAGTGGGTCGCCGCAGCGAGGAAAAAAGAGTGCCGTTTTCCGCACGAATTCCTTTACAGGATCCTCAAAGAATGCCGGCTCAAGAAATTTTACGAGATCGACCCGGGCGATAGTTGGATGATCGCCGCCGCGCACAAGGACCTTCCGATTTTTGTGCCCGGTTGGGAAGATTCGACTTTGGGAAATATTTATGCCGCGCGCTGCGTCACCGGAGCAATCACCGAGGTTCATACAGTTCGCTCAGGAATCGAATACATGATCGCGCTGGCCGAATGGTATCGGCGTGTCTCGCAGGAGTCCTCCATTGGCTTTTTCCAAATCGGCGGCGGCATCGCAGGAGATTTCCCCATTTGCGTCGTCCCGATGCTAAATCAGGACGTGGTCAGCACGCCTGTGCCAGAATGGGGTTATTTTTGCCAGATCAGCGATTCCACAACGAGCTTCGGATCGTATTCTGGCGCAGTGCCCAATGAGAAAATCACGTGGGGAAAACTCAACGTCGATACGCCGCGCTTCATTATCGAGTCTGATGCTACAATCGTTGCGCCATTGATCTTCGCGAAGGTTCTGGGCTGGTGAGACGCTCCAAATGAACTTCTAATCACTGGCAACGATCTGCCCGTTGTTTTATCGCCAGTGGCCTGGAATATATGTCCAGCCCCCAGGGCGACGCACCCAATGGCCTTCCACCCAAACTGCGGCTGGCCTTGGGCGGACTACCCAAGTCCCCGGCATCCAAACGTAGGTGGTTCCGGTCCACCGCCAGTAGCCGCTCGTCCAGATGTATCCTGGTCCAGGCGCCACAGCCTGAGTTTCAACGCGAACGGGTGGGGGCGGTTGGGTTACCAGGACTTCTCGGGCTGGACCCGTTGTCGTAACTTCCTGTGTCGTTGTGGTGGTCGTCACCGTTGTTGGCTCCTCCGCACAACCGACCAAAGCCAATAGCGTCAGGATCGATAAATAAGAACTTATTTTCATGTTATGCCTCCGTTAGGGATTCGTTTTGCAACGGCGCATCGGCTCTGTCAGAAATTGAGGACTCGCCTGCGCTCGATAGCGGAAGAGCGATTTTGAATCGATGATACCGAATGCTTTACGTCGTCGCTACTCCGATTGGCAATTTGGGCGATATTACTTTGCGCGCGCTGGACGTATTGAAGTCGGCCGATCTGATCGCCGCCGAAGATACGCGGCACTCTGGGATGTTGCTTAAGCATTTCGGAATCAAAAAGCCCTTCATAAGTTATCACGAGCACAACGAAGCGACGCGCACACCGGTACTTGTTGACCGCCTCATGCGCGGTGAGAACGTTGCGCTGATTACGGACGCGGGAACGCCGGGACTGTCCGATCCAGGGTTGCGCCTCATTCGCGAATGCATTCAACGCGAACTCCCGTTTACGATCATCCCCGGGCCATCATCAATCCTGACCGCTCTTCTGGGTTCCGGATTTTCGACTGAAAGATTTTCTTTTCGTGGATTTCTTCCGGTCAAAAGTGGACGCCGCCAGCGCGAGTTGCGAGCATCCGCCGAATGCGACGAAACCACGATTTTTTTTGAATCGCCGTATCGATTAACAAAAACACTCGCCGCGTGCGTTGATGTGATGCCGGATCGGCAGCTTTGCGTTGCGCGAGAGCTTACAAAAAAATTCGAGGAGTACCGCCGCGGCACTGCCAGCGAGCTCCTCGCACATTACCAAGTCCATCCGCCGAAGGGCGAGATAGTCCTCGTGATCTCCGCGCAATTGTAGGGCGTTTCTGTGAAACGCCAATTCCTTGATCGGCGTCTGACACAGAACGGCGCTCAACAAGTTCTCGCGAATAAACGAAGCGCATCTGCCGTCAAACCCTGCCACCGGAATCAGCTGCACCAGTTGGAAACAATGCGATCCGAGATTGCCTCTGCCGACAGTTTCAATTCTTGCAATCTCGAGAGCTTTCTTGTCTCCTCGCCATTTCCTGCCCATAATGTCATGACTCGCTCGCGTTCGCTCCTCAGGCCTTTGGCCACCGGATTACTTCTGACCGCTGTGCAACTTGCGATGGCGGTCGGCCTGCTGGCTCCGGAAGGGCCAGTTTTGGAGCGCTACTCGACTCTGATCCAGCACGACAGCTATTGGTTCATGAACATCGTCGATCGCGGCTATCAGACCATTGTCCCGCCGATCGATCACAAGGTCATGGAAGTGTCGAATGTTGCATTTTTCCCCGCGTATCCTGCGATTGCTGCATTATTTCGCTACGGGCTCAACATTGACACCGCCGCGGCACTGCTGATCACCGCCCAGCTCGCTGCGTGGGGTTTCTGGAGTTATTTCTTCCTATTTTGCAAGCGCTGGAACATCTCGCCCGCGCTTCAGATTTGCGCCGCATTATTAATCCTTGCCCATCCGGCAGCATTCTTCCTGGTAGCTGGCTACTCCGAGTCGCTTTTTTTGATGGCGCTGCTTGGCTTCATCTACTGGAGCACGGGGGAAGGGCGGTCTGCCAAAATCTGGGCGGCGGTGCACGGCATCGTCATGTCCGCGACGCGGATCGTCGGAATCGTATGTGCGGCTTTTCCTATGGTGCGCTCGCTTTTTCAAACTGGATGGCGCGGTTTGATTGAGCCGCGGAAGTGGCTTCGCGAACACGGGCCGGCGATCGGTATGACACTTGTGGCGGCGTGCGGCACCATCGGATTTTTTGTTTACTCTCAACTGCGCTGGGGCCACTGGGACATTTACATGCTTACGCAGACGGCTGGTTGGGGGATCATTCCCGATTATTTAGCGGTGTTTAAGCCCTCGAGTTATCGCTGGCTTGTTCCGGCACTGAATGATCCGACCGAAGTGAGCCAACTGTCGATGACGCTCGGTGCCGTACTTCTCGTTGGCGTAGCGCTTTGCGAACTGCTTCCGACGATTCGACGGCGGGCCGGCCTGCCGGTCCGTGCTGGCATCTATTTCTGTGCGGCCGCAATTTATTACCTCTCAGTCAGCGGAGTGGCCTGCGTGAGCATGGAAAGCATGCTCCGCTATGAATTTTGCGTGCACGCTTTGATCGTGCTGGCGTTTTTGAATTTTCTGCGTCAATTTCGTGCGCCGCCGATGCTCGTACGGGCATTCGGCATCGCGGCAGCAGCGTTGCTCAGCGCTGCTGGGTTATGCGTACAGGGCTGGTACGTTTGGAATTTCACCCGGGGCAACTGGGTTGCGTAGTAGATCATGAAAACAAAAGTCGCCATCATCGGAGCCGGCCCAGCGGGTCTGACGGCGGGCTATCTTCTTTCGAAGGAAGACGTGGACGTCGTCGTTCTGGAAGCCGATCCGGTTTATGTCGGCGGGATTTCGCGCACGGTCACCTACAACGGTTTCCATTTCGATATCGGCGGGCATCGGTTCTTTTCCAAGTCCAAAGCGGTGGAAGATCTGTGGACGGAGATTTTGCCTAACGACATGTTGGTGCGGGCGCGGTCGTCGCGCATTTTTTATGACGGCAAATTTTTCTCGTATCCCTTGAAGCCCGTCGAAGCCCTGCTCAAGCTTGGCGTTTTCAGGTCCACACTCTGCATCCTCTCATGGCTGAAAGCGCGCCTCTTTCCATTGCGTAACCCGCGCAATTTCGAGGAGTGGGTGAGCAATCAGTTCGGCAAACGGCTCTTCAACACATTCTTCAAGAGCTACACCGAAAAAGTTTGGGGCATGAGCTGCAAGGAAATCTCCGCCGACTGGGCCGCGCAACGGATCAGAGGGCTTTCGCTCGGCAGCGCGATCAAGAACGCGCTCATTCCGCAGCGGTACAACGGTGATCGGAGCAAAGTCATCAAGACACTCATCCATTCCTTTCGCTATCCGCGGCGAGGCCCGGGCATGATGTGGGAAGCGTGCGCCGAAAAGATGAAAGCGCTGGGCGGCAAGCTTGAGACGGGCTCCAGAGTCACCCGTTGTTCGTATGAAGAGGTCGCCGGCAGTTGGACAGTCGAATACAAAAATCGACAAGGCGATCTGCAAACAATCGAAGCCGAACACATCATTTCATCCGCACCGATGCGGGAATTGGTTTGCGGTTTGTCGCCGGCGGTGAGTGAGCGAACGAAACGCGCAGCCGAAAGCCTCAAATATCGCGACTTCATCACCGTGATGTTGATCTTGAAAGATCGGCAGATGTTCGATGATAACTGGATCTACATTCACGACCCAAGCGTGAAAGTGGGCCGCGTGCAGAACTTCCGTTCATGGTCACCAGAGATGGTGCCCGAGCCCGACAAAGTCTGTTACGGTTTGGAGTATTTCTGCTTCGAAGGCGATGGCTTGTGGGATTCGAGCGACCGCAAATTGATCGACCTCGCCAAGCGCGAACTGATTCAGATCGGCTTGGCCAAAGAAGGCGACTTCATCGACGGCTGCGTCGTTCGTCAGAAAAAAGCGTATCCAGTTTACAACGACGATTACGCGCAGCATGTCGCCACGATCCGGCAGGAACTGGAGACGCGTTATCCAAATCTGCATCTCGTCGGTCGCAACGGCATGCACAAATACAATAACCAAGACCACGCCATGATGACGGCGATGCTGTGTGTGGAAAACATCCTTGCCGACGCAAAGCTTTACGATCTCTGGCAGGTCAACAGCGACGCCGAATACCACGAACAAGGTCCCACCGCGGCCGAGGAAACAAAGGGTAGCGCGCTCCGCCTCGTCCCCACCCGTGTAGTCGCTGCGCCCGAGCTCGCGCCGGAGGTGTAATTTCACCGTCCGCTTCGCTCGAGAACACCGAGACCGCAGAGGTTTCAGAAATTTTTGTCTCTGTGACCTCTGTGGCGTCTGCGGTAAAATAAATTGTTTTCCGGCCGCTTACGCTTTGGAACAAGCGACCCCCGCGCTTATGACCAAGCCTTACGCGCTTAAATCAATCTTGAAATTCTTCCACTGGCGAGCATGAACAAAAGAGATTTCTGTCGCCGTAAACGTTGTCGATGCGCGCGACCGCTGGCCAGAATTTGTGTTCACGCGTCCAGCGCGCAGGGAAGGCCGCATGTTCCCGCGAGTAGGGGCGGTCCCATTTTTCGGATGCGATCTGCCGCGCAGTATGCGGCGAGTTCTTGAGCAGGTTATTTTGGCGATCTTGTTTTCCGCTGGCGATTGCTTCGATTTCCGCGTGGATGGAGATCATTGCGTCGCAGAAACGATCAAGCTCGTGTTTCGGTTCGCTCTCGGTCGGCTCGATCATCATTGTCCCGGCGACTGGCCAGGAAACCGTCGGTGCGTGGAATCCGTAGTCCATTAAACGTTTGGCTACGTCTTCTACTTCGATCCCCGCGCTTTTCCATTGGCGAAGGTCGACAATGCATTCGTGCGCGACCAGGCCGCGTTTGCCTTTGAAAAGAACTGGAAAATATCGGTCGAGCCGTTTGGCCATGTAATTTGCGTTTAGAATTGCGACCTCACTCGCTCGTTTCAATCCTTCTGCGCCCATCATGCGGATGTACATCCAGGTGATAGTCAGAATACTGCCGCTGCCGAAAGGTGCAGCTGCGACATTGCCGACCTTCCCGCCGCCATGCCGATAATTTGATCTGTTGCTGTGCGGCGGCCGTTTTCCTAAATCACCTTCTCCAAACAGAACTTTGCCCGTTGTCGGATCGAGAATGAATTCGCGCGGGAGATAGGGCGCAAGATGCTTGGCCACTCCGATCGGCCCTACGCCCGGGCCGCCGCCACCATGCGGGATGCAAAACGTCTTATGCAAATTTAAATGACAAACATCGGCGCCATAATCGCCAGGACGACACAGACCGCATTGAGCGTTCATGTTTGCACCATCCATGAAAACCTGGCCGCGATGCAGGTGCACGATGTCACAGATTTCGCGGATGGTCGGTTCGAACACGCCGTGCGTGGACGGATAAGTCACCATGAGCGCGGCGAGATCGCGCGCGTGTTCGTCCGCTTTTGCGCGCAGATCGGCAAGGTCGATGTCGCCATGTTTCAAACAGGCGACCGAAACGACCTTGAACCCGGCCATGACCGCACTGGCCGGATTCGTTCCATGCGCCGACGTGGGGATGAGACAGACATTCCGATGCGCTTCACCGCGCGACGCGTGATACTCGCGAATCGCGAGCAGACCTGCGAACTCACCCTGTGATCCGGCATTGGGTTGCAACGAAATCGCCGCGAATCCGGTGATTTCGGCCAGCCAGTCTTCCAGCTGCCGACAAATTTCCATGTAGCCTGTCGTCTGGTCGCTGGGCGCGAACGGATGCAGCTTGGAAATCTCGGGCCATGAGATCGGAAGCATTTCCGCGGTGGCATTGAGTTTCATCGTGCACGAGCCGAGCGGTATCATCGAGGTCGTCAGCGACAGATCGCGCGACTCGAGTTTCTTGAGATAACGCAGCATTTCTGTCTCGGTGTCGTGCGTATTGAAGATCGGGTGAGTCAGGAAGTCTGAAGCGCGCATTGCAACTTGCGGAATGCGCAGTGGCGGCTCGCCGGGATCGTCGTCGGCAAAATCGCGCACCGTCGTGCCGCGAAATACGGCCATCAGCAACTCGATGTCCCGTGGCGTTGTCGTTTCGTCGAATGAGATGCCGACTGCCCGCAGCCCAAGCGCGCGCAGGTTGCAGCCTGCTTTTGCTGCGTGTTCCAAAGTGATGTAGCTGGATTCTACTTCCACTCGAACCGTGTCGAAGAAATTTTCGTGCCTGATTATGCAGCCAAGAGCGCGCAGACCATCGGCCAGCTGACCCGTTAGCCTGTGAACGCGCTCGGCAATCGCGCGCAATCCTTTGGGGCCATGATAAACCGCATACATCGACGCAATGACGGCGAGAAGAACCTGTGCCGTGCAGATGTTGCTGGTCGCTTTGTCGCGGCGGATGTGTTGCTCGCGCGTTTGCAGCGCGAGCCGATACGCAGGCCGACCTTCGGCATCATGCGAAACGCCAACAAGTCGGCCTGGCATGTGACGCTTGAATTGGTCGCGCGTGGCGAAGTATGCCGCGTGCGGCCCGCCGAACCCCAACGGCACGCCAAAGCGCTGCGTATTCCCGACAGCAACATCGGCGCCGAATTCCCCCGGCGGTTTAAGTAATGTCAGCGCCAGAATATCTGCCGCGACGACGACTAAAGCGCCGGCATCGTGCGCTTGTTTCACGAAATCGGCGTAATCGTAAATTGCGCCATCGGTAGCTGGATACTGGACGAGTGCGCCAAAAACCGTCCCGTCGAATTTGAAACGCGAATAATTGCCGATTTTAACTTCGATACCGAGCGGTTTCGCGCGCGTTTGGACAACGGCGATTGTTTGCGGATGACAATTGTCGGCGACAAAAAACGTTTTCCGATTTGGGACAACCGCATGACAAAGCGCCATTGCTTCGGCGGCGGCCGTGGCTTCGTCCAGCAGTGATGCGTTTGCGATGTCGAGCGCGGTCAGGTCGATGATCATCTGCTGGAAATTGAGGAGCGCTTCGAGGCGGCCCTGTGCAATTTCCGCCTGATAGGGCGTGTAGGCGGTGTACCAACCGGGATTTTCGAGGATATTTCGCTGGATGACCGGCGGCGTAATGCAGCCATGGTAGCCGGCGCCGATGAACGAGCGGACGATTTTGTTTTTGTTTGCAATCGCCCGCAGCTCCGCCAGCGCTTCGGTTTCCGATTTTGCCTCCGGCAAGTTTAGTTGCCGATCTAATCGAATATTCTTGGGAACGGTGGCGTCGATCAGCGCATCGAGATTTTCAAAACCCACCGCGCGTAACATCGCGCGAACTTCCTCTTCGCTCGGGCCGATATGGCGACGCGCGAAGTCCGAGCCGGACTGGCAACTGTCGATCTTTCGCTCGCGCGCGTGCATGCAACAGACTACGGAGCGCGAGAGGCGCTTCAACTGTCGAGCGCCGCCTGCGCGGCTGCTAATCGCGCGATTGGAATTCGAAACGGACTGCAACTGACGTAATCCAAACCTAGCCGGTGACAGAATTTCACACTGGTCGGTTCGCCGCCGTGTTCGCCGCAAATTCCCAGCTTGATGTCGGGGCGCGTTTTGCGGCCGAGGTCGCGGGTGATTTCCATTAAGCGACCGACACCTTTCTGATCGATCGACGCGAACGGGTTTGCATCGACGATATCGAGCTCGGCGTAAGCTGGAAGGAAACTGCCGGAATCGTCCCGGCTCATCCCCATCGTGGTTTGCGTAAGGTCGTTTGTGCCAAAACTGAAGAACTCGGCGTCACGCGCGATCTGATCAGCCACGAGCGCAGCGCGTGGGATTTCGATCATTGTGCCGACCAAGTACTTGAATTTGGTTCCTCTTTCTTTTGCAACTTCACCCGCGACGCGGCGGACGATATCAATTTGAAGCTTCAGCTCGCGCGGAAACCCCACCAGGGGAATCATGATTTCGGGATGAACTTTGATTCCCTTGGCTTGCACCTCGGCCGCGGCTTCGAAGATTGCGCGCGCCTGCATTTCGGAAATTTCTGGAAACGTGATCCCGAGCCGGCAACCGCGATGGCCGAGCATGGGATTAAATTCGTGCAGCTCCTGAACGCGCCGCCCGATGTGTTCTACAGACACACCGAGCTTATTAGCGAGCTCGCTCTGCTGCGCGGGATCGGCGGGCAAAAATTCGTGGAGCGGCGGATCGAGAAAACGGATCGTCGCAGGCAAACCTTTTAGGGCCGTAAAAATGCCGATGAAATCGCCACGCTGGTAAGGAAGCAGCTTTGCCAGCGCTCGCGCTCGCTCGTCCTTCGTGCCGGCGAGAATCATTTCCCGCATGGCGTCAATCCGATCGCCTTCGAAGAACATGTGCTCTGTGCGGCAGAGCCCAACGCCTTCGGCGCCGAATGCGACTGCGTTTGTCACCTGCTCGGGCGTGTCGGCATTTGCACGCACCCCGAGCTCGCGGAATTCATCCGCCCACTTCATCAACTTTGCGTACTCCTGGTAGGTGACGCTTTTCTTCGCATCGAGCGACCGGTCCACGAGCACCTGCACGATCTCCGACGGCGCAGTGGCGACTTCGCCCGCAAAGACTTCGCCCGCGGTTCCATCAATCGAGATGTAGTCCCCTCGATTCAATGTTGTGCCATTCGCGCTTAGCGTGCTGCGTTGATAGTCGATCTGGATTCCGCTCGCGCCGCAGACGCAGACTTTCCCCATCTGCCGGGCCACGAGCGCCGCGTGCGAAGAGACGCCGCCGCGCGCGGTGAGAATCCCTTCGGCCGCGATCATGCCCCGCAAGTCTTCCGGCGAGGTTTCAATGCGGGCGAGCACAACTTTGTCGCCTCTTTCCGCGCGCGCCACAGCTTCCTCCGCGCTGAAAACAACGTGGCCGCACGCCGCGCCCGGTCCTGCTGGCAAACCGCTGCCGATCTTTTTTGCCGCGCGCACCGATTGCCGATCAAAAATTGGCGCCAGAAGATGTGCGAGCGAGTCTGCCGGGATACGCCGGACAGCGTCCTTTTTCGTGATTAACTTTTCATCGACCATATCGACTGCGATACGAACGGCGGCGTGGCCGGTGCGCTTTCCGTTGCGAGTTTGCAGAATGTAGAGACGGCTTTCCTCCACAGTGAACTCGAGGTCCTGCATGTCCTTAAAGTGATGCTCAAGGATGCTGCGGACCTTCATCAGCTCTGTGTGGGCGGCGGGCATTTCCTTTGCCAAATCGGCAATGGGATGCGGCGTGCGGACACCAGCAACGACATCTTCACCCTGGGCGTTGATCAAATATTCGCCGTAGAAAACTTTTTCGCCGGTCGCTGGATCGCGTGTAAATGCAACTCCGGTTGCACTCGTCTTTCCCATGTTGCCGAACACCATTGTCTGAACGTTCACCGCAGTTCCCCAATCGTGCGGGATTCCATATTTCCGCCGATAAACAATCGCGCGATCGTTCATCCACGATCCGAAAACCGCGCTGATTGCGCCCCAAAGCTGTTCGTTCGGATCTTGCGGGAAGGATTTTCCGGTGCGCTCCTTGATCAGCGCCTTGAAACGAATAACAAGCTCCTCCAGATCGGCGACAGTCAGCCGCACGTCAGGGAAATCGTGCTTGCCGTAACGCTCGTCCTTCAGACGCTCAATCACGGTCTCGAACGGTTCATGGTCTTCGCCGGGCCGTTTCTGAACGCCCATGACCACGTCCCCGTACATCTGCAGGAAGCGCCGATACGAATCCCAGGCGAACCGCGGGTTGCTGGTTTTGTTCGCAACGATCTCAACGACCTCGTCGTTCATTCCGAGGTTTAGAATCGTGTCCATCATTCCCGGCATGGAATCGCGCGCGCCCGATCGCACGGAAACAAGCAATGGCCGGTCTTTGTCGCCGAATTTCTTGCCGACGGAGTTCTCGACTTTTGCCAGCGCCACCACAACCTGCGCCTCCAACTCTGGCGGATAGGCCCGGTTATGATCGTAAAAATAACTGCACACCTCGGTCGTGAGCGTGAATCCTGGCGGCACGGGCAGACCGATGCGCGTCATTTCGTGAAGGTTTGCGCCTTTGCCACCCAGCAGCGGTTTCATGGCCCCGGTTCCATCAGCGTGGCCATCGCCGAAGTAGTAAACGTAACGGGGCGCGCCCGTTTTTTTTCCGCGGGCAGCTTCACGCGTCTTAAATCGCGGCGGCTTCTTCGCGCGTTGGAGTCGTTTCCGAAGATCAGATTTTCGTTTCGTGGCCATATTTAGCAGCGGCTGCGGCCGCCACAATGACGAATGGCCAAACTAAATTCGGGCGTCGCGATGTCAACGACTCTGAGTGAAACCCGAGCCGTTTCGTGATTGTAGATCAGCGAGTGTGCAGCTCGCGAACGGTTTCGAGCCCGCTTGCCACGAACCGAAAAGATAATCGGTTCAGCGGTTAAGCTGGCGCGGCTTCGCCGTTGGTCAGAACTTCAGCAATCGTCGCCGTAAAATCATCAACGCCGGTACTGGGCACGATGATGCTGTTGCGGCGGCCGTGAGCTTCCTCGGTGATGCGCAAGAATCTCCCGCGGTCGTTCTCCCGGAGCTCCACGTAGAAATGCTTGCGCTCGATCTGCAGTTCTCTCGCCTCGATGATGTTATCCATTTTTACCTGAGGCCGCCGACTTTACCGCATCCGGTTTAGGCAATGGAAGCAAAATCTGTGGCTTTTTCACGATTTTCCGAGCAAGGGGATTAGCCACTTTTCGCCGGGGTTCTTATCGACAAAAAAGCCGCCACGCGTTCAAGGCGTGGCGGCTTATTCGCTTCAGGAGGATGTCAGGTCGCTTACTGGCAACACAGGGTCGGGTTTTGGGCCGCCAGCACCACGCTCCAATGGGGTTGTTGTAAATGCGGCTGCCCCGTTTTGTGTGCCATGGGGCAATCCGATCCCTCGACGCCTGATTCTCGTCAACAGGCACGCCTGTGATCCAAACAAAAAGTCATGCCAGAAGCAAGCTTGTTATCCAACCGAATGGACGCTGGTAGGGGCGGTTCACCTGAGCCGCCCGAGGCGATTGAGAGCCTGCCCTGAGCGAAGTCGAACGGGTCAATCGCACCTACCACGGTTGCGGCGGTGGCTGCTCAATCTACAATCTCGTGCGTGTCTCCGACTGAACACGCTCGAGCATGCCGCCACCAATCGATCGTGGCTATTATGAATCGCTGGAGGGTCAGCACCCGGCGGCCGGGTTTTACACCGACCAATCGAATTAGAGTGCAGAGCGACGCTCCAGCAATCAGTGGTAAATAAACCCTGTCATTGCTTCTTCATCATCCGGCATCGTAAGTGACCCGTTCCCTCTAAGGTTCGCATAAGCACCTGTGCCACTTACGATCTCCCACCTTCCCGAGGGTGGGGACGTGGCAAATTGGCATTCCTGATGAATAATGATAACTCCATCTGGTGCTATCAACGTAACCACGCAATGAGCTATGGTACCATTATAATTAGGGCCAATGTGCATTGTAGTATCCCCTGAAATTGTAAGGGCCCCGGTCGTGGTAAAGGTCCCCGTTACATCGGGAAACGTCGAAAAATCGTATGTACCAGTGATGGTAACCGGTGTGCGCGTGGACGCCGGCGCGGAGGGCACCGAGCCCAGCGCAAAGCAGCCAAGCACCAACAGAATTGTTGTGAATGTAATGTTTCGTTTTTTCATATTTAATTTCCTTTTTGTTGTTTTGGCCTTCTTTGATTTCTCACCGTGAGAAGTCATTTCTGGCCGTTCAGTGAGGTACTGCAGGAAATCCGGCGCGAGGTTACGCGGAAAGTTTGCAAATCGTTAAAGCGGAACCGCGGATGACGCGGATGACACGAATGAGCGTCCGCTCAGAGAGTGTTCGTCGGTGGTCCCGCCGACGCGGCTTCAGTGGAAACAGCGCTATTTCGAGACTACTTCTTTCGGCGCGAGAGAGGCGACGAGAACTCCTTCGGGCTCAGGGCGTCTTTTCTGCGGCCAACTCCTGAAAGCGAGGATCGTTGCGGATTTGGTCCCACATCGGATCGAGTCGCAGCAGCGCAGGAGTAATTGCAAATCCATAGGGTATTTGCAGCAGCCGCTTGAGAATGGGAATCGCGCGATCGGCATCCCCCAGTAGAGCGTAGATCTTCGCCATGTTCTCCTCTTGGGCGGGGCCCTCCATTGCATCTTTGGAAGTGGGATTCATGGCTATGGCTTTTTGTCCTTCGGCGATAGCAGAGGCCGCGTCGCCCAAACCGGCATGGGCCCGACCCAAACCGCCATGCAGGTACGCCTCGGTCAAATAATTATCCGGCGCGACCTTCTCGAGCTCACGCCGAATATCCTGCGCCGCTTTTTCGTAAGTCGCGCGCGCCGCGGCGACATCGCCGGCCCGCTGCTGATTCAAACCTAGAAGAAGTTTTTCGTCGTTGCTTGGCTCGCTGCGTTTGGTCTTGGCGGCCACTGCACTTGAGAGTATCTCTATAGCCGCGCCGTAACGCCTCTGGAACAAAGCCTGCATACCACGGTCGAGCGTTACGAAACGCTGCGCTTCGTCCGGTGAGATGCCGGGATTCGCGAACAGCGGTTCTACCGCCTGGAGATCCCCCGTGGCCCAAAGGGCACGCGCTTTCACATAGAGGCCCGCTGCATACGCCGGCTCCAGCGCAAGTACGCGGTCAACCATGGCTAGATCTTCGGGAAAACGGCGCAGGGCACCATAGGTAACCGCGAGGGCGAAATAAGCATTGATGTCGCGAGGATCGAGCTCGATGTCGCGGCGCAGTCCCGCAATTGCCTCGTCCCAATGCCCAAGCCGCCGTTGGACATAGGCGATCGCTTCAATGACATCAACGTTATTCGGAAGACCCTGCTCAGCTTGCTGGAATTCCGCGAGCGCCCCGGTGAAATCGCGCTGCCCGTAAAAGCGATAATAACCAAGAGCAAGGTGAGTTTCCGGAGTGTTCGGATCGAGCGCGAGCGCATGATCGAGGGAATCCTTAGCTGCCGCCAGCCGCGCCAGGCTTGGATCGAGTCCTAACCAGTAATTCCCACTCTGTGCAGAGGAAAGATATGCCCAAGCCAGCGCAAAACTGGGATCCAACTTTACCGCCTCTTGATATGACTGGATCGTACGCTCCACGTTGGACTTATCCCACGGTGAGCCACCTGCAAACGCACGACCACGCAGATAGGCATCGTAGGCGGCGGGATTGTTCGTAGGCTTGGCTTCCAAGCGCACCTTTTCTTGCGGACCAAGTTTCGCGCCTACAGCTGTGGCAATCTCCGTGGCTAACTTCTCCTGCAAAGTAATCGAATCGGCCAGCGAGCGATCGTAGTTCTGCACCCAGACATGGCGATCAGTCTGCGCATCGATTAGCTGCACTGAGACGCGAACATGGTCCCCAGACCGGCGCACACTGCCTTCCACCACGTTACTGACACCAAGTTGCCGCGCGATCTCTTTTAGATTGCGCGTGATGCCGCTCTTATACTGCATCACCGAAGTGCGACTGATCACTTTCAGGTCCTTGATCTTGGCGAGATTCGACAGCAACTCATCCTGCACGCCGTCGGCGAAAAACGCGTGCTCTTTCTCGTCGCTCAAATTTTCAAACGGTAACACGGCGATTCCAGTTGTTACCGGTTGCCGGATAAATTCACTTTTCCAAACGATCCAGCTCGCGGCCGCGGTCAGAGCAAGCAAGGACGCTGCTAAGAGCGCGCTGGTTGGATTGCGTCGCACCCATTTCCGTCCGCGCGCGAAGACTCCAGTGCGGCGGGCCAGAATCGGCTCATGCTTTAGCCAGCGTTCAAGGTCTTTAGCGAGCGCGAGAGCGGACGAGTACCGGCGCTTTGGATCTTTCTCGAGACACTTCAAGCAAATCGTTTCCAGATCTCGATCTAGCTTCGAATTCCAGAGGCGCGGTTTTCGTGGATTCGTATCCAAAACGAGCCGGACAGTTTCGAAGGTTGTTCCTCCAGCAAAAGGCGGATGACCTGTTAGCAATTGGTAAAGCACTGCGCCTAGTCCATAAACATCGGTGATGCTGCTCACGGCCGCGTTGTTTCCTACCGCCTGTTCCGGAGCCATGTAACTGGGCGTGCCCAGCACTTCCATCGTGCGTGTGACAGTGCTCTCCGTCTCGACGAGCCGCGCCAGGCCGAAGTCCGTGAGGTGCGGTTCACCTTTTTGATCAAGCAGGATGTTTCCTGGTTTGATGTCACGATGCAGAATGCCGCGCTCGTGAGCGTGGTGAATTGTGCGCGCGACTTTGGCGGTCAATTCCGCGGCGCGCCGGATCGGCATTGGTTCGCGCCTTACCACTTCGTCAAGCTGGCCTCCTTCGATAAATTTCATGCTGAAATAGCATGAGCCATCGCGCTCGCCGACTTCGTAAATCGGGACAATGCATGGATGCTCGAGACTGGCGGCGGCTTCAGCTTCGCGACGGAATCGCTTCAGATGCGCTTCGGTGGCCCAATGGCCCAAGCCGATGACTTTGAGCGCCACTGTGCGGTTTAAGCTTTTCTGTCGCGCGCGATAAACCACGCCCTGACCGCCGCGACCGATCTCTTCGAGCAATTCATAGTCGCCAAAATCGCCCAGCATTTTTGCCCGATGCGCTGCTTTCATTCTAGCCGCTGTTGGCAGGCCGTCATCGCGGCCGGGGTCATCCCGCTTCTGCGGGGCTACAGGTTCATTGGCGAGCAGACCGAGACCGGTCTCCAACAAACACGCGCTACAAAATTCCTGCGGCGCATCAGCGAAAATTTTCGCTCCACACTTTCCGCAAGTCTTGGTGACGGTCGTCATGATGATAGATTGACCACGATGGTCTCTATAAAATAATGCAAGAAATTCTCGTGCAGGTTACGCGCGCAAAACGCCAATTAGATGGCGCAGCTCGTCTTCGATATCTCCCGGCGCCATCACAGTATGTGCGATCTCTTCGCGCAATACTTGCCGGTAACGCTCACGCAGGCGATGCAATGCTTGCTTGATCGCGTTCTCAGTCATGCCCAGTTCATCGGCAATTTGCGCTTGCGACGGGCGGTCCGGTTCATCTGTGAGTAACGCTTTCAAGCGTTCGAACAGAACCACGTTGCCGCCGGCCCGATACTCGTCTCCGAGTCGCGTCATTACTTGGTCCAGCAGTGCCAACGCCCAGCGGCGCTCGTAAAGTTGCTCAGCAGTCGATGCATCCGCCGGTTCGAAACCGCCACGCTCGCCCTGCTGCAATTCGTCCAATGGAATCAATCGCTGGCCTTCGCCGCGCTTAATGGCCATTGCGCGGTTCCGCTCATTCGTCAGAAAATGTTTGAGTGACGTGAGCAGATAAGAACGCAATCGCCCTTTCTCTTTGCGGACCATATTCAGATCCCGGCGTTCAAGTAGAAGCGCAAAGAAACCCTGAGTGAGATCTTTCGCCTCCTCCGGCCCGACGCCCTGTCGTGTGACGAAGCCATAAATAGGTCGCCAGTACGTGCGGCAAAGTTTTTCTAGCGCCTCTTCTGCTGCCGGCGATGGGCCTTGTGCCGCGAGCACAACGCTCCAATGCGTTGTTGTAAACGCGACCGCCCCGTTTTGCGTAGTGGGCGCAATCTGATTCCCCGAGGCCTGATTCTCGTCAACAGGCACGTTGCGATCCAAACAAAAAGTCATGCGAAAAGCAAGCTTGTTATCCAACCGAATGGACGCTGGTAGGCGCGGTTCACCTGAACCGCCCGAGGCGATTGAGAGCCTGTCCTGAGCGAAGTCGAACAGGTCAATCGCCCCTACCACGGTTGCGACGCTTCGCGCTCAATTTAGAATCTCGTGCGCCCAGCTACTTGAATCCGATCGGAATCGAACAGTACTGCATCGTTCTTAACAAGTAGCTGCGCTCGAACATGCCGCGACCAATCGACGCCAGATCCTACGAATCGCCCGAAGGCGAACGCCCGGTGATTACGCCGCCCATCGAATTGAAGCGCCGGCCGCATGATCCTTACGCGGCTTTCCGCTTCGGCGGCTTCTCCCTGTTCACGGCTGGTAATCTACTCTCGATCACGGGCCGTTTGATGCTGGCCGTGGCCGTTGAATGGGAGCTTTACGCGCGCACCCATTCTGCGACTGCGCTTGGTTTGGTTGGATTGGTTATTGCAGTGCCAGTGGTGGCATTGTCGCTGCCCGCGGGCCATCTGGCGGATCGATTCAGCCGGAAACGAATTATTCTTGTCTCGCAAATCTTTAGCGCGCTGGTGTCCGTCGCGCTGGCGATCGTGTCGTGGAAACATCTCTCCATTCCCTCAATTGCACCGTTGCGTGAAGCTAATGGCGCGCTGGCCTCAATAGCTGCGATCTTCGAGCGTCATCACCCAGTGTTTCATTTTGATGATGCGTCGATTCCGCTGATCTATCTGCTTCTGTTCATCGGAGCATGTGCGCGCACGTTCAGTTGGGCGGCGCGCGCCGCATTTTTTCCAACGCTGGTGTCGCGCGACGCGTTCTCCAATGCAGTCACTTGGAACAACAGCGTTTTTCAGATTGGGTCAGTCGTCGGCCCTGCCATCAGCGGATTGCTGGTGGCATTCGTCGGGTTTCCGTTTGTCTATCTGCTCGATGCGCTCTGCGCGTTCTTCTTTTTTCTTCTGGTTTTTGCAATCCGCCGCAGCACCCAAAAGCGGGAGCAGACCGACGAGAGCACTTGGAAAAGTCTCATCGCTGGAGTCCGGTTCGTGTTTCGCAGAAAAGTGATCCTTGCAACGATTACACTGGATCTATTTGCGGTGTTACTCGGCGGCGCCACGGCATTGATGCCGATCTTTGCCGATCAAATTCTGCACGTTGGACCTGTTGGTCTCGGATGGATGCGAGCCGCTCCGGCGATCGGCGCTTTCGCGATGGCGATGGTTGTAGCGCATTTGCCCCCGATGAAACAGACCGGCAAAACTTTGATGTGGTGTGTCACAGGATTTGGCATTGCAACTATTCTTTTCGGATTATCCAAAACATTTTGGTTATCGCTTGGCTTGTTATTTCTCGTCGGCGCGTTCGACAGCGTGAGCGTGATCATCCGCGGGTCGATCGTTCAACTGGTCACGCCAGATGAAATGCGCGGGCGCGTTTCATCCGTGAACAATATCTTCATCGGAACATCCAACGAATTCGGCGCGCTGGAATCCGGGTTGACCGCAGCACTGTTTGGTCCTGTGATTTCTGTGGTCGCGGGCGGCATCGGGACGATCCTGGTGGTGCTGGGCGTTGCCTGGCGTTGGCCGGAGACGCGAAAGATCGGCGCGCTGGACAAAGATCTGCGCTAGGCGCGCATACGTCGCATGAGTCGTATGGGACTGATGGGACTGATGAGACGAAGAGAACTAAAAGGCGCCGTGCAGTGAAATCGTTCCGTACGGAGCCCCGCCGTCCTGGTGATAGCGCACCTCAGCGCGATAGAAATCGAAGTCTCGATACGGCTGATAGCCTACCTCGCCCGTGAACGTTACGATGGGCGAAATTTTCCAGTCGAAGCCTGCGCCGGTCCGAATCTCGCTATACGTAATAATCGCATGGTTGAGGCGGGGAATTCCATGAGAGTCGCCAAATTCATCGTCCGCGCGGTAACTTGTTTCTTTCATGGTTGCCCCTGCGTAGAGCGATACATAACGGCTCATTTCGAATTGCAGACGCGGGGTGGGCAGGACCGCATCAAGCAGCCATTGCGGGGCTAGTTTCCAGCGAAGACCTGCGGCGGGAATGACCGGGTATTTCCGTTCCACATCAACGCTCACGCCGAGGACGAGCTGCAGATTAGGGCTAAAGATGTACGTCCCGCCGATGAGGAACGGCAGATTGAAATCGTCCCATGACAAATGGCCCAAGCCAAAACTATAGAGGCCGGGCTGACCTTGCGCCCTGATAATGATCGAATCGGAAAACTGCATATCCAGTCCCATGACCGCGCTGAAGGACTGTAGAGTATTGGGCAGCGCCGCTTGTTCTGAAAAACCAAATGAGAACCGCTCCCATTCGGCGCCTAGTCGCAGAACGCCAAACTTGGTCCGCGGCGTTAATACAAGACGAATGGTCGAATCTATCTCGTCAAAATCCTCAACTCTTTTGCCAGAGTTGCGCTCGACATCGCCTTCGCCGACGTACGTTCCTTCGACGACATACTCGCCCGTAGGAGGCCAGAACCAATTATTGTTGCTCTCCTCCGTAAAGGCCGGCGTCGCAAATAAAAATGGCGCCGAAACAACCAGAAGAAGAGATCGGGATGCGAAAATCTTCATTTGCTCACCGATTTCCACTGCTGTCCCGACGAAACAGGGTGACAGCCTTGGTGATATTTTTCATCATCACTGACTCCGATCCGAGTCGTTCAACTCCGTGCAGGGACCCCAGTGAAGCGGAAGAAATCATGTCGCAGCGCCAGACGAGCGTAGAAGGGTTGCCTTCCACGGTGACAGGCCACAGCTGATATAATGTGAGCGCGACATAGTAACCGCCGCTGGCGTAGTAAAGGACATCCGCGGCTTGATAAGTTCCACCCGCTCCACCGCGGTTGTAAGATACGCCCAGAGTCACTACCCCCTGGTCATCGACATCGAGCAGTTCCCAGTAAAGTTCCGGTCTCAGCGATCCGGCACCGCGGCCAATGGCCGTGCCTCCCAGGAATCCTGAAAACTGCCGGCGAATTTTCTCTTGCTCGCGCAACAATCCATTTGCTTCGTCGCTCGCCCGAATAGACGGACCGGCGTGATCGTAGGGAGGTTCTGCGGCCATTCCTCCGGACACGAAGCTTTTCGTTCGCGCCGTCAGCACATCTGCCCAGGACGCCGCCACGGACGCAGGTATCACGCCTCCGCCTCCAGTTCCGGCGGGAAACGTCTTTGCTTCATCCTTACTAATTTGCAGGTCGGAACTGAGCTTTTCGGTCGCTGCGGCAAATGAGCGGACGGACGCGTTGCCAGGTGCGTTTTTCAATTTTTCGAAGTTAGCAGGTGTCGGGTTCGACGGCAGGTCAGTATGCAGGAACACCTTCAGTTCGCGATGTCTTGTCGGGTCCCATCTGCGCAATGCCTCTATTTGCTGGGCAGGCGAGCCCGGCGCGACGTAGCAGCTTTGCACAGCCAGAAAATGCGGATTCCTCATGGGTGGCCCATGCGCCGTTTTCACGTCGCTCTTCGCCAGTTGGGCCAGATCGACCTTGTCAAAGATAGAAAACGAAGCCAGCTCGGAAACGGCATCGGCGCGTGCGATTGTCAGCCCCAGGCGCAGGAGTGACACTAACAACAAAAGGCCGCATACCCTTGCAGAGAAGGGCCGCGGGAGACTCAACATTTTAGGTTTCATGAGCAACAAGCGGTAACGCTCAATGCTAGATGGTTGCAAATTTTCGGGATCACCGCAATAAGGTTTCACAATGAGCGAACCAGTGATTGTGCTCGAGCGCTTGAGCAAGAGCTTCGGTGATGTTTATGCCGTGCAGGCCCTCTCCCTCACAATCGAGGCTGGAACCATCTTTGGTTTCGTTGGACCAAACGGCGCCGGCAAGACCACCACCATGCGAATGTTGTGCGGCCTGACACATCCTACCGGGGGTGATGCGAGAATCGAGGGCCTTCACGTCTGGAAAGAGCGCCAGCGGGTGCGCACTAAGTTCGGTTATGTCCCGCAGCGTTTTAGTCTCTACCGCGACCTCACCGTGTTGGAAAATTTTCGCTTTTTCGGCGGCGCCTATGGCGTGCCCGGCGCTGAACTGGATAGACGAATTGAGCGCCTGCTCCGCGTCACTGATTTACAGGAGAAACGGACTACAGCAGCGCAAAGCTTATCTGGTGGAATGCGGCAGTTGCTCTCGATCGGTTGCGCGCTGGTGCATAACCCTTCGCTGCTGTTTTTTGATGAGCCGACTGTGGGCCTCGACCCGGTTCATCGGCAGCAGATCTGGAATTTGCTTTATGACCTGAGCCATGAAGGGAAAACGATTTTTGTCACGACGCATTACATGGACGAAGTGGAACGCTGCACCGAAGTTGGCTTTATCGAAGACGGACGGCTCCTGGCAAAAGCATCTCCGCGCGCTTTGAAATCGAGTTTTCGCACGCGATTACTTGAAATCGATGTCGAACCGCTCATGCCTGCGCTCGTTCGGCTACGTGGGCTTCCTGAGCTGCTTGGAGTCTCGTTGCGCAGTGGCGGCTTACGTCTGTACGCTCCTGAACCGGAGAAATTGATTGCCGCGTGGCGCGAAAACTGGCCCTTTCCGGATCTGCGCTTGTTAGGCGAACGCTGGGTAGAACCCGATATGGAGGATGTTTTCACCGCGTATTCGCAAGGTTACCATGGCGTTTTGAGAAAGCCCGATTCATGAAATGGCTGTCACTCGAAGCGACGGCCAGCGTCGCTTACAAAGAATTCTTGCACATCTATCGCGACCGGCGGGTGCTCCTGCTGGTACTGACTTTGCCGCCGCTGTTCACGCTTCTCTTCGGTCACGCCTTTGAAACGGGCGAATTAACCTGCGTGCCCAGCCTGATGATTGATCGGGACAACACGCCGCGCGCAGGGGAGTTCATCGACATCATTTCAAAAAACAAGACATTCCACTGGCGTCGCGGGTCGCCTGACACGAAGAACGAATCGGACTTGCTCGCACATGGCGTGCGCGCAGCGCTGGTGATTCCCAAAGGGTGGGATGAGAGCCTGGAAAACGGCGATCCGAAACCGTTGCTGCTTTATCTCGACGGCGGCGACATCAATACCGCCGACGCCGTAGAAGGCAGCGTTCGACAGAGCCTGGGCGACTTTCAGTTGAAACAACGCGACCGGATGATCGAGACGTTGCCGGAAGAAGTGTTTGAGCTGGGCAAACAGCTTCCGGTGCAAATCCGTAAACGCTTCGTCTCGATGATGGAAATGTGGGCGGTTGATCGCAAGGTGCTGTACAACCCGAAAGCGCGCGTCATCGACTATGTTGTCCCAGGCATCATTGGCCTCATCTTGCAATTGCTGACTGTGACACTGATGGCATGCACGATCGCGCGCGAGCGGGAATCAGGCACGCTTTATCAGTTGATGGTGACTTCGCTCCGGCGCCGCGAAATTGTGGTCGGGAAAATGTTACCGTATCTGGTTATATCTGCTCTTTTGGTCGTGGTGATCATGCTCGTGAGCAGGTTGCATTTTGGCGTTGCGTTCTATCAACTGCCCGCGCTGGCCGTGATCTGTCTCCTCTTCCTGCTTTGCTCGCTCGGGCTCGGGCTACTGATCTCGGCGTTCTCGCACACGCAAACCCAGGCCATTCAGTTTTCGGTTTTTTTCCTGCTGCCGGTGTTCGTGCTCTCAGGAGCGTTCGCGCCACTCGAACAACTGCCCAAGGCGATTCGCTACGTTTCCGAACTTTTTCCGCTGACTCACTTCTGCCGGGCCTTTCGGCTGGTGAACATGTATCACGCTGGCGCGCAGTTTTACGCTGCCGATCTTGTCGTCCTGCTGGCAGGAGCCTTGATCACGTTTCTCGGCGCGGCATTTCTCTTAAAGCGAATCGAACAGTAGAGTTCTTGAACAGTCATGTTAGGCGTGGCGAACGACCTTGATTTAGGGGATGATAAGATGAAACCAAGCAATGGTTATTTATCTCTCGCGATCGCAGCGATTGTCATAGCGGTCTGTTTGGGCGCGACGAACGCCTCAAAGGAGCCTTCGAATTCGACGCCGCAACAGGTGTTTGATGGGATGCGTCAGCGTTTCCAAGCGAACAAGGCAAAGGGAGTGCATGCACGCTACCAATGGGACCTCAGCGGACCGCAGGGTGGCGAATGGTGGATTGACGTAAACGATGGCACCTACAAGATGGGCAAAGGGAAAATCGACCATCCGAATGTGACTTTCGTGGCGAAAGACAAGGACTGGGTTGCCGTTTCCAACGGGCAACTCGGTGGTACATGGGCGTATCTTACTGGCCGTTTAAAAATTCGCGGCGACCAGGGATTAGCAAGAAAACTTGGGGAAATGTTCCCCTAAAATTTGGCTTCCGCGGCAACCCTCATGTACGGAGCGGGATCCGTTCTCTTGGACTGATTGGCGCGGAAAAAATCAAAGTTCCGCTCGAATGTGACGCCTGCACCCGCGATCAATTTGAAAGCTTTTAAGCCAGAATAACCTACCTCCACGCCGGCTCGATCCTCGCTGTATTGGACGATGGCGTTGTGCAGTTGCAGTTTCCGTTCCGTCGTGAGCACATCGTCAGTGCGAAAGCTGGTGTAGTTAGCCTCGCCGGTGATCCGGAAATCCCAATCGTCGTTTGGTTGATAGACCAGCGCCGATTTCGGGAAGACGGCCTGAAGGCGCAGCTTGTCGCTAATAAGCCAGATAATGCCACCACCGGGCGCGACAGGCGGGTCCTGATAAATTCCCCAGCCCAAAGCGACAACGGCAAATATCTTGTCTTTCTTTAAGGGGAACGTCACATAAGCTTTCCCTGGTATGTCGAAGGCATTACCAGTGACGTCGTCTTGAAAGTAAGCTCCTGGATCGAGCTCGATGCTGAGGCCTGCGAAGTCCTTCATAATGTACTCCAGAGCCAGGTGACCGGAGGCAGCTTGCAGGTGATCGGGTAATCCGTTGTTCGTTCCGCCGAAATCATAACGTTCATATTCGATGCCAACGCGAAAGTACCATTTGCCGGTAATCAGAAAACGGTGGTCGTAGCTGAAATCGTCATAGAGCGAATCACCGTGACCGAGTTTGGATTCCTTGAAGTCGCTCTGGAATGTGTAGGTCGTCTCCCAGGAAAAAAAATCGTGTGAGTTTTCGTCCGCTGGTGTGGGCGAAGGTAGCGCCTCATATGTCGGCGGCCCGGCAATGGCTGAGACGCCGGCAGCGAGAAACAGGCTGATGAAGAACAGTCGTATGTTTTTCATAGGCTAAGGCGATTCGGATACATATCGCATGAGTGCGCCAATCCCGATGTATCGGATCGAAAATATTCTCGCAAGGCAAAAATTCGAACGATCCTTACGGTTTTGGCGGCGCTGGCGTCGCCGGCTTCGGCGCGGCGTGCGGACGCTGCGCGATTCACAATCGCGCGTGCGGCGAAGTAGCCGCTATAAAAATCGGGATTCGATTTCTTGTACGGCGTCATTATCTTGTCGATCTCGTTGCGGAAGATGCTGCGCACATTTGCGATCAGTTGCGGCAGCGACTGCGTTTTGGCTGCGCGCGCCGCGTGGGCCTGCCGGCTAGCCTCACCTGCATGACGCCGATTCTGCCGTCTTCAACCCTGAACTTAAGCCGGATTAGACCCAAAAATTGGGCATTTCTCTTGAAAGACCCAAAAATTGGGTCGAATTCTCGTTAAACCATATGCGCTTTCTCGTGGCGTTTGGGATAGCCGGGCTTCTCGCCGTCTGCGCTTCGCATGATGCTCCTCGTGCACAGCATTGGACCGTGACCTACTACGATCGCAATGGCGATGGTGTCGTCGATTACGAGTTGCACACCCTTGGCAGCGGCCATGCAGATGCAGACTGGGCGTTGATCGACACGAAGTTCAGCGGCCGTTACGATCTGCGGATCCACTGGGGCTATGTTCTCGAAAAGAAGAAAGTCGACATTCCCGTTCCGAAAAAGGCGAAGATCACGCCTGGAAAACCTCCAACTTATCACGCAGTTTGAGATTGGACACCGATGATCTAACCAATCGATGAAGCCAACGGCCCCATTGCGATGCAAGCTCAGTGCGTTTGCCACGACACCCTGCCGTGGCTTATCTCCTTCTCGTTAGATGCTTGCAGCCGCGCCGCCAATTTCATAGAACCACGCATATGGCGAGAAAGCCGCAAGCCGATCAGAGCTGGGGAAGCTTCCTAAAGAACGCCGGTGTGTCGAAGAAGGCGCTCAAAAGCCGAACTGGACGGATCGTCCGCCGAGACGCAAGGATAGCTACACTCCGCAAACGCTCGAAGTAGGAAAGTTTATGTTCCTTAAAGTCTTTTGGATGGCAGCGCGCAAGGTACGACTCAAGGATATTCTAGAGGGGGCCGCGCTGGCGAAGGAGCTATTCGACCATATTAAGGAGTTCATTGGACATCTTGGTCCTGAAACAAGGAAAGCAGTTGAGGCGCTGCAGCAGGCGTCGACGGAGTTGTCGCAGCGCGTTGAAGAACTCGCGGTCGCAACGCAGACGCTCGCCGCGCGCGCGACCCTTGCTCTTGTACTGGTAACAATTTCGTTGGTACTTTCGGCGGCGGCTTGGATTTTTCTGTTGTTTCACCGGCTTTGATGCAGCAAGGAGAAAAGGATCAAATCTAAACAGTTCAGGGTGAGGCCACACATCGCATCTAACCAATCGCTCCAGCTAACCGCCGGCCGGCGCGATGACCAGCTTGGATTTATGAAAAACATTCTCGATGTTGCGAAAGCTTGCTCCCGCCGGCGGTAGCTGAGCTCCGTCTCGTTAGATCTATGCGTGTGCGGTATATGGTTGCGTTGGCGTGCCTGTCCGCAGTTCAGCCCGGCATCGCGGCTGGCCAAGCTCATCACGTCATGTTGAGTTGGAAGCCGCAAGGCCAGCCGTGGCATTTCGCCTTCTATGCCGCGCTCCGATTGCCTTACTCGGTCGGTGACGTGAGCGAGCCGGACATGGTGGTCGTCGGAATTCCCGTGTTGAAGCAGCATCTTGCGCAGCACCAGCCTTGGCGTGATATCGTCTGGCGCGATCTAGTTGGCAGCCGGAGATACCCAGACGCGAAGACGTGTGACGAGATTATAGAGTTTGCTAGAGCCCACAGTGTAAACTTAGAGGTGTTGCCCACGATTATCGATTAGAACTAACCAAGCGCTGGAGCGAACCGCCACCCGGTCCGACATTTAGATTTCAGATGACTAAAACAGTTTCAGTTGCAGCAAGGCTCGGCGACGGTGGCGGTCGCTCAGCTTATTCTCGTTAGGCGTCCACGCATGAAGGAACGCACTACCAAAGAGTTGATTGAAACATTGGGCGACGATGTCAAGCGTTGTCATGCCGAGCTCATTCAAGTGATCGACGACGGCGAAGTCGATAGCGACGGAAGTGTTTCGGCAGATTACGAATACCATGCTCGACAGCTCATCCGGTCAATTCTTGCCTACATTGAAGGAGTTATTTTTTCCGTAAAAGTGAAATCCGTAGAGCGATGTTTAGCCGCAGGAATCAAGGTTTCGGACCACGAGCGATACTTAGCTGCTGAAGTGGACTCCGATTTGAACGATAAAGGAGAGGTAGTGGAGCGCTCATCGAAATTGCGCCTAACGAACAACGTCCGTTTCGCATTTAGGCTCCTTGAGAAGGCATCAAGGCAATCTTCGAGGTTTGACCCGTCTTCAGAATGGTGGTCCTGTCTCCGCGAAACTGTTCGTGTACGAGACCGTCTCACGCACCCGAGAATGCCAGGCGACTTAGATGTTTCAGGAGACGACATTGTCAAGGCGCTAAAGGCGAAGGCTGGCTTTGATGAAGTGTTGCTTACTTCTAAACTGAAGCCTAACAAAACGATGCAGCCGACGCGCCTCGCGGCAAAGCCGCGTCGCGCCGTCTCGGCTCGCAAAAGACGCTCGCCTCGGCGCGGCTGATCGTTAAGCCGTTAGGCGATTGGCCACACCTCTACCTTCGTTATGCACTCTCTTCTTTCGCGTTTACTTCTCGCAGCCTCGGCAGCGCTTCTCCTTTTCGGAGGTGCAGTGCATGCTCTCGCATACAAAAAAGCCGTCGCGGCGGTCGCGACATCTAATTTGGCCGCTTTTTATGCTCAAGCTCTCAAGGGACTTTGGCTGATCGACTCAGCAACACTCGTCATTCTTGCAATCGCCTTTGGAGTGCTCGCGGCCCGTCCCGCATTGGCATCGGGTCTCGTTATTGCACTCTTGGCGTTGATTCCAGCGGCGACGGCAGCGTTACTCTACTACTTTATCGGTCCTTCTCCGCCTGCTCATCTCCTTCTATTTGCCGCGGTTTTGAGCTTTTCGGCGGCGGCGCTCCGTGCGGATGCCTAACCCCTATGTAAGATGTCAAGTGTGGCGGGCGAGTGTGTAGGTGGTTTGTTAGGTCATAAGGCTGGTCGATAAGAGTTGAAGTTGATTTGGGACGCTTCCTCTTCCGTTCGCTCGGTCGCGGCG
>Ga0193751_1000101_pt1 | contig 76445 bp, 77 predicted proteins | sample L1c2metaG_FD_143050 | JGI IMG/M metagenome (GOLD analysis project Ga0193751, IMG submission 143050) | Soil microbial communities from a riparian zone of the East river system, Colorado, United States - L1c2 | ecosystem: Environmental > Terrestrial > Soil > Riparian zone | place: USA: East River...
TTCATGCCCTTCTGCCCGGTCCACTCGGCGGTCGCCCGCGATCCGGCGCCCCACCAGATCCGGTCGCGCAGGCCAGGCGAATGCGGCTCCGGGCGCAGGAGCCCCGGTGGGTTGGGGAACATCGGGCTTGGGCTGGGCTGGGCGAAGCCCGCACCGCTGAGGACCTGGAGCAAGACCTCGGTGTGCTGGCGAGCCATGTCGGCATCCGTCTGGCCTTCGGGCGGCTCATAGCCGAAGTACCGGAACCCGTCGATGACCTGCTCCGGCGAGCCCCGGCTGATCCCGAGCTGGAGACGACCGCCGGCAATGAGGTCGGCGGCCCCGGCATCCTCGACCATGTAGAAGGGGTTTTCGTAGCGCATGTCGATGACGGCCGTCCCGATCTCGATGCGCTTCGTACGGGCGCCGATCGCGGCGAGCAGCGGGAATGGCGACGCCAGCTGCTGGGCGAAGTGGTGGACCCGGAAGTAGGCGCCATCGGCCCCGAGCTCCTCGACCGCCTCGGCCAGCTCGATCGACTGGATGAGCGCGTCTGACGCCGAGCGCACCTGCGAGTAGGGCGACGCGGACCAGTGGCCGAACGAGAGAAAACCGATCTTCTTCACGCAAAAAGTCTAGGTCGATCGACCTGCCGGGTTGGCACCGCCATTGCTCGCTCGACGTTGCTGAATGTCACGCGCTAGGAGGGTCACGGCGCACCCGTGCCATCGGGTTGGAGTTCCACTGCCAAGGGCTCGGACCAGAAATACCCGGGGCCACTTGCCTGGTCGAGCTCGACCGCGGCCTTCGCGATGTATGGACCGTCAGGAAGCTCGTAGCCGAGCTTGAGGTCGCACGAGGAGGTGCCGCCGCCAGCGTCGATGTCGATGTATTCGCCGGCCTTGAGCGTCCGCCCGATGCCGACGCCGGCCACGCCTCCGGAAGATGCCCCGACCGGTATGGCGCCCCCGAGCTCGAACAGGTAGATCAGGAGCGGAGATCCGGTCGAGACGGCCAGCGGTGAGGTGCCCATGTTCGTCAGGCGGACCTTGGCCGAGAACCCCCGGGCGTGCGTCAGATAGCTGGTCGACAGCTCGATCGTGGCCCGCAACGGCCGGGGATCCACCGTTGGCCAGCCTCCGAACTCAGAGGTGCAGCCGTTGCCGAGCGCCGACGACGGCGCCGGGTACGGGAAGAAGCCGAGGCTGACGTGGACAAGGGAGCCATACTTAGCGAGGATCTCGTCGGCCCCTTTGGTCGCTGTCGAGGCCAGGCCGACGTCGACGTACCCGGCGCCGATACCCACCTCGACCAGGTTCGGTTGGTACTGGGCGAAGATCGCGTCTCGAATTGCCCCGAGATCCTCCGATGGCACGCTCGCGGCGAAGCTCGCCGTTGGTCCCGAGGTGTGGCCCACCGGCCCAGAAACACAGGCTGCGATCCAGAACACCGCCGAAGCCAGAAGGAACGTAGCCCCGATCCGAGTCATCCGAGCACCCCTGACAAACCAGTCCCGCGCCTCCCGATGGACCTCCCATATTGGTGGCTGCGTCGCCACACGGGTCGCTCAGCGTTACCGAATGTCACGTGACACCGGCCACTGTCGGCGCTCACGCAGGGCGTGGGTAGGGACGGCAGTACCTTCGCCGAGCACCCGCCGAGCGCGATCGCCGCGGAAAGGAACGCGATCGCTCGAAGGGCCGTGTTCATCGCTCAGTGTTCCTGAATGTCACTCGATCGGGCGTCACCGGGCGATCGTGGGGTAAGGCAAGCCGACGTGGTAGTCGCCGCACATGTACCAGACGCCGCCGTCGGCGGAGCCCCCGATCGCCATCGCGTCTCCCTCGTGGGCAACCGCACGACCATCGGCGTCGTAGAGCACGGCCTTGCCATCGACCTCAACCGCGGTCCATCCATAGGGCCACCGAACAGGCATTCCAGATACCCCGAGACCGGACCCAGGGTCGGGGGTGAGGGGTCCGCGATGGAGGGCGGCGTTGCAGATCGTCCCGGGCGAAAGGCTTGGCATGGTGGTCAAGGCGATGTGTGGCGGCGCAGTCGCGTCAAACGTCCCGCATCCGGCCACGACGACCAGGAGGATCGCCTGAGTCGCGAGGCGTAGGCGATTGCCAGCCGAGGAGCGCGACCGACCGCTCACGCTAGGTGAGCCCTTCGCTCGCTCAACGTGCGCGAGTGTCATGCGGGATTCGCAACTGAGACCCGGAACAAGACGGGCTCCAAATCTCCCGTAAGGGTCAGCTCCACGGCGATGAGCCATTCGCCCGGAGGAAGCGGCGCGAGGCTGAACCGGTTCTGGGACGCATAGGCCGGATCTCGGTTCTGTGCGACCGTCGGCACGAGCTCACCGATCGGCGTGAACTTCCAGGGGGCCGGTCCTGAGGGCGGCGGGGCCCCATACGCGATGTACCAGTCGATCGCGCACGCGTCGCCTTCGATAACGATCGCTAGGCCTTGACCCGCACCAGCGTCGATTGCGGTCGACGGGGCGGATCCGCCCGTACCGACATGATGAGCGCCGTCGGACGTGACGAGCTCGATGCGCGGCACGTAACCAAGCACGTCAACGGCTGCGCAGGGAGCCGCGGGCGAGGTGCGCGGCCCGAGAGCTGCCTCCGTGGGCACCGGCGTTGGCGATGGACTCGTCGCGACCGACGTCGGGCTACTCGACGCGACCGAGGACACGGCGGGGGGTACCGACGGACTGCTGCCCGCGAGCACCACGACGAGGATCGCTAGCGAGACATGCCGACGCACGATCGCCTGACGCCTCAGCTCTCGGTCTGTGTCATGGCTCGCTCGACGTTACGTCACACGGAGCCGGGCTAGAGGCCGATCGGGTGCCAGACCGTCTTCATCTCGAGGAACGCAGCGATCCATTCCGGCCGCTGGGAGGCAGCGTCGTCGAGCCAGTCGAAGCGGGCGTCGCTGGTCGCATGGGGGCGGCGGGAGAGGCGCTTCACGCTGTCGGCGGCGATGACCTCGGTGTCGCGGCGCATCGCCTCGGGCACGCCCCACACGTCGAGGCCATCGACGTCGGCGTGGCCCGCCAGGACCGGGATGAGCTCGCGCTTCAGGCCCGTCAGGACGTTCACCACGCCCGCCGGGACATCGGAGGTGGCGAGCACCTCGGTCAGGGTGATCGCCGGGAGCGGCCGCGCCTCGGACGCGAGGACGACGACCGCGTTGCCGCCGACGAGCGGCGGCGCGAGACGCGAGATGAGGCCGAGGAGCGATGAGCCCTCGGGCGCGACCACGCCGACCACGCCAGTTGCCTCGGGGATCGTGAAGTTGAAGTAGTCCGAGGCGACGGGATTGGACGTGCCGAGGACCTGGGCAATCTTGTCCGCCCAGCCGGCGTACCAGACCCATCGGTCGATCGCCCGCTCGACGACCGCTCTCGCCCGATCGGGTTTGACACCCTCAGCCTGGGCGACCTCGGCCTCGAACTGGTCCCGGCGGCCCTCCATGAGCTCGGCCATCCGGTACAGGATCTGGCCACGGTTCATCGCGGTTCGATCGGCCCACGCGGGAAATGCCTTGCGCGCCGCCCGGACCGCGTCCCGGAGGTCCTTGCGCGAGGCTCGGACGGCATTGGCCAGCGGGGCGCCATCGGCACCGCCGACGAGGTACGACCGGCCGGACTCGCTGCGTGGAAACTCCCCGCCGACGTACAGCTTGTAGGTCTTCCGCACGGCCACCCGGACGGGCGCGGGCAGGCCCTCGCGGGGCGCCACGGCGGCTCGGCGAGTCGCGACCGCGCGTGACGGCGCTCCCGCGCGTGGCTTCCGCGGCGACGTCACGGTCAGCGGTCCTCGAGCCGGACGTAGGCGTGGAGGCCGTGCATGCCGCCCTCGCGCCCGAAGCCCGACTCCTTGTAGCCGCCGAACGGCGACGTCGGATCGAAGCGGTTGAAGGTGTTCGCCCAGACCACGCCCGCCCGCATCTTCCGGACCATCCACAGGATCCGGCTGCCCTTCTCGGTCCAGACCCCGGCGGAGAGGCCATACGGCGTGTTGTTGGCCTTCTCGACCGCTTCCTCGGGCGTCCGGAACGTCAGCACCGACAGCACCGGCCCGAAGATCTCCTCCTTCGCGATCCGATGGCTCTGGGCGACGTTCGTGAACAACGTCGGTCGGAAGAAGAAGCCTCGCTCGGGCAGGTCGCAGGCCGGCTGATACAGCTCGGCGCCCTCGTCGACGCCGGACTGGACGAGCTCGGTGACCTTGTCGAGCTGAGCCTTCGAGTTGATCGCCCCGACGTCCGTGTTCTTGTCGAGCGGGTCGCCGACCCGGATCGTCCCGAGGCGGTCCTTGAGCTTCTCGATGAGTGCCTCGGCGACCGACTCCTGGACGAGCAGGCGCGAGCCGGCGCAGCAGACCTCGCCCTGGTTGAAGTAGATGCCGTTGACGATGCCCTCGACCGCCTGGTCGAGCGCCGCATCCTCGAAGACGATGTTCGCGGCCTTGCCGCCGAGCTCCATCGTCAACGCCTTGTCGCTGCCGGCGACGGCCCGCAGGATCAGCTTCCCCACGGCGGTGGAACCCGTGAAGGCGACCTTGTCGACGCCGGGTGAGCTGACGAGGTGCATCCCGATGTCCGACGGCCCGGGAATGATGTTCACGACCCCGGGCGGCAGGTCGGCCTGGCGACAGATCTCGGCGAAGAGGAGCGCGCTCAACGGCGTTGTCGAGGCGGGTTTGAGGACCACCGTGTTGCCCGCCGCCAGCGCCGGCGCGATCTTCCACGCCAACATGAGCAGCGGGAAGTTCCACGGGATCACCTGAGCTGCCACGCCCAGTGGTGTCGCGACGCGGCCGGGAAACGCGTACTCCAGCTTGTCCGCCCAGCCCGCGTAGTACCAGAAGTGGGCGGCTACGAGCGGGATGTCGACGTCCCGGCTCTCCTTGATCGGCTTGCCCGAATCCATCGTCTCCAGGACCGCCAGCTCGCGGCTGCGCTCCTGGAGGATCCGGGCGATGCGGAACAGGTACTTGGCCCGCTCGCGGCCCGGGAGGTTGCCCCAGCGCGTCCGTTGGGCACGCCGCGCGGCCCGGATCGCCCGGTCGACGTCCGCCGGGGTGGCCTTCGCCACCTCGGCGATGACCTGCTCGGTCGCCGGGTTGATCGTCGTGAACACCCCACCGTCGCTGGCCTGGACCTCGCGTCCGTCGATGAACAGGCCGTAGCGGGACTTGAGCGTCACCACGTCGCGCGATTCGGGGGCGGGCGCGTACTCCCACGGGATCGCCTGGCCGTCGCCCAGCCCCCAGTCGGCCGGGGCCCGGCTCCCGGACCAGGGCTTCAGCTTGGTCCCCTCGCTCGCCACGTGGCGCATTATGGCAGCGTCCACCGAACGTCCCGACGCCGGCGGTAGCTGGCGAGGAGGCACTGATGCGCACGATTCGATCCCTGCTCGGCCTGTTCCTGGGGCTCACGATCCTCGGCGCCATCGCGTCGGCCGTGGCCGCCGCGATCGCGAAGGGCCATCTCGCGTCCACCGGCAGCGAGGCCGACGACGAGTTCGACCTCGTCACGATCTATGACGGTCTCGACTTCCGATCCACGGCTCCCGCCCTGCGGCGCGGGTCGACGCTGACGTGGTTCGGCGGCGGACGGCTGGACCTGCGCGCAGCGACGCTCGATCCGGCCGGCGCGACGATGACGCTGCGGACTGTCTTCGGCGGCCTCGAGTTGCTCGTCCCCGAGACGTGGCGGGTGGAGGTCGAGGTCATGAGCGTCCTCGGCGGCGCGGCGGACTCGCGGGATCCCGGCCGGGTGTTCCCGGAGGGGCCGGTCCTCCACGTGTCGGGTTGGGCGGCCTTCGGCGGTCTCGGGATCGGGTCGGGTGATCAGTCCGCTACCGAACCCGCGGCCGAACCCGCGGCCGAACCCGCGGCCGAGTGGACCGTCGACATGGCGGACACCGAGTCGCCGGAGCCCGCGCCCGTCATGGCGTGACGCCCGTGCGCTACAGCTCGCGGAGGGCGGTCGCGAGCTCGCGGTAGGCCGCGAGCGCTGGATCGGTGGACTTCTCCTCCCGGATCTGGACACAGACGTGATCGGCGCCGGCCGCGAGGTGATCGCGCACGCGTCGGACGATGACATCGACGCCGCCGATCGCGACCACCGCGTCGACGAGCGCCTCGCTCCCCTCCCCCGCGACATCCTCGTCGGACCAGCCGAGGCGCCGCAGGTTGTTGGCGTAGTTCGGCAGGGCGAGGTAGTTCTTCGCGAAGCCGCGGGCGATCCTGAGCCCGGTGTCGCGATCGGGCGTGAGGACGGCGGTCAGTTCCACGCCGAGGAACGGCTCGGGGCCGAGGTGGCGGCGGGCCACCGGCGTGTGCTCGACGGGCACGAAGTACGGGTGCGCGCCGTCAGCCCGCTCCGCGGCGAGCTCGAGCATCTTCGGACCCAGGGCCGCCAGGACCAGTGGCACGGGTGGATCTGGCTCGGGCGCCGCGTACTGCGCGGCCGCCATCGCATCGAGGTAGGCGGCCATCGTCGCGACGGGCTTGCCGTAGCTCGCGCCGCGGCTCTCCACCGAGGGCGCATGACTGACGCCGATCCCGAGCACGAACCGGCCCGGATGGGCCTCACCCAGGGCCTTCGCCCCGTTCGCCATCGCCATCGGGTCGCGGGCGTAGATGTTCGCGATCCCCGGCGCGACGACCACCCGCTCCGTGGCCTCCAGGAGGATCGCGGCGTGGGCGAAGACCTCCTTGCTGCCCAGGCTCTCGGGGATCCAGATCGCCGGGAAGCCGACGGCTTCGAGCTCACTCGCCGCGGCCTGCTCGGTCGCGGCCGCGAGTCGCTGGAGCGCGAAGCTCCAGACCCCGGCCTTGCCCATCCGCTCGGCCAGGCGCCGCCCGCCGAAGCCACCCAGTCCAGCCATCGGTCGTAACGGTAGCGGGGGTCATCGCGCCTCGTTGGCCGGCCGTATCCTCGGGCCGTGCCCGACACCGACGCGCCCGCGGATGCGTCCGCCGCCGACCTCCCGACGGTCACCCGCCTCGCCGCCTACGGCGTGATCCGCCGGGACGGCCGCCTCCTCGTCTGTCGCATCGCACCCGGCAGCCTCGGTGAGGGCATCTGGACCCTGCCCGGCGGCGGCCTGGAATTCGGCGAGACGCCCGAGGCCGCGGTCGTCCGCGAGGTCGAGGAGGAGACCGGCCTGGTCGCGGGGATCCTCGGCCAGCCCACGATCCGCTCGGACAGCGGCATCTGGCAGCTCCAGCGCGGCCCGGTGCGGTACCACACGGTTCGGTTCCTCTACCCGATGGGCGCCATCGGCGGCCAGGAGCGCGTGGAGATCGGCGGCTCGACCGATGCGTTCGCGTGGCTCACCGACGCGGAGCTCCAGGAGCTGCGCGCCGCCGGCAGCCTCGGCGACCTGCTCGAGCCGTTGACCGACGCATAAGGATGTCTGCCCGGTCGCGCGATCTCGAAACCGTTCCTATGATCCCGAGGTGACCCAGCCCGCGCCGCTCTGGCAGCGACGCTTCCGTGCCCCCATCGTCGGCTTCCCCGCGTGGTCGCGCCATGCACCGGACCGCCTCGCCTACGTCTCGTCGGAGAGCGGCATCTACCAGCTCCACAGCTGGGACGTCGCGACCGGCGAGCGGCGTCAGGTCTCGGACGATCCCGTCGGGGTGATCAGCGGCGACATCAGCGCCGACGGCGGCTGGCTCGTCTGGCACCGCGACACGACCGGTGACGAATCCGGGACGTACGTGACCGCCCCGTTCGGCGGTGGCACCGCCGAGCCGCTCCTCGAGGGCGTCCCAATCGGCTGGGACAGCGGCATCGCGCTGGGCCGCGACCGGACGATCGCCGTGATCAGCGATCGGGACGGGTTCAGCGTCTACGCCGCTGAGGCCGGCGGCCCGGCGAGGCGCCTCGCCCAGAGCCCCGAGGCGATCGAGCTCGGCGGGGCAAACGCGATGGTCCGCGGCGGCACCGAGGTCGGCAGCCTGTCCGATGACGAGACCCTCGTCGCGCTCGAGCATGCCGATCACGGCGACCTGATGCACCAGGCCCTCCGGGTCGTCGACGCGCGAACCGGCACGACCGTGGCCGACCTGCGGGACGAGGGCCTCGCCCTGGCAGCCTTCGCCTGGTCGCCGATCCCCGGCGACCAGCGGCTCGCGATCGGGCACGAGCGGCGCGGTGAGCGCCGGCCCGCCATCTGGGACCTCGCGACCGGCGAGGTCACGGACCTCGAGCTGCCATGGGACCGCCTGACCGAGGTCACCGACTGGTGGCCCGACGGATCGGCCGTGCTCCTGGCCGAGCTCCGCGATGGGCGCCACGTCCTCCACCGCTACGACCTCGCCGACGGCCGGATCACCACCCTCGAGACCGGCCAGGGCAGCCTCACGGGCGCTCGCGTGCGGCCCGACGGCCATGTCTGGTATCGCCTGGCGAACGGCGAGCGGCCCGGCGCCATCCTGGAGGTCGGTCGAGCGGAGCCCCTGCTCGCGTCGGAGAAGGCCCCCGCCGGACGACCGTTCGTCCCGTGGTCCTTCACCAACCCGCATGGCCAGCGGGTCCAGGGCTGGCGAATCGAACCGGAAGGCCCGAAACCCTGGCCGACGCTCATGCACATCCACGGCGGCCCGACGTCGGTCGATCTCGACCGCTGGGCGCCGGAGATCCAGGCGTACGTCGACGCCGGGTTCCAGGTCGCCCTCGTCAACTACCGCGGCTCGATCGGCTTCGGTGCGGCGTGGCGCGACACGCTGGTCGGCAACATCGGCTGGCCGGAGGTCGAGGACATCCTTGCCGGCCTCGACGACCTCGTCGCCAACGGCTGGACCGATCCCGCGCGTGCCGCGATCGCCGGCTGGTCGTGGGGCGGGTACCTGACCCTGCTCATGCACGGCATGCATCCCGACCGGTTCATCACCGGGGTTGCCGGCGTTCCGGTCGGTGACTACGCCGCGGGCTACGAGGACCTCTCGCCGCTCCTCCAGGCCTACGACCGCGCCCTCCTCGGCGGCGCGCCGGCGGACGTGCCGGAGCTCATGCACGAGCGCTCGCCCATCGAGTACGTGGACAACGTGACCGCACCGCTCCTCGTGCTCGCCGGCGAGCACGACAGCCGCTGCCCGATCCGGCAGGTGCTGCTCTATACGGACCGCCTGGCCGAGCGCGGCCACGATCACGAGCTCTACCTGTTCCCGACGGGCCATGCGCCGTTCCAGATCGACGAGCGCATCAAGCAGACCGGCGTCGTGCTCGACTTCCTCGCCCGGCGCGTACCGGGCATTCGACGGCTACCGGGGATCCCGGACAACCCCACGGTCGGGTCGGCGGGCAGCGAGGCCGCCCGCTAGCGGAGCGTCGAGCCCACGAGCGGAGCGTCGAGCCTGCGCAGCTGCGCGCTACCGCAGCGTCGATCCGAGTGGAATGCCGTCCGAGAGGTAGATCCCGGTCGGGCCCGAGACGACAAGATCGAACGTCTCGCCGCCGCCATAGGGCAGTGACGTCAGGCCGACGACCCGACTGCCCTCGACGACGTCGCCGATCCGGAGAGTGCCGAGCGGGCGGCCGTCGGCAAGCGGATGGCCCGGTGAGGCCGTGACGGACCGGCCGTCCGCGAGCACGAGGTCGATGACGCGGTGGCTCGCCGGCGCGAGCGTCGAGCCAAGGGCGATGACGATCCCCGCCACGCGATGGCCGGCGAGATCGAGCGTCCAGATGCGATCGCCGAGGGCGAGCCGTTCCACGGCGATCGATCCGGTCGGCGTGTCGATCCGGGTTCCGCGGGCGAGACAGATCGGGCACATCGGGCTCCCCGCGGAGGCCGTCGCCTGGATCGTGATGGTGCCGGTGCCATCGATCGTCCCGGTCGTCTCGGTGCCGAGGCTCGCTCCGCCAACGGGCTGGGCGACGTAGTCGAAACGGTAGGCGCCGCTGCCGGTGGGATCGAGCGAGATCGAAACGAGGACCTTCCAGAGGCGGTAGATGTCGAGTTTCTGGGCATCGCTGAACGTGGTGGTGCCCTGGAGGCCGAGATGCCTGACAACGGCCCCGAAGACGACCCCCTCGGCCTGCATGTCGGCGAACCGCGCGACCGCGGTCGCGCCCTCGTCGAAGCTCTCGCGAGCGATTGGATACTGATCGGGATCGCAGTACCAGCGCGGCCCGAACTGGTCGAGGAGGATGACGCGGAGGTCGCCGGCGTCGAGGCTCGCGCCCGGGGAGGCGGAGGGCCCCGGGACGACCGACGGGTCTGGGCTGGCTCCCGAGCCGCCCGCGCACCCCGCGAGAAGGATGGCAACGAGGACGGCGATCCCCACGCCGATCCCGGACGCTCCGCCGAATCGTGGGCCCGATCGATCCATGGCCCCTCGACGGTATCGCAGCGCCGCCAGTTCCCGGACGGCCGACGGGCTGAACGGGCGCATCATGCGGCGATGCAGCGCCTCCGAGCATCCCCGGAGCTGCTCGACGGCGACCTCGCCGATGGCGCAGTGCTCGCCGGCAACCTGCGCGACCTCCGGCGGATCAACCGGCTGCTCGGCGGCGCGGCCCTCTCCCGCGCTGCGCTCGAGGCCCTGGTCCGGGCGGGAATGATCGACGGACGGGGTCGCGCTGCCGGCGAGCCAGTTCGCCTGCTCGACGTCGGAACCGGCGCGGCCGACATCCCGGCTGCCCTGCTCGATGCCTGGCCTCGAGACCGTCCGCCACTCGTCGTCACGGCCGTCGACAGCCGGCACGAAATCCTCGAGGCGGCGGCCGTCGTCTCGCAGCGTGTTCGCCGCCCTGGCCTGGAGCTCGTCCTGGGCGACGGCCTGGCGCTGTCCTATCCGGACGCGTCCTTCGACGTCGTCCACACGTCGATGGTGCTGCACCACCTCGACCCGGACGACGGAGCGCGGCTGCTCCGCGAGATCGCCCGGGTTTCGCGGTTCGGCGTCGTGGTCAACGACCTGACCCGAGGCTGGCTGCCGTGGGCCGGGGCGTGGCTCCTCCTGCACGTCGCCACGCGCAACCGATTCACCCGGCACGATGGTCCGCTCTCGGTCCGGCGAGCGTATCTACCACGCGAGGCGCGGACGCTCATCGAGGGCGCCGGCCTCGAGGTGATCCACGAAGCGAGAGCCGTGTTCGGACATCGGTGGGCGTTCGCGGCGGTGCGACGGTGACGGCCGCCGCGGCCGACGTGGCCGACGTGGCCGACGTGGCCGTCGTGGGTGGCGGGCCGGCCGGCGCGATCTGCGCGGCCCTGCTCGCCCGCGCCGGCCGCGACGTGGTGCTGCTCGAGCGCTCGCCCACGTGGCGTTGGCGGGCGTGCGGTGTCTACGCCGGTCCGGCGGCCGTAGCGGCGCTGCGGCGCGTCGGCCTCGACGACGCGATGCTCCGTGACGTCGCCCGGCCGATCCCCGCCATGCGGGTGGAGACCGGGGCCGGAACCGTCCTCCGGCTGCGGTACGACGACGACCGGAGCGGAACATCGGGCGAGGCGGCGGGGCTGGATCGAAGCCGGCTCGATCCCCTCCTGCTCGACATCGCTCGACGGTCGGGCGCCACCGTGCGGACTGGCGCGACCGTGACGGGCGTCACGCCCGGACGCCTCGCGACCGATCCGATTCGGGTGCATCTCCTGGGCGGCGACGCGCTGCCGGTGCGGCTCGTGATCGGCGCGGATGGCTGTCGCTCGGTCGTCGCCCAGACGCTCGGAGTGCGGCGGCCATCGTCGCTGGGCCGCAGGATCGGACTGAGCTTCCACCTCGTCGATCCCGAGGCCGGTGTCACCCATGACGCGAGGATGGTGGTCATCCGCGGCGGCTACGTCGGGCTCGCGCCCGTGCCTGGCGACCGGATCAACGTCGGGATCGTGCTCGACCGGATGTGGCTCCCGAGGCTCCGCGCCGACGGTCCCGAGACGGTCGCTCGGGAGATCGTGGCCGGTGCTGCATCCGAGGATGGGCGACCCCTGCCCTGGCAGCCCCTCGACCCGATCGAGGGCGCCTGGCCGCTCGGCACGCGGGCCGCCCGCCGGTCGGGCCGGGGCTGGCTCCTCGTCGGCGACGCCGCGGGCTTCCTCGATCCGTTCACCGGCGAGGGCCTCCATCGGGCCATCGTGTCGGCGGAGCTCGCGGCCGCGGCTGCGACAACGGCGCTGGCCGCCGATGCTGCCGGTCGGGACCGGTTTGTGCGCGCGTACGACCGGCAGATGACGGCCCGATTCGCAACCAAGGATGCCGTCAGCCGGATCGTCCAGGCGTTCCTGGTTCGACCGGCGCTGTTCGAGTACGCCGCCCGGCGGCTCGCCGCCCGAGATGGGCTCCGCACGACGCTGGCCGAGGTCCTCGGGGACCTGGCGCCGGCCCGGCGCGCCCTCGATCCGCGCTACCTCGGCGCCGTGCTTCGCCCGTGATCTCGACGATCGGCATCACGATCCGGGCTCCGGCGGAGCTCGTGTTCGACCTCGCGCGGGACGTTGAGCGCTGGCCGCAGCTGTTGCCGCACTACGTGTCGGTAAGCGTCGAGGGACACGAGGGCGATGCCGTGATCGCACGGTTCGTGGCCCGGCGGGAGCTCGTGCCGCTCCTTGGCCTCGGGATCCCGGTCGCCTGGCGGGCGCGAGCCTGGGCCGAGCCGGATCGTCACCAGCTGCGCTTCGTCCACCAGGGTGGCGCCACAGCCGGGATGGACGTCCGCTGGCTCATCGAGCCGGCCGCGGGCGGCTGCCGGGTCACGATCGTCCACGACTATCGGCCCCGGATCGCGGCCTGGGCGGTCATCGTCGATGGGCTCGTGGTCCGGGCGATTGCCGGGCGGACGCTGCGGACCTTCAAGGCGCTCGCGGAGGCCGTGGCGCGGTGAGGGCGGCGTGACGACGTTCGCGACGACCGCTCGCGACCCGGGAGGGGAGGTCTGGATCACCGGCATCGGCCTCGTCACGCCGATCGGCACGGGGCGCGACGCGTTCTGGGCCGGCGTGCTCGCCGGACGCTCGGCGGTCCGCCGGATCGACCGCTTCGACCCCGCCCAGTTCCGCTCCCAGGTCGCCGCCCAGATCGACGACTTCGATCCCCTCGACCACATGGATGCCCGAGCAGCGCGGCAGCTCGACCGGTTCAGCCAGTTCGCCACCGTCACCGGACGCCTGGCGCTCGATGACGCGCGGCTCCGCCCCGGCGATGCCGGGGCACCCGACGCGGAGCGCATCGGGATCTATCTCGGGAGCGCGCTCGGCGGGATCGTCTACGCCGAGGGCCAGCACGAGCGCTTCCTCGATCGAGGTATCCGGGCCGTTGCGCCGAACCTCGCGCTGGCGGTCTTCGGCGGCGCGGCTCCGGCCAATCTCGGGATCACGCTCGGGGTGCAGGGCCCGATCCTGTCGACCGCGAACTCCTGCGCCTCGGGGGCCGTTGCGCTCGGCGAGGCGTTCCGCGCGATCCGGGACGGCACGATCGACGCGGCGATCGCGGGCGGCTGCGAGGTCCCGCTCGGTCCGTTGACCTTCGGGGCCTTCGACATCATCCGGGCCCTGTCCGCCGGCCGGAATGACGATCCGGCGCGGGCCGCGAGGCCGTTCGACGCGGACCGCGACGGCTTCGTCATGGGCGAGGGTGCCGCGCTTCTCGTCCTCGAACGGGCGGACGTCGCGGCGCGGCGCGGCGCAACGGCGTACGCGACGATCCTGGGCTACGGCGCGACCTCCGACGCCAACCACATGGTCCAGCCGCTGGCCGACGGGAGCCAGGCAGCCCGGGCGGTGACGATCGCCCTCGCGAACAGCCGGACGGGCGCCGCCGAGATCGACTACGTCAATGCGCACGCGTCGTCGACGCCCCTCGGCGACATCGCCGAGGCCCGGGCCATCGCGACGGCCCTCGGCGAGCGAGCACGGACCGTCCCCGTCAGCGGCACGAAGGCGCTCTACGGCCATCCGCTCGGCGCGTCCGGCGCGATCGAGGCCGCCCTGTGCGCGATCGCGATGCGCGAGGGTGTGGTCCCTGCCACGGCGAACCTGGAGACGCTCGACCCCGACGTCGCCGCGCTCCTGCCGAACGTCCTGACGGCGGCTCGCGGCGGTCGCTACGACCGGATTCTCTCGACCTCGTTCGGCTTCGGCGGCCTGAACGCGGCGCTCGTCTTCGGATCCGTCACGTAACGGCGCGCCTCAGCCGAGGCGCGGCGAAGGCGCGGGCGAGCGACGCGAAGGAGCGCACTTTGACGTGCGTGACCGAGCGTCGCGACGTTCGCAACGCACGGCGCGCCCGGATCAGGCGTGCCGTCAGTCGAGGGTGAAGTCGTCGGGGCGCTGATACCGCCCCGTGCGCTCCTTCTCGATCTGCATGAGCACGTCGTTGAGGAGGCTCGACGCGCCGAAGCGGAACCGATCCGGGGTCATCCAGCGCGGCCCGAGCGTCTCGTACAGGACGACGAGGTACTGAATGGCTTCCTTGGCGGTCCGGATCCCGCCGGCCGGCTTCATGCCGACCGCCCGCCCCGTGGCCTTCTCGAAGTCCCGGATCGCCTCGAGCATGACGAGCGTCACGGGCAGCGTCGCCGCAGGCGTGACCTTGCCGGTCGAGGTCTTGATGAAGTCGGCACCGGCCGCCATCGCGAGGATCGACGCTCGCCGGACGTTGTCGAACGTCTCGAGCTCGCCCGTCTCGAGGATGACCTTGAGGTGCGCCTGGCCGGTCGCCTCCTTGACCTCGACGATCTCGTCGAAAACGGTCCCGAAGTCGCCCCGCAGGAATGCGCCGCGATCGATGACCATATCGATCTCGTCGGCGCCGACCGCAACCGCCTCGCGGACCTCGGCGACCTTGATGGAGCGGAAGGACTGGCCCGACGGGAAGGCCGTCGCGACGCTCGCGACCTTGACGGTCGAGCCGCGCAGCGCCTCCTTGCAGTCGGCGATGAGGCTCGGGTAGATGCACACGGCCGCCACGGACGGGATCGAGGCATCGCCCGGCAGCGGATGCATCGCCTTGGCGCACATCGCCCGGACTTTGCCGGGCGTGTCCTTCCCCTCGAGGGTCGTCAGATCCATCATCCGGATCGCCAGGTCGAGGGCCCAGAGCTTCGACTCGCGCTTGATGGAGCGGCGCTTCAGCGCTTCGACCCGCTGGATCGCGCCAACCTCGTCGACCGCGGTCACCCGCCCGAGGACGCTCCCGAGCGGGCCCGGCCGGCCGCCGGCCCAGGCCCGGACGAGCTCGCTCGCCCGCTCACGCGACAGGGTGTCCTTCGTCTCGACCGCCATGGGACGGTGAGGATACATCCGGGTTCGGCGCCGACCGACCGCCCCGAGTCGCCCGGGCTCCGCGCGAAGGCCCCTAGTGGCCGTGCCGCGTCTCGGGTTTGGGCGGCAGGCCCGTCTTGCCCTTCACGAGGAAGTGGCTGAACCACTCCCGGACCTGGATGAGGTTCTCGACGCGCCGGTACGGCGTGCCGGATCGAGTGAGCTCGTGGGTCTCGTCGGGCACGCGCATGAGCCGGACCGGGCGACGGAGTCGCCGGAGCGTGGCGAACAGCGCCTCGGCCTGGCCGACGGTGGTCCGGAGATCGCGCTCGCTGTGCTGGATGAGGAGCGGCGTCCGGATGTTCGCCGCGTAGGTGATCGGCGACTGCTGGCGCATGAGCTCCGGGTTTTCGGACGGGTAGGCCCCGAACTCCCATCGCGGCCAGTCCGTGCCGCTGAGATCGCCCGTCAGGAACAGCATCGTCATGTCCGAGACGGACCGCGCGGTCAGGGCGGCCTTGAAGCGCTGGTCGTGGCCGATGATCCAGTTCGTGAGATAGCCGCCGTACGAGCCGCCGGTGACGCCGAGCCGGTCGGGATCGACCCGCCCGGCAGCGACGAAGGCATCGACGATGGCCAGCACGTCCTTCGACGGACCCTCGCCCCAGTTCGCCCGGTTCGCCATGTTGAACTCGAGGCCGTAGCCCTCCGAGCCGCGGGGGTTCGAGTAGACGACCGAGATCCCGCTCGCGGCGAGGGTCTGGAATTCCCAGAACGGGCTCCAGCCGTAGAGCGTGTGCGGCCCGCCGTGGATCTCCAGGACGGCCGGCCGCGGCCCCTCACCGGCCGGCACGAGCCAGCCCTGGACCTTGCGGCCGTCGACCTCGACCCAGCGCTCCTCGGGCATGCGCAACTCGACCTCGTCCTGGAGGACGCGATTGAGGTGGGTGACCCGGCGCAGTGACGACGCCCCTGACTGCCTCGCCCCGCCAGCCTTGTCGGCCTGCGCGGCCTTGCCCGAAGGAGCCTTGCCGCCGCGGCCGGGGCCGGCGCCGCGAGGCAGCGTCAGGGTATGGAGGTCCGGCAGGTCGACCGGGGTCGACCTGGTCGCCAGGACCCGGACCTCGCCACTCGGCAGGGTCACGGCGTCGAAGCCCGACAGGTAGTGGCGGCCCTCGGTGACGCGGGCCAGCGATCCGTCCGAGGTCTCGATCCGCCAGAGCTGGACGGCGCCGTGATACGGGGCCGTGAACACGACCGCGCTGCCGCCCTGGACCGGGATGAGGCGGGCGCCTTCGCCGAGCGCGAGGTCGCTGTTCATCGTCGAGCCGGGCATCACGTCGTGCCGGCCCGACAGGTTGCGGCCGCCGCGCCGCTCCGAGCCATCCGCCGCGAAGAGGTGGATGTCGAAGCGGTAGAAGACCTCGGGCGTGTGCCCGCCGAGGACCGCGAGCGTGCGACCGTCGGGCAGCCACGCCGGCGAGAAGTACACGCCGCCCGGATGACCGGCGACCTGGGTGGTCGTGCCCGTCGCGACGTCGACGACCAGGACCCGGACCTGGCTGATGAGGTCGAAGTCCCGCTGTGCGCCGGTCGTGAACGCGATCCGCGAGCTGTCGGGCGACCAGGCGATGCCGTCGATCCCGGCGGCGAGGTCGGACAGGCGTCGGGCGTCCCCGGTCGTCGTGTCGATGAGCCAGAGATGGCCCGTCCGGTGGGCGACGAACCCGGCGGCGTTGTCGAGATAGCCGAGGCGGTCGAAGAAGCGGTAGTCCCGTGCGGGCGGCTCACCCGGTTTCGCGTCGGCGAGCTTGTGGCGCGATCGAGCGTCGGCCTTGCGGTCCGCGGCGTGGGAGGCGGAGCGGACGGCCAGCCACTTCCCGTCGGGCGACCAGGCGAAGCCCTCGATGCCTCGTGGCAGGTCCGTCAGGCGACGCGCCTCGCCGGGCCGGTCCATCGGCAGGACATGGACCTGGGTGACGTCCTCGCGGTCAGTGCCCGCAGCGGGCTCCTCCTCGACCGTCGAACGACGGTCCGAAAGGAACGCCAGCCGCCGACCATCGGGCGACCAGCGGGCGTGCCAGTCACGGCGCGCCGCGGTCGTCAGGCGGCGCGGCTCGCCCTCGCCACCGTCGGGATCGGTCGCGGCGACCCAGATCGACGTCCGGTAGGCGTCGAACGACGGCCCGACTCGCTGGACCGTGAACGACGCGTGGCGGCCGTCGGGCGACAGCCGGCCGTCGAACGGGATCGCGATGCGGTAGAGGTCATCCGGGCGCGGGGCACGACGATCGGAAGCAGTCACGAATGGTCCCCTGTGGCCACCGGCGCGAGCCGCTGTGGATGGTCGCGGCGGGCGACGCGGCGGAGTCTAGCGGCTACGATCCCGAGGATGTCCGATCAGCTCTCGCTGCGGCTCGACTCGGCGGTGCCGAACCTGCCGGCGACCCTCCGGCCGATGCTCGATCGACCTCTCGCCGAGGCCTTCGATTCGCCGGCTCACCTGTTCGAGCCGATCTGGGGCGGCGTCCGGGCGCTCGCGTTCATCGCCCCCGGCGATGCCCAGGGCGCCGGCGACGTGACGTTCGTGACCGAGGCGGGCGACTGGATCGATCCGACGCCGATCGACCTCGCCGGCCTGGCGGCACGCGTCGCCGCCCGATCGGCCGTGCTCGACGGGGAGCTCGTCGTCGTGGATCCGGATGGCCGGCTCGATCGCGAGGAGCTCGACCGGCGGCTGGCTGGCGAGCCGGGGCGGCCGCTCGCCTATCTTGCCTTCGACCTCCTGGACCTCGACGGCAGCCCACAGCTCTCGATCCCGCTGGAGCGGCGGCGGGCGCTGCTGCGCAAGGTCCTTCGCCCGGGCGACGAGCTGGTTGCCGTGCCCGCGATCGCCGAGGAGGGCCGGGCGCTGTTCGCGGCCGTGGCCGCCCAGGGCCTCGCCGGGATCCGGGCCCGGCAGCGGTCCAGCCCGTACCTGCCCGGCGTTCGCAGCCGCCTCTGGCGCTCCATCGCGGTTGCGCCCGGGCTCCAGGCCAGGCGGGCCCTGCGAGCCGATCGCGAGGCGGCGGCGAGCCAGGCGGCTGCCGGCCAGGCGCCGGTGGATGCCGGGCCGGTCCTCGCGCTCATCGCCCGATTGCCACTCGGCCTCGAGGACGAGGCCGTCCCGGGCTGACCCTCAGACGGGCGGGTTGACCACGGCGCCGACGATCGCCCGAAGACCCGGTCGCTGGCCGTACAGCAGGACCCCGGCGGAATACACCCGGACCGCGATCACGCCCACGACGAGGATCGCTGCGACCAGGAACGCGTAAGCCGCGATGACCTCCCACGGCTCCGCTCGCCCGATCGTCAGGCGGGTCAGCATGATGAACGGGCTCCAGAACGGGACGAGCGAGCTGATCCGGGTGAGCGTCGATATGCCGCCGGACAGGGCCATGACCGCCTGGAGATAGCCGGCAATCGCGATGAGGCTCAGCGGCAGCGCCAGGACCTGAAGGTCTTCGGCCCGGCTCACGAGCGAGCCCGCGGCGGCGTAGATGAGCGAGTACAGGATGAAGCCGAGGATCCAGAAGCCGCCATAGGCGGCGAGCAGCGCCGGGGTCACGACGTCGAGGCTGACCCCGAGGGAGCCACTGGCGCCGAGAACCGCGCCCGCGATCCGGTCCTCGAGGAGCAGTGTGACAAGCGCCGGGATGACCACGCCGACGTACTGCACGATGCCCGCCAGCCCGATCCCCAGGACCTTGCCGATGACCAGCTCGGCCGGCGTCGCGGCGCTGATGAGCAGCTCCATGACCCGGCTGGACTTCTCGGCCACGACCCCCGCCGCGACCCACATCCCGTAGATCACAAGGGTGATGAAGATCAGGACGACGAACACGACCCCGACGATCCGGCGGCTCGCGAACTCGGCGGCGCCGATCGGCTGACCGCCGGCGTTGGGTCCCGATGCGGCGATGAGGTCGAGGGTCGGCATGAGGAACGGCTGAGTCGCGCCGTGGTTGTTCGCCTCGGTCCAGTCCAGGATCGCAACGGCCAGCGTGCCGACCCCGACGAGCTGAGCCCGGTCGGCGCCGATCGCCGGACCGGTCAGGAACGTGAAGCCCAGGCGGCCGTCGGCGTCCCGTCGTGCTTCGAGCGCCGCGTCGTAATGGCCGGCCGCGACCTCGTCGGTGATCGTCGCGGGATCGCCGGCCCGCACGAAGGCGTAGGCCGGCGGGCGGCCGGGGTCCGTCGAGGTCGAGTTCAGGATCCCGCCGAGGATCGAGATGCTCCGGCTGGCGAGGCCATCGTCCGTCGTGACGATGGCGATCGTCGTGGTCGTGCCGCGATCCACGATCCGGACGAGGAGCGGGGTGAGCGCGACGGCGACTGCCAGCGTCGCGAGCAGCAGCGTCGAGACGACGAACAGCCGGCTCCGGACCCGCTCGCCGAACTCGCGCTTCGCGACGAGCCAGGTGTTCCTCATGCGACCGCGCCCGCCGGCTCGGGCACGATCGACGGCGGCAGCTCGACGTCCGCCGCATGGCCGACCTTGTCGATGAAGACCTGCTCGAGCGACGGCTCGGCGAGCTCGAAGTGGGTGACCCGGGCGCCGGAGGAGAGCGCCGCGGCAAGGATCCGATCCGGCGCGACGCCCTCGTCCAGCTCGATCTCGGACCGCTCGATGCCGGGTCGCAGCATCCGGACGCCCGGCACGTCGGCGAGCCACGGCAGGCGGTGGTCGCCGTCGATGGCGATTCGGACCAGCCGCCGCCCGGTCGAGCGCTTGACGTCCCGGAGGCTGCCGGTCACGACCGTCCGGCCGCGATCGACGATCGCGACCGATTCGCACATCGCCTCGACCGTCTCCATCTGGTGGGTCGACAGGATCACCGTCCGGCCGGCGTCGCGGAGCTCGAGGATCGCCTCGCGCAGCAGGACGATGTTGACCGGGTCGAGGCCGGTGAACGGCTCGTCGAGGAGCAGGACCTCGGGCTCGTGGAGGACCGCGGCAAGGAACTGGACCTTCTGCTGGTTGCCTTTCGACAGTTCGTCGGCCCGACGGTGGGCGAACTCGGGGACGCGGAATCGGAGCAACCACTCGCGGACGCGCCGGGCCGCCACGTCGGCGGGCACGCCCTGGAGCCCGGCGAAGAAGACGAGCTGGTCGAGGACCGTCATCTTCGGGTAGAGGCCGCGCTCCTCTGGTAGGTAGCCCCACGTCCGGCGCGGCAGGGAGCGGTGGTCGACGCCGTTCCAGCTGATCGTGCCGGCGTCCGGCCGGAGCACCCCGAGTGCGATTCGCATCGTCGTGGTCTTGCCGGCGCCGTTGGAGCCGAGGAAGCCCATCACGTGGCCCCTCGGCGCCTCCATGTCGAGCCCATCGAGCGCGACGATGCGCCCGAACCGCTTGACCAGGCCTCCCACCACGAGCGACATGCCGGCCGGAGGATAGACGCGCGGGATGGCGGCGTCCGCTCGCCGATCGTCCCATGGGGCTTCCACCCGGCGATGGCGCACAATCGGAGCGTGACCCTGAACGTCGAGCCGAGCGCGACTACCCCGGCGAAGATCCACGCCGATCGGGCGGCCGGGCGCCTCGACATCGAGTGGCAGGACGGCCATCGAACGACCTTCAACGCCGACGAGCTGCGCTGGCTCTGCCCCTGCGCCTATTGCCGCGGCGAAGCCGGGCTGCCGGGCTGGCTCGACACCGCCCCGATGCTGACGGCCGACCAGACCCGCCTGGTCGACGTCCACCTGGTTGGGTCCTACGCCATTGCCCCGGCCTGGGGCGACGGCCACCACACGGGGTTCTACCCATTCAGCATGCTGCGCGGCCGGTGTGGCTGCGCCTCCTGCACTGCGTCCCGGGAGGTTCGATCGTGATCGTGTCCACCGCGCCGTTCATCGCCGGCCATCGCGTCACCGAGACCAAGGGCCAGACCTTCGGGCTCGTGGTTCGCAGCCGGGGCCTGGCCGGCAACATCGTCGCCGGCCTGCGATCCCTCGTCGGCGGTGAGATCCACGAGTACACCCAGCTCCTCGAGGACACCCGCCGCCAGGCGATCGACCGGATGGTCCAGAACGCCACGCTCATGGGCGGCAACGCCGTGATCTCGATGCGCTTCGACAGCAGCGAGCTGGCCCAGACGATGTCCGAGATCGTGGCCTACGGCACGGCCGTGGTCGTGGTCCCGGACGATTCCGCGCCCCAGACCCGCGAGTAGCCCAATGGGCCTCGCGGTCCGGGTCCTGATCGTCATCGTCGGCCTCGCGATCATGGTCGGCGGCCTCGTCGCGATCTCGGTGCCGGCGATCGGCGCCGCCGGGCTATGGTGGATCGTCGTGGGCGGCGTCCTCGTCGTGGCCGTCGCGCTCGAACGCCAGCGTTACCGCTCCACCGCGGCGGAGATCGGCAACGCCCCGCCGGGACCGGGCGGGGGCGAGACGCCCGGCACGCCGCTCGAGCCGCGCTTCCAGCCCACGGCCGAGGTCTTCGTCGACCCGACTTCGGGCCACCAGATGCGGGTGCTCGTCGATCCGGCGACGGGCGAGCGGCGCTACGTCGCGGAGGCCTGAGCTGGCGACCGAGGTCGAGGTCAAGTACGGCGTCGAGGATCCCCGCCCGATCCGCGCCCTGCTGCTCGCCGCCGAGCCCAGGATCGGCGCGGGCTTCGTGCCGGTCGGGCCGGCCGAACGCAGGCGCATGACGGACCGCTACCTCGACACGGACGAGTTCGACGGCCGGCTTGCGGGGGCGCTCTATCGCGCCCGCCTTCGGCGCAGCGATCGCTCGGTCGAGCTGACGGTGAAGCGGCGGGGCATCTACCAGGGCGCGCTCAGCGAGCGGCTCGAGCTCAAGGGCGGGGCGACCCGCAGCCGGAATCCGGCCCGCTGGCCGGCGTCGGAGGCCCGTGACCGGCTGCTGGCGGTGGCCGGGACGGGCCCCCTCGTCGAGATCGCCGCCATCCGCCAGCAGCGCCTGATCCGCCACTTCCGGCGCGGCGCCACCGAGGTCGAGGTGAGCCTCGATGCGCTCGAGGCCCTCGTCGGACCGCGTGTCGCGGCCCGGCGCTGGGAGCTCGAGATCGAGCTGCTCACCGGCGAGAAGTCGGCCCTCATGGATCTCGCGACGGCGCTCCGGACCGTGCCCGGTGTCAGCGTCTCGGAAGGGTCGAAGCTCGATTTCGCCAAGAGCGCGCAACTCGGATGAGCCGGCCTGCAATGGAGCCGGCAGCCGTCGCGGCGATACACAATCGACTGCTAGACTCCGCCGCTCGCTGCGGGCTGGGCTCTCGGGCCGCCCGCCGACCACTCGGGATGGCACGGTGACCGCAGAACCGACCTCGCTTGCAGCCCTCGCGAACCTCGTCCCGGCAGCGCCGCCGCGACGTCGCGGCCGGGCGCGCAAGCTGCCCTACCTCGGTCGCGAGCTGTCGTGGCTGGAGTTCAACGCCCGGGTCCTCTTCGAGGCCAGGGATCCCCGCAACCCGCTCCTGGAGCGCGTCCGCTTCCTGTCGATCTTCGCCTCGAACCTCGACGAGTTCTTCCAGGTCCGAATATCGCCGCTCCGGCGGGCCGCCCGCTCCACGCGCGTCGCCCAGCTGTCCGATGCCCCGTCACCGACGGCCCAGCTCGTCCTGGTCCGGGAGCGGATCAACGACCTCATCGAGGACCAGTCGTCAATCTTCAAGCGGCTCCGCCGGGAGCTGGCCAAGCAGCGCATCGAGATCGTCGAGTACCGCAAGGCCGAGCAGCACCACCAGGCCCTGCGAGAGCAGTTCCTCGCGGAGATCTACCCGGTCCTGACGCCCCTCGCGGTCGACCCGGGGCATCCGTTCCCGTACATCTCGAGCCTGACGCTGTCGGTCGCCGTGGGCCTGCGCGACCCCGACTCCGGCGAGCGCCGCTTCGCCCGGGTCAAGGTCCCGGCGGTTCTGCCGCGGCTGCTCGAGCTGCCGCGCTCCGGCGACGAGATCGGGCGGCGGCGCTACGTGCTCCTCGACCAGGTCATCAAGGCCAACCTAGACCTGCTGTTCACGGGCATGGAGGTCGTCGAGCACCACCTGTTCCGGGTCACCCGCGATGCGGACCTGACGATCGAGGAGGACGATGCCGCGGACCTCGTCGAGGCCATGGAGCAGGAGCTCCGGCGGCGGCGCTTCGGCGATCCCGTCCGCCTCGAGGTCGAACGCTCCATGCCCGAATCGACGCGAGCGCTCCTCCGCGAAGGCCTCGGCCTGACCGAGGCCGAGACCTACGAGGTCCGGGGCATGCTCGACCTCACGAGCCTCAGCGAGCTCGTCGATCTCGATCGGCCCGACCTCAAGACCGAGCCCTTGGTCCCCGCGATCCCACCCCGCCTCACACCGCCCGCGGACGACGAGCCTGCCGACGTCTTCGCCGCGATCCAGGCCGGCGACATCCTCGTCCACCACCCGTACGAGAGCTTCTCGGCGAGCGTCGAGCGGATGGTCGAGCAGGCGGCGGACGACCCCGACGTCCTGACGATCAAGCAGACGCTCTATCGCACGTCCCTCGACTCGCGCGTCGTCCATCACCTGATCCGCGCCGCCGAGCAGGGCAAGCAGGTCGTCGTCCTGGTCGAGATCAAGGCTCGCTTCGACGAGCAGGCGAACATCGAGTGGGCCCGCCGCCTCGAGGGTGCGGGCGCCCACGTCGTCTACGGCCTCATCGGGCTCAAGACGCACTGCAAGACGCTGCTGATCGTGCGCCGGGAGGGCTCGGTCCTCCGGCGCTACGTCCACATCGGCACAGGCAACTACAACAATCGGACCGCCCGGCAGTACTCCGACCTCGGGCTCCTGACGTGCCGGCCGGACATCGGCGCCGACGTCAGCGACCTCTTCAACATCCTGACGGGGCTGTCCCGCCAGCGAACGTTCCGCGAGCTGCTGATCGCACCGGTCAACCTCCGCGATTCGTTCCTGCGGCTGGTGGACCGCGAGATCGAGCATGCCGAGGCCGGCCGTCCTGCTCGGATCACGCTGAAGATGAACGCTCTCGTCGACGCCGCCAGCGTCGCGTCCCTGTACCGGGCCTCGAGCGCCGGCGTGAAGATCGACCTCATCGTTCGCGGGGCCTGCACGCTCGTGCCCGGCGTCCGTGGCCTGTCCGACCGGATCCGCGTCCGGTCGATCGTCGGGGAGTTCCTCGAGCACTCCAGGATCTGGCGGTTCGAGAACGGCGGCAACCCCGAGTGGTTCATCGGCTCGGCCGACCTCATGGAGCGGAACCTCGATCGGCGCATCGAGGCGTTCGTGCGGGTCGAGGATGCCGAAGCCACCCGCACGCTCGACGAGATTCTCGAGACGATGCTCGCCGACGACCGGCGGTCGTGGCAGCTCGCGTCGGACGGGCGCTGGCATCGGACCGAGAAGATCACCGGCAAGGAGGGCAGCCTCGACGCCCAGCAGCTCTTCAAGGCCGCCGCCACGTTGCGGGCCCGCGAGGCAGCCGCGGCGCGGCGGTCGCACTCGGGGACGGGATCGCTCGAGCCCTGGGCATGACCGAGGCGGAAACCCGGTCTGCTGCCCCGCCCGATCACGAGGAGGCGCCGGCCGTCGAGGCGGGCCGAGCTCCGGTCGAGGCCGAGCGGCCGGCCGCCGAGGCCGAACCGGTCGGGCGCCCCGCGGACGAGGCGAATCCGACGCCGGCCACGGAAGAGCCCGCAACGCACGCGGCGCTGACCGCCGCCCGGGAGGTCCCGCACCTCGGCGATGCGCCCGGCCCGATCGATCGCGACGACCCGTATCCGGTTGCCGGCCGGAAGGCGATGTGGCTTCACGTCAAACGCCTGCTGGACGCCGACGCCGCGCTCCGTGATCCCGATCGGCCCCACGATCTCAAGCGCTACCGCGTCGCGACCCGCAGGCTGCGAGCGGCCCTGCGAGCATTCGAAGATGCCTTCGCGCGACGCGAGGTCCGCGACCTCCGCGACGACCTGGCCGACCTGGCAACGACCGCTGGTGCGGCGCGCGATCTCGAGGTCCGAATCGGCCATCTGAACGAGTGGGCCATCGAACGGGGCGGCGAGGGCCCGGCCGGCGTCCGGCCCCTCGCGGACGCCTGGCAGGCAGAGCGCACCGCGGCGATCTCGCAGCTCGAGGCCCGCCTCCGGACCCGCCGCCACCGCCGCCTCCTCGAGGATCTCGTCGCCTTCGTCGAGTCGAGCGACGGGCCGGGCCGGCGCGCCGCGGGGCAGGCACCCGCCCGGCCGATCGGCATCCGTGCCGGCTCGCTCGTCTGGGAGGCCTACGAGCGGATCCTGGCCTACGACCGGGGCATCCGCTGGGCGGATCTCGCGACCATGCACCAGCTCCGCATCGAGGCCAAGCGCCTCCGCTACCTGCTCGAGTTCCTCGGCGACATCCTCGGGCCGGAACGAGCCGACCTCGTCGCGCGGCTCGTCGCGGTCCAGGACCATCTCGGCCTGCTCAACGACGCGGTGGTCACCTCGGTCGCCGTGCGGGAGTTCCTGCAGGACCCGTCGACCCAGCTGCGCGCGCCGGAGCGGGGCGAGATCGCGACATACCTCGCCGAGCGCGAGCGGGAGATCACCCGCCTCCGACGCAGCGCGCTTCGACCGTGGCGCGCCGTCGCCGGCATCACGTTCGCCAGGCGGCTCGCCCGGACCGTCGTCGCTCGCTGAGCTCGCCTGTCAGTCGTCCCAGCCCAGGGCGAGCTCCTCGATCGCCTCGCGCCATCCGGCACCGCCATGCACCCGGGCCAGGACGAGCCCTTCGCGGAGACCGCCCCGGGCGACGCTGAGGTGATCGAGGCCGTACCTCGAGATCGCCGCGAGCAGGATCGCCGCGCCGGCCGGCAGGACGGCTGCCCGCGAGGGTCGGATCCCGAACCGGGCAGCGAGGTCCGCGCTCGGCGCCTCCGCCGCGAGTGACAGCGCGGACCGGATCCGCCGCCAGCTGAGCGTCCGGTTCGCCAGCGGCGGTCCGACCCGAAGCAGGCTTCGTGCCGTGCCACCGACGGCGATCAGGGTTGCCGGCAGGGCGTCCGGCCCGCGGGCGAAGGCGACCGAGGCGTCCGCGAGCATCGCCGACAGCTCGGTCGGGAGCGGCGGGTCGTGGCGCACGTGGACCCCCGTCAAGCGGCTCGCGCCGAGCGGCAACCCGACGGCCTCGGTCGCGAGACCCGGACCGGCCAGGAGGACCTCCGTGCTGCCGCCGCCGACGTCGACGAGCGCCGTCGCTCGCCGGATCGGTGCGCCGGCCTGGGCACCGATGAGCGCGATCCGGGCCTCCTCCTCGTGGCTCAGGGTGATGATCTCGAGGCCCAGGCGGGCCTTGATCCGCGTCTCCAGGTCCGAGGCGTCCGGCGCCCGTCGGAACGGATCCGTGGCCACGACCACCATGACCCAGGCTTCGAGCGCCTGCGCCGTCAGGAAGTAGCGCTCGAGCGTCTCGACGACCAGGTCTCCGGCCGTGCCGATCCGGCCGGCGTCGTCGATCGCCCGCCCCAGGCCAAGGAACGCCGACTCGTCGTGGAGTGTCTCGATGCGGCGCCCGTGGATCCGCGCGACGAGCAGATGGACCGAGTACGACCCGATGTCGACTGCGGCCACCACGGGCGAGCCGCGCCGCGTCCGCACCATCGCGTGCCTCCGTCGATCGCGTCCTGGCTCCGTCAAGCCCGCCCGAGTCTGACACGACCGCCTCGCAAATCGCCTGTTAACACGCGACCGACAGCCTGTTGACGCCTCGTCACGACGCTCTCCTCGACCGCCACCGCAGCGCGTGCTGCCGTGCCCCAGCCGAGTGGCGATCAGTGGAGGACCCATCGAGTGACCCAGACCACGACCCGGAAGCTCAGCGGCCTCGCGCTCGCGGCGGCCTTCGCGTTCGGCGCGTGCACCAGTGGCGCGACGCAGAGCCCGGCCAGCAGCCAGCCCGCGTCGTCCGACCAGGCGTCGACGGGCCCGAACACGCCGCGGCCGCCGACCGGCGACGTGACCCTCAACGGCGCCGGCGCGACGTTCCCCGCCCTGCTCTACCAGGTCTGGATCGAGAAGTTCAACGAGGCCTACGCGAACATCTCGATCAACTACCAGGCCAACGGCTCGGGCGCGGGGATCAAGGCCATCACCCAGCAGACCGTCGACTTCGGGGCGTCGGATGCGGCGATGAAGGACTCGGAGATTGCGGCCCTGCCGGCCGGCACGAAGATCCTCCACTTCCCGACCGCCCTGGGCGCCGTCGTCGTCATCTTCAACATCAAGGGCGTCGACGGGAACCCCATCACGAAGCTCAATCTCGACGCCGACAACGTTGCCGGGATCTTCCTCGGCCACATCAAGACCTGGAACGACCCGGCGATCGTGGCGAACAACCCCGACGTCGCCTCGAACCTGCCGGCGACGCCGATCCTCACGATCCATCGATCGGACGGCTCCGGAACCACGAATGCGTTCACGAGCTATCTCGACGCGGTGAGCCCCGAGTGGCACACGAGCGTCGGCGCCGGCAAGTCCGTCAACTGGCCGGTGGGCAACGGCGCCCCGGGCAATGACGGGGTCTCGGGCAGCGTCAAGCAGAGCGACGGGGCGGTTGGCTACGTCGAGCTCCAGTACGCCGTCGTCTCGGGCCTCTCCAGCGCCGCGATCAAGAACGCGGCCGGGAAGTTCGTTGTCGGCTCGTCCCAGGGCGTCACCGACGCCGCGAATGCGGTCCTCGCGAGCTTCCCGGCGGACTTCCGCCAGGCGCCGATCATCAACGCGGCGGGCGACACCTCGTACCCGATCGCGTCATACACGTACCTCCTCGTCTACACCGACCAGACGGACGCGACGAAGGGCCAGACCCTCGTGGCGTTCATCTACTGGGCCCTCACGGCCGGCCAGAAGGAAGAGAAGGCCATCGGCTATGCGCCGCTGCCCGACTCGGTCGACCAGAAGGCCCTCGACCAGCTCCACCAGGTCACGACCGGCGGCGCACCGATCTGGCCGTAGCGCATTGACCGCCCTCTCCGCACCGCCATCCGGCTCGCCGGCCCATCGGGCCGGCAGCCGGTTCGGACACGCCGCGTCGCGCCTGCCCGACCTCGCCTTCCGCGGGGTCACGGGCGTCTTTGCCTGGATCCTGATCGCGCTGCTGGTCGGCCTGCTCGTGATGCTCGCGACGAACGGCGGTCAGGCGCTCTCGACCTTCGGCTTCGGGTTCCTGACGGGCACGACGTGGGACCCGGTCGCCGCCGTGTTCGGAGCGCTGCCGTTCATCCTCGGGACCATCGCCTCGTCGTTGATCGCGGTCCTCCTGGCGACACCGATCGGCCTCCTGACGGCGATCTTCCTGGCGGAGCTGTCGAGCCGGCGGGTCGCGATTCCACTGACCTTCACGATCGAGCTGCTCGCGGCGATCCCGTCGGTGGTCTTCGGGCTGTGGGGCGTGTTCATCCTGAGCCCGGTTCTCAAGGTGACCGTGGAGGCCTGGATCGTCTCGGTCTTCGGCTGGATCCCGATCTTCGCCGGGCCGCCATTCGGCATCGGCCTGTTCGCGGCGGGCGTGATCCTGACCCTCATGATCCTGCCGACGATCATCTCGATCTCGCGCGACGTGATTTCTTCCGTGCCCAATCATCAGCGCGAGGCGATGCTCGCCCTCGGCGCGACGCGCTGGGAGACGATCACGAAGGCGGTCCTGCCCTACGCCCGCTCCGGGATCGTTGGCGCGATCATCCTCGGCCTCGGACGGGCGCTCGGCGAGACGATGGCCGTGACGATGGTCATCGGCAACTCCGGCAAGATCCCGACGAGCATCTTCGCGCCGTCCCAGACAATCGCCTCGCAGATCGCGACGACGTTCAACGAGGCGGGCGTCGGCATCGAGACCTCGTCGCTCATCGCCCTCGGGCTCGTGCTGCTGGCCATCACGATGGCCCTCAACGTCATCGCCCGCCTGCTGGTCTGGCGGGTCGCCGGCCCGACGACGGAGGCGGTCTGAGATGACGGTCGGGGTCATGGCTCAGCCGCCATCCATCGCGGCGCGCCTCCGCGGGGCGAACGTCGGCCGGCGGCGCGATCTCGTCGATCGGACCATGCGCGGAATCGCGCTCGGGGCGGCCCTGCTGTGCGTCGTGCCGCTCGGCGCCGTGCTGTGGTTCGTGGTCGGCAACGGCGTCGCCGCCCTGAACGTCGACCTCATCACGAAGGGGCCCAAAGCGCTGGGCATCGGTGGCGGCGCCGCCAACGCGATCCTCGGGTCGCTCCAGATGGTGCCGCTGGCCGCCGCGATGGCCCTGCCGATCGGCGTGCTCGGCGCCGTCTACGTGGCCGAGTTCGCGGACCGCCGCTCGGCCCGGATCATCCGGTTCTGCGCCGACGTCCTGGTCGGCGTGCCCTCGATCCTGATCGGGGTCTTCGTGTTCACCCTGCTCGTCCTGCCGTTCAAGCAGTTCAATGCCTTCGCCGGCAGCGTCTCGCTGGCCGTGATCATGGTGCCCGTCGTGATGCGGACGACCGAGGAGTCCCTGCACCTCGTCCCGAATTCTCTGCGGGAAGCCTCCCTCGCCCTCGGCGTGCCGGTCTGGCGGACCGTCCTGTCGGTGGTCATCCGGACGGGCCTTCCGGGCATCCTGACCGGGGCGATGCTCGCCGTCGCCCGGGCGATGGGCGAGACCGCACCGCTGCTGTTCACCGCGCTCGGCAGCCGGCTCATCGACGTCGGCGACTTCACGAAGCCAATGGACGCCCTGCCGGTCTTCATCTACGTCAACGCCCGCCAGCCGAACGAGGTCCTCAACCAGCAGGCCTGGGGCGCCGCGTTCCTCCTGCTGGCGGTCGTCCTCGTCATCAACGTGGCGGTCCGGGCGCGTTCCTGGGGCCGCCAGATCGGATAGGTGGTGTCATTGGCCGGAGACGTCCGTGCACGAGACTGACGAGATGCAGCAGGGAGCGGCAGGAGCCGCCGGACCAGCGGCCACGCCGCAGGTGGAACCGCCGCGGCCCGCCGTCGCCCCCAGCCGCCGCGCGGATCCGGCCGCGCCGGCCGACGCTGCCGGCCAGATCGAGGTCCGCGACCTCAACGTCTACTACGGCCCGTTCCGGGCCGTCCGCGAGGTGAGCTTCCAGATGCCGCCGCGTTCGGTCACGGCCATCATCGGCCCATCCGGCTGCGGCAAGTCGACGTTCCTGCGGACGCTCAACCGGATGCACGAGCTGACCCACGGAGCTCGCGTCGAGGGCGCGGTGACGCTCGACGGCGTGGACGTCTACGGTTCCGACGTGGACCCCGTCCAGCTGCGGCGAGTCGTGGGCATGGTGTTCCAGCGGCCGAATCCGTTCCCCACGATGTCGATCTACGACAACGTCGCGGCCGGGCTGCGGCTGACGGGTCGGCGCAGCCGCGCCGACCTCGACGCGATCGTCGAGCGGTCGCTCCGGCGATCGGCGCTGTGGGACGAGGTGAAGGACAAGCTCAAGGCTCCCGGGACATCGCTTTCGGGCGGCCAGCAGCAGCGGCTGTGCATCGCCCGGGCTCTCGCCGTGGATCCCGAGGTCATCCTGATGGACGAGCCGGCCTCGGCCCTCGACCCGATCGCGACGCTCCGAATCGAGGAGCTCATCGCCGAGCTCCGCCAGACCTACACGATCGTGATCGTGACCCACAACATGCAGCAGGCCTCGCGGGTCAGCGACCGGACCGCGTTCTTCACGATGGGCGTCGATCGGGGCGGCTACCTTGTCGAGGTGGACGACACTGTCAAGATCTTCACCAACCCACGCGAGCAGCTGACCGAGGACTACATCTCGGGGCGGTTCGGCTGATGGAGGTGGACATGGAGGGCGGCGTGGCGGCGGCCCGCTTCGACCAGGCCAAGTCGCGAGCCGGGCTCGACCGCGACGAGCGCCTCGTCAAGGACGGGATCCTGCGGATGGGCTCGCTCGTCGAGGCCCAGATCCGTGACGCCGTCAAGTCGGTCGCGGAGCGGGATCCCGGCCTGGCGGACGCGGTCATCGAGGGCGACGGCCGGATCAACGAGGCCCAGCGCGACATCGGCGACGTCATCGTCATGACGATCGCGACGCAGGCTCCGGTGGCGCGCGACCTCCGCTTCCTCATGTCGCTGGACCACGTCGCGTTCGAGCTCGAGCGAATCGGCGACCACGCTTCGAGCATAGCCAAGCAGACGCGCCGACTCGCCGAGGAGGCCCAGCTGCCCGAGGTCGCCGCCCTGGTGCGGATGGGCCACCTCGCCGCGGACCAGGTGCGCGGCATCGTGACCGCGCTCATCGACATCGACGACCGGCTCGCCCGCGAGGTCGCCGCCCGCGACGACGAGGTCGACCATCTCTATCGTCTGATCTTCGCCGACGTCATCGAGCGGATGCGGTCCGAGACCCAGGCGATCGAGCGGGGCACCCGCCTCATCCTGGCAGCCCACTGGATCGAGCGGATCGGCGACCGGGTCACCAACGTCGCCGAGGACGTCGTCTACCTCGCGACCGGCCAGATCGAGGATCTCAACCCATGACGACCGACGCCACGCCCGACGCTCCTGCGAACGCGCCGGCGCGCAAGATTCGGGTCCTGTTCGTCTGCACCGGCAACTCCGCGCGGAGCCAGATGGCCGAGGCGATCCTCCGGCGCGACGCGGGTGACCAGTTCGAGGCGTTCTCCGGCGGCGCCGACCCGCGTCCGATCAACCCCCTGACGATCCGGGTGCTGAACGAGGTCGGGATGGACATCGCCGGCGCCGAGTCGAAGCCGGTGAGCCGCTTCCTCGGCAAGCCGTTCGACTACGTGATCACGCTGTGCGATCGGGCCCGGGTCTCGTGCCCGATCTTCCCCGGCGGCGGCCAGACGCTCCATTGGGGCCTGGACGATCCGGCCGAGGTCGAGGGCACTGAGGAGGAGCGGCTCCACGCCTTCCGCCGCTCCCTGACCGAGGTGTCCACCAGGATCCGGGCGTTCGTCCCGCTCGCTACGATTGCGGCCCGATGAACACGGACGAGCCCACGCCGAACGAGCCGACGCTGGACGAGCCGACGGCCGCCGCCGAGCCCGAACCCGCTCCTGAGGCCACGGCCGAGGAGGCCACGGCCGAGGAGGCCACGGCCGACGAACCGACTCCGGAGGCCACGGCCGAGGACGCCGCTGCTGATCCGACCGCCCCCGAGCCGTCCGACGCTCCGGGTCGGCCGCTACAGCTGTACCTCCTCCGCCACGCCGACGCCGGCAATCCGGCGACGTGGCGGGGCGACGACAGCGATCGGCCGCTCACAGGCAAGGGTCGCCGCCAGGCGCGCTGGATGGGGCGGTGGCTGACGACGCAGCGGAAGCTGCCCGACGTCATCGTCACCTCGCCGAAGGTGCGCGCCGCCCAGACCGCCGTGCTCGCCACGGAAGGCTCCGATCTCAAGCTGATCGTCGACGAGCGCCTCGCGTCGGGAGCCGGGCTGGACGACGTCGCGGCGATCGTAGAGGAGCACGCCCCGAAGGCCCGCCGGGTGATGCTCGTCGGTCACGACCCGGACTTCTCCGAGATGGCATCGGAGCTCACCGGCGCATCGATCGCGATCAAGAAGGGCGCCGTCGCCCGAATCGACATCGCGGGGCCGGTCCGGCCAGGGGCCGGAACGCTGCGCTGGCTCGTGCCGGCCGAAGCCGTCGCCGAAGGCTAGATCCGGGTCGTTCGGAGTCCGATCGTCGCGACCGCGCCGATCACGACCGCGGCGCCCGCCCACTGCAGCAGATCGAGGCGCTCCCCGAACGCGGTCGCCGCGGCGACGCCGAAGAGCGGGATCAGGTAGAAGGACACCGCAGCCGTCGACGCCGGCAGGTGCCGCAGGCCCGTCAGGTAGAACCAATACGCGAGCCCGTAATAGACGAGCCCGGACACAACGGTGCTCGCGACGGCGCCCGGCGACACGCTGGCCGGGAGGATCTGGCCACCGGCGACCGCCACCGCGGCGAGGACCAGCGCGGCAAAGCCGAGGGCGTAGATGTCCTGGGCCACGACGACGGCGAGGGTGGACGCGACGTCCGGCAGCCAGCGCCGCGTCGCGAGCGTGTAGGCAACGCAGCATCCGATGCCCGCGAGGCTGAGCGCGATCCCCGGCAGCGCGCCGCCGGCCGTCGGATCCCACAGGACGAGCACGAGTCCGCCGAGCGCGACACCCGAGAGGACGACGAGCGAAGCGCCGATTCGCTCGCGCAGCAGGAGTGCCGCGAACAGCAGGATCAGGATGGGCTCGGCGGCCCACAGGAGGACCGAGAGGCTGGCCGTGATGAGCACGAGCCCGAGCAGGCTCAGGGCATAGGCGGTGCCCGGGTTGAGCACGCCGAGCCAGCCGACGGGTCGACCGAGCTGACCGGCCAGGTCCCGTTCGCCGCGCAGCCGGCCCATCGCGACGAGGAACGCGACGCTGATGGCCAACTGGATCACCAGGAGCGTCAGCGGCGGGACTTCCGCGACCGCCTGCTTGCTCACGGCCGTGCCGACGCCCCAGCAGGCGGCGGCGAGCACGAGCACGACGCGCGGATCCCGGGCGGCAGACCGCACGCCCACGGACGAGGACGCGGAAGCTGAGGCTGAGGCTGAGCCTGAAGCGGACGCCGAGGCCGCGGCGGAGGCGGACACCGGGACGGCGATCGGCGGCGAGAGCTTGCGGCTCAGTTGGTCGTCGTGGCCGACGATCGGGAGCTGTAGCGGCCCTTCGTGAGCGCCTCGACCGGAACAAGACCTCCCGGGACCAGCGCCCGGGCGATCGCGGTCAGGCGGGGCAGGAGCTCGGGCGCGACGCGGTAGTAGATGTTGCTGCCCCGTCGCTCGGACAGGACCACGCCGGCCTCGCGCAGCACGCGCAGGTGATGGGAGACGGTGGGCTGGGTCACCTGGCAGCAGTCGGTGAGGTCGCAGGCGCAGACCTCGTCCGAGCCCGCGAGCTCGCGGACGATGTCGAGGCGGACGGGGTCGGCGAGGGCGGCAAGGAGGCGGACGTCGGGGTCGATGGGTCGGGTCATGGCGACAATATATCGACAAGCGTCGATATTGACAAGCGTCAATATGTGTGGCATATTGATGCCCATCGATACAGCGGGTCCGGAGAGACCCGAGAAGGAGTTCACCAAGATGTTCGCCCTGAACGCCGGCGTCTGGCCGGTCAACCGGGAAGACCCCGCGGAGATCCGCGATCGGCATCACCGCATCGCCCTCCACGAAGCCCAGATCACGTCCGAAGGTCGCGAGGACGGGTTCGACAAGAGGTCGAGCCGCAGCCTGGTCGAGCGTGTCCGGCTCGCCGTCGGCCTCGCGCCGACCGAGCAGCCCTGCGCTGCCTGCCCCGCCTGACCCAGGACCCCATCCAACACCACCGGAGGCCGCCGCCGATGACCACCGAGGCTCGCCAGCCAGCGCTCACGCCCACCGATCCCGAATCGGCGCGCGAGCGGGTCCGAGCCCGGTACGCGGAGGCGGCGATCGCCGTCACCGCTGCGACCTCAACCAGCGACGCCACCGCCCGGGCAGCCGCGCTGGCGGGCAGCGCGGCGATCGAGTCGTGCTGCGGGACCGGCTGTTGCGACGGCGAGATCGCGTTCGGGCCGGAGCTGTACGCCCAGCTCGACCGTGAGAGCCTTCCCGAGGCCGCCGTCCTCGCCTCGCTCGGCTGCGGCAATCCCCTCGCCGTTGCGGACCTGCACGAAGGCGAGACCGTCCTCGACCTCGGATCCGGTGGCGGGATCGACGTCCTCCTCTCGGCCCGGCGGGTCGGACCGACCGGTCGCGCCATCGGCATCGACATGACCGACGAGATGCTCGCCCTGGCCGAACGCAACAAGGCCGAGGCGGGCGCCACGAACGTCGAGTTCCTGAAGGGGACGATCGAAGCCCTGCCGCTCGCCGACGCGTCGATCGATGTCGTGATCAGCAACTGCGTCATCAACCTCGCGGCCGACAAGCCGGCCGTGTTCCGCGAGATCGCTCGCGTGCTCCGACCCGGCGGCCGGATCGGGATCAGCGATGTGGTGGCGGACGACCTCCTCACGCCCGCCCAGCGGGCCGAGCGCGGCTCATATGCCGGCTGCATCGCCGGCGCGCTGTCCTTCCGCGAGTACCGCGAGGGCCTCCGGGACGTCGGACTCGTGGACGTGGCCATCGAACCAACGCACCCCGTCGCCGACGGCATGCACGGCGCGATCGTCCGGGCCACCAAGCCACCGATCGCCTGACGGCGACCCGCGTCGCGGGCCGCGTTTCCTTCTCGACGTCGAAAGGAGGTGATCATGGTGACGACCCGGTGCGACTGTCCGTGCGGCTCGGACTGTCCGTGCGGCTGCTGAGTCCTTGGTAACCCCCATCGCCCGCCCCGCCCGGGGCGGGCGATCACGCATCCAGCGCCTCCGCCTCCACGCAGATCGCCATCACGCCCATTGCATCCAGCTGGCGCGCGGCGGCGGCGTCTCGAACGGTCCACGCCGCCACGCCCAGGCCCGCCGCCCGTGCGGCCGCCGTCCCGGCCTCGTCGATGGCCGTCCACCGAACGGATAGTGCTGCGCAGCCGAGCTCCCGCGCCGTCCGGAGCCATGGCTCGGCGAGGCTCATCGCGTTGAGCCAGCGCTGCCAGCCCGGGCGTTGGCGGCCCAGCCACTCCAGGGCATCCGCGTCGAACGAGGAGACGACCGCATGCTTCAGCCGCGGTCCCCGTGCGGCCTCGAGGACGTCGATGACCGCGGGCACCGGCATGCCCTTGAGCTCGACGTCGAGGAACGGATCGGACCCCGCCGCGGCGAGGACGTCCGCGAGCGTCGGGATGCCATGACGTCCGAGCTCGGCGGCGGTGAGATCGCCGACTCGGGCATCGAGGCCCTGCACGCGCTCGAGCGTCGCGTCGTGGAGGAGCACCGGGACGCCGTCCGCGGAGCCACGGACATCGAACTCGAGGCCGTCGCAGGTGGGGACCGCCAAAGCCGCCGCCATGGCCGCGAGGGAGTTCTCCGGGGCCACCCGCCAGTCACCGCGGTGGGCGAGCCGGAGTGCGCGCGGCGCTCCCGCCGTCACGCCCCGATCTGGAGGCGCGCCGCCAGCCCGAAGTGATCCGAGGGATACAGCGTCGAGTCGCCGGCGGCCGGCCGGTCGAAGGTGACACGGCAGGATCCGACCTCGATCGGGCCGGCGACCCAGATGTAGTCGAGGCAGCCCGGGTCGCCGTCCGTGTCCATTCCGGGCGCCTGGATCCCGGAGGGCCAGGTCACCGCGGGCTCGCTGCCGTTCGCCTCGCGGTGCGCGGATCGGAAGCCCGCCTCGACCATCCGGGCATAGGCGGGTTCCGTCGGCTCGGCGTTGAAATCACCGACGACGATCCGGGCAACGGGCTCGGGCCTGACGGCCAGCCATTGGAGCAGGGCGACGACCTGGCCCTCGCGGGCCGCCTCGTCCGGGACGGCATGGTGGAGATGGGTCACGACAAAGGCGAGCTGCGTCCCGTCGGGGCACGTGATCGGCAACCACAGTGCCGATCGGTTGAGCCCCAGGTCCAGCCGCTCCGTCGGTCCCGCCGAGAAACCCTCTTTCAGCAGGGCCGCGTTGCCGTACTCGGGCCGGCCGGCCCAGCCCCGCTCGGTCTCGTATCGCGCCGAACCCGCGGCTCCCAGGATCCGGTCCTGCTGGACGGCGAACACGACCTCCTGCAAGCCCATGACGTCCGGCTGGAGCGCGGCCAGGTCGGCCAGGAGGAGCGGCAGCCGCTCCGGCCAGCGATCGGCGATGTTCCGGATGTTGAGCGTGGCGGCGAGCAGCTCGGTCATCCAGTCCTCGGCGCCACGCGGCTGCGTCCCGGATCCGGCACGGCGCTGGCGGGTTGGACGGCGGGAATGCGGACGCTGAGGGTCGAGCCCTCGCCCGGCGCCGAGGTCACCGAGATGGTGCCGCCGTGGCCCTCCACGATGTGGCGCGCGATCGCGAGCCCGAGTCCGGTCCCACCGCCGCTCGTCCGGGTCCGGTCGGCCTTGTAGAAGCGCTCGAAGATCCGGGCCTGTTCCGCGGGCTCGATCCCGATCCCGTGGTCGGTGACCCAGGCCACCACGATGTCACCGTCGAGCGCCGCGCCGGCCTCGACCTCCGACCCGGACTCGCTGAACTTCACCGCGTTGTGGACGAGGTTCGCGAACACCTGGGCGAGCCGGCTCGCCTCTCCGCGCACGGGTGGCAGATCCGGGCTGACCGCCGTGCGCAGCTCGACGCCCTGCCGCTCGGCGAACGGCCGCAGGCGATCCACGGAGCTGACGACGACCTTGGCGAGGTCGACATCGTCGAGCAGGATCTGGGGCCCGCCGGATTCGATTCGGGCGAGATCGAGCAGCTCGGCGATCATCTGGGCGACGTTCGCGACTTCGACCTCGAGCTTGCCGATCCGCTCGCGCATCCGGGCCGGCACGGCCTCGCCGGCCTGGTCGGCGTCGCGAGCGAGGGTCTCGGTGAGCAGGCCGATCGTCGTGATGGGCGTTCGCAGCTCGTGCGAGAGGTTGTCCACGAATTCCGCCCGGATCCGCTGGAGGCGGCGCAGCTCGGCGACGTCCTGAAGGACCAGCCAGATGCCGAGGATCGGCGATCGCCGGGCTCGGACGATGAGGGTCGGGCCGTCCGGTCCCTGAGGCTGGACCTCATCGCTGGCCGAGCCCGACTCGCGGGCCGCGACGGCAACGGCCTCGAGCCTGTGGTCGGTCAGGGCCTCGATCGCGGTGCGACCGACCATCGAACCAGCCGGCCGACCGAGGAACACGTGAGCCGCGGTGTTGGCGACCTCGACCCGGAGGTCGTCGGTCAGCCGGACGATCCCAACGCCGACGAGATCGGCGAGATACGCGAGGTCGCGGAGGCGCTGAGCGAGCCCGAACTCGGCGCTCTCGGCACGGCGCCGGAGGCGGCCGATGCCATCGGTGAGGTCGTCCGTGGAACCGCCGGCGGAATCACCCGGCAGGGCCGATCGGAGCGCCTCGCGCGCGCCTTCGAGGCCCCGCCCGCGTGAGATCGCAATGCTCAGGGTCACGGCGAGGCCGATGGCCATGATCGCGAGTGCGACGAGGGCAGCCGAATCCACGAGCGCGAGGATGGCACACCGATCGGGCCGCAGCGCGATGGCCGCGGCCCCGGCGGTACCCTAGCGGCGTGAGACTCCGCCTGATCCCGACCGAGACGCGCTTCTTCGATCTGTTCATCGAGGACGCCGCGAACGTCCTGGCCGCGGCGCGGCTGTTCGAGGCGATGGTCCGGACGTATGACGCGCCGGAGGACCGGGCGCGCGAGATCCGCGACGCCGAGCACCACGGCGACGAGATCAGCCACGACATCGGGCGGCGCCTCGAGGCGACGTTCGTCACGCCCTTCGACCGCGAGGACATCTACGCCCTCATCAGCGCCCTCGACGACGTGCTGGACTACGTCGAGGAGTGCGCCGACACGTTCGTCCTCTACCGGATCGAGGCCCCGACCGCCGTCGCCGTCCAGCAGGCCGCGATCATCGTCAAGCAGTGCGAGCAGCTCAACGAGGCGCTCGGCCACCTGCGCGGGTTCAAGGGCCTCGAGCCCTACTGGATCGAGGTGCATCGCCTCGAGAACGAAGGCGACCGGATCGTCCGGACCGCGATTGCCGACCTCTTCGCGGGCGGCATGGACGTCCTCGAGGTCGTCAAGTGGAAGGACGTCTACGCCCTCCTCGAGTCGACGATCGACAAGTGCGAGGACGTCGCGAACATCATCGAGCGGATCACCATCAAGCACGCATAACCAGGCACGACCCGGACCGGGAGGTGGGCTCAAGATGAGCTTCCTGGAGCGAGCGAAGCAGGCCGCCGAGCAGGCTCGCCAGGCGGCGACCGACGCCGCGGAGAATGCCCGTCAGGCCGCCATCGAGACGACCGAGCGGGCCCAGGCCACGATGCGCGATCCAGCGACCAGGGAGAAGGCGAAGCAGACGGTGCACCTCGCCCGGCGCGGCATCGCGACCGCCGTCGAGCGGATCGACCCGGGTGTCCTGGCTGACGTGATCATGAAGGCCACCACGCTCCAGGAACGCGCCAATGCCGCCCTTCGCGCGAAGGGCTCGCCGTACCGAATCAGCGAGATCGCGATCGGGGCCGCGATCCCGCCCAGCATCAGCTTCTCGATCGGCCGGTTGGACGATCCCAACGACGATCCGGCCGCCCACACGAGCGCGGCAGCGCCGGCTCCGGGTACCGGCCCCGGCGCGGAGACCATCACGACGCTCGATGGCGCGCAGCTCGACGCGACCGACCTGGAAAGCCTGGCCTGACGATGGACCCGCGTCCCGGCCGATCGACCGCTCCGTCCTCTCGGCCGCATCGAGGCGCCGCGCGTGGCGGAGGTGCCGGCGCCGACGCGGGAGCGGGCGGCGGGCTGGCCGCGCGACCCACTCCCCCACCGACGAGCGCCGCGAACGCCCGCTGGCGGGCCCTCGTCCGGTCCGGCGGGCCGGTCCTCGCGGATGGCGCAATGGGCACGATGCTCTTCTCGGAGGGCCTCCAGTTCGGCGACCCGCCCGAGGTCTGGAACCTGTCGCATCCCGACGTGGTCCGCCGGATCCACCGCGGGTACCTCCAGGCCGGATCGCGGATCGTCATGACCAACACGTTCGGGGGCAACCGTCTCAGGCTGAGCCTCACCGGCCACCAGGACCGCGTCGAGGATCTCAATCGCACCGCGGCGATCCTGCTCCGAGCGGAGGTCGATGCGGCCGGCGGGACCGCCCTGGTCGCGGGCGACATCGGACCCAGTGGCGAGATCATGGCCCCGGTCGGAACGCTCAGCGAGGCGGAAGCGATCGAGGTCTTCGCGGAGCAGGCGGCCGCGCTCATCGCCGGTGGCGTCGACCTGATCTGGATCGAGACGATGTCGGACCTCGGCGAGATCAAGGCGGCCATCGATGGGGTGCGACGCGCCTCGGCAGACATCCCGCTTGTCACGACCATGACCTTCGACACCCGCGGCCACACGATGATGGGCGTCTCGCCGGAGCGTGCCGCCGCGGCGCTGTGGTCGTGGGGCGCCGATGCCATCGGCGGCAACTGCGGCAACGGCCCCGACGAGCTGCTCCGTGTCGTCGAGCGGATGCGCGCCGCGGTCCCGGAGGCCCTGCTGGTCGCCAAGTCGAACGCTGGAATGCCTCGCCTCGTGGGGATGCAGGCGGTGTACCAGTCCGACCCAGCCGAGTACGCCGAGTTCGTGGTGGCGATGCGGAACGCGGGCGCCACCGTCGTCGGCGGCTGCTGCGGGACGACGCCGGCGCACCTCGAGGCGATCGCCGCCCGCCTTTGACCCTCAGCTCGGGCTGGCGACGCTCGCGAACGACCCGGACTGCAGGAATGCCTCAACGTCCGCGAGGGGGCGCGTCGAGCGCTCGCTGGTCTCGCGGCGCGTGACCTCGACGCCGCCGGCCGCCAATGACCGCGGGCTGACGGTCAGGATCCAGGGCATGCCCAGGAGCTCGGCGTCGGTGAACTTCACGCCGGGCGATTCGTCACGGTCGTCATAGAGGATCTCGCGCCCGCTCTCGCCGGCCAGTGCGTGGAGGCGCTCCGCGGCAGCCTTTACGGCCTCGTCGCGGTTGGCACCGATGGCCACCAGGTGGGCGGCATAGGGCGCGACCTCGTCCGGCCAGACGATCCCCTTGGCGTCGTGGTGGGCCTCGACGATGCAGGCGACGTTCCGTCCGAGCCCGATCCCGTACGAGCCCATGACGATCGGGTGGCGCTCGCCGTCCTCGCCGAGGTACAGCGCGCCGGCAGCGACGCTGAAGTCGGTCCCGAGCTTGAAGATGTTGCCGACCTCGATCCCCTGCCGGAGCGTGAGCGGCGAGCCGCACTGGACGCAGGCGTCGCCCTCGCGGGCATTCGTGATCTCGGCCACGAGGTCCGGCGTGAAGTCGCGCGGGACGTTGACGTTCTTCACGTGCCAGCCGACCCGGTTGGCGCCGGCGACCAGGTTCGGCGAGCGCACGACGAGCTCGTCGACGACCACCAGGGCGTCGCGGGCGCCGAGCGGCGAGCCGTAGCCGGCCGCCATGCCGCGGGCCGTGATCTCCTCGACCTGGGCGGGACGCAGGCCACCGGTCGCCTTCACGGCATTGACGAGCTTCGTCTCGTTGACGTCGTAGTCCCCCCGGACGATCGCCACGACGAAGCGGCCGTCGCCGGTGACGAAGAACGCCGCCTTGGCGGTCTTGCTCTTCGGGACGCCGAGGAAGGTCGCGAGGGCCTCGATCGTCGTCGCATCGGGCGTCTCGACGTCCTCCATCGGCTGGAGATCCTCCGCCTCGGGGGACGGCTTCGCCGTCTGGGCGATCTGCTGGTTCTCCGCGTAGCCGCAGCTGTCGCACAGGACGAGGGTGTCCTCGCCGAACTCGTTGAGGACCATGAACTCGTGGGCCTTGGAGCCGCCCATGATCCCGACGTCGGCGCCGACCACGATTGCGTCGAGCCCGAGCCGCTTGAAGATCGTCTCGTAGGCGCCGTACTGCTTGCGATAGCTGGCGTCGAGGCCGGCATCGTCGAGGTCGCAGCTGTAGGCGTCCTTCATGACGAACTCGCGGACGCGGATCAGGCCACCCCGGGCGCGGCGCTCGTCACGGAACTTCGTCTGGAAGTGATAGAGCTGGACGGGCAGCTGGCGGTAGCTCTGGACGATGTCGCGCAGGAGCAGCGCGATGACCTCCTCGTGGGTCATCGCCAGGACCATGTCCCGCTCGCCGCGATCCTTGAATCGCACGAGCTCGGGCCCGATCTTGAAGTAGCGCCCGCTGTCCTTCCAGACCTCCGCGGGATGGACGACCGGCATCTCCAGCTCCTGGCAGCCGATCGCGTTCATCTCCTCGCGGATGACCTGCTCGACGCGCTTCGTGACCCGGAAGCCGAGCGGCAGGAGCGAGTAGATGCCACTCCCGAGCTGGCGGACGTAGCCGGCCCGGAGCAGCAATCGATGTGACGCCATCTCGGCCTCGGCCGGGTCGTCGCGCAGGGTCGTGAAGAAGAGCTCGCTCAGGCGCATGGGAACGCGAAGGATACCGAAGTTGCTCGCGACGCCGGGGCGGAGGCGAGCCGAAGGCGCCGCCGAGCACCCGAGCGAGCGCACTCGAACGTGCGTGAGCGAGGGCGCACAGGCGGCAACGCCCGGATAGCCCCGCCCGGGCGCCTCGCGCTGCTAGCCTTTGCGGGTGCCCAGCGGCTTCACGCTCTTGCTTCTGGCCGTCTTCGGGCTGGCCGTGGCCTTCGACTACGTCAACGGCTTCCATGACACCGCCAACGCCATCGCGACCTCGGTGTCGACGCGGGCGCTGCGACCGCACCACGCGATCCTGCTCTCAGCGACTGCGAACTTCATCGGAGCGCTGGCGGGCACCGCCGTCGCGACATTCGTGGCGGCCGGCATCGTGACGCTCCCCCCGGGCGCTGCGGGCCAGATCATCGTCTGCGCGGCGCTGGTCGGAGCCATCACCTGGAACCTGATCACCTGGCGTGCCGGCATCCCCTCGTCATCCAGCCACGCGCTGATCGGCGGGCTGATCGGGGCCGCGTTCGCGGGGGTCGGGTCCGGAGCCCTGAAGGTCGAAGGGATCGTCGGCAAGGTCCTCATCCCGTTTGCCATCTCGCCCATCCTCGGGATCGGGCTCGGCTTCACCCTGATGGTCGTCCTGCTCAATGTCTTCCGGCGCGCGCACCCACGCCGGATCAACGACCGATTCCGCCGCCTCCAGGTCCTCTCCGCTGCGTACATGGCGTTCAGCCACGGTTCGAACGACGCCCAGAAGACCATGGGCGTCATGACCATCGCGCTCGTCAGCGCCGGGATTCTCGCCAAGCCGGTCGTGCCGATCTGGATCATCGTGCTGGCAGCCACGGCCATCTCGCTCGGGACCGCCGTCGGCGGCTGGCGGATCATCCGGACGATGGGCCAGCGAGTCGTCAAGCTCGACCCCGTGCACGGGTTTGCCGCCGAAACCACGGCCGCCACGATCATCCTGGGCGCGTCCCAATTCGGGATCCCGGTGTCCACGACCCACGTGATCTCGACCGCGATCATGGGCGTCGGGGCGAGCGACCGATTCTCCGCGGTGCGGTGGGGTGTGGCCGGCGACATCCTCGTCGCCTGGATCCTCACGCTGCCGGCGTCTGCCGCGATGGCGTGGCTCGCCTGGCAGGTCCTGGGCCGCGTCCTCTAGGAGCGGCCCGCAGGTTGGGCCGAGTCAGACCGGCCGGCGCAGCACGTAGCCGACCCCGCGGACCGTCTGGACGATCGTCGGGGCGCCGGGATCCGGCTCGATCGCCGAGCGCAGCCAGTGGACGTGCACGTCGACCGTCCGCGTCTCGCCTGGGTAGTCGTAGCCCCAGACGTGCTCCAGCAGCTGATCGCGGGTCATGACCTGGCCCGGGTGGCGCAGCAGGAACGCCAGGAGCTCGAAGACCTTGGGCTTCACCGGGATCTCGCGACCGTCGTTCAGGAGCCGGTGGCCGGCGAGATCGATGCGCACCGGTCCGAGATCCACGAGCGGCGGGAGCTGGGTCGAGCCGAGCTGGTCGGTCCGGCGGAAGATCGCCCGAATGCGGGCCGACAGCTCCCGGAGGCTGAAGGGCTTCGTGACGTAGTCGTCGGCACCGAGCTCGAGACCGACGACCTTGTCGACCTCGGAATCGCGCGCCGTGAGCATGACGATCGGGACGGCGGATTCGCCGCGAAGGACGCGGGTGACGTCGATTCCGGACATGCCGGGGAGCATCAGGTCGAGCAGCACGAGGTCGGGCTGCAATTCCCGGAACGACGCGACCGCGGCGGGACCGTCGGCAGCGGTGCGGACGGCGAAGCCGTCGCTTTCGAGGGCTTCCGCAAGCGTCTCCCGGAGGGTGGGTTCGTCCTCCACGACGAGGATCGTTCGGGCCATCTCCATCGAGGATAGCCCGCATTGTTAACGGTCAATTGGCACAGCGATGTGGCTGGTCCGCGGCGGACACTCCGCCGGCGCCGACCCCACCGCGATCGATCGCCGGAGAGGCGCGTCGAGCTCCCGACCTTTCGCGAACGCGGCAGTCCTTCGTGGCCGACCTTGCAGGTTTCTCGCCCGGCCCGTGATCGAGATCCGGAACGTGGCTCCAGGCGTACTCCCTGATCTGAGCCAGCATCCGAACCCGATCAGGAGGTCATGACCATGCCCCGTCGGATCATCGCCGCCGTGAGCGCGGCGGCACTCGCGATCTCGCTCTCCGCCGGCGCGGTCCTCGCCGGCCAGCCGAGCCAGGACTGCTCACTGCAGAGCAGCTCACCCAACGGCTTCAATACCGCCGGGTTCGCCAAGGCCGAGGCGGTCTATGCGAACGCCGACGCTACGGGTGGAACCGCCTCGGGCAACGGCCAGGTCGTTTCCCAATACGACGTCGCCTGCTTCGAGGTGAGCCTCAACCACTGAACTCACGGGCCGCGCCGTGACGACGGCGGCGCGTAGCCACCAATCCCATTCGCCGAGCGAGGACGCCGGGCTGACCCAGCCCGGCGTTTCCCGTGTCGTGCGGTTGCGACCCGGCGCGGGGCGCGCGCGATGCCGCTGCGGGCCGCGATGCGCCATGCTGTCACCTTGGAGCGGGCGCGCCCACGCCCGATCGCGAGGACGCGGGAGGACCGATGACCAGCCAGACATCGCGCGCCAGTCAGGGCTATTGGCCGTGGCTGGTGATTGCGGCGGTGAGCCTCGTTGCGCTCGGCATCCTGACGGTGGCCGTGGCCCGCAACGTCCTCATTCCGTTCGACCAGCCGCTCCTCACGATGGCCCTGGGCCTGAGTGCGTTGCAGGGCCTGTGGGACGCGATCTCCTTCCTCGGCAACTACCCGATGATCCCCATCGCGATCGCCTTCATCCTCTGGCTCATCTACGTCAAGCGCCGGCGGGAGGCCGTGCTCGTCATCCTCCTCCTCGTGATCGCGACCGCGGGCAGCGAGGGTGTCAAGGCGCTCGTGGCGCGACCGCGGCCGCTGGGCAGCGCTCCGGGGATCCCGGGCGTGATCTACAGCTATCCATCGGGTCATGCGTTCGAGGACCTCATCATCTTCGGCATGCTGGCGTTGCGGCTGTGGCGGAGCAGGCAGGCCCTGTGGCTGCGCGCGCTCGTCGTCATTGCGGTCGTCGCCGAGGTGGTGCTCATCTCGGTCGCCCGCGTCGCGCTGGACCTCCACTACCCGAGCGACGTCCTGGCGGGCCTCCTGAGCGGTCTCGTCGTCCTCGCTCTCTACGCCTGGTGGACGCGACCCGGCGGCTGGGCCGACAAGCCACCTCGACGGAGCACCTGAATGGCGAAGCCGGACGAGAAGAAGGTCGTGCCGAAGGTCGCTCCCAAGGCGGGATCGACGGTCGACGCCGGCCCGACCACCGAATCCGGCCCGCTCGGCCGGGTCGACCCGAAGAAGCCCGAGCGACCCGCCGCGGTCGCGCGGCCCGAGGTCGTCGCCGCCACACGCATCGTCGCTCTCGGCTTTGCGGTCCTCATTGCGACCCTCGTCGTGTTCGGGCTGATCGCCGAGGGGGTCCGCGACCAGGAGGCCTTCGCCCTCGACACGTGGGCAACGCCGTTCCTGCACAGCATCTCGTCGCCGACGCTCGATGCCGTCATGAACGGTTTCACGTCGCTCGGCTCGAGCCTTGTCGTCCTCCCGATCTTCGTGATCGTTGGCGCCGCCCTGATCCTTCGCCGCCGCTACGGTGGGTTCCTGTTCCTGACCGTGGCGCTCGCCGGCTCGCTGGTGATCGATTTCGTCATGAAGCTCATCTTCCAGCGCCCGCGTCCCAAGCTCGACTATGCCGCAGTCCTGCCCGATTACAGCTTCCCGAGCGGCCACTCGATGAATGGGGTCGTGTTCTACGTGTCGCTCGCGCTGATCCTGTGGTCGATCTTCGGCAAGCGCGTCGGGCTTGCCGCCACAGCGATCGCTGCCGTCACGGCGATCCTCATCGGGACCAGTCGGATCTATCTCGGCTACCACTACTTCACCGACGTCATCGGGGGCATCCTGGCCGGCATCGCCTGGCTGCTCATCGTCGGGGCGGCCTTCCGGGCCCGGCCGCAGGTATGGCCCTGGGGACGATCCGCGGTCATCTCGAGGTCGCCTCGGTGACGCGAGCCCTCGTCATCGGGCGCCGCCGCAAGGGCCGCCCAATCAAACAGGTCGTCCAGGAGACCCGCCAGCGGCTCGAGGATGCCGGCTGGAGCGTCGACTCCACGGTCGTGAAGGGGAAGGGAGCCCTCCGGAAGCACGCCGCAGCGGCAGCCGCCGATGGCGTCGATGTCGTGGTGGCGGTCGGCGGTGACGGGGTGGTCCTGCAGGTGGTCCAGGGCGTCGGCGGGACCGCCACGACCCTCGGGATCGTGCCGATGGGCACGGGCAACCTCCTGGCCACGAATCTCGGGATCGACCGCAAGCCCGACCGGGCGATCACCATCCTCCTCGACGGGCAGCGCCGCCAGATCGACCTGGGCCATGCGGTCATCGGCAAGGACGAGTGGCTGTTCTCGGTCGCCTGCGGGATCGGCTTCGATGCCGAGGTGATGGACGCGACCTCGAAGGCCGGCAAGCGCCGCTGGGGCCGCCTCGCCTACGTCGCGAGCGCCATCACCAAGAGCGGCGACGTTCGCGACGTCCAGCACGAGATCACCGTCGACGGCAAGCTGACGACCATGGGGGCGATGCAGGTCTTCATCGCGAACTTCGGGCGGACCGGGCTGACGATCAAGCCTCGCCTGCCGGTCGTGCCGGATGATGGAGCCCTGGACGTCATCGTCCTGCGCGCGCCCGGCCGCCTCCGCGCGGTCGCCACGGCGTGGCAGGCGATCCGCCAGCCGCACGAGGGTCGGTCGAGCGACGGCCGGGTCCTGCGCTCCCGCGGCAAGGAGGTCACCATCGAGACCCACACGAAGCGACTCGTCGAGATCGACGGGAGCGTCGTCGGCACGACCCCGGTCAGGATCTCCGTGCGGCCGGCCGCGCTGACGGTCCTCGCGCCGCCACCAGCGCCCTCGCCGCCGACGCCCGAGCCGCCGACGCCGACGCCCGAGCCGCCGACGCCCTAAGGGGTTTCGCGGACGTCGGTCAGCGACAGCTCGACGATGGTCTCGAGGTTCACCGACGGATCGGGCTGAGGCGTCCGGTTGCGGTCGTCCGGGCGCCCGCGCGTGCCGCGGCGCTCCTCCGAGACGCTCCGCTCCAGCTGCACGCTGGCATGCCGGCCGTCGAAGGTGAGCGAGGCCAGCATGTTGCCGAAGTGCGGACCCGTCGGGTGGTGCCACCTGATCGGCAGGGGCGGCACCCGCGTCATCCGGTCCATCAACCGGATGACGCGCTCCACGGTGTGGCTCCAGCCGATGTGGAACACCAACCGCATGACCCGCGGGATCGTGTTCTGGATCGGCGAGCACGTGATCTGGTAGACCCGAGTCGCCAGCGGCTGCGGATACTCCGCCTCCGACACGTAGGTGTGGTGGACGTCGCCCGACAGGACGGTGATCGTGGCCGGGGCCGGCCGCCCGTCCACGCCCTGGCCCACGCGAGCGAACAATCTCGCGAGGCGATCGAAGGAGGCCCGGAAGGCCGCCCAGTGCTCGAGGTCGATCGCCCGCCTGACCCACTCCGCCATCCGGCCCATGATCCGGCCGCGCGAGCCGGCCGCGAGCGCCTCGTTCCACGACTCGATGTCGTGGAGCGCGCGCGGCAGGAGCCACGGCATCGAGGTCACCACGACCAGGTGGTCGAAGTCCTCACCTTCGGTCTGCGCCTCGACCCAGTCGAACTCGCTGTCGGAGATCATCGATCGATGGCGATCGGCGAGGATCCGCCCGCAGCGCGAGTCGATGACGAGCACCCGGACCGGTCCGAAGTCCCGGCGATATGACCACATCACGGGCTTCGCCCCGTCGGCCTCGTGGTCTGCGGCCTGGGCGAACGCCCGAAGGACGACGGCCCCGTCGGCCTCGCCGCGGACGGCGCGATATGTCGCGTCGCTCGCGAGCGCGGCGGGCGACAGGTTGCCGAGGTGCTGGTAGATCCAGTACGACATCAGCGCGCCGGTGATCCGCTCCTCCCACCAGTCGGTCTTCTGCATGTCCAGCCGCCACGCCTGGGAGGTGTTCCAGTCGTCGCGGACGTCGTGGTCGTCAAAGATCATCGAGCTCGGAAGGGTCGAGAGGAGCCAGCGTGCCGTCGGTTCGCTCCAGGTCTCGCGGTAGAGGTGGGTGTACTCCTCGAAGTCGGCGACCTCCTGCTTGGGCGGGCGCCGGATGTCGCGCCGCGATCGGATGAACGCCTGCATCTCCGTCGACGTCTCGTCGGCATAGACCTGGTCGCCGACGAGCAGGAGAAGGTCCGGCCAGAGCTCCTGGTCCTGCGCGAGCATCCGGGTCGCGAAGGCATCGAGGACGTCCGGATTGCCGTGGCCGGTGGACATCTTGCGTTCCGGCGCTTCCCGGCACGAGCCGAAGATGAGGCGGATGGGCCGCTCGGGGTCGATCGTCCGGATCCGGCTCGGCGGGAACGGCGCGCCCCCATCTGGCCAGACCCGCGTCCCGTCCAGAAGGACCTCGTAGGGCGTCATCGACGCGGGCGGCAGGCCATCCAGGACCACGACGGCGTAGTGATGGCCGGCCACCTGGAATGTCCGTTCGCGGGCGCTGACCGACCCGGCCACGACCTCGACCTCGCAGGCGGCGGAGGTCTCGACCCAAATGCTCGCATCGCGTTCGCCGACGTGGCGAAGCAGGGGCCCCAGGACGAGGGCGGTCACTTCTTGCGTTGCATGAAGTACTCGACGAAGGACGTGCAGCGGCCGTCGCCGTCGAACTCCATCGTCCAGATGTTCCAGTAGTGACGGTACTCGGTCGCCTGCGAGGCATCGGTGAAGTAGACGGTCTCGCCGATCGCGACGGCCCGCCCATCGCCGACCGCGAATGGCTCGTAGTGGCCGGTCCAGGTTCCCGGCTTGTCGCGGCCATCGGCATTGCCGCCCGGGTTCAGCCAGTCGTGGACGATCGCGTCCCGTCCGCGGACCGGCTCGGCCCACGGCTGGTAGCGGTACTCGGCCTCCACGGCGAACAGCGACTCGACCGCGGCCTGGTCGTAGGTCCGCCAGGCATCGACATATCGATCGAGCCAGGCCCGGACATCGGCGCGGGTCATCGTCACGGAACGGGCACCTCCTGTTGCAGGATCTCGATCGCGCGATCCAGACGCGCAAGCGTTCGATCGCGACCCAGTGCCACGAGCGTGTCGAACAGCGGTGGCGTGGCCGTCCGGCCCGTCACCGCGACGCGGATCGCCATGAACAGGTCGCCGACCTTCCAGCCACGCGCGTCGGCCAGGGCCCGCAGCGGCGGCTCGAGCTCGTCCGCCTCGAACGTCACGGCGCTGACGGATCCAGCGATGGTCTCGCGGGCCGCGTTGAGGCCGTCGCGCGTCGTGGCCGCGTCCCAGCGCTTCGGGACGAGCAGCGCCGGATTGGGCTTCAGGTCATCGACCCACAGGAACCCGATGAGATCGCCGACGGCGTCGAGACGCGGCAGGCGCTCCTGGACGATCGGCAGGAGCGGCCGCAGCTCCTCGGGGTCGGGCAGTCGGTCGATCCGCCCCGCCTCGAGCTCGCGCTCCAGGAACGGCTCCAGGCGGGCGATCAGGTCGTCCGGCTCGAGCTTCCGGATCCACTGGCCGTTGAGCCATTCGAGGCGCTCGCGATCGAAGACGGCGCCGCCCTTCTGGACGTGCTCGAGGTCGAAGCGCTGGGTCAGCTCCTCGAGCGACAGGATCTCCTCCTCCGTGCCCGTCGACCAGCCGAGCAGGGCGAGGTAGTTGACGAGGGCCTCCTTGATGAAACCCTGGGCGATGTAGTCCGAGATCGCGGTCTGGCTCTTGCGCTTGCTCATCTTGGTCCGGTCCGGGTTGAGGATGAGCGGCAGGTGGGCGAAGGCCGGCACCTCGTGGTGCAGCGCCCGGAACAGCAGGATGTGCTTGGGCGTGTTCGAGAGGTGGTCCTCGCCGCGGATCACGTGGCTGATCTCCATCGCCGCGTCGTCGACGACGACCGTGAAGTGATACAGCGGCGTGCCGTCGCTCCGGACGATGACGAAGTCGCCGCCGAGGTTGAAGGCATCGATCTCGACGCGGCCGCGGACGATGTCGTCGAACGCGACGACGCCCGGCGGGACGCGGAAGCGCAGCGCCGGGCGGCGCCCCTCGGCCTCGCGGGCGGCGCGCTCCTCGGGGGTGAGATTCGCGCAGCGACCGACATAGCGCGGCGGCTCATGGGCCGCCTCGTGGGCCTTCCGATCGGCCTCGAGCTCCTCGACGGTGCAGTAGCAGGGATAGGCCAGGTCGCGCTTCAGCAGGTCTTCGGCGGCTTGCGCGTAGCGCTCCAGGCGCTGCATCTGGCGATACGGGCCGAAGGGTCCGCGATCGTCGCCACCGGCGCTGTCGGGACCCTCGTCCCACTCGATCCCCAGCCAGTGGAGGCCCGTGAGGATGTCCTCCTCGAAGGCGACCGTGTTCCGCGCGACGTCGGTGTCCTCGAGCCGGAGGATGAAGGTGCCGCCGGTCCGGCGCGCGAACAGGTAGTTGAAGAGCGCCGTTCGCGCCGTCCCGATGTGGAGCGGGCCGGTGGGGCTCGGGGCGATGCGAGCGCGGGTCTCGGTCACCCGCCGAGTTTACCGGCCGTGCGCCTCGACACTCCTGGGCAGGTTCACGCGATGGAAGAGCGCCGGGTCGACGTCGCCCTGGAGCACCCGGACGAGGGCTGCCGGGCGAAGGCCGAGCGTGGCCCGACCGTGTGGTCCGTCGAGCGTCAGGGAATCGAGTGATTCGGAGCGGGCCAGGATGGCGACCGGTGCGCCGGGCCGAAGACCGCGCGCCTCGAGGTACGAGAGCAGGCCGGCATCCTCCTCGGCCTCCTCGGTGACGCGATAGATCGTCGCCTGCTCGCCGGCCGGGATGCTGGCCAGCGGCACGCCCGCGGGCCGACGTCGCGCGGTCTCGAGATCGATGGGGTTGCCGTGAGGACAGGTCTCCGGGTGCCCGAAGAGCTCGTCGAGGCGAGCTTCGACCTGCGGTGAGATCGCGGCCTGGAGCCGCTCCGCCTCCTGGTCCGACTCGGCCCAGCCGAGCCCGACGACCTCCGAGAGCAGCCATTCGCAGAGAGCGTGGCGCCGGAAGATCGCATCGGCGGCGGTCCGGCCGGCCGAGGTCAGGCGCATCTCGCGGCCGGCCGTGGCCCTGGCAGCGGCGCCCTTCGCCGCGCCAGCCTTCGCGGCGCCGGTATCGGCCACGAGCCCGTCGTTCGACAGCCGTCGAAGCATCTCGCTCGCCGCCTGGGTCGTGACCGCGAGCCGCCGGGCGACGACGGACGCGGTGATTCGCGCCTCGTTGCCGGCCAGGGTCCGAAGCGCGAGCAGGTACTCCTGCGCCGCGCTCGAGAGGTCGCCGCCGCGCCGCCGCGCGTCGCCAGCGGTCATGGCGTGCCGCGCGACCCGGGCGCGGTGCCTGCGGGTCTCCCGTCGCGTTCGCCGCGCGCCCCGAGCTGCCGGCGGACGCCCCACGTCGCGCCTGCCACCCACGCGATCACAAGCGTGGCCACGAGAAACGGCGCCGCGGCGCTCGAGCCGGATCCGCCGAAGGCGAGCACGAACGCAGTCGCCGGGAGCAGCCCGATCACGAGCCCAATGGTGCCCGCGCCGAATACCCGCGCGAGTGGCGCGGCCAGGAGCAGGAGGCCGAGGATCACCGCCTGGGCCACCCACGGCAGGAACGGATCGGTGCCGTCGCAGGTCACGGAGTAGGAACCGCAGCCGGTGGCCTGTCCGATGATCGCGGCCGCCGCGATCCCGATCGGCGCCCAGGCCAGGAGGACCAGCCCGAGCCGCCGCAGCGGATCCGCCGGGCCGGGCTCGACGAGCGAGTCGAGGAAGCGCTCCTCCGGCGGTCGGCTGGCGGAGCCGATTGGACCTGCTGGGCGCTCGTGGCGAGCTGCCATTGGGTCGGCGTGCGCCTCGGTCCAGCGCTCGCTCGTCGCGCCCGCCGCCTCACGGGGGCCGGCCGCCCGGCCCATGCCTGCCGCGGCGGCGCCCGCTACATCGGCTCGAGGTGCAGCAGGCTCGGGAGCCTCAATCGGCCGCTCCGTGGCCGGCGAGGCCCCGGATCGGACGCGGCTCGCGTAGCCCGGGCCGTGCCTCCGGGGATCGGCGTACTCGCGCGGATTGACGATCCAGTACTCGCCAGTCGTGGGGCCGTACCACGACGCTCCCGCCCAGCGCGGGTCCGACGCATCACGGGCCTCGTCGTAGCTCGTCGAGCCCATCGTGGCCTTTCGGGTCGATCGGCGGCGCCGCCCGGTGGTGCCACTCGCGCCGGCGTTGCCACTCGGGCGGGAGGTGCCACTCGGGCCGGCGCTGCCGGCCGGGCCGCCGGCACGATCGTTGCCATTCGCACGGCTGCCCTGCGCTCGACCGGACCCATTCGTCGAGGCGTCGGCGTCGGACGCGGTCCCGGGGCGCCGGCCAGGTCGAGCCCACGAGGCGGAGCCGGGTGCGGGACCCGATCTCGCCTCGCCCGTCGGCGGCATGCCCGGCCCCGCCATCCCCGCGCCGGCTGCACCTCGTCGCGTGCGCGCCTGCTCCCGGGCCGCCCGGGCTCGAGCCGGATCGGCGCGCCACGGCTCGCGGAACGCCCCAGCGCCCGCGCCACCGTCTCCGGAGGCACGCGCCGCGCCCGCCGCTGCGCCCGGCGGTCGGACGGTCCGCACCTTCGTGCCGGTCAGCCGCTCGTACGCGTCCTGCACGGCCAGGAACGCGGGCAGCGCCCGCTCGCCCGCGAAGTCGGGGTGGAGCGTCTTCGCCAGACGCCGATAGGCCCGCTTGATCTCGGCCTGGCTGGCGCCGGGCTCGAGGCCGAGGATGCTGTAGGGATCGCTCGCCGCGGTCATCGCATCACAGAGTGTCGCCGCTCGCCCCCGAGCGCGCACTCCGGATCGGCAGCGTCGAAGAGACGCCCGTGCTGGAAGCCCACGCCGCGAGCGCCTAGCCGATCAGCTCACCGATCGGCGCGAGGTCGAAGCTCGCGATGGCCTCCGCCGCGACGCGGCCGTGCGAGTCCATCGTGGGCGGCCGGTGATACCGCCCGAGCGACCGGAGGGCCTGGCCTTCGAGGACGCCCGCCTGGCGGAGCGCCTCGACGAAGGCAGCCGGTGCCGAGCGATCCGCACCATCGCCGTCCTCGATCTTGAGGGCCATCCCCGTCGCCATGCTCGACACGCCCGCGCCCCTCGGCCCCGGGAGGATCCCGACGGCTCGCAGAGCCTCGGCGCCGCCCTTCGCTACGAACCGGCCCGGCAGGGCCTTCATCAGCGAGGTGTCCAGTCGATCGTGGGTCCCGGCGACCATCTCCGGGTAGGCCAGCATCGCGGCCCGGATCGTCCGATACGAGTCGGCGAGCTTCGATCGCGGATCGTCGGACGGGATCGCATCGGGGTCTGCGAGGCAGGCAAAGGCCCAGGCGATCTCGCGCAGGGCGAAGGCATACGTCGGGATGCCGCAGCCGTCGATCCCGGCGATCAGCCGCGTCGGGGCGGTGCGGAACGCCCGCGCCACCGCCTCCCGCAATGCCACCTGCGTCGGATGCTCATCCAGCCAGTAGTTGTCCGTGGACCAGCCGCTCATCTTGCACATGAGCAGGAAGACCGAGTGCTGGCCGGAGCACATGTGCCGGATCTGGCCCGGGCGCTCGCCGTCGCGCGCGAGCCGCGCCGCGGTGAGGGCATCGAGCGGCATCCCCGCCGTGCCGCAACCGAGGGCGTTCTGGCTGATCCCGGTCCGGCGGTAGAGGGCCTGGAGCGTCCGGACGTGGAGATCCTCGCCCGAGTGGCTGCCGGCCATGATCGCGAGCTCCTGGGGCTCGAGCCCGAACTCGCGCTCGCCACCGGCCTCGAGGAGCGCCACGAGGCCGAACGGCTTGACAGCCGAGCGGAGGTTCGTCAGGTGCTCGGGGTCGCCGATCGCCCGGAGAACGCGGCCCGAGAGATCGACCTCGACGACGTCGCCGCGGTGGGCGCTCTCCTCGACGTCGCCCCGCATCTGGCGTACGAGGATCGGCGGCGGCAGGCGCCTCGCCCGGACGGCCGTCGGTCGGTCGCGAGCGGCGCGCGGGCGCCCGTACTCGGTCACCGAGGAACGGGTCCGGCTGGGCACGAACAGAAACGGTAGGGACGCCCGAACGGGCCGTCAAACCGGGATGTAGCATCCCGTCGCGATGACGCTCCACGTCTCGAATCACCCCGCCGTGGCCCACAAGCTGGGCATCCTGCGCGACGTCACGACCGAGCCGAAGAAGTTCCGCGAAGTCGTCCGGGAGCTCTCCTGGCTCCTCGGTTACGAGGCCCTCGCCGACGCCCGCCTCCGGGCCATCGAGGTGCAGACCCCACTCGAGACGATGGCCGGCCACGAGCTGGGCGACCGCATCGGCCTCGTGCCGATCCTCCGAGCAGGGCTTGGCATGGTCGACGCGATGCTCGAGCTCATGCCGACCGCGCAGGTCTGGCACCTCGGGCTATTCCGCGACGAGCGGACGCTCCGACCGGTCGAGTACTACAACAAGCTGCCCGACTCGGCCTCGGTGGACCTGTGCCTGATCCTCGACCCGATGCTGGCGACCGGCGGCTCGGCGACCGCGGCGATCGAGGTCCTCAAGCGCTGGGGCGCCGTCACGCCCGTCCGGATCAAGCTCGTGAACCTCATCGCCGCGCCCGAGGGCGTCGAGGCCGTCACTGCCGCACATCCCGACGTCGAGATCTACACGGCGGCCCTGGACCGGCAGCTCAACGACAAGGGCTACATCATGCCGGGCCTCGGTGATGCCGGCGATCGCCAGTTCGGGACCGGCAAGGAGGCCTGACCGGCGCGCCGGCGTGACCGAGATGCAGCCGATGGCTCCGCGGCGTTCGGTCATTCCCCGCCGAGGCGCCTGAGCCGGGCGATTCGCTCCGGCTCGTGCTCCACGAGCCAGTCGTCGGCGCCCAGCAGCTCAGCCGCGCGGGTGAGGTACGGCCTGGCTTCCTCCGCTCGGCTGAGGTCCAGCAGGCACTCGCCGATCTCTTCGGCCCGGAAGCCGCTCTCCGGTTCCCCCGCCGCGGCCGCCTCCACTACGAGGCGCCGCTGCACGGCGAGCGCCCCGGCCGGGCGGCCGAGCGCGCGGATGCACCGCGCGACGCACCACTCGGCGATGCGGGTCTCCTTGGCCTGTCCCCGTTCTCGACGTGCCGCGAGCGCCGTCTCGAAGGCCGCCAGCGCGCCGTCGAGGTCGCCGGCATCGAAACGCGCCCAGCCGATGTTGTTCCACAGGCTGCCGCGCCACTGGCGGGCGGCCGGGTCGGACGAGGTGTCGGCCATCTCGAGGGCCCGCTCGTGCCAGGTCGTCTCGCCGGGCGGTGCGTCGACGATGGCGAGCATGTGGGCGGCGTCGACGGCTGGCCCATCCTCGCCCAGCGTCCGCGCCAGCTCCCAGGCTCCCTCGAACGGGGCCACGGATGCGGCGACGTCGCCGCTGGACCGCCAGAGGCGGCCACGCTCGAGGCGGGCCAGTACGCGGATGCGATCGTCGGCCGGGTGGTCGGCATCGACCCGGTCCAGGATGCCGTGACCAGCCTCGAACCGGCCCTGGAGCCCCAGCGCGCGAGCCAGCTGGGTGCGGGCCTCAGCGGCCGCCGTCGGGTCGGGCCCGGCCTCGGCGGCCTCGATGGCCGTGCGGAACCGTGCTTCGGAGGCCGCTGGATCGTCGTAGTCCCAGAGGTCGTCGAGCGAGGGCACCCGGCGATGCTAGCGGTCGTGGAGCCGAGCCACCGACTCCGGGTCAGTACCCCGATCCGCCGCTCCCGTTGTTGTTGCAGGCGGCGACCACGATCGGCAGCAGCAACAGTGCCGCGCCAAGCCAGCGGTGACGTACCGCCTCGAACACAGCGATCAATCGACTCATCCGGACCCTCCTTGTACCCGGGGATACGGTGGCCGGCCGCCGCCGGATCCCGCTATTTCCCGCCGGGAGCGACCGCCACGGTCTCCTTCTTGAAGTCCGGCGCCGAGAGATCCTTGCCGGCGAGGATCGCCACGGCATCCGGGACGATCGTGTCGTCATAGGAGGCCAGCGGCGGGGGCTGTGAGATCAGCCCGGCAGTCGTTGCCACGCTGATCGTCTGCTGCCACAGGACCGGATCGAGCGTCCCGATGCCGTCGGGGCTCGGCCAGACGAGGGCATTGACCTCGTTGATCATCCAGCGGGTGTGGGTCGTCCCGAGGCCCGCGCCGGCCCGCGTCGTGAACTGGACGCAGTCCTCCTGGTGGTCGCGGCAGTAGACCCAGCCTCGGACGACGGCTCGGACGAAGGAGACCGCGATGTCGCGGTTGCCCGTGCCGGCGAGCCACGCGCCGCTGGCGAACACGCCGTCCTGGAGCGTCGCCGTGCGGTCCTTCAAGGGCAGGGCCGTAACGTCATCCGGCGTGTACTGCTGGCTGGTGGCCGGGTTCGTCGCCTCGAGGACCTGGGCGAGCTGGTCGTAGGTCAGGCCCTCCGTCGCATCGACGGTGTGGGCCAGGAAGGCGCTGACGTCCTGCGGGACGTCGATCTTGGTGTAGTCCGTGGGTGCCGCCAGCGGGCACGCGGCGAAGCTGGCGTTGACTTCCAGGTCGCCAGGCGCCGCCCACTCCCCGACCTTCTTTCCCTTGAGGCCGCAGATGTCCGCGATCGCGTCCTTCTTCCAGGTCAGCACGGTCGTGCCGGAACGCTGGAAGATCTGGGCGATATGGACGAGATCGGACGCCTGATGCTCGCGCGCGGCCAGCACGGACGCGACATCGGACACCGTGAACTGGGGACCGGTGACGCCGGGGCGGTAGAAGTCGGCCGAGCGAGTGGCCGGATTGGGATCGCCCGGCACGAGCGTGACCGTCAGGTTCTCGTCGCTGAAATACCCAAGCTTCTGGGCGGCGATGTAGCCCGCGAACTCGCCATCGATCGGCCCCGGGAGCTGGACCCGAATCGTGGTCGTGGGCGCCGACGCCCCGGGTGAGGCGCCCGGCGACGCCGTGCTGCCGGAGGCGGACGGGCTGCCGGATGGCGCCGGCGATTCCGACGGTGCGCAGGCGCTGAGCGCGACGACCGCGGCGGCAGCCAGCGCGAGATAGGGTCGGCGAATCATCCCTGGTTGGTCTCCTCGGTCACGAGCGCGCTGGGAACTACCCCAGCACCGCCTGATCGGCGATGTCCAGCGCCCGATCGATGATCTCGAAGCCGTCCGCCAGCTGGGCCTCGGTGATGCACAGCGGCGGGTTGGTATGGATCGAGCTGTTGGCGATGAAGGTGTACAGGCCGTTCTCGCGGAAGAACTTGCCGATGGCCTTCATCTCGTCGCTCGTGCCGTTGAACGCGGTCATCGGCGTCCACGGGTCGTGGCTCCGGACGAGGTCCAGGATGCCGAACAGCCCGAGGTTCCGATGGGCGCCCACGGACGGATGCTTCGCGGCCAGCCGCTCGTGGTGGGCGGTCATGACGGGCCCGAGGCGGGCAGCATTCCCGATGAGGTCGTCCTCCTCGTAGACGTTGATCGTCGCGAGGGCGGCGGCGAGGCTCACCGGGTGGCTGCTGTAGGTCAGGCCGCCGTAGAACATCCGGGTCTCGAACGCTTCCGCGATGTGGTGGCGCATCGCCACTCCGCCGAGCGGCAGGTACGAGCTCGTGATGCCCTTGGCCATCGTCATGAGGTCCGGGACCACGTCCCAGTGATCGACGGCGAACCAGCGGCCCGTCCGGCCGAAACCCGCCATGACCTCGTCAGCCACCATGAGGATGCCGTTCCGGTCGCAGATCTCGCGGACGCCCTGGATGTAGCCATCGGGCGGGATGAGGATGCCGTTCGTCCCCACGATCGTCTCGAGGAAGACCGCGGCGATCGTGTGCGCGCCCTCGTAGCGGATGACGTCCTCGAGGCCCTGGAGGCTCTCCCCGACCGGCCGCGGCTCGGCCTCGCCCCAGCGGTGGGTGTCGGGGTAGCGGACGACGCCCACGAGACCCGGCTCGTTGGCCCAGCGCCGTGGGTCGCCGGTAAGGGTCATCGCCCCGAACGTCGCGCCGTGGTAGGCCCGGTAGCGGGCCAGGACCTTGGTCCGACCCGTGTAGTGGCGGGCGAGCTTGATGGCGTTCTCGATCGCCTCGGCCCCGCCGAGGGTGAAGAACACCTTGTCCATGTCGCCCGGCAGGATCTCGGCGAGCTTGGCGCCGAGGCGGCCGCGGATCTCCGTCGCGAACGCCGGCTGGACGTACTGGAGCTGGGTCGCCTGGGCGGTGATCGCGTCGATGACCCGCCTGTCGCCGTGGCCGATGTTGACCGACATGAGCTGGCTGTTGAAGTCGAGGATCCGCTTGTCCTCGGGCGTGTAGAGGTAGACGCCCTCCGCCCGGTCGATCGCGATCGGATCGAGGTTGCCCTGCACGGACCACGAGAAGAACGTGTGGGCCCGATTGGCGGCGACGATCTGCTCGCTCGTCAGGCGCGGGGTGGCGGTCTCGACGCCCATCGGGGCGACCCTCCTTGCTGGTTGGCGGCATTACACCACAGGCGGACCGGGTGCCCGGACGGAGGGGCGCGGTCGGGCTCAGGAGGGGCCGTCGTGCGGTGTACCCTCGCGTCCTTCGAAGCGGGTTCAGCGGAGGCGTGCACATGCCGCGGAAGGTGCGAGGGGCGCTGCTCCAGGCGACCTGGACCGGCGATAAGGAATCGATGATCCAGAAGCACGAGCGCCACGCCCACGAGGCGAAGGCGCAGGGTGCCCAGTTCATGCTCTTCCAAGAGCTCTTCTACGGGCCCTACTTCTGCCAGGTCCAGGACGCCAAGTACTACTCGTACACCGAGCTGATCCCGGACGGCCCCACCACGAAGCGGATGCAGTCGCTGGCGCGCGAGCTTGGCATGGTCCTCGTCGTCCCGATGTACGAGGAGGACAGCCAGACCAGCGGGATCTACTACAACACCGCGGCCGTCATCGACGCCGACGGCAGCTACCTCGGCAAGTACCGCAAGACCCACATCCCGCACGTCAAGGGCTTCTGGGAGAAGTTCTACTTCCGGCCCGGGAACCTCGGCTACCCGGTGTTCCAGACGGCCGTCGGCAAGATCGGCGTCTACATCTGCTATGACCGCCACTTCCCCGAGGGCGCCCGGGCCCTCGGCCTCAACGGCGCCGAGATCGTCCTGATCCCGAGCGCGACGTCCCGTGGCCTCTCCGAGTACCTGTGGCGCGTCGAGCAGGTCAGCCATTCGCTCGCCAACGGCTACTTCGTCGGCACGATCAACCGGGTCGGCGTGGAGAAGGACATCGGCGACGACGACTTCTACGGCCAGAGCTACTTCGTCGACCCGCTCGGCCAGTTCATCGGGCCCGTCGGCAGCCCGCACGACGAGGAGCTGCTCATCCGGGACCTCGACCTCGACCTGGTCGAGAAGGTCCGCCAGACGTGGCAGTTCTACCGGGACCGCCGGCCCGACGCGTACGAAGACCTGACCCGGCCGTAGGCGCGCGCGCCATGAAGTTCGGGTTCACCCTCAAGCCGGACCACTCGATCCCGGCGACCCTGGAGCTCGTGCAGGCCGCCGAGAACGCCGGCTTCGACTACGGCTGGCTCTTCGACTCGCATGTCCTGTGGCGCGACCCGTATCCCCTCCTGACGCTCATGGCCGAGCACACCACCCGTCTGCGCCTCGGGACCTGCGTGACGAACCCGGGGACGCGCGAGCCGACCGTGACCGCCTCGGCCCTCGCGACGCTCAACGAGATCAGTGGCGGCCGGATGGACCTCGGCATCGGCCGCGGCGATTCGGCCCGGAGGGTGCTCGGCAAGCCGCCCATCACCCTCGCCCACACCGAGGAGGCCGTCCGGGTCATCCGCGACCTCGTCGAGGGCCGGCCGGCCGTCTACGAGGGCACCGAGCTCCAGTTCACCTGGACCGGCAGCTGGAAGCTGCCCGTCTGGATCGCCGGCTACGGCCCGATGGCCCTGGCGATGGCCGGCCGCGTCGCCGACGGCGTCATCCTCCAGCTCGCCGATCCGGACCTGATCCGCTGGTTCGCCGGCCAGATCCGGGAGGCCGCGGTCGCCGCCGGCCGTGATCCGGCGAGCATCCGAATCCAGGCCGCGGCGCCACTGCACGTCGGCCCACGCGAGGACGGCCGCGAACGGACGCGATGGTTCCCGGCGCTGGTGTCCAACCACGTCGTCGATCTCGTGAACAAGTACCCCAGGGAGCAGCTGCCCGCCGCGCTGACCGGCTACGTCGAGGATCGGACCGGTTACGACTATCACCACCACGCCGAGGTTGGGTCGTCGAACGCCGGGTTCGTGGGCGACGAGGTGACGGACCGGTTCTGCGTCCTCGGCGAGGCCGGGGCCGTCGTCGCGAAGCTGCGGGAGCTCGAGGACGCCGGCGTCGACCAGTTCAACGTCTACCTGATGAACGGCGATGAGCTCGAGCAGCTCGGCCGGATCGGCCGGGAAGTCATCCCGGCGATGGCCGGAGCCGCCCGCGCCTGATTCTCGGCGCCGCCCGCGCCTGACGCGGGACTTCCGTCCGAGGCGTCTAGCCGGAACGGGTCTCTGGCGACCACGTGCGCGCGCGGCGAACATCACGCCATCCCAAGTGACATTGCTCCCGGAGTCTTGAGGAACGCTGTGTCCCGCTGGCTGTCCATCCGCCCGCCAAGAGTCGATCCCTGGTGGGATCTCGAAGGTCCCGCGGCCCGCGAGACCCGTCGTCGCGACCGATTCCGCCGCGCCGAGGCCGCGCTCGCCTGGCTGGCGGTCGGCGCGATCTCGGCCCTCACGATCGCCGGTCCGCACGCGCTTCGGCTCGCCTTCCTCGGCTGAGCCACCGCGCGGTACGATCTCCCGCACCTGACGACCCGCCGTTCGGCAGGTCGGTTTCGCGCTCGCACTGCGCGCTGACAACGGGAGGCACGTCGTGGACAAGAAGGCCAAGACCCCCAAGAAGCCGAAGCAGAACAAGGCCAAGAGCGCTCCGGCGAAGTAGTCGCCCCGAGCGAGGGACGGTGATGCGGACGCTCATCAGCGGCGGGACCGTCGTCACCGCCGAGGGCTCCTACGCCGCCGACGTCCTCGTCGACGGCGTGCGGATCGTCCAGATCGGCCAGGACCTCGCCGCGACCGTCTCGGTCGACGAGACGATCGATGCCTCGGGCCGATACGTCATCCCCGGCGGGATCGACGTCCACACCCACATGGAGCTGCCGTTCGGCGGGACGTTCGCGAAGGACACCTTCGAGACCGGCACGCGGGCGGCAGCCTTCGGTGGGACGACCACCGTCGTCGACTTCGCCGTCCAGTCGAAGGGCAAGTCGCTGCGCGAGGGCCTCGATGCCTGGCACGCCAAGGCCGAGGGCAACGCCGTCATCGACTACGGCTTCCACATGATCATGAGCGACGTCACCGACGCATCGCTCGCCGAGATGGACCAGCTCGTCGCGGAGGGCATCCCGGACTTCAAGCTCTTCACCGCCTACCCGGGCGTCTTCTACAGCGACGATGGGGCGATCTTCCGGGCCATGCAGCGGACCGCGAAGAACGGCGGGCTGATCATGATGCACGCCGAGAACGGCCTCGCGATCGACGTCATCGCGGCCGAAACCGTCGCGGCCGGCACGACCGATCCCATCGGGCATGGGCTGGCCCGCTACTCGGTCCTCGAGGGCGAGGCGACCAATCGGGTCATCCGGCTCGCGCAGGCCGCCCACGTGCCTGTGTACATCGTCCATCTCTCGGCCCGCGAGGCACTCGATGCCGTGCGGCTGGCCCGCGACGAGGGCCTCCCGGCGTTCGCGGAGACCTGTCCGCAGTATCTCTTCCTCTCGCTCGACGACCTGGGCCATGGGTTCGAGGGCGCGAAGTTCGTCTGCTCGCCGCCGCTCCGGACCGCGGATCACCAGCCCGAGCTCTGGAAGGGCCTCGTCAAGGACGACCTCCAGGTCGTCTCGACCGACCACTGCCCGTTCGACTTCCACGGCCAGAAGGACCTGGGCAAGACCGATTTCCGCATGATTCCGAACGGCCTGCCGGGCGTCGAGGACCGGATGGACCTGCTCCACGACGGCGGCGTCGTCGAGGGCCGGATCACCAAGGAGCGCTGGGTCGAGATCACCTCGACCGCGCCGGCCCGGCTCTTCGGAATGTATCCCCGAAAGGGCACGATCTCGGTCGGCACCGACGCCGACATCGTCGTGTACGACCCCAACCGGAAGCGGACGATCTCGGCGAAGACCCACCACATGGCGGTCGACTACTCGTGCTACGAGGGTCGATCCGTCCAGGGCGCGGCCGACATCGTCATGAGCCGCGGGTCCGTCGTGGTTCGCGGCGGCGAGTTCAGCGGCCGCAAGGGCGCGGGCCAGTTCCTGAAGCGCGCGACCGCCGACTACGCCCGGATGGCCTGAGCCGGGACCGACCCGGATGATCGAGGGCGCCCGGTTCGGCCACGTCAACGTCACGAGCCGCGACTGGCGCCGGCTGGCGGCCTTCTACGGCGACGTGTTCGGCTGCGAGCTCGTGCCGCCGGAGCGCGACTACCGCGGCGCCGACCTCGCGAGCGCGACGGGCCTGGAGGAGCCGCACCTGACGGGCGCACACCTGCGGCTGGCGGGCCACGGGCCGGCCGGACCGACGATCGAGATCTACAGCTACGACGCGATGGCGGAGGGGCAGCCGGCACTCGTGAACCGGCCCGGCTGGGGTCACATCGCCTTCCAGGTGCCGGACGTGACTTCGGCCGTCGCGACCGTGCAGGCGGCGGGCGGCGGGCGCATCGGCGACGTCGTTACGCTCCAGGCCGCCGATGGACGTCGCGTGACCTGGTGCTACGCCACGGATCCGGACGGCAACATCATCGAGCTCCAGGCCTGGTCGGCGTGACCGGCACGGAGCGCGCCGGGTTGCCGAAGCAGGAGCCGCCGCAGGGCGCTTCGGCGGACGCCGTCGTGAGCGAGTCGATCACGGTGCCGGCCGATCTCGCCCGGGTCGCGGAGGTCCGGGCGTTCGTGCGGGCCGCGGCGATCGCCGCCGGGGCGTCCACGGAGGTGATCGCCGACGCCGTCCAGGCCGTCGACGAGGCGGCCACCAACGTGATCGTCCATGGCTACGGCGGCGAACCCGGTGAGATCGAGGTCGTCACGACGGTTCGCGATGGTCGGATCGAGATCCGCCTGCTCGACCGTGGCCGGACCTTCGACCCGACGGTCGTGCCGGAGCCCGACCTCTCGGTCCCGCCGTTGGCGCGCCGGCCGGGCGGGATGGGCGTCCACCTCATTCGCGCGGCAACGTCCGAGACGCGGCACGAACCCCGACCCGGAGGCGGCAACGAGCTGATCCTCGTCTGCGACGTCGACGGCCGGCCACGGAAGGAGCGAGGGATGTCCCTGTCGATCGAAACGCTGCGACCCGGCCGGGACGGCGGCGTCGCCGTCGTCGCGCTGACCGGTGAGCTCGACGCATCGAACTACGAGTGGCTCATCGAGCGGGTGCGGGACGTGTATGGCAACGGCGCTCGGGGGCTCGTCCTCGACCTCGGCGCGTTGACGTTCATGGCCAGCTCCGGCCTCGTGGCTCTCGACTCCGTCGTCCGGATCATGAGCGGCGAGGCACCGCCGGATCCCGAGGCGGGTTGGGGCGTCATCCACACGATGGAGGAAGGCGCCGACACGGCGTCGAGCGTCGTCCGTCTGGCCAACGTCCAGCCTGCCGTGGAGCGCGTCCTCGATCGGACAGGCCTCCGCCGGCTCTTCAACCTCGACGCGACCAGCGACGCGGCGGTCGCGGCGCTCGAAGCAGGCTGAACGCCATCGACCCGGCCCGGATCGAGCAGGAGCTGCGCGTCGCGCGACGCATCCAGCGAACGCTCGTCCTGCTCACCCAGCCGGAGATCGAGGGCTGGGAGATCGCCAGCGACTACCGGCCCGCCCGCGAGATCGGTGGCGACTTCTACGACGTCTTTCCGATCCTCGAGCCCGACGGTCGCGAGTCGCGCCGCCTCGGCATCGTCATCGCCGACGTCTCCGGCAAGGGCATCTCGGCGGCGATCCTCATGGCCTTCGTCCGACCGGTCGTGCGAGCCGCGCTCGATCGGACCGGCGACCCGGTCCTGGCCCTGGACCGCACCAATCGAATCCTCGTCGAGGAGCGACCGACCGGCCTCCTCGTCACGGTGCTGTGCGGGGTCCTCGATCTCGACAGCGGCGTCTTCACGTTCGCGAATGCCGGCCACGAGCCGCCGATCCACGCCGCCGCGACCGGCGGCCACCGCTGGGTCGAGCCCGCCGGGCCGTTGCTCGGAGCCTTCCGCCGCCTCGATCTCGAACGGGGCGAGGTCCGGCTCGGCGCCGGCGACGTCCTGGTGCTCTACACCGACGGCATCACCGACGCCGCAACGGCCGACGGCGAGCGCTTCGGGCCGGAGCGTTTCGCCGAGCTCGTGGACCGCCACTGCCGCGTGAGCGCGGCCTCGGTCGTCGAGGCGGTCGTCGGGGCCGTGGCGGCGTTCGAAGGGCCGGAGCCCGCAGACGATGGGGCCCTCCTCGTCCTTCGACGAGCCACGACGTAGCGCGAGCCGAGCTCAGACCGTCCGGCGGCCGCTGATCAGCTGGAAGATCAGGACGATCAGCGCGTCCGCGGGAACCCGAGGTCGACCTTCGATGATCCCGGGTCGGGCCAGCGCGCGGTGACGACCTTGGCGCGGGTGTAGAACTGGATGCCCTCGGGGCCGTACATGTGGAGGTCGCCGAACAGCGAGGCTTTCCAGCCGCCGAAGCTGTAATAGGCGACCGGCACCGGGACAGGGACGTTGATCCCGACCATCCCGACGTTCACGTCGAACTGGAACTGGCGCGCGGCGCCGCCATCGTGGGTGAAGATGGCGGTGCCGTTGCCGTACGGGTTGTCGTTGATCAGCTGGATCGCGTCGGCATACGTCGGGACGCGGACGACCGTGAGCACCGGCCCGAAGATCTCGTCGCGATAGGCGTCCATCCCCGGCTGGACGCCGTCGATGAGCGAGACGCCCAGAAAGAAGCCTTCCGAATCCTTGAAGAGCGGGTGCTCACGGCCGTCGGCGACGACGGTCGCACCCTGGTCCGCGGCGCTGTCGAGGTACGACGCGACCTTGTCGCGATGCTGCTTCGTGACGAGCGGGCCCATCTCGGCGCTCGGATCCGTGCCGGGTCCCACCTTGATCTTCGGCAACCGCTCCCGGATCGCGGCGATGAGCGGATCCGCCACGTCGCCGACCGCCACGATCGTCGCGATCGCCATGCATCGCTCGCCCGAGGAGCCGTAGCCGGCCGACACCGCCGCATCGGCCGCCATCGCGACATCGGCATCGGGCAGGACCAGCATGTGGTTCTTGGCGCCGCCGAGCGCCTGGACCCGCTTGCCGTGCTTCGTGCCGGTCTCGTAGATGTAGCGCGCGATCGGCGTCGAGCCGACGAACGACACGGCGGCGATGTCGGGATGCTCGAGGATCCGATCGACCGCGACCTTGTCGCCGTTCATGACGTTGAAGATGCCGTCGGGCACGCCCGCCTCCTTGAGGAGCTCGCCGAGGTACAGGGACGCCGACGGGTCCTTCTCGGACGGCTTCAGGATGAACGTGTTGCCGCAGGCGATGGCCGTCGCGAACATCCACATCGGGACCATCGCCGGAAAGTTGAACGGCGTGATCCCGGCGACGACGCCGAGCGGCTGGCGGATCTGGTAGACGTCGATGCCGGTCGAGACCTGCTCCGAGAAGCTGCCCTTCATGAGGTGCGCGGCCCCGGTGGCGAACTCGAGGTTCTCGAGGCCGCGGGCGATCTCGCTGAGGGCATCGCTCGGGACCTTGCCATGCTCGGCGGTCAGGTGCGCCGCGAGCTCGTGGCGATGCGTCTCGACGAGGTTCCGGATCCGGAACATGACCTCGGTCCGCTTCGACAGCGATGTCGCGCGCCAGCCCGGGAACGCGGCCTTCGCCGCGGCGACCGCGGCATCGACCTCGGCCGTGGAGGCGAAGTGGACCTCGCGGCTCAGGCGACCCGTCGCGGGGTCGTAGACGGGACCCCTCCGACCCGAGGTACCCGGGACCCGCCGGCCGCCGATCCAGTGATCGACCGCGGGACCGAGCGCCGCGCTATCGCCAGCGCCATCGCCAGCGGCTGCGGCATTGGACGTCCTGGGTTCGACGACCTGGGTCATGGACGGCTCCTCCGGTCGCGGGCCAGCCGGCGCCGCGCAGGGACACGATACCCCGTCGTGCCTACTCGGCCGGCTCGGCCTCCACGTTCGGCTCGGTCCAGCCGGCCATTCGAGCGGGCGCTCGGCTGCGCTCGAACAGCCCGAGCAGCGAGAGCGCGAGCAGGAGCAGTGAGAGCACCTGGTCGATGCGGAGCGGCCCGATGATCGCCGGATCGCGCCACGTGAAGGCCACGACGAAGCGCGCGACCGCCCAGAGGGCCACGGCCGCGAACAGCGCGCCGCCGTCGCGTCTGGCCACGACATCCAGCCGCGTGAGCAGCAGGAGGCCGCCCATCGCGGCGAGGACGAGGATCGCCTCGTACACCTGGGCGGGCTGGGACGGCACCGCCGGCGCTAGTGACCCCCAGGGTCCGTCACCCGTGTACGCGGTCGCCCAGGGGACGTCCGAGGGCATGCCCTGGCCCGTCGCTCCGAGCAGGCCCGTCAGCTTCCCGGCCGCGAGCACGAACAGGAGCGGGAGTGCTGCCGCGTGCATCCAGCGGGCGACCGGCGCGCCGATCAGGCGGGCGATGATGGCGCCGGTCAGGATCCCGAGCGGCACGGCAAGGGTCAACCCCAGGCCACCCTGACTGAAGTCGGTGATCAGACCCGGATTCGCCCGGTAGTAGTCGAGATGGTCGAGCACGTAGCTGAGGCGGCCGCCGAGGAGCGCACCCGGGACGACCCCGATCGCGATGAAGATCAGGTCGTCCGGTCGCAGGCCGGGTGCCGGCACGTACGGACCGGCCGCCGGGGTCACCCGGCCGATGCGCGCGGCGAGGACGAGGCCGGCGAGCAGGACCACCGCCAGCGCGATCGTCTCGAGGCGAACCGACGCGGAATCGCCGAGCCGGACGACGGGATCGAAGGCGAACGTCAGGACGGCCGGGCTCACGATTCCGAGTCTAGTCGGCCGTCAGCTGCCGGACGAGGCCCCCGCCGTGTTGAGATTCGCCATCGCCGTCACGAGCTCCCGGACCGCTCCGGCGGAGCGGTCGAAGGCCGCCTGTTCCTCGGCCGAGAGCTTCACCTGGATGACTCGCTCCATGCCCTTCGCGCCGAGGACCACCGGCACGCCGACGAACAACCCGTCGACCCCGTACTCGCCCTGGAGGTAGGCCGCGCATGGCAGGACCCGTTTGCGGTCCTTCAGGATCGCCTCGACCATCTCGAAGCTGGCCGCCGCCGGGGCGTAATAGGCCGATCCGGTCTTGAGCAGCGCCACGATCTCGGCGCCGCCGTTCGCGGTCCGCTGGACGAGCGCCTCGACGCGCTCCGGGCTCATGAGCTCCGTGATCGGGATGCCGGCGACGGTCGAATAGCGCGGCAGCGGGACCATCGTGTCGCCGTGGCCGCCGAGGACGAACGCGTGGGTGTCCTCGACCGAAACGCCGAGCTCCATGGCGATGAACGTCCGGAACCGCGCCGAATCGAGCACGCCCGCCATCCCGATGACCCGCTCGCGCGGGAAGCCCGACGCCTCGAGCGCGACGTGGCACATCGCGTCGAGCGGGTTGGTGACGATCACGAGGATCGTGTTCGGCGAGTGCTGGACGATCGCCTGGACGACCGATCGGACGATCCCGGCATTCGTCGAGAGGAGCTCGTCGCGGCTCATCCCGGGCCTGCGGGCGATGCCCGATGTCACGACGACGACCTCCGAGCCCGCGGTGTCGGCGTAGTCGTTCGTGCCCACGATGTGGGCGTCGTGGGGGATGACCGGTGCCGCCTCCGCGAGATCGAGGCCCTTGCCCTGGGGCAGGCCCTCGACGATGTCGATCAGGACCACGTCGGCCAGACCCGCCTCGGCGATGCGCTGGGCGGCCGTGGCGCCGACGTTCCCCGCGCCGACGACGGTGACCTTGTTGCGAGCCATCCGGCTACCTCGCCCCTCTCTGCCTTGGGGTGACGGTCAGCCCTCGCCGGGAGCTGACAGCGCGACCACCCCGTCGACCGGTGCGTCGATCGGGCCGGCAGAGCGGACCGCCTCGCTGACGCCGTCGGCGTAGGCCGCGAAGTTCTCGTGGAACATGTGGGCGATCCTCCGCGCCGCCTCGTCATAGGCGGCGGGATCGGTCCAGGTCGAGCGTGGCTGGAGGACCTCCGAGGGCACGCCCGGCACGGTCGCAGGCACCGCGACCCGGAAGATCGGATCGATCACGGTCGGGACGTCCTTGAGCTCGCCGCTGAGCGCCGCCCGGACCATGTTCCGGGTGTGGGTGATGTTCATCCGCTCGCCGACGCCGAACGGCCCGCCGGTCCAGCCGGTGTTCACGAGCCAGACCGGCACGTCGAACCGCTCGAGGCGGTCCATCAGCATCTCGCCGTAGACGCCTGGGTGGCGCGGCAGGAACGGCGCCCCGAAGCCCGCCGAGAACGTGGCCGTCGGCTCCTTGACCCCGATCTCGGTGCCGGCCAGCTTGGCCGTGTAGCCGCTGATGAAATGGTACGCCGCCTGCTCGCGCGTCAACCGCGAGATCGGCGGCAGGACCCCGAACGCGTCGGCCGTGAGGAACACCACATTGCGCGGCGTGCCGGCGACCCCGGTCGGGTCGGCATTGCCGATGAAGTCGAGGGGATAGGCGGCCCGGGTGTTCTCGGTGATCCGCTCGCTGTCGAGGTCGAGCTCGCGGGTGATCGGGTCGATGTCGACGTTCTCGAGGATCGTCCCGAAGCGCTTCGTGGTCGCGAAGATGTCCGGCTCGTACATCGGCGAGAGGCGGATCGTCTTCGCGTAGCAGCCGCCCTCGAAGTTGAAGACGTAGCCCTCGCCCCAGCCGTGCTCGTCGTCGCCGATGAGGCTCCGCAGGGGATCGGCCGAGAGTGTGGTCTTGCCGGTGCCCGACAGGCCGAAGAACACCGCCGGATCGCCGGCCTCGCCGACGTTCACCGACGAGTGCATCGGCAGCACCCCCTCGTCGGGCAGGAGGTAGTTCATGACGGTGAAGGCGGACTTCTTGATCTCGCCGGCGTACATCGTCCCGACGACGATGATCTCCATCCGCTTCAGGTGGACCAGGATCGCCGTGGAGCTGCGGACGCCATCGGTCTCGGGGTCGGCCTGGAACGAAGGCACGTCGATGATCGTGAAGTTCGGCTCGAAACCGTCCAGCTCGGCCTGCGTCGGCCGGCGGAAGAGGTTGCGGGCGAAGATGCTTGCCCACGCCGTCTCGGTGTAGACCCGCAGCGACCGGCGGTGCGCCGGGTGCGCGCCGATGAACAGGTCCTGGCTGTAGAGGTTGCGGTCCTTGACGTAGTCCATGAGGCGGGCCCGAAGGCGGTCGTAATGGGCCTCGTCGATGGGGTGGTTGACGTCGCCCCACCAGACGTTCGCCTCGCTCGATGGCTCGCGGACGATGAACTTGTCCTTCGGCGAGCGGCCGGTGTGCTTGCCGGTCCGGACGACGAGCGGGCCGTTCGCGGCGATGACGCCATCACCCTCGCGGATGGCGTCCTCGTAGAGCTCGGCGGTCGAGAGGTTGCGGCGGATCATCCGGGCCGCGAGGAGCGCGGTCGGAGACGGCTTGGCGGTCGTGGAGCTGGCGGACATCCTGGGTCGGTCTCCTGCTCGAGCGGGTCCGGGACATCCCGGGCGCCGTGCTTGATCCCGACCGGCCGCGCGTGAGCCGGTTGCGAGCTCCCGTGAGGGCGCTCGTCGCCGGCGGAGTCGGCTTCCGCAGTCGTGGCCCCGGATGCTAGCACCGGCGGCAACCGCCAGGTTGCGAGCCGGTTGCGATCGCCGTTGCAGCCGCGCGACAGGCCCGTTCGCGGGCGCCTGCGCGGGAGCGCGGCGGGGAGCGGCCCGGTGAACGCGCAGCGAGCCTACTGACCGCCGGGCAGTCCTGCCCCGGCTAAATCAGGCCCTTTGAGCGCCGATTGGCACGCCGAGCGTTCGAATCGTCCGAGGAGCGACCTCCAGGGCCGATCGCGGACCCAGATCATCGGCCTCGAACGCCAGTACGCACGCCAGGCGTTCAGATGCCGCCCGGGACCTCCCTAGGCGCCGTCCAGCGCCTGGCGCAGGTCGGCGATCAGATCGTCCGGCGACTCGATGCCGACCGAGAGGCGGACGAGCGCCTCCGGGACCTCGAGCGGCGAGCCGGCCACGGAGGCGTGGGTCATGACGGCCGGCAGCTCAATGAGCGACTCGACCCCGCCAAGGGACTCGGCCAGGGCGAAGATCGCGGTCGACTCGCAAATTGCGACCGCTCGCTCCTTCGCGGAGCGACCGTGCGCGCCGCCGGCTGCCGGAATGAACGAGACCATCCCACCACCCGCGCGCATCTGGCCCGCAGCCACCTTCGCGCCGGGATGGGCGTGGCCGCCATCGTCAAGCCCGGGATAGAAGACGTGCTCGATATCCGGCCGGGAGGCCAGGTACGTGGCCACTTCCGCGGCATTTGCCGCGTGCCGGGCGACGCGGAGATGGAGCGTCCGCAGGCCGCGTAGCGCCAGGAAGCAGTCGAATGGGCCCGGCACGGCGCCCATCGAGTTCTGGAGGAAGCGAAGCCGCTCGGCAGTCGCAGCATCTCGCGTCACCGCCACCCCAAGCACCGTGTCGCTGTGGCCCGCAAGGTACTTCGTGGCCGAGTGGAAGACGATGTCGACCCCGAGGTCGAGCGGATTCTGGAGCGCCGGCGAGGCGAACGTGTTGTCGACGACGATGCGCGGTCGGCCCGGAGCGTCGCCGTAGCGCTCGCGGACGGTGGCGACGGCGGCACGGATATCGACGACCTTGAGGAGCGGGTTCGTCGGGGTCTCGAACCACACGAGCCGGGTCCGATCCGTCAGGGCCTCCCAGAGCGACTCGGGATCGCCCGCGAGATCTACGTATTTCGTCGTGACGCCGCTCGGCCGTCGGACCTTCTCGAGATACCGATACGTGCCGCCGTACACGTCGTCGCCGACGACGACCTCGTCGTCGGGGCCGGCGAGATCGGCGATCGCTGCCGTGGTGGCCGAGCCGGACGCGAAGGCGATGCCCTCTCCCCCACCCTCGAGCGTCGCCACGGCCCGCTCGAACCGGCCCCGGGTGGGATTCTGCGTGCGGGCGTACTCGAAGCCGCCCCGCGGCCGGCCGACGCCGTCCTGTCGGAAGGTCGAAGTCTGGTAGATCGGCGGCGCGACGGCGCCGGTCAGCTCGTCCGGCTCCTGGCCGGCATGGACCGCCAGGGTGTCGAAATCGAGGCTGTCAGGCCCGGGCCCATGCTGTAGTTCTGGCATCGCCGGCATCATCGCAGACGCGATGGGCTGGAAACCTATGCGATCGGTATTCGCAGGATCGAGCGCGCTCGGTCGAGGGACGTGGCCTGTGGGTCCCCGTAGACCAGCTGATGCAGATCACCCCGCGGCTGCAGGCCGGCTTCGGAAACGAAGCCGCACAGCCGTGCGACGCTCGGCGAGAGCGTCATCAGGCCACCGAGATGCAGGACCTGTGCCGCTCGACCCTCGGTGAACGCGATTCGTTTGACCAGGGGGATCGCCCGACCACCCAGCTGTCTCGTCGCCTCGATCGCCTCGTCGGCCAGAGCGTCGGTCGCGGCCGGCGGCAGCTCGATCATCTGGCGCCAATGCAGGGTCTCGGGCTCGGAGAACGCCACGATCATGTCGTCCGGGGACCGGGGTGCGTCGGTCAGCCAGGCAATCTCGATGATCGGCTTGGGCGAGTCCGTCAATCGATGTCGACGGAGCGAGGCACGAACCGAATCGTGGACGGCCCGGAGAATCGTGCTCGCCATCCGAAATTCGGTCGCCTCCGGGTGGCCCACCCCGTCGATGACGAGCAGCCGGCGCTCCGGAACGACGACGATGAACGGGATCTCGGTCGACGCATGACGCAGCTCGAGGGGGCTGCTCGGAACGTCTGGTCGGACGTCACTCACGGCCCATATTGTCTCGCTGGGCCGGCAAGCCTGCCTTGGAGCGCCCCCCAACCGGTCGCCGTCGTGTCATGACGATCCCCCGCCCACTTCGCGATCCGGCCGGAGAATGTCGTATGGCTCACGCGGTCAGGTCGGTCATCCTGGCGGCATTCGTCGTCGTGTTCCTGCGAGCGCCGTGGGTCGTCCACGAGTCCCCAAGCCCGGCGTGGCGCACTCAGAGCAGCTGAATGGTCCCGGTCGTCCCGTCGATCTCGAGCTCCTGCCCATCGGCGATCCGGGTTGTCGCATCGAACACGCCGACCACCGCGGGGAGGCCGAACTCCCGGGCGACGACGGCGCCGTGGGACAGGATGCCGCCGACGTTGGTGATCAGACCGCCGGCGATCGAGAAGATCGGCACGAACGATGAGTTCGAGTTGTGGCAAACGATGATGTCGCCGTGATCGACGCGGGCAAACCCGTCCATATCGAGCACGACGCGAGCGAATCCGCGGGCGACTCCGGGTGAGGCGCCCGTGCCTCGGAAGCCGGCATCTCCGGCGGCGCCTTGGGCCGGTGCGAAGCGCGGGTGGTCATCCGAAGAGATCCCCGAGCCGCCGACACTCGACGCCGGCCTCATGCGCGCGTCCGCCTCATGCTCCTCCCGACGCCGCTTCACGACTGCACGTTGGTCCCGCGGCTCGCGGAGAAGGCTGCCGATCTCAGCCCGCCGGAGATAGAACACATCGGCCGCGTGGGCGATCACGGCATCGCGAACGAGGCGGGCCCCGACCCGCATCGCAAGTCGCCGCAGGTGGGCGAGGACCGCGCGATCGATCCAATAGTTGTGACGCTCCGAGAGCGGGCCGATCGTGCGGGCCAGAGCGAGGGTCGCATCGAACCGGGCCAGCGTGTCAGGGCTCGCGGACAGCCCACTCCTCGCCAGCTCGACCAGCTCGTCTGCCTCCCGCAGGAGTCGGAGCCTGCGCTCCTCCGTCCCGAGGGTCGGGCTGTCAAGGCGCTTGGCGACCTCGGTCACATACAGGTCGGGCTGCTCGCCAAACGATGGCATCTCGAGATCGTCAGCCAGCTGTCCGAGGTGGCCATGGATCGCGAGGGCGGCGTTGACGGCGGCCACGAACGTGGGGCCGCCGTCGAGGGCCTCGAGCGCGCCCAGCGAGCGCGCCCCCGATCGCAGCGCCTCCCGAACGGCGGGCGTCGTGGATGCGAGCGCGGCCAGTTCGTCCGTCGCCCGGTCCATGTCGACCAGCTCATTCTCCGAGCCCTGGAGCAACCGGTTCGAGTCGCCCCGGGATGCCCCCGGGACAGCCAGTGCATGGACACTGATGAGCTCTTCGCGGGCGCGGTAGGCCGCGGGTGTGACGTCCATGTGGAGCTGCCACGCACGCTCGGCCTCGCGCCAGGCCGAATCCCAGGCATCTCCGAGGTCGGGACCGGACAGGTCGTCCGCGTCGATCGCGTCGATCCGGGCGTAGATCGCCCGAAGCTCCGGAAGCACCTCGTTGTCCCAATAGGCCTCGGTGACGAGGGCGCGCTCCCAGACGAGTTGGTCGTTCCTGGCCCGGATCGCGGCCCATTCCTCATCGGTCGCGTTCCGTTCGAAGGCGTAGTACACGTAGCCATGCCAGACCGCCGCGTGCCAGCGCTGGGGAAAGCCGCCGGAGCGAAGCGGGTACTGCTCATTCAGGCTATCGCCGAGGATGAGCGCGTAGTCACCGGCCAGCGGGGTGAGGGCCAGGGGCATGTGCACCGCGTCGCGTTCCCACGTCAGGGAAGCGAGGTGCGGGTCCTCGAATTGGATCGGGACGCCTGGCGCGATCTCGTGGATCCGCGGCTCAAGCGTCGCGTCCGCCGGGACCGGCGGCTCCCGCGTCATGACCTCAGTCTAGAGCCGGCGGAGCCTCGGTTCACCGCAATCGACTGCCTTCGGCGGCCGGGCGCCGATTTCCCGTCGCCCACCTCGCTCGACGTTCGTTCATGTCACCCGACGTTGCCAGCAGCTACCCCCTGCCCATGCCGTAGAACCCAGACCTGCTCGCCGCCGTAGGCGGGCGGTCCGCCCATGAAGTCGCCGTACTCGGCGACGACCTCGAGTCCCGCCAGCTCGAACAGGAGCCGCATTTCGCTCCGCAGTGACCAGCGCAGGGTGAGCCGCTCGGTGTCGGTCCGAAGCACCTTGCCGGACGGGTCGATCTCGCTGAATGTCCACTCGCCGACGATGAGCTGGCGGGCCGGATCGGGCGTCTGCTCCTCGACCTCCCATGTCACGCGGTTCCCGGTCGTTGGATGCACGGCCTCGCCGCCGCGCATGGTACCCGCGACGCTCGGCGCCACGAGGTCGAGCCGTGGATCGAACAAGTCCAGGACGAGGCGTCCGTCGGTACCCAAATGGGATCGCATCGCGGCGAGGGCCTGCCGTTGGGCGTCGGTCGTCAGCGCGAACTGGAAGACTCGGGAAGGCGCCACGATGAGCGCGAAGGCGCGTCCGAGATCGAACGTCGTCATGTCGGCCCGCTGGAACGAGAGACGGGCCGCGGCCTCCGCGGGCAATGCCGCTCGCCGTTGTTCAGCGAGGCGGAGCATCGGCGCGGAGCGGTCGATGCCCACGACCTCGTGGCCGGCCGCGACAAGGGCCATCGTCACCCGTCCGGTGCCGCATCCGATCTCGAGGATGGGTCCGTCTGTCTGCGCGGCCAGCCGCCGAAAGAAATCGACGTCGCCGCGGGCCGGACCGGCCGCGACGCTGCTCGCGGCGAGGGCGTCGTAGATCTCCGTGTGCAGGCTGTCGGCCTCGTAGAAGGCACGCGGCTCCGGCGTCTCGCTCATGCGCATCTCCTTGTCCTTCGGAAGCATCGCTCAGCGTGCCGAAATGTCACTCGACACCGGAATTCCGCGGGGTAGGCTCGGGACAGGCAAGGGGCCTGCTCGGGATGACGATCCGCGCTTACGAGGGCCCTCGACCGGACATCGTCAACGACAATGGAGTCACAGGTGAACCTCTCCGGCCTCGTCATATTCGGTCCCGGCTCGGAGTGGTTCTGGGCGATGGCCCAGTTCCTCGTGCTGACCGTGACCGGACTGGCCATCTACCGTCAACTCCGCGCCCAGGGCTCGGCCAACGCCCTCGGAGCTCAGGAGTCACTGGTCACGCGGTGGGAGTCGCCCGAGATGGTGCGCCTCCGTCTCGCCGCTCTCATGCACATCGCGTCTGGGGAGCCAGGACAACCTCCGACTCTCACGATCGTTGGCAACTTCTTCGCGCAAGTCGCCGCGCTCGTGACGCACCGACACGTGCGGCCAACCGACAGCTGGGAGATCTGGAGCAGTCAGGTCCAGGTCTGGTGGGCGTTGATCGGCCCGTGGCTCGCCGATATCCGTGCCGGCAACGCGGGCATCTACGGCGAGTTCGAGGAGCTGGCCGCGACGATGGCGGAGCTCGACCGCAAGAACGGTGTCCCGAACTTCAGCCCTGACAACCTCGCCGCTGACACCGAGTACATGATCGTGCGGCTGATCGAGCGCCTGCGTCTCGCACGCGACGCGACGCAAGGAGTCGTCCCGACGTGGCCGACTCGTGTGACAGAACCCGCGCTCGAAGAACCCAACCAAGAAGGCCAGGGAGGTACCCGGAAATGAGCATCTACTACGTTGCGTCGTGGTCGGTCAACCAGAACGACGCCGATGCCTGCCAAGAGGCCCTGACTGCGATCGGCGGCCACATCGCCTCCGAGCATCCGTCGATCAGGAGTGTGCGGACATTCCGGCAGGCGTGGGGACCGGCCCCGCGGCGAACGTATGTCTGGTACGAGGAGTACGAGAGCCTGACGGCGATGGAAGCAGATCCTGGGACGCCGCGCTGCGAGGAGATCTGGCAGCCCATTCATCGGCTAGCCGAAGCCGGGACCTTCACCGCGGCGATCTGGAGTGACCCGCAACGGAGCCTCTGGTTCGAGCGCTAGACCGGTTGGGGATCCCGGTGACGACTGCGCGCCGTCGCTCGACGT
>Ga0193751_1000102_pt1 | contig 75318 bp, 81 predicted proteins | sample L1c2metaG_FD_143050 | JGI IMG/M metagenome (GOLD analysis project Ga0193751, IMG submission 143050) | Soil microbial communities from a riparian zone of the East river system, Colorado, United States - L1c2 | ecosystem: Environmental > Terrestrial > Soil > Riparian zone | place: USA: East River...
CGAGCGCATGATAGCCCCTCAAGACCGGTGAGCGGGCGGGGTCAAGGCCGTCAGCCGCTGGAGGCGGGGGCGCGCAGCGCCAGCCTTGAGCCCGGCCGAGCACCGGTCTACTCAACACAGTTGCTCCCCGGTGACCGGGCTTTCTTGCCACCGTCATCGGCGATGAGTTGCCTCTCGCCAACTTGACGCCAGCGTCGGGGCGTCAGGACCACACGACTTCGCCGTCCGCGTTAGCGCTATTCGTCAAAAGCGCTGCCGCGTCCACCGCATTCCGCTCCGCGTTCGTGACGATCGCGAAACGCCCCTTCGAGGAGCAGAACGCGCGAGTTGTAGAAGTGATTTGCCCGACGCCAGAAGCGAAATATTTTTTGCGACAGGACTGGACAGGTAGCATCAGCCTGATCCGGCTCAGCAAATTCGCCGTTAGGCGCAGGGGTCCCTAGCCCAAGAACTCCGCCCGACGGCGGCCCGCTCAGCGGAATTGGGTCCAGGCAAATGCAAATCGCTACACTAGAGCGTGAGATTAGGGCGCGTACTTGATTGGTGCGGCTTGACCAATGTCCGTTATGCCCCGGTAGCAACCAAATTCCGCGGCGCACCGAAATGACGCGATATGCCAGTACCGGAAGTACCGCTCTATCTTGGGCTCGTCTATCTGACACCGGCCTTTCGCAGGCCATCCAAGTATGTCTGCATCTGATCGGCGCGTTTGATGTAGAACAGCCGTTCTCTGGCAAAATCAAGCGTGAACGCTGGCTTGATCGCGATCAGCTCCTTGAGCGCCGCCTGCGTTGCTGTTTGATCGCCAAGATGCCCCAGTGCGGCAACGAGGTGAGCCCGCGCCCAATATTGGGCATTGGGGACTTGCACGGCTCGTCGCGCCCAGGCGGCAGCGCCGTGAAATTCGCCGCGGAAGAGATGCGCTAGGGATCGATAGGAGAAGAAGGCCCAGCGGAATGGATCGTGGGGGCTTAGGCGAATAGCTGCCTCGAATTGCTCGATCGCCTGATCGAGCAGACCTTCATAGGCGAGCGAATCACCGAGGCCGCAATGGGTCACTGCCGAAGATGGATTGAGCTCCAATGCCTGTTCCAGCGCTCCAATCGCATGGTCGTGTTCGCACCGCGCCAGGCGAACTCGGCCCAGCGCGAAGTAGCCATTAGCGTCTTGATCATCAAGTTGGACAGCGCGCTTTGCCGCAGCGAGTGCGGCGTCCATTTTGGCCCGATCGACCGGCGCGTCGAAATAGACCATGCTGAGTACAATCGCATAGGCGAGACGTGAATGCGTACTCGCCAGCTCGGGGTCAAGAGCGATCGCCTTCCCGAGCATCTCCTGACATTTAAGATTGCTTTCGGGTGTGAACTTATAAAACTCAGCTGTTGCGAGCTGATAAAGGTCCCAAGCGCCGAGATTTTTGCGCGGGCGCCGCTCGGCCTTTTTCAGCTCGGACAGTCCCAACTCCGACTCGATTCGCGCAGCCACTAATTCAGAAATTTCGTCCTGAAGATCGAAAATGTCGACCTTGTCGCGGTCGAACCGCTCGGACCAGACGCTTTGTTCCGTCTCTGCGTCCGCAACCTGAACGGAAATGCGGAAACGCGTGTCCGCCTTCCGCATGCTTCCAGTGACAAGATAGTCGGCTTCCAGCTTCTTGCCAATTGCGTTAATACTCTCCTTTGAGCCCCGGAATGCGAAGGCCGGGTTACGAGCAATCACGGCGAGCCAGCGATTCTTGGCTAGCGCGGTGGTAATATCCTCCGCGATGCCATCGGCGAAGACGTCTTCGCTGGAGTCCTGGTTGAGGTTCAGAAATGGCAGCACCCCAACCGATGGCTTCCGTGTAATTGCGGGCGCTATTCGATCGTAGTTTGTGTGATCAGCATCTTTCGCCTCAGCCCTGCTGCCAATCTCGATCGGTGCGACGAAGCGAAAGCCACGGCCATGCACCGTTGAGATTGTGTGTTGTGATGCGCCGTCATCTCCTATTGCCCTACGCGCCGCCTTGATCTGGCTGCTTAGCGCCGTGTCCGATACGATCCGATCACCCCAGATTTCGGCGTAAATCTCCTCCCTCGTCACAGTCCGGTGGCTATTGCGCGCAAGGAACACAAGCAAATCGAAAACCTGGGGCTCAAGCGGAATCCGCTCTCCGGACTGGCGCAGCTCGAACAATGCGGTGTCTAGTTCGAAATCGCCGAAGCGGATCACATGTGGTGGCGCCCCCTCGGAGGTCATTTCCACGCGATACGCGTGGATAGGCCGGCTGATATTCTTGACCGTCTGCTCTCCGAGCGAGACGAACCGCGCCTGAACATTGGCTCCAATATGGTCATGGACTTGCTTCGAAAGCACAATACCGCCCGGGTCCGCGATGCTCTCGAGTCTCGCCGCAACATTGACGCCGTCGCCGTAGATGTCACCGTCCTCAACGATAATGTCGCCGAGGTGTATACCGATGCGCAGGCGAACCCCGTTCTTGTGTTCGCCCGAGCCGATGCGGACGCCGAGTTCGCGCTGGATATCGATTGCGCATTGGAGTGCGCCCGCGACGCTTGAGAATTCAAGCAGCGCGCCGTCGCCCATCAGCTTCACAGTACGTCCGCCGTAATTGGCGACGGTCGGGTCGATGATTTTCGTTCGGATGTCCTTGAGCTGCTCGAGCGTGCCTCGCTCGTTTAGCTCCATGAGCCGACTGTATCCAACCACGTCCATCGCGACGATTGTCGTCAGCTTGCGATCCATGGCTTTCCATCCACGCGGCAAGTGCTCCGTTCGATACGAGTCGGCATAAGGTCTTTGCGCGGTAGCTCAGTTTCCCGCGCGGCGGCGAGTATTGTATCCGCCGCCACACAAAATTGGCAAGATTTCACGACGCGGCTGACAAAGGGCCGGCGGACGTTGTTCAGGGCTCGCTGTAGCCCTCGAACAGCACGGTCGACACGTATCGCTCGGCGCAGTCGGGAAGCAGTGTCACGACGGTGCGGCCCTTCATCTCAGGACGCCTGGCTACGCGAAGTGCGCAGGCAAGCGCAGCCCCCGACGAGATGCCGGCAGGAATGCCGTCGGAAAGGGCCAATTCCCGCGCCGTCTGTATGGCCTCATCATTGCTGACGAGCATGACCTCATCGATGAGCTTGGTATCCAGAACATCGGGAACAAAGCCCGCGCCGATGCCCTGGATCAGATGCGGCGAATGTTTACCGCCCGACAGCACGGGACTGTTCTCTGGCTCGACGGCAACGATTCGTAGGTCACCTTTTCGCGCCTTCAGTACCTCACCGACGCCCGTCAGTGTACCGCCGGTGCCGACGCCGAGTACAAGCACATCGACAATGCCATTTGTGTCGCGCCAGATTTCCTCGGCTGTCGTTCGGCGGTGGATTTCCGGGTTCGCCGGATGGCCGAACTGCCAGGGCATCACGGCTTTATCGGTTGCAGCGATGATCTCCTTGGCTTTCTCGATTGCGCCTCCAATCCCTTTTTCGCGCGGAGTAAGTACGAGCTCTGCGCCGAGAAAACGCATCAGCCGCCGTCGCTCTATTGAAAAGCTATCGGGCATGGTGAGGATGCAGCGATAACCTTTGGCGGCGCATACAAAGGCGAGACCGATTCCGGTGTTGCCTGAGGTGGGCTCAACGATCACGCTGCCTGGTCCGATGGTGCCATCAGTTTCCATTGCCTCAAGCATGGAAACTGCTATCCGGTCCTTGACGCTCGAGATGGGATTGAAGAATTCGAGCTTCGCCAGAACCTCCGCCTGGCACTCACGCTGTTGCGCGTAACGACCAATCCGGACTAGCGGCGTGTTGCCGATCGTCTCGAGGATGCTTCCATACACCCGGCCTCGGCCTGGCTTGTCTAAGACCAATTGAGCCGCATACTGATGTTTCATGTCGCCCTCCTCAGGCAGGATTTATCGCGCTAATGACCCAGGATGAGCTGTCCATCACGATGCCATCGGCAGCGATCTTTTGCCGATTAATGGCTTCTGCCAGTGCGGCTTCGATATCGGCGCGCTTCCGTTCCGCCTCGGCGCCCCCCTCGCGAAATACCTCGCCTGCTGGGCCGATTGCAAGCTGAAAGGCAATGGCATCCTTCACGTCCCTGCCGACCAGCACCGGCGCGTCGACACGCCGAAGTTCGATCTCTTCGTAGCCCGCACTTTTCATCATCGCGCGAACAACTGCCTCATCGGACATCGAAAACGGGCCTGGGCCGCAGGTCTGAGCCTCGTCGCCAGGCGATGGCAGAAACCGCAACACGACGTCCTTCGCCATTGACAGCCAAGGATTGTCTGCCCGCTCGCGCCAAACGATGTGCACCATACGCCCACCTGGCTTGAGTGCGCGCCGCATGTTCCGCAAGCCGGCCACGGGATTGGCGAAAAACATGGTGCCGAAGCGCGCAAACTCGAAGTCGAACTGGTTCGTTGGTAGCGCAATCTCGGCGTCGCCGCGTACAAACGTGACGTTGTTTAGGCTTCGCGCGCGCACCTCGGCCCGGGCGTAGTCCAAAAAGGCCTCGCAGCAATCGATGCCGACCACGCTTCCGGTTGGGCCAACGCGGGCGGCGAGCTTTAGCGCGGTATCCCCGAAGCCGCACCCGACGTCGAGTACGTGGTCACCCTCGTGCACTGGAAGTGTAGGGAATACCGCCTCGCTGTGATGAGAAAGCCCGTCGACCAGAATGTGCTTGAATTTGATGAATTTGGGCGCAAGCACATCGTTCCAGAAACGAACAAAGGCAGTATCTTCCGTCATCGGAGGCTGTGCGACCGCGGTATCCATTGAGTTTCCTTCCCTTTCGATTGGTGGCCATTTGCGGATGGCAACCTGATACGCGCGTCGGATTTTTCACGCTTGATGAGATCCTTAGGGAAGTCTGGATTTTTCGTGAGGGAATGCTGAAAAGCGCTTAGCCGGCTACGAGACGATGTCCGCTCGGGGTCATTCGCGACGGTGTCGGGCCGCCAGTAAGCCCGGCGATGTCCGCTGTACCGCCGAAAGCGGAAGTAAATTCAGAGCATTAGCGGCTCGGCTACGGACGTGATTCAAGCTCTGAAACCGGAGACGCGAATCATGCGCTACGAACTCAGCGACTTTGAATGGAAGTACGCTCCCTCTCCCGTTGGGAGAGGGTTGGGGGGTTACGGTCTCTCGTAGTCCATCGCCCCCTCACCCGATTTGCGGAGTTTATCATCGGGCGGCGCTTTGCGCCGACCCGTTGGCAAATCGACCTCTCCCCGCCGGGGAGAGGTGAAGCGAACCCGCTGACAGACAGATTCAATCAAAGGCATCCCGCTTTATAGACCGAGGCGATCACGGATTCGTCCCAGCAGTACGGCGCTCCTTACGGCCACCGGCCATAATGCGTGGAAGCGAATCGGCTTCACGCCCGTGATCGGCATGTCGATCTCGGCAGTCTCGCCTCCGATCAACCGTCTTGCCAATTGCTGTCCCATCGCGGTCGCAAGTGCAACGCCGCGGCCGTTGCACCCGAGATAGACCAGCGCGCCCGGACCCGGCTCGTGCACATGCGGAGTGTGATCGGCGGTCATGGCAAGGCGGCTGTTCCAGCCGTGGGTCCAATGGACGCCTTTGAGTGCCGGCCAAAGCCGGATCGCATAGCGCATGAGATAGGCGACCGCCGACGGACCCCTGATCCATTGCATCGGGCCGCGGCCGCCCATCAGCAGGCGGTTCGAGGCATCGACGCGGTAATAGACGGTGATGTGACCGCTTTCATACAGCGCCGACCGGCTCGGCATGATCTGTCGCGCGATGTCATCGGGCAGCGGCTCGGTCGCGGCGATGGAGCTGAACACCGGAACGATGGTGCGGCGCAGGCCCGGCCAGAGGTCGTCGGTGAAACCGTTGGTCGCGATCAGGATCTTCTCGGCCCGAACCACCGCGCGCGGCGTCTCGATGCGCCATCGTCCGCCTTCGCGCGCGAGCGATGTCGCCGGCGTTTGACCGTGGATGGCGGCGCCGGCAGCCGCCGCCGCGCGCGCAAGACCGCGCGCAAAGCTGAGCGGCTGCAGGTCGCCGCCGCGGGCGTCGCGCATCGCCAGGCGATATCGATCCGTTCCGGTCGCCTCGCGCAGGGCGTCCTGTTTGAGGACGGTGACAGGCATGCCGCGCCGGATGCACTGCTCCGCGGCGGTCTCGACCGTGGCAGCGCTCGTGGCATGATAGGCGGCACGCAGCGTACCATTCTGCCGCGCCTCACAGGCGATGGCGAGACGGCGAATCAGATCGAGCGTGAACACCGGCGTGTTGTAGGCAAATGCGACCATGCGCCGGCCGAGACCGCCGCCGAATGTCGCCTCGATCGCGTCCGGATCGAGCTTCAGTCCCGGATTGAGCTGGCCGCCATTGTTGCCCGACGCACCCCAACCCGGCTCCCGTGCTTCAAGCACGATCGCCTCGGTGCCCTGCTCGGCGAGATGCAGCGCGGTCGAAAGCCCGGCAAAGCCTCCGCCGATGATCGCGACCGACACGGTGCGGTCGGTATCGAGCGCAGGTGCGGGCATCGGCGAAACCGCGGTGTCCGCGTAGAGGCTCGGCGGCAATGCGAGCAAGGGGTCGTTCACCGGATTACGATCCTCACATTCGCCTCACAGGGGATGCAACACGCGGCGCAGGAAGTCCTGGGTCCGGCCATGCTGCGGTTGGTCGAGCACGGACTTTGCGGTCCCCTGCTCGACGATGACGCCGCCATCGATGAACAGCACGCGATCGGCGACGTCCCTGGCAAATGCCATTTCGTGCGTGACCACGACCATCGTCATGCCGTCGTCGGCAAGCTTGCGCATCACGCCGAGCACCTCGCCGACGAGTTCGGGATCGAGCGCCGAGGTCGGCTCGTCGAACAGGATCGCCTTGGGTTGCATCGCGAGCGCCCGCGCAATGGCGACCCGCTGCTGCTGGCCGCCCGAGAGCTGCGCTGGATAGGCATCGGCTTTTTCGGCAAGCCCCACTTGCGCCAGCAGCGCCTGGCCGCGCGCCAACGCCTCAGTGCGCGGTTCGCGTTTCACGAAGATCGGCCCTTCGACCACGTTCTCGATCGCCGTCCTGTGCGGAAACAGATTGAAGCGCTGAAATACCATCGATACCTGGGTCCTGATCTCGACGATCGACGGCGCATCGCGCTCGACCCGCGCGCCCTCCACCAGGATGTCGCCGGCGTCGTAGCGTTCCAGGCCGTTGATACAGCGCAGGATGGTCGATTTGCCCGAGCCCGACGGACCGATGATGCAGACCACCTCGCTTTTCTCCACCGAGGCAGTGATGCCCTTGAGCACTTCGAGCGCACCGAAACTCTTGTGGACGTCGCGAAGCTCGATCATCTCCTGTTGGCCTTGTTCTCGAAATGTCGGACCAGCAGGATGAGCGGAATGCTCATGGTGAGATACATCAACGCGACCAGCGTGAACACGCTGGTGTTCTTGAAGGTCGAGGACGCGATCAGCTTGCCCTGCAGCGCGAGCTCGGCGACCGTGATAGTCGAGGCCTGCGAGGAATCCTTGAGCAGCATGATCATGATGTTGCCGTAGGGCGGCAGCACGATGCGCACCGCCTGCGGCAGGATCACCCGGCGCATGGTCAGCCACCAGCCCATCCCGATCGTCTGCGCCGCCTCGATCTGGCCCTTGTCGATCGCCTCGATCCCGGCGCGGAAATTCTCCGCCTGATACGCCGAATAGGCGATGCCGAGCCCAAGGATTGCCGCCTGCAGCGCCGACAGCGCGATGCCGAAGTCGGGCATCACAAAGTAGAGGTAGAACAACAAGACGATGATCGGAATGCCGCGGATCACATTGATCAGGCCACCGCTCAGCAGGGACAAGGCGCGAACGGCGGAAACCCGCATCAACGCCCAGACCATACCGAGGATGGTGGAAAGGACCAACGAACCGATGGTCACGAGGATGGTCAAGCCCACGCCCTGCAGCAGGATCGGCAGGAACTCGGCGGCGTCGCGCAGGAATTTTTCCATCGATTCAGATCGCGCGTTGCACCGTCAGGCGCCCTTTGGCTTGAGCCCCCATTTGTCGAGAATCCGGTCGAGTTCGCCATTCGTCTTGAGCTTGGCGAGCGAGGTGTTGATCTTCTTCAGAAGATCCGCATCGCCCTTGCGCACGCCGATCGCGACCGTGCCGACAATGGTCGGCTTGTAGGAATCGACCAGGCGCACTTCCGGAAATCCACCTTGCTTGAGGTTGTAGGCGAGGATCGGGTAGTCGGCGAAACCGGCCTTGAGACGACCCGTGTTGACGTCGCGCAGAATGTCCGGAATGGTGTCGTAGGCCTTGACCTCGCTGAACAATCCGGTCTTTTTCAGCGCATCGACAAAGGCGGTGCCGACCTGAGCGCCGACGACTTCGCCCTTGAGATCCTCCGGCGCGGCATAGTTCTTGCCGTCGGTCCTCGGCACCAGGAGACCCTCGCCATAGGTGTAGACCGCATCGGAAAAGTCGATCACTTCCTTGCGTGCTGAGGTAGCGAACATCGCCGCCGAGATGATGTCGATCTTGTTCGACGTCAGCGAGGCGATCAGCGTCGAGAACTGCATCGGCTCGACCTGGACCCCGAAGCCGGCATCCTTGCCGATCTCGGTGATGAGATCGACCATCACGCCCTGAATGCTGTTGGTCTTGGTGTCGAGGAAGGTGAACGGCACGCCGGTCGGAGTCGAGCCTACCTTGAGCACCTGCTGCGCCGACCCCGGCGCCGCGGCTGTCAGGGCGAGGGCTGCGATGGCGGCTTGGACGCGACGTTTGAAGAGCATTGTACCCCCCTCGGAAATTTGGGCACCGGCCGGCGTCTTCGAGCAGCGGGTAATATCCGGGTTTCGCCGCCCATGCCCATTTCACCGTCATGAATGGCCACATCGCCCGCCATCCTGCAAGCGAATTTCATGCAGACGACGGACGTGATGTGGCATGAGGGCTGGCAAGCGGCGCGGGCGAAGCTGTCGGTCACGCGCAACGCAGAGAGACGGCCGAGCTTTCGCCGGTCCTAAAGCGGGATGCCTTTTGATTGAATCGGTCTGTCAGCGAGTTCACTTCACCTCTCCCCGGCGGGGAGAGGTCGATTTGCCAACGGGTCGGCGCAAAGCGCCGCCCGATGATAAACTCCGCAAATCGGGTGAGGGGGAGATGGACTATGAGAGACCGTAACCCCTCACCCCAACCCTCTCCCATTGAAGTCGGATATATCCGACTTCAACAATTTGAGCTGCCCATCTCGGGTAAACCCGAGATGGGCGGGAGAGGGAGCGCACTTCCGTTGCCATTACAGATCGATCTAATCGCATCACGCTCTAGGCCGCCCGGTTTCCGGGCGAGACAGGGACTGTGCGATCCGGACTTCCTTTTGGCGGCGCGCCATCGTCTTCGGGCTGCTGTAAAGCGATCTCTTGCAGCGCCCGGTGGTGCCACATTTCGGCTTCAGCCAGTAGCCGCCAGTTTTCGAGAGGACGAAAAGCAGCGACCTGGCGACACAAGGACTCCATCGCGCGATAGCGAGCGAGGTCTTGCATTTGTGCCCTCCGATCGCCCTGCCCACTTACCATCTAATACCGAATTTGCGACAACGTCATTACGATTCTGCGCGGGCCGTTGCGCTTTGTTGTTTTCCACTCACGTCGTCGCGGCCCGGCTTTAGGATTCCTCTGTGATAGCCGGGATTTGATCGCTAGAGCCTTTTCCGTTTCGATTGAATCGAAACGGGGCTCTAGATTCTTGATTTGACGCGTTTTCTTGACGCGAACCGGTCTCCACTTCGCTTGAAAACGCTCTAGTGCGGCGGCAGACCGCTTATTGATCGGGAACGATGGTTTGACCGCACCATTACCCAGGCGGGGCGCTCTCGGAGAATGATCCATGCGACTCGACAACAAGAAAGCAGCGAATCTCGCAACCAACGGCTTTGAACAAACCGAACTGCAAGTTCCCCGCGACAAAGTCAGGGCCGCCGAGGCCACCGTCGTCGACGATGGCGTCATCACGTCGCGCCATCCGGGCGACCTTGACGCGTTCAGCGTGAAGATGATTGAAGAGGCCAGCGCGGGCACGTATTCAAGGCGGAGTGCCGCTTAGTGATTGCAACCGGAGCGGATTTCCCGCCGGGCAGCGTCGCGAGCGATCCGTCTCGGACGCCGCATCCCGTCATGACGGATAGGCATTGAGGGGTCATGCTGCACCGCTATAGCCCGCTCGGTGGCCTGGCCGCCATCATCGTCAGTGCCGGCGTGTGCCCTGCGGCCGATCAGTCGAAGCCGCTCACCGGCGCCGCCGCCTTCGGCGACTGGCAGGCGGACAAACCCGGCCTCGCCCGCATCATTCGGCCGGCGGATTTGCCAAGGCCGGGGGCGACGCCTTCGGCCACCAACTTCTCTCGCGTGGTCCGGCGACCCTCAACCGCCGTCCCGCAGGTTCCGGCCGGGTTTCAAGTTGAACTGCTCGCCGAAGGCTTGCATGGACCGCGCGAAATGAAGGTGGCGCCCAACGGCGACATCTTCGTTTCGGAAACCCGCGCCGGAACAATCCGCGTCTTGCGCCCGGGTGAGGGAAGCGCAAAGCCAGCCAAAGACGAGATCTACGCCGGCGGCCTCAACCAGCCCTTCGGAATCGCTTTTTTCCCGAGCGGGAACGACCCGCAATGGGTTTACATCGCCAATACGGATAGCGTCGTTCGCTTTGCCTATCGGGCCGGAGATACCAAAGCCCCAGGCAAACCCGAAACCGTGGTGGCCGATCTGCCGCATGGAGGCGGTCATTCGACAAGAAACATCGCCTTCAGCGCGGATGACAAGCGGATGTTTGTGTCGGTCGGCTCGGCCAGCAACGATGCGGAGGGAATGGAGCGGGCGAAAGGCGGATTGCAGCCTAAAGATGACCAGCGCGCACTCGGCGCGAGCTGGGGGGCTGAATCCCGGCGGGCGGCCGTGCTCGCCTTCAATGCCGACGGAACGAATCCGCAAATCTTCGCCACCGGGATCCGCAACTGCGTCGGGCTGGCGGTTCATCCCGCCAGCGGGGACTTGTATTGCTCGACCAATGAACGCGACGGCCTGGGGGACAACCTGGTGCCTGACTACGTCAGCCGCGTGCGAGAGGGCGGATTCTATGGCTGGCCATGGTTTTATATTGGCAACAACGAAGATCCCCATCACGCCGGCGAACGTCCCGATCTCAAGGACAAGGTCACCGTTCCCGATGTTCTGATCCAGGCGCACTCGGCTTCACTTGGGCTGACATTCTACAACAGCGGCGCGTTCCCGGCGGAATACCGCGGCGACGGCTTTGCGGCCCAGCATGGCTCTTGGAATCGATCCAAGCGCACCGGCTACAAGGTGATCCGCATTCGCCTGAAAGAGGGTGTTCCGACTGGCGAATATGAGGATTTCGTCACCGGGTTTGTGTTTGGCGATTCCGAGGTATGGGGACGCCCGGTCGGGGTAGCCGTTTCACGCGACGGCGCGCTGCTGGTCTCCGAGGACGGCAACGGCACGATCTGGCGCATCACTCACTGAGCCCGAACGCGGTCATTCCTCGTCGCCGCCTGACGCAGAGTTGGCGAGCAGGCCGGTCACCGAGCTCGGCAGGGCTAATTGGGCGGGATAGAGGCAAGGCGCCGGCTTTCAACTCGGAGGGAACAACGATGACGGATCCATCCGACCTCTTGCGCCGCGCCGTTCCCCTTCCGGGTATAGCGACACCGCGGAACGCACCCACCGCTGCCCGGGAAATTTATTTTTACCGTCCGGGGCATCGCCGGGAACCGGCGCCGCATTGTCCTCGTTCCCAAAATCGAACCGGTTCGCTTCGGCCCATCCCGGTGCGGAGGCGCTACCGCGGGAGAGGAGCCTTCCAATGTGTGACTATAGCTTGCACGCCGTACAATCCCGCCCCGCCAGGGTTGGCGAAAAACTCATATCGAGCTGTTTCCGCCTGTCATCGACCTCGGGCTTTGCTGCGCCGGATAACCGAGAGGTCGCGGTCTGCTTGTTGCCCGGCACGGAATTGGCGTTCGAAGAGGATGTCAAATTCTACCACCGATGGATTTGGGCGAGAAAAGCCGCCTTCCGCGTGGCACGCTTCTGCCAGGTCGACACCCAGCTTGCCGATTGCCACCATGATGCGCTCGAATTCCCCGACGGAAAGGTGGTGCTGGTTACGCTACTGACCCCCGGCCAACGCGCGACGGTGCTTCAGCTTCCCGTTAGTCGCGAGTCTGCCGATCGGCTTCGCACCTCGGCGCCGCATCCCCAAACGGCATCCTGAGAAGATCAAGGCTTGCCGGGAAGGTTCGCAGGTTCGGCCTGCGGGAGGGATGCCGAAGCGCCTGACGGTCCGGACGCGCCCGTTGAAAACGGCCGCTGGCAAATCTCCAGCGGCCCGCTGCAGGCCGTTCAAATCGTGCTGCGGGAGCCGGCCGCCTGCTTCTTCAGTCGTCCACCGGCGCCAGCAGGGCCGAAATTCTGAGCTGAACCGGATCGCGCTCGCCCTTTGCCACCGCCGCAAGGATGCGCGAAGCAAGTTTCGTCCTCATCGCGGAGGTGCGCTGGAAAACCGGCAGGATGGTCACAACCTCATCGAGCGCGGTACGCATCAGCGCAACGTCTTCTGGCGGGAAAACTGTCCCTTGCGCGATTTCCATTGCCACCTCGTGCCGCTGGAACCAAGCACCAATGTCGCCGCTTTCCGGGCTGGGCGACGCAGGGACTTTCGCAAATTCGAGTTGCGAAATCCTTGCTTCCGCGGGTGGCTTTTTCCAAAAATGAAAGCTTCCGGACCGCCCCTCTCGGTGTCCAAGCAAGGTGGCTTCGAAGTTATGCGTTAACCCAACGGGTCGGCCGGGAGCGCAATCGAGGACGAAGGTGGGCGCGGTAGTTCTCCACGAATTCGTGAAGGTGATCGGGCAAACTTTCACCCTCGATATCGCAGCGGGCCTGAATTTCGCAGGCGATGTCCGCGGAGACGTCGGCCGACCAGTGCTCGAGGGTATTGAAGGCAACCACGCGGACGGGATCGTTAAATTGTCCCGCCAACAGGTCGGCGATGATGCTCTCAAGATCTGTCCGTTCGACTTCGGCTTCGCCGCAATTGCTACCCATCCCGCGACGGCGGTCGACAACGAGAAAAACGGTTTGGTCCGCGCCGTAGGGCACGCTCGAGAGCGTATGCATTTCAGGCTCCGCGCCATAGAACGTAGATTCAAGACGGATGCGGAGGATTCGTTCCGCGCTGTAGATCGGGTGCAACGGCTGCGGAGGTAAAGTCGAGGTGATCCGTCTGGCCAAGATGCCTTGGTTCTTGAGATCAATGAGTTTCCGAGTTTCCGGAAACCTTCGCCCGTGGTGCTGCCCGCGCCAAACCAGTCGAATGACCGCCATCGATTCACGCGCGGACTTACCGAAACGTTGCGAAAGTTCCTTCAAGAAAAGCACCCACTGGTTGGAACGGCGATCTCGCTCCCACGTTCTCCGCTCACTCAAGACAACGCTTCTCAACGGGACTAGAGAAAATTTGCTTTGCGAGATTCGCTAATCATCAACTAATGCGCTACCGGGCCTGTTTTCTCAGCGATTGCGCAAGCGCGCGTGCAAAGTAATTTCTCGCAACGTCATCCAGGGCCGCCGTGATCAATTCATCAGGCTCGCTCGCGCACCCCTTGTGCTCTCTCTCGAGCCGCTCTGCCTCCTGAATATATCCCACGGCAAGGGCGCGCAGGCGGTAGTACTCGGCATCACCAGGGATTGGGTATACGGTTGCCAGCAAATCTCTGGCGCGCGCGCGTGCACGATCGCTTCTCACACCAACCATGAGCGCCTCCTTGGCCTTCCTGTTTGGCCTTCCTATCGAGATGACTGACCGGGATTGGCCGCAGGGTCGCGCGACCAAGGGCCGTCAAAGCCGTTCGACACCAACCCTCATCACTATGCCGCGTTCCCGACAAGCTGAAATTTTGATGGTTCCCGTGGAGGTGTTCCTTCGCCGAACTTCGTCGGGCAGATCAAGGTCGCAGCCTGGGACCCCCTGACCGTAATGATTGCCGCCGCGGACGGGCGCCCTCGCAAGAGGCTAGCGATGTTCTCCCACCTTCTCGGTGCCGCGCGACGCCAGGCCCTTCAGATACTTCAATCCGTCAACCGCCAGGTTGTTGGAGTCGGCGGTTGCCAGCGTTGACAAATAATGGTCGAGCCGCGCCTTCAGTTTGATCTGCCGTTGAGCGGACGGATTCATCAGGCAGTAAACCTGCCACGCCCGTTCGCAAGCAAGCTCCTTCGAGAGCGTTTTAATCGCCATCCTCGCCTCCAGTTTTCGTAACAAAACCTTGGCGGCCGGTTGGTTCCCTAGCCTGCACGGGGAAAGAGCGGATAAAGATGTTGATCGGGATTTTGCTCGACGACGCGAATGGCGGTGTTGGCAAGCCGGAGCCTATGCCTGACCCCTGCCCTCCATTCGGTCAGGATGGCATCCGCGGCAAGCGATTGAACCCGGTAATAGGGCTCGGCCTGTCCCGTCCGTTCGAGATAGTCCATCGCTATGCGAAGGGAATCGTCGAGGGTGAAGCTGCCGTCAAAAATGGGCCACGGATACATCGCGCAACTCGTAACTCTTGGATGGGAAGGAATATTGGGGCGACGCCGTCTCGCCTGGCCGCGCGGCACCGCGCCCTCGCGGGACGTACGCGCCGAAATCGCCGCCCGTTTAACACCGCACACGCGGTGACGGATCGCTTACCGTAGATTCAAGGGTGAATCGATCGAATCGTTCCGCATCGGAGCGACAATTCCCGCGCCAAAGATGGATACCGCAAAGGAGCGAACGGCGAATAGCGCGCGGACCCGGTGAAGCCTCCATTGCGATTGAGTGCCGCAGCGTCTTGAGTTCTCCCAACGTCCCGGCTGGCTGCTGGACACAGCCGATCGAGCGGGCGGGCGGAACAATTTTCCGCCTGGTCGATTGGGTGCAAGCGACAGGAGATCGAGCCATGCGCGATGAAGAATCGTCACCGCCTTTCGTCCACGAGGGAGTGGAGCCGGCTGCGGAGCAGAAATCCGGCCTTGCGGAAGTTTCTGAAGCTTTGAGGGAGGCGGTCGATCGCCTCACCCGCGCGGTAGAAGCGGGTCGCAAACCAGGCATGCCGTTGAGCATCCTCAGCAATATCGCGCGTGAAGCCCCGCTCGGTTCGCTATTGGTGGCTTTTCTGTTGGGTGTTGCCGTCGCCCGGCGCCGGTAAATTCGAGGCAAATGTCTGCAAATCATGTTTAGGCGCGGTCCGGATCGCCACCGCGAGGGTGAGGATGCTTGACCAAGAGCCGCACCGTGCGCCCTTCAATACGCGGCCGCATGTTTAGGGACGGCAACCGGTGGAGCGCTCATCCCTGCGGAGTAAACTGTCTCAGGTCGGCGATGCCGATGGTCCGCTCAATATCCGCCACGCGCGCGGCCATTTTCTCGAATCCATCTTCACCGAATTTCTGTATTTCCCGCTTTTCCATGTCTTCGCCAATCGCATCGAATTCGTGCGCCGAGACGATTTGGCGAAGTTTGGGAAACAGATCAGTGTCTTCGCGCGCCGCGTGAGGGCGATACATGATGCCGTTCCGGGGGCCGCTATGGGTATCGCGCCACCTCGCTCCAACTCACATCGATCGAAGTTTTTACTACAAATCGGCCGAAACTTTTGCTATGAGTCCGACAGCGCACAGACCGTGGGGTTTGCGCTTCTCTCGAATGGCGGGATGCCGTTGTCGAGTTCCAATCCTGACCGGCCGATGTGTCCCACCTGCAAGCACAGGATGGGCTTGGCCCGCATTTCGCCGGGCGAGCGCGGCTTTGAGCTTCGAAGCTTCGAGTGCAGCACGTGCCAACGGATCGAGAAAGTGTCGGTTCCCGTTGACCCCCTGAAGTCCGATGCGCTCGGCTGGTTGGCTGGCGAACTAAAACCCCCGCGCTGATGGTAAGCAACGCAACCGCGCGGTGATAGCCGTTGCCGCCGCCGCCGGCGCATTTCAGAAGATTTTTTCGCCAGACCGGCAACAAACAATCGAGGCCCATGGCGCGAGCCCAAAGCCCTCCGTGCGAGGCATCTGGCACGCCATGATCCGCAGACGCCTCGCTGGATATGCAGCGCCCCTATACGGTGCGTCGTCCGGAGAGCGCGTGATAGATCACCGGAACGACAATGGCTCCCACCACCGCGACGAACATGCTGTAGAGATTGAGCCCACTCACGCCCTGGGCGCCGAATAGTGAAAAGAGATAGCCGCCGACGATGGCTCCCACGATTCCCAGCACGATGTCGAGGATGAGGCCCTCGCCCTGTCTGTTGACGATCTTGCTGGCGATGAAACCTGAAATCAGGCCGCGAACAATCCAACCGACGATGGACATTGCTGCGAACTGCTGTTGAACCAACTAGGTCCCTTGCCTAATCCGAGGCGCTTGTCCGGGTTCCATTGTCTCAGTGTGACTTGGCCGAAGCGCGACCCAGATCCGCGCCCAACGACGACCTGATCGGTGCCTTGAATATCTCGGCGCCCCGGTCGTCTCGTACCAAGATGTAGTTTCCAGGCTTGGCGAAACTCGGCCGCTCGGTTCCAATCCGGTGGGCGATGAAGCAGGCATGCTGCTTGGCTTCTCTCTTGGACGCGCAATCATGTCCCATGAAATCATGGGCGGACAGGTCTCCGGCAAGATCAAAGAAAAATCGCCTCATCGCCTTGCAACGCGAGGCGGATTTGGCCGTTCCGAAATGTTGACGAATATGCCGCGGTTGTGACTGTAGGCCGAGCCGTCATCGCTTCGCTAATGCGCCGATCCGAAAGAGGTCGGACCGCGGTGCCCACAGGCTCTCTGGACTTGTGGCGTGAGCTATCCGGTTGGCCGATAAACCCGGGAAATCCTTCGACTTCTGGCCGTCCGCGACTTCCGCAAATCCCTCGGCCGCAAGGCCGCTGCCCAGCTTGGCAGCCGCTTTGCAAATCGGATCGGGCCCGTCCGGTACAACCATCGAGATCAGGTTTCCGGTGGACAACTGAATTTCATCCAGGCTCTCGCAACAGAATGATCGGGGCGGCTGGCAGTATAGTTCATGGGCGCTGCGTTGCAGCGAGGACAATCGTAATGAATCAGTTCTGGCCTGCGTCGGCCGAGGACGATAACATCACGCTTGATAGGGGTCTGACGGGTGGGGGACGCAGCGGGAGGAGGCAACGATGGGCGTCAGAGGAACGGTGTTTCAACCCGAGTTGATCGCTTTGATGAGGTCAGTCCTGGATGATGCCGCGGCAATGCTCCCGGAGGCGAAGCGCACCTCGACGATGAAGGCCGAGATCGCTTCCCACATTCTTGAATGTGCCGCCAATGGCGAGCGAGACCCGGTCGTGCTGAGGACGGCGGCGCTGCTGGCGGTTGTCGAGTGTTCGCACTATTCGCATGACATTACTCCAGAGCGCCGGGTAGTCTGAACACCCGCGCAGGGTCCGTTGCATTGGACGGCGCGCTGCGGGCCGTCACGATTGCGGGCGTAGTCTGGTCGATGCGAAGCCGATCGCACGACCAGGTGCCATCTTGTCTGCCGACCCTCAGACGGTTTCTCTGGCGATGATCCGGATCATGTAGAGCGGGTTTCTGAACTCGTCCGTCACCTCAAGCTGCAAATCTTGCCCGGCCTTGAGTTTGCCGTCGATATCGCGGAGCAGCTCTCCGGCTATAATCGTCGCTTCCTGCCAAGCGGCATGCTTGTCTCGAAGTTCTTCGCCTTCGGTATCGACGTTCGATCGCTCATGATGGACGTTGAAGAAATATCTCGGCATTGAAGGAAAATGCGTTCCAAATCAGAATGTTCCGGGAACCGCCAACTTCCAGGACTTTAAGCGCCGCCGAGCCAGCGCTGGCCGGCTCGCCGATGACGATGCGCCGGCCTCAAGTCCTCCCGCGAGCTTTGTTCAAGTACGATGCGCTAGAGCGTTTTCAAGCGAAGTGGAGACCGGTTCGCGTCAAGAAAACGCGTCAAATCAAGAATCTAGAGCCCCGTTTCGATTCAATCGAAACGGAAAAGGCTCTAGTGTGGTGGTTCAGAAGTTCTCATCGTCGGTAGGGCTGGTCCGTTATGAGAACTTCTGAACCAAAACCACACTAGAACCATGGATTTCTAGTGTCCTTTCGAATCCGAAGTTCGCAAAGGTGGGTGCTGCAGGGAGTGCGAACTTCGGATTCGGGACACTAGACCGCCTTGGTGAGGGCACCATCGATGATCAGGTTGGTGCCGGAAATGCGGCTCGCGACCGGGCTCGCAAGGAAGACGACGCCCGCGGCAACTTCCTGCGGCGTGCCCATCCGCCCGGTCGGGTTCAGCGACATCGCGGTCTTGTAGAGATCAGGCATGCCGCGCTCGATATTCTGCCAGATGCCGCCCTCGAAATAGGTGTTGCCCGGCGACACCGCATTCACGCGGATGCCCTTCGCGATCAGCTGGTTGCTCAGTCCCTTGGCGTAGTGGATCAGCGCCGCCTTGAACGCACCGTAGGAACCGGCCGCGAAATCCACCTCGAAGCCCGACACGCTCGAAATGATCACGATCGAGGCGGACTTGGACTTCTCCAAAAAGGGAACAGCCGCCGCGACGGCATTGACGGTGTGCATCATGTCCGTGCGAAACGACTTCTCCCAGGTCTCCGCGGTATCGCCGACGGCAAGCGCGCTGACGTTGCAAACCAGGGCGTCGATCCCGCCCAGTTCACCGGCCGCGTCCGCGACCCATTGCTTCAACGCCGGCGCGTCGGCGACATCGAGCGCCCGGCCCGATGACTTGCCGCCCTTCGCCGCCAGCGATTTCACGGCCTTGCCGACCTCGTCGGCGTTGCGCGCGCATATCGCGACGTTGGCGCCTTCCGCGGCAAACAATTCGGAGACCGCAAACCCAATGCCTTTGCTCCCCCCCGTCACCAGCACGCACTTGCCCTTTAATCCAAGATCCATTGTCGCCTCCGTTGATGATCCCGCCCAATGAAAGCGGCCTGCCGCTTGGTGCGGCAGGCCGTGGCCGCTGATTTACATTTTGGTCCAGTCGCCGGAGGCTTCGAACGCCGCGGCGGCGCGATAGATGACGGATTCGTCATAGTACTTGCCGATCAGCATCAAGCCGATCGGCAGCCCGTCGCTCATCCCGCACGGAATGCTCATCGCCGGATGGCCTGAGGCATTGAAAGGCGCCGTATTGGGAACCATTTCGAATGCACGCTGGATGTAGAGCTCGCGCGGCGCATCGGGCGGCGGCAGTGGCGTCGCCTTCATCGGCAAAGTCGGCATCAGCAGCAAATCGTAATTGCCGAGCGCCGCGTCGTAAGCGGCCCGCAATTTGCGGTTCAGATTTTGCGCCTTGGCATAAAAATGACCGCGATAATGCTTGGTGAAATATTGGCCGAGCAGCATCGTGATCTTGAGGCTGTCGGATAGCTCATCGGCGCGGTGCCGCCAGCCGGAATGGGCGTCGAGCAGCGTCGTGTTATAGAGACCGCGCCAGTTGGTCCCCATGCCGTTGCCCTTCATCATGAATTCGGTGGCGCCTTCGGCGGCGATCGGCAGCCAGATCGCCGGAGCCAATAGATGCATCGGTACCGAGATTTCATCGACGCTGGCGCCGAGCTTTTTGAACAGCTGTGCGCCGGCCATCACCTTGGCGTCGACGTCGCGTTCGGAAGAAGGATGGCCGAAGCCTTCCTTGACAATGCCGATGCGCATGCCCTTGACGCCTTCGTCGAGCCCCTGGGTGTATCTCGCCACCTTGGGCGAAACCTGCCTGGGATCGAGGCCATCGGGACCGGCCAGCACCTCGAGCAAGAGCGCATTGTCGCGCACATTGCGGGTCATCGGCCCGGTATGATCGAGCGTGAGTTCGATCGGCATGACGCCGGTATAGGGCACGAGGCCGTGGGTTCCCTTCATTCCGTAGATCCCGCTGAATGACGAGGGGATACGGATCGATCCGCCCTGGTCGCCGCCGATCGCCATGTCGGCCTCGCCGGTCGCCACCACCACCGCGCTGCCCGACGACGAGCCGCCGGCCGAATACCCCATCTTGTGCGGGTTATGCACCGCGCCGGCCGCGCAGGTATGGCTGCCGCCGGAGAAACAGAAATACTCGCAATGCGTCTTGCCGAGGATGGTGCCGCCAGCATCGAGGATGCGGGTGACGATGGTGGCATCGACGTCGGGAACGTAGCCCTCGAGCGTCGAGGCGCCGTTCATCATGGGGACGCCGGCCACGCTGACATTGTCCTTTATCGCAACGGTCTTGCCGGCCAGCTTGCCGCTGGAGGCGCCCTTGATCGTCGTCTTGACGTACCAGGCGTTGTGCTTGTTTTCCTCGCCTTCCGGGCGGTAGCCCGGCGTCCGCGGATATGTCACGGCCGGAACGTAGTCCGGCATGGCATCGACGATGTCGTAGGCGGCGTAGTTTCCCTGCATCAGGGCGTCGTAGGATTTGAGTTCCTCATCGCCCATCTGCATGCCGAGGTCCTCGGCGACGCTGCGCAATTGATCGAGAGTAGGTCTTCTGACTGCCATGGTCCGTCTCCCTTTGATCACGCTCGCTGGATCGAGCTTTACGTAGTGATTCCGATAAATTCTCCGACAAGGCTTGCGTCGCCGAGGTCTTGCGGCCGCACTTCGCGGGTGATGGCGCCCTTCTGAATGATGAGAATTCGCTTCGAGAGCGCGGCGATGAAATCGAGGTTCTGCTCGACCAGGATCATGGTGAGTCCGCTGTTCTCACGCAGCCGCTGCAGGATCTCGACAATCTCTTCGATGATCGACGGCTGAATTCCCTCGGTCGGCTCATCGAGCAGGACGAGACGTGGCCTGCCACAAAGGCAGCGCGCGATCGCCAACAATTGCTGCTCGCCGCCCGACAGCGCGCTGCCGGGGCGGTCGAGCAGCGGCTTGAGGCGTGAAAACTCCTCCAGCACGTCAGCGATGGTATCTTTCTCGCTGCCGTTTTGCTTGGCGCATCCCATGCGCAGATTGTCGTAAACCGTCAGGCCCGGGAAAATCTCGCGTCCCTGCGGCACATAGCCAAGCCCAAGCCTCGCGCGGCGATAGGGCTCAGCACTGGTCACGTCGTGATCGGCAAATTGGATGCGGCCACTGGTGGCCGGGAGGAAACCCATCAACGCCCTGAGCAGCGTCGTCTTGCCCATGCCATTGTGGCCGAGAATGCCGATGAACTCGCCCTGGTCCACGCCGAAACTGACCCCATTGAGGATCGGGATGCGGCCGTAGCCGGTGCGCAGTCCTGTGACATGGAGCATCATGCGGCCGCCTGCTTGCCGAGATAAATGTCGCGCACCAGCGGATTGCGCAGGATGTTCTCCACCGCATCCTCGACCAGCACGCTGCCCTGATTGAACACCGTCACCTGCTTGGCGATCATCCGGATGAATTGCATGTCGTGCTCGACGACGATCAGCGCCTTGCTGCGATTGATCTCGCGAACGAGCTGCGCGGTCTTGTGCACCTCTTCATACGTCATGCCGGCGGCGGGCTCATCGAGCAGAATGAGCTCGGGATCGGTCGACAACACTATGCCAAGTTCCACCCATTGCCGCTGACCGTGCGCCAGTTGGCCGACCAGGCGTTTGGCCACGCCGGTGAGGCCGAGGCGCTCCAACATCTCATCGACGACGTTATCGGCGCGCTCGCCGGAATGGATACGGTTCGCCGCCAGCCAGATATTTTCGCGCACGCTCAAACCGTCGAACACGTTCGGCACCTGGGTCTTGATGCCAATGCCAAGACGCGCGATCTGGTGGGCGTGGGCATACGAGATATCCCGGCCGCGGAACAGTACTTGGCCCTCGCTTGGCTGCAATTGCCCGGTGAGCATCTTGAAGAACGTGCTCTTTCCGGCGCCGTTCGGGCCGATCAGGCACCGCAATTCCCCTTCCTCCAGCGAGAAGTTGACGCTGCGCACCGCCTGGACGCCCCCGAAGCGCATGCTGAGATCGCGGGTTTGAAGAAGCGGCGCGGCCATCACCCCTCCTCCGCCTGCTTGGGCTTGAGGCTGGTCGCCACCCGCCTCCCGCGCGAGCGCACCAGCCAAAGCCCGAAATCACCGAGTGTCGGCACCAGGCCCTTCGGCACCAGGAGCACGAAGGCGACAAGGATGATCCCAAGGATCAGTGGCACATTGGCCAACAGGCGCGCCCACCAATCCGAGCCGCTGGGCTGGTTCGCACCCAATGCCGCGCTGAGCCATTGCACCCCGATGCAACCGACGATCGGGCCGATCAGCGTGCCACGGCCGCCGACGATCACCCAAATGATGATTTGCGCCGATTGCGCCAGCCCAAAAATGGTCGGGCTGACGAAATTTCCCCAATTGGCGAACAGGCAGCCGGCGAAGCCGGCGAGCGCTCCGCCAATGGTGAAGGTCACAAGCTTGTAGGCCCGAGGGTCATATCCCAATAGCTCGGCGCGCCGTTCGTTTTCCCGGATACCGACAATGATGCGCCCGAACCGGCTCGCGAGCAGCAGGCGCAGCCCGAAATAGGTCGCGAGCAAGGCCGCCGTCGAAAGATAGAACATGCCTTCGAGATCGATCACCGCGGCCTTGTTGCCGGGGTAATTGAGCGGCGGAATTCCGGGAATGCCGTTGAAGCCTCCGAGCCGCGCGACGCCAATATGGAATTCGGGCCCGGCGGTGGAATTCACCGAATTGAACAGGATCAGCGTCACCGTCAGCGTAATGACGCCGAGATACACATCGCTGATGCGGCCGTAGAACATGAAATAGCCTAGCAGCGCGGCGAAGGCCGCCGGCAGCACGATCGCCAGCAGCAGGGGAACGGTGCTGTCGCCGATATTGAACATGGCGATCGCATAGGTATAGGCGCCCAATCCGAAGAAGGCCGACTGGCCGAAGCAGAGAATGCCGCCATAACCCCAGATCAGCGCCAGGCTAAGCGCGAGGATCGCCATGATCATGTAGATCGTGAGGTCGAGCACGGTATCAAGCTCGGCGAGGCGCGGCGTCAGGACCAGGAAGGCAACCCCGACGATGCCGACCAGTCCGAGGCCGAGGAAATTGAGCACACGCGCGTTCACAACCCTCTCCGGAAGAAGCGACCGGTGATGCCCTGCGGCAGCAAGCGGATCAGGACAATGGCGGTGGCCAGCAACGCGACCTCGCCGAATACGGGGGTCGTGGCAAATGTGGCGATCTGGTTGATGGTGCCGAACAGCGTGGATGCGGAGACCGTGCCGCTGAGAATGGCGGCGCCGCCGCCGATCACGGTGATGAAGGATTTGGCGACATAGGCAACGCCAATGGTGGGAAACACGCCGGAGACCGGCGCGAGGACGGCGCCGGCAAGACCCGACAGCGCCGCGCCGACGCCGAAAGTGATGGCATAGACGCGCGGCGGATTGACGCCCAGCGCTGCCGCCATGTCGGCGTTCTGCATGGTGCCGCGGGCGATCAGGCCAAGCCGCGTCCAGCGCAGCGTCGCGAAGATGCAGCCGAGGGTGACGGCCGCGACCGCAATCACGAACAGCGTGTACCCGCTGGTACGATAATCACCGATCTGGAAACTGCCGAGCGGCGCCGAGATGCCGACCGTGGTATTGCCGAAGATCGCCGTGGTCAGGCCCACCAGAAAAAGACTGAGACCCCAGGTCGCGAGCATGGTGTCGATCATGCGGCCATACAGGAAGCGGATGATGGTTCGTTCAACGATGATGCCGATGATGCCGACGACGACCGGCGCCACCACCAGAATCGCGATCCAGATGCTGATGCCGTTGCTGGTGGCGACGATCGCTGCATAGCCGCCGAGCATCAGAAACTCCCCATGTGCGAGATTGATGACCCGCATCATGCCGAAAATAATCGCCAGCCCGACACTGATCAGCGCCAGGCTGGCAATCGCGTAAAGGACCTGGATCGCCAGGAGCGCAATGAGATCCACGTTGACCTTTCCCAAACAAATCCGCGCGCCAACCTGCCTTAGATCTTGATCACATATTGCTGGTTGTCGTTGGGATTCTTGATGAGATTGCACACGGCTGCGGTGTCGGACGGCTTCTGTTGGGCAAAGTCTTCCAGCACCTTGAGCTTCTTGTCGTTGACTTCGGCGATATGAACGTCGAGGACGCAATGGTGGGTCGGCGGATCGATCGTGACCTTGCCGGAGGGCGCATCGATGCTGATTCCGGTTTCCAGCGCCTCGATGACCTTCATCCGGTCGATGGAGCCTGCCTTCTTGACCGCCTCCGCCCAGATGCGGAAGCCCTGATAGGTTCCCATCGCGAGTTCGGTCACGTTCGGATAATCCGCGCCGAAGCGCTTGTGGAAGGCCGCGACGAAAGCCTCATTGGTCTTGTTCTTCAGATCCTGGAAGTAGTTGTAGCAGATCAGCATGCCGTTGCATTCGTCGGGCGACAACACGATGTGCTCGTTGCCGACGGCGAAGGTGGTCGAGGCCATCGGAATGCTCTTGCGCATGCCGGCCGCGGCCCACTGCCGATAGAAGGAAATATGGGCGCCGCCGACAAGCGCCGACCACACGAAATCCGGCTTCGCCGCCTGGATCTTGGAGATGGTCGGGCCGAAATTGGTGACGTCGAGCGGGAAAAAGTCGATCGAGGGGACTTCGCCGCCGTTTTCGGTGACATATTTCTTCACCCATTGCGAAGTGATCTGGCCGTAATTGTAGTCGGCCGCGATGACATAGACCTTCTTGCCCCACTTCTTCATCGCATAAGGCACCAGCTTTTCCACGGTCTGCGCCGGCGTAACGCCGGTGTCGAACTGATTGCGGTCGCAGACGCCGCCCTCATATTGCGTGTTGTAGAAATACAGTGTCTTGAAGCGATCGAGCACCGGGCGGATCACCTCGCGCGAGGCGGATGTGATGCCGCCATGCACGACGGCAACCTTGTCTTTCAGCGCCGCCTGCTGCGCAAACTGGGTGTAGAGCTGCATGTTCGATTGGGTATCGTAGTTGATCAGCTTGACCTGCCGTCCAAGCAGGCCGCCGGCGGCGTTGGCCTCTTCGACGGCGAGCGTCAGCGCATCGACCATCGGCTTGCCGTAGATGTCGAGGCCGCCCGACAGATCGTGGATGCTGGCGACATTGATCGGATCTTCCGCCCAGGCGCTGGAACCGAAGGCCCCGGTGGCGGTGATAGCGGCCGTACTCTGTAAGAATCTTCTGCGATTGAGCTTCATTGCAGCATCCCTCCTCATTGTTGCCGATACGTCATGAAAGCGGATATTTTCAAGCCAGATATTTTTTCAGGATCGACGCGCCCATCGTGTATTTCGGGTCGACCATATTTCCCAACCTGATACGCCCGGCCTGGCTGAGCAGCATGTAGGCGTCGATCTCCTCGAAGCCGTAGTCTGCACTCATCCAGCGCACCAGCTCGCGATAGGCGATGCGTGCCGCATCTTCCAGCGGCCGGGCGCTGCCGATGGTCATCAGGAAGTTTTGCGTCTCAAGCCGTGGCCAGGCAAAGCTCCAGTTCTTGATGACGTCGATCTGCAATGTCACGGTGGCGCGCTGTTCGATCGCGACCCCCGACAACTCGCCATCGCCCTGCGTGGCATGGCAATCGCCGACATAGAGAAGCCCGCCTCTGGTGTGCACCGGAAAATACAGAATCGCGCCTGGCGCAACATCCGGCAGGTCCATGTTTCCGCCGTGGTAGTCCGGCTGCAGCGACGAGATCGCTTCGATCTCGGGCGAAACACCGATGGTGCCGATGAACGGCTCGTAGGGAAGAATGATCTTGTTGCTCCAGCGCACGCCGTCCTTGTCGACATGCATCACCCTCACCCGCTCGGGCAACGGTGGATTGAGCAGCGCGGTCGACGCCGTTCCGACCAGGCCGCCGAATTCCGGAATGATGCAGGTCTTGCCCGCAGGTTGTGCCCCCCGCGTCTCCACGGCGTGAATATGGACGGCCAGGCAATCGCCCTTCTCCACGCCGCTGACGGCAACCGGGCCGCATTGCGGGTTGAGAAAAGGAAATTTCAGTTTCGCCGTCGGGCTGTCGTTTTCGCTGGTGATGACGCCGCCGAAGGCGTCTTCCGTCTCTACCGCGACCACATCGCCCGGATCGATCGTGAGCACCGGCTTGGCATAGGGTCCGTAGACATAGTGGAAATCGCCTTGCGCCGCGATCGAGAGTTCGTGGCGCTTACCGGCCTGTCCCTTGGCAAGGCCGCGCTTTGCCATGATTGAGGTCTTGAGCCAGGGATCGTTGGTCATTGCGATGTCCTTTGGTCTTCAAAACGTGAATTCGCCGGGGCATGCTGATCGCGCGTCGGCATCGGATCGTCGTCTCGTTCCGGCTCTAGTTCAGCTTCCAGTCACCGCCGGCTTCGACCGCCGAAGCAAGCCGTATCAATGTCGCTTCCTCGAAATGACGGCCCACCATCATCAAGCCGACCGGCAAACCGTTGACACGCCCACATGGCACAGTGAAGGCAGGATGGCCGGATACGTCGAAGGAGCAGGTATTCGCCTGCATGTTGAGCGCGGTATCGATGGCGATGCCGAGCGGTGCATCGGGCGGCGGAATTGGCGTCGCGGTGAATGGAATCGTCGGCATCGCCAGCGCGTCGAACTTTTCCAGCGCCGCGTCGTAGCCGCGACGCAGCAGCCCGCGCAGATTCTGCGCCTTCGAATGATAGCGCCCGTGATAGTTGCGATGCATGTACTCGCCGAGCATCAGCACCAGTTTCACGGTAGGCGAGACATCGTTGATCCGCGTTCCCATGCCGCGGGCGAAGGCCTCCTGCATTGAAAGCGGATAGTAACCGTGGACGTTGTTGCCGACGCCATATCCCTTCAGCATCATCTCGGCCGCGCCCTCCAGGATAATGCCGCTCCAGACATGCGGCCCGTCGAGATGCCAGGGCACCGAGACCTCTTCGGCTTCGACGCCGGCCCTTGCCAAAGCCGCGATGGCTGCGCGCACCTTGGCATCGACCGCGGGATCGCTTTCGGGATGGCCAAATCCTTCACGCAGGATGCCGACGCGCAATCCTCTCGCCGGCTTGCCGAGCGCGGCCATGTAATCTCCGGTGCGGGCGGCGATGGTCCGCGTGTCCCAGCCGTCGTGGCCGGCAATCACCGAAAGCAGCCGGGCGACGTCTTCAACGCTCGCCCCCATCGGTCCGCAGTGATCGAGCGAGTAGCTGATCGGCATCGAGCCCGTGGTCGGCACCAGTCCCCATGTCGGTTTCAACCCATAAACGCCGCACCAGCTTGACGGCGTACGGATCGACCCGCCCTGGTCGCCGCCAAGCGCCATCGGCACGTCGCCGGCCGCCACCAGGGCGGCGCTGCCACCCGATGAACCGCCGGCACTGTGGGCAAGGTTATGCGGATTGCGAATCACGCCGCTCGCGCAGGTGTGGCTGGCACCGGAAAAACAGAGATCCTCGCAGGCCGCCTTGCCCGCGATGGTGCCGCCGGCTTCGAGAATCCGCGTCACCACGGTGGCGTCGAGCTCCGGAACATAGCCCTCAAGCAGCACCGAGCCGTTCATCATCGGGACGCCCGCGACGCAGATGTTATCCTTGATCGCGATGGCCTTGCCGCTCAGCAAGCCTTTTGCGCCGCTATGGATATTCGTCTTCCAGTACCAGGCGCCGTAAGGATTTTCCGATGCCGCTGGCCGGTATCCGGGCGATCGCGGCGGCACCGGCGCAAGCGCAGGCGCGACCAATTGGTCGAGCCGGCCATAGGAGGCGAGCGGCCCCTTGAAGGCCTCTTGAAAAGCCGCGGCTTCTTCAGCCGTAAGAACGATACCGAAATCGGATCCAAGGCGATCGATCTGCTCCAAGGTTGGAAGACGAACTACCATGCTTCATCCACTTCCTGTCATCCACTTCGTGCCGCCCACAAGACAAACGAAAAAAGCCATCCGTGGCCGGAAAAAGGCCCCGAATGGCATCAATGCCGCTGCTATCAATGGTCGCGTAGGCTAACTTCGCAGAACGAAATTTTGAAGCTCGTCACTCAGACGTCATCGGCTGCGCGAGAACTCTTTCGCCGTGCAGGCATTCACGTGCGGATTTTATTGTGTCTTAGCGCCGCCAGCCTTGTCAATGCGATGCCGGCCCCTTTTTTATGCGGCGCAGCACAAATGACGCACAGGGCGATCTGAAGATAGTTTGAAGATACAAGGTGACAGATCGGCCTTGTTGCGATCAGATGATCGGCGCACGGCTTTCCGGGCTTTCTGATGAAAAAACCATCAATCCCCCTCGGTCTGGTATTTTCCCAGTCAGGACCGTACGCCATGATGGCGGGCGAGATGCGCAAGAGCGCGTTGATGGCGATCGACGAAATCAACGCGAGCGACGAGTTTGATTTCGCCTTCGCCCCGCACCTGCGCGATCCCGGCGGCGTTGTCGCCGGCTACCATACGGCGTGCGCCGATTTAATCCGCGAAGAGCAGGTCGACCATATCGTCGGTTGCTATACGTCGGCCTCGCGCAAGCAGGTCATTCCGATCGTCGAACGCACCGATCGGCTGCTTTGGCACCCGGCCCGCTATGAAGGGTTCGAGAGCAGCGACAATGTCATCTATGTCGGGGCGGCGCCAAACCAGCACGTGGTGCCGCTGGTGAAACACATGCTGGATAACATCTCCAGCGATGTGTTCTGCGCCGGATCGAATTATATCTGGACGTGGGAAATGAACCGCGTCATCCGCGAGATCGTGACCAGCGCCGGCGGCCGCGTGCTGGCTGAACGCCTGCTCGAACTCGGCGAAACCGCGGTCGATCACATCGTCAAGGAGGTCATCGACCGCAAGCCGCCGGTCGTATTTAACACGCTGGTCGGCGAGTCCAGCTACGCCTTTATGCGCGCGCTTCATGCCGCAGCGACGCGCGCCGGGCTGACAATTCCGATGCTGAGCTGCAGCCTGTGCGAGCCCGAACTCAAGCTGATTGGAACGGCCGCCTCCGTCGGCTGCGTCACGTCATCGGCTTATTTCGAAAGTATCGAGGTGCCCGAGAACCGCGCCTTTGTCGCGCGCTGGAAGGCGCGCCATGGCGCGGACAGCAACCTCTCGGTCGACGGCCAGTCGACTTACGTCTGCGTTATGCTGCTCGCCCGCGCCATCCGCCGAGCCGGCTCGGTGGAAGTGGGGGCCGTTCGCCGCGCGGCCGCCAACCATCACTATGATTCTCCGCAAGGACCGGTCTGGGTCGACCCCGATAATAATCACTGCTTCCTGACACCGCGCCTGGCACGCTCCGTGCCTGGCAGCCAGTTCAAGATCTTTTGGCAAGCAGAAGCCCCGGAACGCCCCGACCCTTATCTGTCGAACCTCGATCTGACTGCGATTGGCAGGTGCGCGGAAAGGGGTGATGATGCGATGACCAAGCTGCCAAACCATCTGCGTGTCGTGAAATGACCAAGCCATCGCCCTTTTCCGTCCGCGGCCGTCGCGCTCTCATGGTGATGAGGGATGAGCGCGAAATCGCGATCGTGCGCCGCCAGCTCAACCGGCTCGGCATGACGATTTCAGAGCACGATCCGGCCGAGGCGCCGCAGGGCGAAAACGTCGACGTCATCGTCATGGACGCCGACACCATTCCCATCAAATCCGACCTGGCTGCGGCGTGGAAGGCCACCGCGCCGATCATCGCGCTGATCGGAACCGAGACCCCCAGCCGGTTGAAGTGGCTGCTCGACCTGCAACCGGCGTCCTTTCTGGTCAAGCCGCTGCGCTCGGCCGGCCTTTACACCGCGCTCGTGGTGGCGTTCGATTCCGCGCAACGGCGAATCGATGAAGCGGCCTATGTCGAAAGACTGGAAGATCGCATTCGTTCCCGCCGCGTGGTTTTCGCCGCGGTTCTGCAGATCATGCGCGTGCATAGTCTCACCGAGGCCGACGCGTTTACGCTGGTCCGGCAGACCGCGATGCGCCATCGCACCACGATCGAACAATTGTGCGCGGAAATCATCGCGCTGGGCGGCATGCCGAACCGCACGACGCGGACGGCCTGATGGATTGCAGACGGAAGTCACGGCGGCCCGTGCGGGCGCCGAGATCGCCAACGCCCGCGCGCGCAGTATTAGACCGCCGCGCTAGCCGAGATCGTCGATGCGCTGCACACCGGCATCCGCCATACCGGCCCAGGCGGCGTCGAGCGAGCCCGCCAGATCGATAGCCCTGCAGCCGGCCTCGACGAGCACGGCATCGAAACCGAGCCGGCGGGCATCCACGGCGGAGTAATAGACGCAATAATCAGTGGCAAGACCAACGAGAAAGATCCGTTGCAATCCCCGCTCGCGCAAATAGCCGGCTAAGCCTGTGGGAGTACGCCGATCGTTTTCGTAGAACGCCGAATAGGAATCGATTTCAGGCCGAAAACCCTTGCGGATCACGAGTTCGGCCCGCTCCGTCGCCAATTGCGGATGAAACGCCGCCCCCGATGTGCCCTGAATGCAGTGATCCGGCCAGAGCGTTTGCTGACCATAGGGCATCTCAATCGATTGAAAGGGCGCAGAGCCGGGATGTGACGTGGCGAAGGAGCTATGGCCTGACGGGTGCCAATCCTGGGTCAGGGCGATATGGGCAAAGCGTTTGACAAGCCGATTGACGACCGGCACCACGGCCTCGCCGTCGGCAACCGCCAGCGCTCCGCCAGCGCAGAAATCGTTCTGCACGTCGATCACGAGCAGCAAATCATTGTCAGGCAGGATCCGCATTTCATGCTCTCAAGGACGTCGAGGCGATTCTCGATGTCGCTATCTCGGCCGCGGCATTCAACTCGCAGAAGCAGGGCTCAAGCTCGAAACGAGCAACCAAACTGTAAAATCGGGAGGTAAACTGCGGCTGATCTTCGCGTCGGTCAATTGTTCAATTCTTGAAATGCGATGGTGGCCGCACCAGGGCTCGAACCTGGGACCCGATGATTAAGAGTCTCGTGCTTACGATGGCGTTTCAATGCCTTAGCTGTAAATTCTGCGATTTTTAAACCCAATAAGATCAATACGTTACCCGCCAATTGTAAATCGCAATCTGGTATTTGGTAATGAGGTTCGCACTAGACTCCCACCCTGGCGACGCAGTGCTGATCGCACCTGTCTCCGTCCAAATTCCCTGCAGCACTACATTCCCCAGCGCAAGGCCGGCGCGTAAACGGGCGCGTCCCAGAGACGCTTCATCTCCTCGTCGAGGACCGTTACCGTCGCTGAGCAACCTGCCATATCGAGCGACGTAACAAAATTGCCTACAAGGGACCGCGCAACGACGGTACCGGACGATTCGAGCAATCTGCGCACAGCATCGTACATCAGATAAAGCTCCGAAAGCGGCGTTGCCCCAAAGCCGTTGATCAACAGAATTACTTCGCCACGCACCCGCGCGCCCAGGTCGGCGGTGATGGCGTTGACCATCTCTGCCGCGATCTCGGCAGCCGGCCTGAGCTTAACGCGACGGCGCCCCGGCTCTCCATGGATGCCGACGCCGACCTCCATTTCGTCCTCGGCGAGGTCGAAAGTCGGCTTGCCGGCTGCCGGAACCGTGCAACTCGTCAATGCGATCCCGATTGAGCGCGTCGCCGCATTGACGCGATCGCCCAGGGCCTTCAGGGCGGCGAGATTGCGTCCCTCTTCAGCGGCAGCGCCTACGATTTTCTCTACGATCAGGGTGCCGGCAACGCCGCGTCGGCCGGTCGAAAAAGTCGATGTTTCCACCGCGACGTCGTCGTCGGTAATCACGGTCGCAACCGATTTTCCCGCCATCTCGCGGGCCATGTCGAAGTTCATGACGTCGCCCTCGTAATTCTTGACAATGAACAACACACCTCCACCGGTGTCGGCGGCTTCGGCCGCAGCGAGAATGAGATCGGGCGTCGGCGACGTAAAAACCTGACCGGGACAGGCGGCATCCAGCATTCCGTGCCCGACGAAGCCCGCGTGAAGCGGTTCGTGTCCGGAGCCACCGCCCGACACCAGCGCCACCTTGCCTGGCTTGAGATGCCGGCGCAGCACGAACGGCGAAGAATCGCCCATGCGCACGATGTCGGAATGCGCTGCGCAGAATCCGGCAAGACTTTCGCTTACCACGTCGTCGACGGCGTTGATCAGCTTCTTCATCGCGCCCTCCCATTTTCTGGTTGCTTCGGCGTCAGCTGTCCTCGATCAGCCTTGCAATTTTCTCCGCGAACTCACTGAGCAGCGAGTCCAACTTGTGGTTCTTCTGTTCCGACCCAAGATCGGGCAGCATCAGCGTCAGTCGCCGGTTCCGCTCCCGCTCCTTGAGCAGAAGCAACCGCCGCGGATGCGCGCGGTGATAGGCGTCGAGAAACTTGTCCCGTTCCTGCACCGAGAAATGGCAGACCTGAATGATCGCATGAACGTGCTGGGCCGGGATCGGCGTCTGATAGGCCGGGTTGGCAATCTGCGTGATAAAACTCCGGTTCTTGCCAAGCGCTTCGGCCAGGCGCTGGCGCATGCCGGACGGACGCCGATCCAGCACGTCGCAAAGGATAGCCTTGTAGGCCGCGATCAGGCCTTGAGAGTTTTCTGGCGTTGCTTGCGTGCTCATGCGACGGCGCCGGAATAACGGGCGATCGCTGCCTTCACCGGCCCAAGCGCTCCGGGCGTCACCGAAAAAGTGCGCAAGCCCTGGTCGAGAAGGGCTGCGGCCTGTTCGGGATCGCCCGCGAGATCGCCGCAAAGGCTGGTTTCACGACCGACGCTATCGGCATATTTCACAATATGCCCGATCAGACTGAACACCGCGCGTGAAGGACGAGCAAGATCGGCGAGTCGCGGTTCGTCCCGGCTCGCGGCCGCCAAATACTGGATGAGATCGTTGCTGCCGATTGAAAAAAAGTCAGCGTCAAAATCCTCGATGCTTAGCGCCGCTGCCGGCACCTCGACCATCATACCAAGCGACGGCATCTGCGCTTCCCGACCCTTGCTTCGCAGCTCCTCGACAGCCTCTTTGAACAGCGCGCGGCAACGGTCAAGCTCCTCCGGAACCGTGACCATCGGGATCATCACCTTAAGATTTCCTGCGACCGCTGCGCGAGCCAGCGCCCGCAACTGTGCGCGAAACACATCCAGATGCCGCAACGAGAGCCGCACGCCGCGCACGCCAAGAAATGGATTGATGTCGCCGGACTGCGTCAAACCTCCAATCGGCTTGTCGCCCCCGGCATCGAGGGTGCGGATGGTCACGGGCCTGCCGTCGGCCCATTCAAGCATTCGCCTGTAGATCTGATATTGCTCTTCCTCGGTGGGGAGGATTTCGCGGCCCTGAAACAGAAACTCGGTTCGCATCAGGCCGATGCCGTCGACCTCGGCAGGGTCGAGCCCGCTGAGCTCGGCAAGGCCGGTGACATTGATCATGACCCGGACCCGTTCGCCGCGCGCGGTAAACGCAGGACCGCCGAAAGAGGCGGCGGCTTCCCGCAGCTTTGACTGCTCGGCATGACGCTGACGATAAATATCGCGCATCTCGGCGTCGGGGTCGATAACGAGGATCCCAGCGTCGCCATCGAGTAGCGCGTCCTTGCCATCGGCGAGATGATCGACATCCACGCCCACGATCATCGGCACACCACGCGACCTCGCGAGAATAGCGACATGGCTCGAGGGACTCCCCCGGCGCAATACCAGCCCGCCGTCACGCCAATCGGTAGCGAGGAACATGGATGGCGGCATGTCGTCGGCCGCGACGATCACGCCTGACGGCACACTTTGGTCGGCTTCACCGGCGAGATGCCGCAGCACGCGATCGCGCAGATCGCGCAAATCGGATGCACGGGCACGGAAATGGGGATCGCCGGCCTCCTCATAGGAGGCGATTTCCGGATCGATAGCTCCGCTCCACGCCCGGTTGGCGGCCTCACCGCCGGCGATCAGCGCGAACGCGGGTGCAGCAAGATTTTCATCTTCGAGAAGCGCAATCTGGAAAGAGAGAATGGCTTCCGCCTCGGCATCCCCTGCTTCGCGCGCAAGCAAGGCAAGCGCTTCCAGCGACGCCGCGAGCGCATCGACGAGCGCCTGGCGCTCCTCTGTCACAGATCGATGTTGACGAGTACCCTGCTGTACGGCAGCCAGACGCACGAGCGGACCGAGCGCGATCCCGGGCGCGGCGGACCGTCCCTGGATGCGACGAGCCGCCGGATGCGATCTATCGTCCATCCTGAAAATCTCCGTCGACCAATGTCACCAGCGCCTCCAGCGCGGCCTTCGCGTCACAGCCCTCGGCGCGAAAATAAATCGTCGAATCCTTCGGCGCTTTTGTCGCCATGACCTTGACAATGCTTTTGGCATCGACCCAGGGGCCATTCGGCGATAGTCCAAGATCGATACGCGATTCGAAGGCCTTCGCAAGTTTTGTCAGCTTGACCGAGGGTCGGGCATGCAACCCGACCTCATGCCGCATCAGCACTGACGCTTGATGCTTATTCATTGCATTTGTCCCGCATCAGACCGGCGTCAATTCTTCGGCGGTGCGACGCACCGCCTCAAGCGTTGCGCCCGAAGCCGCCTCGGTCGCTGCCATGACCGCCCCCTCGACGACCGGCGCGTTGCAAACCACGACGCGGCTGCGGCGCTCCTCGGGCAACATTTCTATCGCCATCTCACTGTTGGTTTCCGCGCCGCCGAGATCGACCAGAATGGCAACGCCGCGCTCCGACCACGCCTGATCGATCGCTTTCATGATAGCTTCGACGCTGGTGCCCAATCCGCCGCCTAGGTCTCCGCCGCACCAGCCAAGCGGCACTTCACGACCGACCATCTGCTCAACCATGAGCGCGGTGCCGCGGGCGATGTCGGCTGAGTGAGAGACAATGACGATTCCAACATTTTCGCTCATACGATTCCTTCCATTACGTCTGCGACCGCGTCGACGATCAACGCGGACGATCGTGCGCCGGGATCCATGTGACCGACGCTGCGCTCGCCCAAAAACGACGCGCGCCCGCGAATAGCCCGCATCGGGATGGTTTTTTCGGCTGCTACCCTTGCTGTCTCCCTCAGGCGCAGCGGCAACCCATCCCCACCTTCGCGCAAGACTTCGAGCACGGGAAACAGCACGTCGAGCATGGTCTTTTGACCGACATCGGACTTTCCCCGCGCCTTGACCGCATCGATCGCGGCAGCAAATGCGTCAGCGACCTGCTCGTGGCTCACTTCGTCCTCCAGCGACTTGCCGAGCGACATGAATAATGTCCCGTAAAGCGGGCCGGACGCCCCGCCGACTTTCATGACAAGGGTCGTCCCGACACCTTTAAGGGACTCTCCGAAGCTCCTTGCGGAAAGGTCATCGACCGCGGCCAGCACGGCTTCGAAACCGCGACGCATGTTGGCACCGTGATCGCCGTCGCCAATGGCGCGGTCGAGATCGGTCAATTCATCGGCGCTGGCAATGACACGATGCGCCACCGTCTCAAACAGAAGCTTGCGGGCATGGCAATCGATCATCATGCGCGCCCCCGCAATCCGTCAGCGCCGACCCGGTTGCCAGCCCGGTCGAAATACAGCGGTTCGGCAAATTCGAGCGAGACCTCGTCGCCGGCCTTGAGCGGCTGCGCGGGATCCGCCAGCGTCACCAGCGAATGGTCGGCGAGCTTGAGATGAACGTGGTTCTGATCGCCGAGGTGTTCCACCCAGTGGACGCGCGCGTGCGGGCCGGGACGATCCGCAGAGGAGATCCTGATATGCTCGGTCCGCAAGCCCACGGTTTGCGCGTTCCGCGGCACCGCATCGCTGCCCAGAAGCTCGGCGGGAATGAGGTTGATGCTGGGGGAGCCAAGCCGGCTCGCCACATAGGCGCTATTGGGCCGTTCGTAGATCTCCCGCGGGGTGCCAAGCTGGATCAGCACGCCCTCGTTCATCACGCCGACCCGGTCCGCCATGGTCATGGCCTCGATCTGGTCGTGCGTCACATAGAGGATGGTCGTTCCCAGCTCGCGCTGGATCCGCTTGAGCTCGAGGCGCAATTCCGCGCGAAGTTTTGCGTCGAGCGATGAAAGCGGCTCGTCCATTAGATAGACGGCAGGTTCGCGGAGCAGCGCGCGGCCGATGGCAACTCGCTGCATCTCTCCGCCAGAAAGAGCGGTGGCCCGATTATCAAGCTTGCCTTCGATGTGAAGCAGTTCCGACACCTGAAGTATCCGGCGGCGGATGGCTTGCTCGTTCATGCGCCGCGCCGGAGATCGCAAGGGAAAGGCCAGATTGTCGTAGACGGTCAGATGGGGATAAAGCGAATATTGCTGGAACACGAAGGCGACGTCGCGTGCGGCCGGCACTTCGTCCGTGACATCGCGCCGCTGGATCACCACATTGCCCCTATCGGGGCGCTCCAGACCGGCGATCAGGCGCAGCGTCGTGGTCTTTCCCGCACCTGTCGGACCAAGCAGCACGACAAATTCACCGTCCGCGATCGAGAGCGAAAGACCACGGACCGCCTCGACGGCGCCGAAGCTCTTGCTGACATCTACGAGCGCGACCTCAGCCACGGACACCTCCTGCATGAAGCGCGGAAGACAACACCTGCCCGCTGATGGCGTCGAACAAAGAGAGCCGGTCCGGCCGCAACGCGAGACCCACCTGCTCGCCGACCCGGACCGCTATGCCTGACGGCAATCGCGCCTTCACCCGGCCGTGGGCCGTCTCAACAGTGACGATTTGCGTGGTGCCGAGATATTCGGCGCCAATCACACGGCCTCGCAGCGGCGAGCTATCTGCGAACGACACATTCTCCGGCCGCACACCAAGCACGAACTTGCCCTCGGCACGATCCTCGAACAACTCCGGCATTTCGACGGCGGCGGTGTCGATCCGGATGCTACGATCGCCACGGCGCAGCGAGGTTTGGACACCGAGAAAGCTCATCGGCGGCGCGCCGATAAAGTCGGCGACGAACATCGTATTGGGTCGATCGTAGATCTCTTGAGGCGAGCCGATCTGCTCGACCCGGCCCTGATTCATGATCACGATACGATCAGCCATCGCCATCGCCTCGAGCTGGTCATGGGTGATGTAGATGGTGGTCGCGTCGATGCGGTCGTGCAGCTCTCGCAGTTCGCCACACATCAACCTGCGAAACTCCGAGTCGAGCGCGCCCAGCGGCTCGTCCATGAGAAAAGCCTTGGGCCGGCGAACGATGGCGCGGCCGAGCGCGACGCGCTGCCGGTCACCGCCGGAGAGCCCGCCGACCCGGCGTTCCAGCAGATGATGGATCCTCAATAGTCTTGCGGTCTCCTCGACGCTTCGCCTGATCTCCGCGCGCGGGTAATTCTGGCAGCGGAGCGGAAAGCCGATATTCTGGCGCACGTTCATATGCGGATAGAGTGCGAATAGCTGAAACACAAATGAGATGTCCCGCGCCGAAGCTGGCAGGGCGGTGACGTCCTCACCATCGAGCAAAATGCGGCCGGAGCTCGGCAGTTCCAGTCCTGCGATCATGCGTAATGTCGTCGTCTTGCCGCAGCCGGAAGGCCCCAGAATGACGAGGAACGAGCCGTGATCGACCGTGAAGTTGACGCCCTTGACGGCGGTAAACGTTCCGAATGTCTTGGCAACGGTTTCGATCCTGATCTCTGCCATGGCGGCTAATCCGGAAAATGACTGACGACCACAAAGCCCAGTGTCCCGGCCAGGATCGTAACGAAGGAATAGCTATACAGGTTCAAGGATAGCGGCTGCATCAGCATCACGACTCCAATGCCAATCAGCGCCATCGCTATCGCTTCGCAAGGGCCGCGACGAAGCCAATGCGGCCATCTTGATCGGTGAGGTGATATCCTCGCGGTCATTTGCGCACCGCCCCAAAGGTGATGCCGCGCAAGAGATGGCGACGCAAGAGAATGGTGAAGCACAGGATCGGAATGAAAAATAGCGTGGTCGCGGCGGCGACCGCGGGCCAGTCCTGTCCGCCCTCGCCGATGATGAAGGGAATGAAGGGCGGCATCGTTTGCGCATCGCCGCTGGTAAGTAAAACGGCGAAGGCATATTCGTTCCAGGCGAAGATCAGGCAGAAGATCGCGGTCGCCGCGATGCCGGTCGTCGCCTGCGGAAGCACTACCTTGAAGAATGCCTGTAGGCGTGTATAGCCGTCGACCATCGCCGCCTCTTCGTATTCGCGCGGAATCTCGTCAATGAACCCCTTCAACAGCCATACCGCCAGAGAGACATTTACCGCGGTGTAGAGCAGGATCATCCCGAGCTTGGTGTCGGTGAGTCCGAGATTCCGGAACATCAGATAGATCGGGATTGCGACTGCAATCGGCGGCATCATCCGTGTCGACAGGATGAAGAACAACAAATCGTCGGCTAGCGGCACGCGGAAGCGCGAGAACGCGTAGGCCGCGATGGTGCCGAAGCACACAGCAAGGAAGGTCGAGCCGAAGCCGATCACCATCGAGTTCAAAAAACGCGGCACCACCTTCGAGGGTCCGCCGATCACCATGTTGCGGGAACGCACCAGACGCTCGTACCAGGTCTGCGGCGGGGGCAGGCTCGCCAGGAATTCCGGCGTCTGCCGCGAGCGCGTCGTGAACAGGTTGACGTATCCCTCGACCGAAGGCTCGAATAGAATCTTCGGCGGATAGGCGATCGAATCGGGGGGCGTCTTGAATCCTGTGAGAAATATCCAGAGCAACGGCAGAATGGCCACGATCGCATAGGTGGCGACAATCAACGACGCGATCCTCTTCGACCATTGCGACGGTTCGGCCACGGAATGCGCGCTAAAGGGCATGCTCATCGCTGCTTCACCCGGTTGAGGGCTTTTACATAAATATTGGCGACACCAAAGACGGTGACGAAGAGAATGATCGCCAGGGCCGACGAATAGCCGGTGCGCCATTTCTCGAACGCCTCGCGCTTCAAGGTGATCGACGCAACCTCCGTGGTCGACCCCGGGCCGCCCGAGGTGAGCAGGTTGACCATGTCGAACATCTTGAAGTTTTCGATGGCGCGAAACAGGATCGCGAGCATCAAGAATGGCATCACCATCGGTAGCGTGATCGACCAGAATTGCCGCCAAGGGGATGCCCGATCGACCTCGGCCGCCTCATAGATGTAATCGGGAATCGAGCGCAAGCCGGCCAGACAAATCAGCATGACATAGGGCGTCCACATCCAGGTATCGACCATGATGATGGACCAGGGTGCGAGCCGCACGTCGCCGATCATTTGAAACGAGCTCGGGTCCACACCGGTCAGGAGTGCGATCGCGCTGTTGAACAAGCCGCTCTGCGGTTGCAGCAGAAATGTCCAGAAGTTGCCAACCACCGCCGGTGAAAGCATCATCGGCAGGAGAATGATAGTGGTCCAGAAACTGTGACCCCGGAATCGACGGTTGATCAGGAGCGCGAGTCCGAAGCCGAGCACGAGTTCAAGTACGATCGACCACAGCACGAAATGCGCGGTCGCCTGCATGGCGTGCCACACCTCGGCGTCGGTCAGGACATCGCGGTAATTGTCGAGCCCGAGATACCTGATCGGTGCGTTCGGCCGGTTGGCCCGATAGTTGGTGAACGAGAGTTGGATGGTCCACAGCAGCGGGAAGATGTTGATCGCCAGCAGAAGCAGCACCGTCGGCGCAATGAACACCCAGGCAATAGCCCTGTCGGACATCCCGCGGAATCGCACCGCCAGTCGGCGTGGCGTCCGGGCGACGGCCTGCTCGGCGAGAGCGCTCATTTGAATCCTGTCGTTCACGGTCGGGACACTCAAGGAGGTGGTCCCCCGATCCAAAGCGACCGGGAGACCTTCGCAGCCTGTCAGACTAGATCTTGCCGTCTTCCTTGAACACCTTTTGCCAATCCTTGACCAGAAGATCGAGCGCTTCCTGGGCAGTGCCCTTGTCCGCCACGACGTAGTCATGGACTCGCTTCTGCATATCGAGCAGGAGCTCGGCATAGGACGGCTCCGCCCAGAAGTCCTTGACGATATCCATGGACTTCAGGAAGTCGGCGGCAAAGGGCGCGCTCTTCGGGAAACCCGGATCGTTGAGCACGGCCTTGTGGCAGGAATAGCCGCCAAGCGCCCACCACTTTTTCTGAACGTCGGGCTGGGCGAACCACTTGATGTAGGCGAGCGCGTCATCCCTGTGCTCCGAATAGGAGACAACCGAGATCCCCTGCCCTCCGAGCTGGGTAAAGTGATATTTCTGCTTTGGATTGACGAAGAAGCCGATCTTGTCGCCGCCGACATTGGGGTCCTTGTAGAGACCCGGGAAGAACGCGAAGAAGTTCATCTGCATCGCGACCTGTCCGGACTTGAAGGCGTCGAGGCCCTCAGACATGTAGGCGTTGCTCATGCCGGGCGCGGTGCAGCACTTATAGAGCGACTTGTAGAACTCCAGCCCCTTCACCGCGTCGGGCGAATTGACGAAGCCCTCCATCTGGTAAGGCTTCTTCGGATTTTCATACTGGAATCCCCAGTCGTAGAGCACGTTGGTCACGCCCATCGTGATGCCTTCGGAGCCGCGCTCGGTATAGATGTAGGCCCCATAGACCTTCTTGCCGTCGATCTCTCTGCCCTGAAAGAACTCGGCGATCTCCTTGAGTTGGTCATAGGTTTCGGGAGGGGCGAGATCGCGCCCGTACTTCTTCTTGAACTCGGCCTGGATTTCCGGCCGCGCGAACCAGTCCTTGCGGTAGGTCCAGCCGATCGCGTCGCCCATCGCCGGCAGCGCCCAATAGTTCGGCGAGTTCTTGGGCCATTCGGAATAGCCAACCACGGTGGCCGGCATGAAGTCGTCCATCGAGATTTTTTCTTTGGCGAAGAAGTCATTGAGCTTGACATAGTGGCCGTTCTCGGCGGCCCCGCCGATCCATTGGCTGTCACCGATAATGACGTCGCAGAGCTTGCCTTTTGAATTGAGCTCGTTGAGGAAGCGATCGGCGTAGCTCGTCCACGGGACGAACTCGTACTTCATTTGAACACCGGACTTGGCAGTGAAGTCTTTCGAAAGCTCAACCAACGCGTTGGCCGGATCCCACGCCGCCCAGCACAGCGTCAATTGTTTGGTCTGGGCAACCGCCTGACCACCGAGACACGAGGTGACAAGCACCGCAGCCGCGCCCCATGCATGCATCTTTTGGATCATTACAACCTCCCTGTTGTTGCAGGCGATTGCCTGCTTGCCCTGCTCATCACGCTTCGCCGTTCGGCGGAGTTGCACGCAGATTCGAATCCCGCCTTCATGAGGCCTGTGGGAATGATGTTTAGTGTTATTGTTAAGTGATAGACTTTCACTAAACATCTTTTGAGTCAATGAGCGGCCGCGATTTTTTCGCCAAACGAAGTTATTGCTGCAATGCGGTCGAAAATGGACAGGCATGCTGCCAGAATTGAGCGAGGCCCAGAACCCTGCTTTGTTTAGTAAATCCGATTTGGCTCGGGCCTTCTGCATAAATTCGCACGCAAGGCCATCGTCGCTGCGACCGATAGATATCGAAGCCATTTCAGCAGCGGAGGGGATTCAGAACGCTGGTCGTGCGAATTTTCGCAGCCACCGATGCAACGCCCGACCCGCGCGCGCTTCTCCACTCCAAATCCAGCATTACGTGATGAGATGTTATAGAGCGCCGATGTCCGCACCTTCTTCAACGGACACTTCTCCCGACAGACGTTGGGTCCGCTACCCTTAACCCTGCGCGCCTGCGGCAAAGGCAACACGTACAGTGCCAAGCCCGCCGATCCTCGCCTCGAATACGTCACCGGGAGCGACCGGCACCATTGGTCCAAGCGCACCCGACAACACCACATCCCCGGCCCGCAGCGGCCGGCCCAGCGAGGCCATCGCTCGCGCCAGCCAGACGACGGCACTGATTGGGCTACCGAGACAAGCGCGACCAGTGCCTGTAGAGACCAAGCGTCCGCCGCGATCGAGGCTCATGCCGCAGTCAACGACATCAATATCGGCCAGGCGTCTGATCTGGTGACCCAACACGAACAGACCGGAGGATGCATTGTCGGCGAGCGTGTCGACTATGCGAATGTCCCAATTCGCAATACGCGATCCCACGATCTCGATGGCGGCGACGACGTAATCGGTTGCCTGCAGGATGTCGGTGGTGGTCGGCATCGCCTGATCGACGTCGTGGCCGAATACAAAGCCGATCTCTGCTTCGACTCTTGGTTGAAGGACACGATGCAGGTCGATCTCCTCCCCGAGCGGAACATCCATGTCGTCGAATAGCATGCCGTAATCCGGGCGATCGACGCCAAACTGTGCCTGGACGGCTCTTGAGGTCAGCCCGATCTTACGACCGATTAGGCGGCGCCCGGAACGTAGGCGGTGCTCCGTGTTGGTCTCCTGGACCGCATAGGCCGCCGCAACATCGTCTTGTGGCAGGAAATCACGAACGGGTTGACATGGTGAGCGCGTCTCGTGGGCCCACCGGATCTGCTCAGCTGCTTCGACTATAAACGGCATCTTTGACATTCGAGCGATCCCTTCCGAATTGGACAGTTGCGGCTGTTTGGCGGGTGCACTTAGGCCATACGGGCCTTGCAGCAAATGGCCGCTTCAGTAGGCGTCGTAGTGCACTCGGTCTGCAGCAGCTTCGCAACGCGACAGCATCGCGAGGCACGCCTGAACCATGGGAGGCGGCCCCGCCAGATAGACATCGAAATTCTTGAGCCGTGCCGCTAAATCACGCTCCACCAAGGCATGGATTGGTCCGATTTCCCCGTTCCAATCTGCCAACGACTCAGCGTCCGACACAGCGGCGCTGACGCGAAGTGTAGGGGCGCCACATGCAGCTTCGACAATGGGAATCAGCACGGACACGTCATTGCGAGTACGCCCGCCGATATAGAAATGGATCGGTCTAGCGCTTTGGTCGCGTGCGAGCGCGCGCGCGATAGAGAGCGTTGGTGATATCCCCGAGCCGCCCGCGATGCACAGCACAGGCCGATCAGAATCCTGCCGAAGAAACGCCATGCCGTATGGCCCCTCCAGTTCCAATGAGGCACCAGCGGCAATCTCGCTGAAGAGCGCTCCCGTAAATTCGCCACACGGGGCTTGCTTGATGTAGAATTCCCATGTGCCCTCGCCATTTGGCGTATTGCTCATCGAATACGCTCTCCGCGCTGCTATATTGGCAAGATGGAGCAGCACAAATTGGCCGGCCAGGAATTCGGCCGAGCAGCCGGTGGAGACGACCACCCGCCTGATATCGCTGGTGACCGGCTCGATGGAGCGCAACACTCCCACCATGCGCCGCGGCTTTATGGCAGGAATGTATCTGCCATCGAGCCGCAACCGTATCACGCAGTCGGTCAGCGGTCGCGACTGGCAAGCGAGTTGCCGATGAAGCCGGTGATCGCGAGAACCGAGTCCCGGCGCGTCCGGCCACTGCGACCGGATTTCGCCCGCGACGATCTCGAAGCGACAACTGCCGCAGATGCCCGAGCAGCACGCGTAAGGAAGGCCAATGCCGGCGCGAAGCCCGGCCGATAGCAGGCTCTCGTTAAGCCCGCACTCGATGGTCACGGTTTCGTGTCCAGACTCGACGCTGATCTTCGGCACCATCAGGCTCCTGCACTCACGCTCATTGGCCGTCGCCTGTCCGCACCCTTCCGATCACTCCAGTCCAAACACCTTGTCGAGCCGCATGGCGATGCGGATATCGCCGCGCAGGCGCATCCTCCCTGTCATCAATGCAAGCTTTGGGTTGAGCTGCTTGTCGATGATCCGCTCGAAGTTCTCCAGCGAAACAGAAATCGTGATGTCGGAATCCTCATCGCTGTTGTGCACCTGGTTCGGCACCGACTTACCATCGATGTAGAGCGTGCCAGATTCGCCGAATTTAAACTTGATCCTCGCATCGAGGTCCGAATGGTCTCCAACCGCCGTGCGCACCCGCTCGGTCACTTGTTCGAGGTTCGGCATGTCCGTCACTCCTCTGTTTGTGAACTCATCGAGTTCCTACTTTTTCCGTAAGATCGATCCAGACCGCCCCGTCCTTGACCACTGTTCGATAGGTGTTGAGCGAGACGGTGCAAGGGCCGTCGACCGGGACACCCGAGCGAATGTCGAAGGTGCCGCCGTGCCAGGGGCACTCGACGATGTCTCCGTCAATGATCCCTTCCGACAACGACGCGAACCCGTGGGTGCAGGTGTCATCGGTAACGTAGATTTCCCCACCGAGATTGAAGACCGCCAGGACCAGCCGGCCGACGCCAATTTTTCTGGCGGTTCCCGGCGGCACATCGGAGGCATCACGAAGAAGGCGAAGTTCGCTCGACAACATCATTCTCCGATGCTGGAGTGCCCGGTTTGCGCGCCCAAAACGCTACTCGACCGTCTGCAGAAAATTGATGCTGGCATGAGCGAAATCATTGGGATGTTCAATCATCGCCCAGTGACCACAATGCGGAATGATGTACCCCCAGGACCGACCGATCAGTTGCAGGAACCGGTACGCGTTTTCCAACGGCACCACCTTGTCGTTCTTGCCGCTCACGATCAGGGTAGGGCAGACGACGCGACTGATTATCTCCGGCTCGTAGAACAGGCCGCCCTTGTCGCGGATCCATTTCATGGTTGCGCCATAGGCCCGCCGCGTATCCGGATCGAGCGAATTGGTATGGCGATAGTCGATCAGCGTTTCGTCGACGATGAAGTTCTCGTGCACCAGCGCGCGAATTAGGCGATGCATTCCCTGTCGCGAGAAATCGTAGTTGATTACGGGCAGCAGATCTTCGTGGATCCTGGTGTTGAGCCCGGCGCTACCCATCAGGATCAGCTTTTTAGCCATCTGCGGATATTGCGCAGCGAGTCCGAGCGCGGTCGCGCCGCCCATCGAGTTGCCGACGAGCATGGCGGAGGGAATCTCCAGCGCCTGCAGGAAGCCGTGTAAGTGCGCCACTCTCGCCGCTTGCGAGAACTCGAACGTCGCAGAATCTGGTTTGTCCGTCTTGCCGAACCCGACCATATCGACTGCGATCGTACGGTAGTGCTTCGCAAATGATCCTAGCGTGGGGCGCCAGTTTCCATAGCTGTCGGCCCCCGCCCCGCCACCATGCAAAAGTATCAGGACCGGGCCGCTTCCTTCTTCGAAATAATGCGTACGAATTCCGCCGGCGTTGACGTAGCGTGAGGAGCAGTTATGCATTTTCAGTTCGCTTTCGCGTGGATCGAAACCTGGAGCTGGCGGTGTAACCGTGTCAGGCGGCAGCCAGAACGATGCCACCCATTCCGGTGAACCATTCGGGAATTGGCTCGTAGTAGATGATCTCTCCGCAGCGGCCCGGTACGGTCGCGGCCGCGATGAGCCAATTCACGATTTCCAATCCGCCGTTGCCGCCCTGCTCGACGATTTCAGCGGACGACATCTTGCTGAGTTCGGGCGCACGGCCGCTGATGATGGCGTTCATGACCTGGCGATCGAACTGCTCGGAGACTTCGCCATGACGGGGAATGTTGAGCCAGTGCGACAGTCCGCCGGTAGCGAGGATCGCGACACGCTCGTCCTTGGGGCGGTCGTTCTCGATTGTGGCGCGCAGTGCGCAACCCAACGCATAGCATCGCGAGGGCGACGGCGGCGGATCCATGTTGATGTTCACCAGCAGCGGGACGATCGGAATCGTCCGATTGGGATCGATGATCGACAACGGCAAGGCGATCCCGTGATCGGGGCGAAATTCCTCGACCTTGGCCAGGTCGAACCCGCTCGAGGCCGCGCGCTCGACAAACGCCTGAGCGAACGCGCGCAAACCGCTACGCGGCTCCTGGGCGATATCCATGTCACCAAAGGGAATAAAAGAGTCCGCGACGCCGACACAAAACGGCGGCTGAAGCGCGAGGTTAAGATTGAACATGTGATCGCTGCTGATCACCACGAGCACATCAGGATTTGTCGCACGGACGCGCCTGCCGATTTCCTTGATGCCATTGACGACATGCCGGGCCCTGTCCTCGACGCCGGCGGGCGACATCAGGATGTGGGACGTTGCGACCACGCTCACGATCTTCGCCATTTAAGAAAGCCCCCATTCGCCGGTATAGGATTTGACGCTGATCATCTCGGCCATCTGCGGATTCCGGGCGAGCATCAGGTGCATCTGCAGAATCGGGTGCACGCCGATCGAGGCCAGTGCCCCGGGACTGGCTTCAGAAAACGCCGTCCGCTCCGCGGCGGTCAATCCGTAGCTGTCGTAAACCGCCTCGGGCGCGTTCTTGAGTCGGTCGAGCAATTCCGGTTCCTTGAACAGATTCTGGATCAACTGGTGCACTGCGTAGCGGGCCATGGTGCTTCCCTCAAAGATTTTCGCGGCGCTGGATGCCGCGGTTGCGCTGGCTCGCCAGCTTCCGCCACTCCACGATCGCCATGTCGGTCTCGAACAATCGCTCCTCGATCCAGCCGCGATCATTATCGCCGTAAAACTCCTCCGTAGCTTCGCGCGCCCAAACGTCGTCGTCGTTGAAACCGTCGAGGGCGAGTTCGATCCACTTGTCGTTCACCTCCTCGCGGAACGCCGCCGCCTCCTCCTTGTTCGCGGTCATGCGACCGAGAACCTGAAGGTAACAATGCGTGGTGGCATCGACCGGGACGTACCATTCGAACTGATTCATGCCGGCTTCCGGCCACGGATCGACCTTGAGCACTCCCGGCAGCCAGATCGAGATGTTGTCGGCGACCTTCTTGGCGCCGAAGTGCCCTTCGATCACCGCCTCCCCGTCGAGCGAGCCTTCGAATACTGGGATCGATTTCTCGCCGAGGAGATCGTAGAGGCCCGTCGGCCCGGTTTCGCCGATCACGGCCCGTGTGCTGTCACCAGCATCGATAGGCGCGAACCCGAGGGGCAACGCGATATCGTTGCCCGCTACCAACTTCGAGCGCTTGTGAATGAAAATGTGACTGGCGTCGAAGCCATTCTCCACGCCGAGGCGCCAGTTGCTCTTTACCATCCGGCGCTTGCCGTGAATGGCCATTCCTTCGTCGAGGAAGCCCGGCGGGACATCGGTCGCCAATTCAGGGGGATCGATGTCCCCTACAAAGACGAAGATCAGGCCCTTCGCCTCCTGGATCGGATAAGTCTTGAGCTGATGCTTGCCGATCAGCGAGCTATTGGGATTGGTGATAATGTCCGAAAGCCTGCCGTCGTTCCAGTTGTAAGTCCAGGCGTGGTACCAGCAGGTAATGGTCCCCTTCTTGTAGCATTCGAGCTGCTTCGAGAACTTGACGCCACGGTGCAGGCACCGGTTCCTGATGGCATGCGGCGTGCCGTCGAGGCGATTGAGGAGAATACTTTCACCGAGCAGCATGGTCTCGACGGGCTGATCCTCCAGCAGTTCGTGCGAAAACATTGCAGGATACCAGTGGTTGCGGAACCCCAATTTGGCTTCGACATAGGGGCGCCATCCCCGCACTTTTTCGAGCACAGTCGGGTCAACGATAGGTTCTGACATGCTGATCTCTCCTCACCCCGATTTGGAGGCCGCCTGCAACCGCCGCCGGAATACTGGGGCATTTTCTGACGTTTCGTGTCGCCGGTAGTCGATCCTAACGGCCGGCATATTGGGAGAGCGGCAACGGCTTTGTCTTCGCAATGAGTGCAATAGCCATTTGCTGTCAGCGCAAACTTGCGCTGATCGGGCCCACGACGGTGCGGCTTTGATTGACGACGAGCGACAGCGCGCATACGCTGTCAGACCATGAACGTCGTATGGCAAAGTGACGTCGTTTCGGAACAGAACCAGTTCGCTTCGTGGCGCGAAGTGATCTGTCAGCACGTCTATGGCGTGACCCCAGAGCGCGTAAACGGCAGAGGCTTCCGCGGCAAGATACTGGCACGCAGGTTCGGCGGACTGGACGTAACCGATCTGGAGTGCGAGGGCCATCTTGTCGCGCGGCGGCGCGAGGACATCGCCCGCACGGCGAGCGACACGTATTATATCTATTGTCAGCTCGCGGGCTCGGCTTGGTTCAGTCAGTCGGGACGCGAACTTGTCGCCGAGACAGGCGATATTGTGATCGCCGATCCAAACGTTCCTTTTTTGACGAGTACGCCGGGGAGCTTCAATTTTCGGATTTGGCGCATGCCCACGAAGATGCTCGACCCATTGCGCGCGAGCAGAGATCAGTTGATGATGACCTGTCTGCGGCGTGACGATCCGATCGGTTCAGTGTTATCGAGTTATCTCGGCGCCCTGGCGATCCAGACCGGCCGCATGGACGAAATCACCGAGAAATATATCGCAGACAACGTCGGCCGACTGGTCGCTCTTGCGCTCGGCATTGAACCCGACCTGCAGGGCTCGGGGCGGGAAGCGCTTCGCCGCGCCAAATTCGCTCGGGTGTTGCGCTATATTGATTCTCATCTTACGGCGCCGGACCTCTTGACGCCACGCGCGGTCTCCGAAAAGCTCGGAATGTCGGTGCGGTCGCTGCATCTTCTGTTCGAGACCAAAGGCGTGAGCTTCGCGCAGTGGGTAACACGGCGACGGCTCGAGGAGATCAAATCGCTTCTCAGCAACCCCTCCGCGGCCGAGCGTTCCATCGCGGATATCGCATTCGCGTGGGGCTTCAATGATCTCTCGACATTCTACCGGGCGTTTCAGAACGCCTATGGCGCGAAACCAGGCGATATCCGGACATCACCTCCAAAAGGCGGTACCCCCAGGAGCGCCGTTGGTTGCTAATCGCGCCGAGCATGACGGTAAAGCTCGCGATATTCTATTGTAGGCCACGCACTATTACGGCGCGTCAAAGCGGGCCCAGCGTTTCTGGAAGCCTTATCGAACCAAATGTCCGCCCAGTCAAAGGCGGAAGAATGCACATTTCCGCGTGATGTCGGCCTCAGTCCAACCAGCAGACATCACAAGTTGAACCGATCGGTGGTAGCCAGAAATGCGCTGATCGAAAAATTATGGAAGTATGTCGCCTGTAACCGACCCAACCTGGCCGCCGAGGCCTCGTGAACCGCCTCCAGGGGCCTCCATGCCGCCAAAATACGCCACCATCAGATCCGGGAATACCGTGATTTCAGAAAGTTGCCTTTAGGCCCGCGTAGAGGGCCCGGGGTCGCGCCGGACTGAGCGAACGAGGATCGGTGAACCGTGCGCCGCCATTGGCGAAATTGGGGACAGCGCCGGTATCAAAGAATGCTCCATATGTCGCATAACGGTTGTCGAAGACATTGTCGGCTCGGGCGTAGATCTGGAACATTTTGTTGATCTGATAGGATCCATGAAGGTTGAAAACTGCGTAAGAAGGCAGCCTCTGTGCCTGATTGGATTCATCGCCGACAAAATACTGGCTACTGACGAACAGCGCATCTCCGCCAACCTTGAACGCCTCTGTAATTGCATAGTCGACCCCGGCCTTGACTCGATTGCGGGGGATTGCCGGAATTCGATTGCCCGGCATAATCTGGACATTACCGTTGGCGTCGGCAAAGGGACTATTGGAGCCGACCTGGAGAGCGTCAAGAAAGCGCGCGTCCACAAGTGCATAGCTGGCGTATAACTGAATTACATTCGACTTCAGAGTGACCTCGGTCTCGATTCCTTGGCGTCGCGTCGAACCTACGTTCTGGAAATAACCGAATCCCTGAAGCACCGGACTTGGAATGGCGAGAATGTCATCCGTGTTGTTCGTGCGAAAAACCCCGACCTTCCATCCGAGCGTACCGATACTCAGGTCCTTGCTGCCTCGCAGGCCTGCTTCCTCCGTGCGACCCACGACCTGTTTCAGCGGAGGATCCGAGACCAGGAAGGCTGCGATAATGCAGGGACGCGCCGGGTCCGCGCAGCCCAGTTCCAAAGGGGTCGGCGCACGATTGGCCTCCGAATAGCCTGCGTAGGCGGTCAAGCCCGGAACGATCTTATAGGTGCCGCCGATAATCGGATTGAAACGGTTATAGGTGTCATTGCCATTGAGGGAGCTGCCAATCTGATCTTCCAGCACGATATGCGCGGCGTTGAAGCGCCCTCCCCCCGTGATCGATAATGCATTCGTGACATCGAATGTATCGAGCGCATAAAGCCCGCTGTACTGGTTGGTAGCGCGAAGCTCGACCGGGCCGATCGATACCGGACTGCCGGATTGCCCGAGAAATATTCCGCTGCCGCTGACGACAAAATTCGGACCAATCGTGCCCAGTTCCGCGCTGGCCGAGAACCGAGTAACGCTGGAATCGAAACTAGTGCCGAGCACGAACTTATTGGTATGCCCGAACAGCTGATCAGAGTTCGTCGCCTGCAGCGAGACACCTGTCGTCGCCGAGCGGGTGGTCGTACGATCAACCTCTCCCAATACCGCGCCGGGATCGAAGGGATCGGTAAGTTGCGCGTTATTCAGACCGTTGGCCGGCGCGACACCGTTGCCAAAGCAAAGCAAGGTCGGATCGGCGGTGCACGGCCGGGTGCCGGTCGGATTGGCATCGAGCAGGTTCTGGTCGAAAAGGCGCACATGCGCCGATCCTTCGATCGTCCAGGTTGGTGTGACCTCGACCTTTTCTGTCAGATTGACATAGCCAACGCGGTTGTTTGTCATTTGCGGAGAGGTGTAGGTCGCACCCCAATATTGTTGCAGCAATTCGATCGGTGCTGTCGCCGTCGCACCGAAATTGTTGTCGGCCGCACCCATATTGATATGAAATTCGCTGGTATCATTTTTGTAGCCGACATCGCCGTAAAAGCGACGGACATTGGACACCGAAAAATTTCTGAATCCGTCGTCGTGCAATCCTTCCAGCGCGCCATATACAGCAAATTGACCATACTGCTTGCCCCACTGCGCCGAACTCTGGACCCGTCCGAAAGACCCGCCCATCGTGTCGATCTCTGTGCCGTGATAGATGAATCCATTCTTCATCTGTACACTGATCGCCCCGCCCAGCGCGTTGAGACCAAAAGCTGGATTGTTGGTCACCACGGCCAACGACTGAATGGCTGCGGTAGGGATCAGATCCCAATTGACGGTGTCGCCGAAGGCTTCGTTGATGCGCACCCCATTCTGGTAAACTGCAAGTCCCTGCGGTGTGCCCGCCACAGGAGAGGCAACGAAGCCACGAAACTGCACGTTTGGCTGGAATGGATTTCCCGAGACCTCGTTGACGACAACGCTCGGAACATATTGCTGCAGAGCATCCGCGATATTCGCCGACCGGAGCCGGTCAATCTGACTTACGTCAACGATGTTGACGCTTGCCGGTACCTTTTCGACGTCGATGCCCGAGCCCGGCACCGGAGTGGTCGGGTACGACGCAGGACTTGCTGCCGGCCTGGCCGCGACCCGTTGGGTGAGGATTGGCCGCGCCGGTCTAAGGGTGCGCGGCGCAGCGTGGGCCACACCGGACTTCGGTTTAGGCTTCGACTGAAAGACCACGATGGGAGGCAGCGATTGAACGTTGTTGGGCGCGCTTTGGGCTTGGGCGTTTTCGATCCCAGCAGACAGGCCTACCGCTACCAATACACCAAACACGATAGATCGGGCGCCCATCGGCCTCATCCCATTGCGCTCCGGTTGTTGTGGCGAGCACCGGTTCGGTCTGGATGATACTAATGTGTCCAAAGGTTTCGTCTAGCTCATGGACTTGACTGAGAGCGAAGTGAAGTCGCACGGATCCCGATCCAAAAATCGACACGTTTGACGTTGCGAATCCAGGCGGCGCCGGGAACCATAAAATCATGAATGTCGAAACCGTTTCCCTCAACCGATCGTACGGCGGCATGCAAGGTGTCTACAAGCACGCCAGCCCTGAGACCGGAACGGAAATGACCTTTTCGGCCTATGTGCCCCCGCATCAAGGCGGCGCGAAGCTGCCGGTCGTCTGGTATCTGTCGGGTTTGACCTGTACCCACGCCAACGTCACCGAAAAGGGTGAGTATCGCAAGACATGCGCCGAGTTAGGTTTGATCTTTGTCGCGCCCGACACCAGCCCACGCGGCCAAGGCGTCCCCGGCGATCCCGCTGGTGCATATGACTTCGGGCATGGCGCCGGCTTTTATCTCGATGCCACGCAGCCGCCGTTCTCGCGAAATTACCGCATGTGGAGCTACGTGACGAAGGAACTTCCCGAACTGGTCGCCATGAATTTTCCCGTCGATTATGCCCGGCAATCAATACTTGGGCATTCGATGGGCGGGCACGGCGCGCTCACGATCGCTCTCTCCCATCCCGCTCGCTATCGCGCCGCCTCTGCTTTCTCGCCGATCGCCGCGCCATCACAAGTCCCTTGGGGAATCAAGGCACTGGGAGGCTATCTCGGCGACAACAAGAACGCCTGGCGCAAGCATGATGCAGTCGCATTGATCGAAGATGGTGCCAGATTCTCCGATCTTCTGGTAGATATCGGCGATGCTGACCCGTTCCTGAAAGAACAGCTTCGTCCGGAACTACTGAAACATGCCTGCGCCAAGGCCGGTATCCCCCTCACCCTCCGTCTTCAAGAAGGTTACGACCACAGCTACTACTTCGTTTCCACCTTCATGGCCGATCACCTGAGTTGGCATGCCGCGCGGCTCAAAGCATAGGCTCTGGCCTCGCATCTCATTGCGGTGCGCCGTAGTTGGGCGCGAGCAGCCGATTTCGCAGCAGATAGCTCATGGTGCGCGACCAGGATTCGTCGGTGTTGCTGCGAAAGTCGGCGCTCATGGCCTTGATGAGCTGTCCCGTATGCGCATCTCTCAAATAGACATTCATGTTGAGGATGAGGGCAGAGACCTTTTGAACTACACCGGTGATAGCGATATCGGCACCGAGCTGCTGCGCATATTGCACGTCACAACCGCCACAAGCCTGCAAGTTACTGCCGCGCGCCGCAGCTTTGACCGGCGTGATGTCCAGGACGATGAATTTGCCAGCGTCCGCCAATCCCTTGCGCAGCTGTTCGGTGATATCCAAGAGCCGCCGCTGTTCGTCCGCCTGCGGTCCCCTCATCTCCCCCTGCAGACTGGTATCGAGCAGTTCGAAGTCGAATACCGCGGCCTTAAGTGGCTCGGCTGGTGCAGGCGAGCAAAGCAACAGCATCGGCGCAACGACGAGACCAAACATTCGCATGATCGTGGTCCCTGAATTTACCCCGCAGAACTGTATAAGGTAGTTCGGCTAAGTATCAAATCGGAACCAGCTCTATTGCCGGCCGATGGAAGGCACCTCCAGGAGAAGACATGATACGATTATTCGTCAGCCTCCTTGTCGGTCTTAGCGCGCTCAGCGGCAGCGCACTTGCGGCTGGGCCCGTCGAAATCGGCATCGGTTATCTTCACAGAGCTGGCGTCAAGCCGAAACTCTCGCTCGTCGAGCAGCCGGCGGCGGATGACGGCGTCGCCGGTGTTCGGCTGGCGATCGAGGACAACAACACCACCGGCAAGTTCCTCAATCAACATTTCACCCTGGAGGAGTCGCGGCTTAAGGAGGGCGATGACGCCGTCACAGCGGCCATGACGCTGGCCGATCGGAACATCGCCTTCATCATTGCCGATCTTCCCGCGGAGGCCTTGCTGAAGGCCGCCGACGCCGTCCGCGATCGTGGCACAGTGATGTTCAACGCCGGTGCAATCGACGACCGCCTGCGCGAGGAAGATTGCCGGACCAACGTGATTCACGTCGCACCGACACGTTCGATGCTGGCCGACGCCCTCGCTCAGTATCTCGTCTGGAAGCAGTGGAAGCGCTGGCTGATGGTGGTCGGCTCGCACGAGGAAGACAAGCTCTATGCGGAAGCGCTGCGGCGCGCCGCCTCGCGCTTTGGCGCCAGGATTGTCCAGGAGCGGGTCTTCGAAGACACCGGCGGCGCGCGGCGCACCGACAGCGGAGTCACGCTGATCCAGCGTCAGATGCCGGTATTTACCCAGCAGGCGCCTGCCTATGACATTCTGGTCGCAGCCGATGAAAGCGAGGTATTTGCGTCCTACCTGCCCTACCGGACCTGGGACCCGAGGCCGGTCGCGGGATCGGCTGGGTTGGTTCCGAAAAGCTGGGATGCTTCGCAGGACCAATGGGGCGCAGTGCAGATGCAAAATCGATTTCTGAAGTTGAATTCGCGCCACATGACGGCGCTGGACATGCAGGCATGGACGGCGGCGCGCATGATCGGCGAGGCTGCGTCGCGGGTTAATTCAAGCGATCGCAACACGTTGCTCAATTTCCTCAAAGGTCCCGACTTTTCGGTCGCGGCATTCAAGGGCCAGCGGCTTACGCTCCGACCCTGGAACCTGCAGCTTCGTCAGCCAATATTACTGGTGGATGGCCGCATGGTGGTTTCGGTGTCGCCGCAAGAAGGATTCCTGCATCAGGTCTCCGAACTCGATACGCTTGGCATGGATCAACCCGAAACCAAGTGCAAGCTTCACTGAAAGCAATGGAGATCTTGCGGATGCGGCACCGTGGCCTGATCGTCGGAACTCTCCTTTGGCTTTCGGGCAACCTGCCCGCCGGCGCCTTTATCGCCTATGTATCGAACGAAAAGAGCAACACCGTTTCGGTGATCGACACCGACAAGTGGACCGTCATCAAGACCATCAAGGTCGGCCAGCGGCCGCGCGGCATCGAATTCACCAAGGACGGCAAGTTCGTGCTGGTGGCGGTCGGCGACGATGACACCATCCAGATGATCGATACCGCTACTCGAGAAGTGACCGACACCCTGCCTTCAGGGCCGGATCCCGAACTCTTTATCCAGGACAAGGCCGGCAAAATTCTCTATGTCGCCAACGAGAACGATAACACCGTCACCATTGTCGATCTCGAAAGGCGCGCGCGGATTGGGGACGTTCAGGTCGGTGTCGAACCTGAAGGCATGGCGATCAGCCCGGATGGACGGTTTCTGATCAATACGTCCGAGACGACCAACATGGCCCACTTCATCGATACCGAAACGCACCAGATCGTGGCGAATGTCCTGGTCGATTCGCGTCCACGCTTTGCCGTATTCAAGCGCGACGGCTCGGAATTATGGGTATCCTCCGAGATCGGCGGCACTGTCTCTGTCATCGATCCGGTCAAGCACGCGGTCACGACGAAAATCAGCTTCGATATTCCGGGTATGCGAAAGGAAGCGATCCAGCCCGTTGGGATCAGTATCGCTGCCGATGGCAAGACCGCGTTCATCGCGCTCGGACCTGCCAACCGTGTCGCCGTGGTCGATGCGGCGAGCCATCAAGTCGTCAAATATCTGCTGGTCGGGCAGCGGGTTTGGCACACGGCGTTTACGCCGGACGAAAAATGGCTTTTGGTCACGAATGGCATTTCCAATGATGTTTCCGTCATCGACGTTACCGCGCTCAAGGTGATCAAGACCATTCAGGTCGGAGAGCTGCCTTGGGGCATTACGATCGCGAAGCAATGATAAAACCCGACATTTCCATCGCTGGCGACAAGGCAACCCGACACGACGATCCAGCTCACCCGGACGCCGTTGCCCTTGCGATCGAGGCTGTCAGCCATAGCTATGGCCCGCGCAAGGCGCTTGACAATGTCAGCTTCACGGTTGCGGCCGGAAGCTTCACGGCCTTGCTTGGCCTCAACGGCGCGGGCAAGAGCACCCTGTTTTCAATCGTCACACGGTTGTTCGGTATACAAACCGGCCGTGTCCGCATTTTCGGCCACGATATCCAGCGCGAACCCGGCGAGGCGCTACGCCGCATGGGCGTGGTGTTTCAGCCACGTACGCTGGACCTCGATCTCTCTGTCACGCAAAACCTGCTCTACCATGCCGCGCTGCACGGCATCCATCGGGGCGAGGCGCGGCTGCGCGCCGATGAAGCATCGTCACGGATGGGCCTTGCCGACCGCCTCGGCAGCAAGGTGCGGGAACTCTCCGGCGGTCAAATGCGGCGGCTGGAGATTGCGCGGGCACTCATGCACCGGCCTCGTCTTCTGCTGCTGGATGAAGCGACGGTTGGACTGGACGTCAAGGCGCGGACGGAAATTCTCGGCCATGTGCGGGGACTCGTCGCTGAGAAAAATATCGGCGCGTTATGGGCCACGCACCTTCTCGACGAAATCGTGCCCAGCGATGATCTCGTCATTCTCCACCAGGGCCGAATTCTCGCAGACGGCAAGGTCGCGGGCATCGTGGCGAAAGCCAAGGCGCCTGACCTCATTTCTGCGTTCGCGCGGATGACCGAAACCGGATCTGGATCGGAGGTTACCGTGCCATGAGCGCAGTGATCGCACACGACAGGCCGGCGGGATTCTCGTTTACACAATACCTGACCTGCATGAACGGCATCGTTTGGCGCGAGGGACTGCGCTTCGTCCACCAACGCGAACGTTTCATCTCTGCGCTGGTGCGACCGCTGGTCTGGCTGTTCATCTTCGCCGCCGGATTCCGCCAAGTGCTCGGCATTTCCATCATCCCGCCATACGAAACCTATATTCTGTACGAGGTCTATATCACGCCGGGACTGATGGCGATGATCCAGCTTTTCAACGGCATGCAATCGTCACTCTCGATGGTCTACGACCGCGAGATGGGCAACATGCGCACCCTGTTGGTGAGCCCGCTGCCGCGCTGGTACCTCCTGTTTTGCAAACTCCTCGCAGGCACCGCCGTATCCGTTCTCCAGGTCTATGCTTTCCTGCTGATCGCGTGGTTCTGGGACATTGAGCCGCCGCCGATCGGCTATCTCACGGTCTTGTCCGCGCTGGCGCTCTCCGGGCTGATGCTCGGAGCGCTGGGCATGCTGATCTCGTCGGGTATCAGGCAACTGGAGAATTTCGCTGGCGTGATGAACTTCGTCATTTTCCCGATGTTCTTTGCATCCTCCGCGCTTTACCCCCTTTGGCGGGTGCAGGAAGGAAGCCCGATGCTTTATTACGTATGCCTGTTTAATCCCTTTACCCATGCGGTCGAGCTGATCCGCTTCGCGCTGTATGGAAAGATGAACTGGGTTTCGCTGGCGGTGGTGGGCGGCTGCACGGCCGCCTTCATGGTCGGTGCAATGTTCGCCTACGATCCATCACGCGGACTCGTCCGCCGCGGACCTGCTGGAGGCGACACATGAGATGGTTGACGACGTTCTGCGTGCTGGTTGCGGTGGCGGGGGCGGCTGATCAATGTATTGCCGCCGATCCGCGCTATCCTGACTGGCCATGTGCCCAGGCCAAGGTGCCGGAAGTCTCGCTCGCTGCAGTCTGGAATGGCCCCGCTCTCGATGACGCCACAAGCAAGTGGAAGGATAATCCTAAAGTCAGCGCGCTGATTCCACGACTTGCAGCTCGGCGCACGCCCCTCGATCAAGCTGAGAAAACGATCGTCGATTTTCTATCGGAATCGGCCGCCGAAAAGAATGAGAGAGGCAAGCAGCTATTCGCCGGGTTGTTTGAAACACTCAACGCCGAGCGCACCTCGGTTATGAATGGCCTTGAACGCATCACCCGCAAGCAACGCGAAGCCGCCGACAGGGTGCGCAACGACACGCTGGCGCTGCAGGCCCTGCAGGATGCCTCGGCCAAGGATCAGGCCAAAATAGACGAACTCGGCAACCAACTGGTATGGGAGACGCGGATTTTCGAAGACCGGCGTCGTGTAATCAAATTCGTGTGTGAGGTGCCGACAGCCATCGATCAACGACTGTTCGCGTTCGGCCGGGTGATCCAGCAGGAAATGGAATAGCATGCACGAGTCTCGTTAGCGCGAAAGGGATTTTTCCTCGCTGGCCCGCGGCTCCGGCCGTGAATCGACCAGCGGCAAGTCGGCACGCTGCCAACCGTCCGTGCCTTCAGGATACCACGCGACGTTGGAATATCCGTAGGACAACGCGCGTTTTGCCGCGTTCCATGACATCCAGCAATCGGCCAGGCAGTAGATCACGAGGAGCTTGGCGCTGTTGCCGCCAGAGGCGTTGGCAAGGCCATTGCGCAGATAATCCTCGGTCGTTGCCGCAAGAGTTCCATAACCGGTGTCAGGCAGCCAGACGCTACTGGGTATGTTCAACCTCGGCTTGTCGCGCCAGATAGTGCCTGTAGGAAGGTTTGGCGGCTTCGGCGGACGCGGCAGCACGTCGATGAACGTACCAGAGCTGGAACGCCAGATCGCCTCCGCCTGCCCGGTCGTTAGAACGCGCGCACCGGCCAGAGTTGCGGGTACGGGCGCGCGATAATTGTCCATGCGGTAACCCTCTGGCTCAGGAGGGTTTTCCTGCGCCCGCCCAGGCACTGTCAAAGCGAGCGTTACCGCAATGAAGCTCGCAAGTGCCCACCTCATGGCTACTTCGCTGTCATCTCCGCTGTGATCGGCCGATCGTTCTCATCGAGCAACGGCACGCCGAATTCGAGCAGGATCTTGTTGATCGCCAGCTGGTTCTCCTGGATCAGACGGTTGAGCAACCGCTTCCAGTTCTGATCGGCTGGACGAACCCCCATGCCGATGCGGTAGATGAGCCGTGGCCCCGAGGTTTCCTTGATCAGTGGCGTGACATGGAGTGGCGGATTGGCCTGTTTGGCATAAAAGCCCGCCATAGGTCCCCATAATACGCCCGCGTCAATGTCTCCCGCCGTCAAGTCCCTGATCATCGCACCAACGGAAGAATCGATGCGCGTGTCGATCACCAGCGGATAAGGCTTGGCATTGGCCATGAGGCCGTTGGCGGCCATGTTGGTCGCGGGCGGCGTGCCAGCGACGATGCCGAGGCGTTTGCCCCTCAGTCGATTGTCGCCAAGCGACGCAACGTCCTCCAGGCCGCTGCCCGGCCTGGCAACCAGCGTATAGGCCGTGCGATAATAGGGATTGGTGCCCTGGACGAGTTCGTCGCCTTGCGGGAAACCCATAATGACGTCGCAACGATGAGCGGCAAGCGTCATTCGAACGAACCCGGTCGCCTGCGGAAAGTACGTGTAGTCAAGTTTCTTCTGAAGTTTTTCGGCGAACAATTCGGCAAGCTTGTTCTCAAACCCTTCGCCCTTCTCGTTGGAGAATGGAAGATTGCGGGGGTCAGCGCATACCCTCAAGACCTTGGGATCGACCAGCTCAATCGATAAATCAGTATTGTCCAGCGCCTGCTGCGCCATCAGGTTTTCCCAGTCGCCCATCACCGCGACGGCGACACAAAGCGCAGTTATCTGCCAGCGGCGCAACGCAGCATTGCTCATCATACCTCCCATGCTTTTCGCGTTCTATTTTATTGGTAAGTGGGTTCCGATTCGTCGGGCGCCATCTCCGCTTACGGAATGCCTTGGCAAAATCGGCTCGGCATCCAACTAACTTCCCTGTCGGCAAATTTCAGTGAACCAATGAACAGAGGTCCAATTGAGGCCGCAAACGGCAATATGTTACGGTCTGTGCGGGCAAACAAAATCACATTTTGAATTTCTTGCCGCGCATGCTGCACTGCGATCCAAGGAATTATGCGCAATTTGGCGATGGAGACGGCGTGGATGATTCATCGGTCGCTTGTTCTGGTTCTTGCCGCGCTCGCAATCCTTGCCGGCCCGGCGTTCGCGTTGGAGCACGGTGCGTTGCCAGTCAGCGAAATCGCACCCGGGCTCTTTGTGCACGTGGGTGCAACGGCACTGATGACGCGGGAAAATGAAGGCTCCATCGCCAATGTCGGTTTCATCATCGGCGGCGACGCGGTCGCGGTGATCGATACGGGAGGCAGCGTGCGCGAGGGCAAAAAGCTGCTCGCGGCTATTCGCGCGCGTACCGAAAAGCCAATCCGCTACGTCATAAATACGCACGGCCATCCCGATCATATCTTTGGCAATGCAGCATTTCTGGAGGATGGAACCCGCTTCGTCGGCCACAAGAATCTGCCCAAGGCTCTGGCTATGCGCGGGCAATTTTACATCGATGCATTTCAGCGGATCATGGGCGACGATTTGATCAGCGAGGTGCGCCTTTTACCACCCACGCTTCTGGTGGATGGCACGCTCCTTCTCGATCTCGGGCACAGGAACCTCATTCTGCGGGCGTGGCCGACGGCGCACAGCGACAGCGATCTCACAGTGCTCGACCAGCAAACCGGCACGCTGTTCGGCGGTGATCTTGTCTTCCTCGATCATGTACCTGTGGTCGACGGCAGCATTCGCGGATGGCTAATGGCAATCGACGAGCTCGGCGCAATTTCCGCGCGCCGCGTGGTTCCTGGTCACGGATCCGTGAGCAACTGGCCCGACGCGCTGTTCGACGAACGCCGTTATCTGGAAAAACTGGCGACCGATGTCCGCGCGTTGGTCATCGGCGGCAAACCCATCACGGCGGCCGCCAAGACTGCCGCCGCGTCTGAGCGATCGCGATGGAAGCTGTTCGACGAATACAATGCGCGTAACGCGACTGCCGCTTTCTCGGAAATTGAATGGGAATAGTCCACGTGGTGGACTATACTAAAATTGCCCCGGTCGTCGAAAGGACCGCGCCTATGTTGGGTCGTCATTCCCGCTTGCTCTTGGTCGCCGGTGTTCTGGCCGCAATGCCGTTTGGCGCACATTCGGTACTTGCTGCCACGCCGGATACAGATGATCCATGGCCCGGCCTCGTCCAGGACATCTTCAACAATCGCCCGATGAACGACGGCGCCGATGTTATTGCCATCGAGATGCCATACCGTGCCGAGGACGCCGCGATCGTTCCAGTCACGCTGCGCGTCAAGCTTCCGCCAGCCGATGGTCGCAGCGTCGTGGCGATCACGCTGGTCATCGACCAGAACCCGGCGCCAATGACGGCGCGTTTTGAGCTTGGACCGGATTCCTCCGTATCCGAGATCTCTACTCGGGTGCGCGTCAACAGTTACACCGATGTCCATGCAGTCGCCGAACTGAACGACGGCAAGCTCTACATGACGAAAACTTTCGTGAAGGCCTCAGGCGGATGTTCAGCTCCGGCGGCCAAAAACGCTGACGAAGCAAAAGCAAGACTGGGCCAGATACGGTTCAGACAATTCGCAAAGCCCTCCGACGGACCTCAAAGCGGCGCCCGCGAGGCCCAGATCATGATCGGCCATCCTAACAATTCCGGCCTCCAGATGGACCAGGTCACGCGACTCTATATTCCGGCGTTCTTCATCAATGAATTACGGATATGGCAGGACGACACTTTGGTTCTGGCGATGCAAGGTGGAATTTCCATTTCAGAAGATCCCAACATTCGCTTTTCCTATGTGCCGAATGGCGCAAAGCGCGTCCGTGTCGAGGCCAAAGACACCGAGGGTCACGTGTTCCAGAACGAATGGAAGGTCGAGAACTCAGGAATTTGATATGGCGCGATTCGGCCTGATCCGACCGAGACGCGGCAGCCGGCAATCCGCTGTCAGAAACATCTCACTTCGGCTTCGGCCTGAGCTCGCCGCAGCTCGTTGAGCGCGCTTGTGGCCTGTTCGGAAGATCGGAATTGTCCACCGAGGTTTCCGCGCACCTGAGACATGCTTAAGACGGTTTCGGCCGTGACGTAGCGGTCATAAGGCAAGAGCGAGGCGATGACATCGATGGAGCAGGAGCATTGACTGATCGCCTGCCGCGTTTCACCATTCGCCTTCAGGCAACCGAACACATATTCCGACCGCGCCACCGTAGGATAATCGTTGATGTCCTCGGCACGCGCGCCAAGCCCCGTGACCCCCAGCACGACGAGCGCAAAGCCAATAAGCCGCATCGATCGGGCAAGCGCCAACTTGTTCCTCCTGCGGGCGAGACTGTGAACTCCCGCTACTATTGAACTCCCGCTATTATAGGGAAAAGTAACGCTTCAAGGAACGACCAGTTGGAAATTTGTCGACCCAATTGCATTGGTCCACCGCGCGCGGATTCGATAAGAAGTGAAAAATAAGGAGTTTCGTCCGCATTCTGTTGGCCACAGCCGTTATTGGGAGCCTCGAGCGCTGCATGCCGCGCCCCAGAGGCCATTGAGCGCTTAGTCAACGGCGGCGCGCGAAGAAGGATGGCATATAGCCGCGCTTGCAGTGCATGCTAGAATTCGTGGGGGGAGGAGCTGGCGATGACGCGTATTATTGTAGGTGCGGTGGTCAGTCTTGGTTTCCTCGCCGTAACCGCAACCGCGCAGGATATGATGCGCGGGGTGGATCTGTCGTCGCCAGACATGGTCTTGGCCGAAATGACTCGAACTCAGGTCGAGGCCGCGATTGCGACGGCAGCCACCGCGCCGGCCGATTTCACCGGGAAGAGATTGTCCAATCTCGACCTGTCCGGGCTCGACCTCTCCCATGCGATTTTTCGCGCAGCGAGGCTCAACAAGACTAAGCTTGCGGGCGCGAATCTCAATCATGCCATCCTCGATCAGGCATGGCTGCTCGAAGCGGACCTGACGGGCGCCAACCTGAGAGGTGCGAACATATTCGCCGCCCAGATGGTCCACGCACATCTTGACGGCGCCGATCTCTCAAAGGCGCGCGTTGCCGCCGACCTTACCGGCGCGAGCCTTGTCGGTGCTTCGATCGCGGACGCGGTATTGGGTGCCGACATGCGCAACCAGTCGATGGGCCTCATGCGCGCAGTGCTGAAATCCGCAAATCTAGAACGGGTAGACGCACGCGGGGCAGATCTGTCTCGCGTCGATCTTGAATTTGCTTCGCTGAAGGGCGCCGATTTGACTGGAGCTTCACTTAAGGGCGCCCAGCTCGGGGGAGCCGATCTGACCGGCGTCACACTGGTGGGGACCGATTTTGATGGTGCTGACCTCGCTTCAGCGAAATTGATCGCTCCTATCGGCCTGGACCAGGCGAGGAATTTCGATAAGGCGAAAAATCGCGATCGTTTGATTCGGGATTAACCGGTGAAGCGTTCATCTTGGGAGATTTGATAATGATTCGATGGATCTTGGCGGCGGCGCTTTCGCTGGCGAGCGCCGGCCAACTCGCGGCTCAGGGCAAGGGTATCAGGTTCTGGAATCTGACCACGGCGACCATTTCGGGCCTGCAGCTCTCGCCCGCAGGCAAGGAAAGCTGGGGGCCGAACCAGACCCTGAACGACAAGGACAGGGAAGTCGATCACGACGAGCGACTGCGCATTACCGGCGTTGAGCCGGGACGCTATGACGCAAAGGTCAGCTATCGCGACAAGCGGCAATGCGTGGCGCGGGACATCGAGATTAAGGCAGAATCGGTGTTCTCGATCGCGGATAAGGATTTGACGGACTGCAACAAGTAAGATTCATCACCGCCGCTTTGCGCTTGCGAGATCATCCAGCGGGCGTCGCACCCGCCGCGTCGGCCTTGTCTTTGCTATGCGGATATTCGCAACGCCAGCTAACGGCGTTCCATTTTGGATGTTCGCCAACCCACTGGGCGATGTAAGGCGGCGCACCCATAGCGCATTGCCGCAGTGAAGCGGCCCCGGAAAACGTCAGGTGAGTTTCCTCGCAAGTCGCCGGCGACAACACCGCGCAGACGGTCACAACCAGATCGATTGGATTCATCCCGAGATTCCTTTGCTTCGCGCAACAATATAACCACAAATAGAGACGGCCATGCCGCGACGAAGTTTCAAATCCGTGAGAGATTCCGTCTTCCGATACCGCCGTCAGCGCGAATTTAGAAATTAACCCCGAATATCACCCGAGCCTGGTGGCGTTCGAAATTGACGAGATCCAACGCTGCGTTAGATGCGGCCGGCCGACCCCAAACCTGGGGACTCCAAGCGACGGTGAGCCTGGAGCGCTCGGACAACTGCCAATACGCGGTCGGCCCGGCGAATAGCGCCTGCCCGGCAAAATCGTCGAAACCAATACCTTCATATTTTCTGAGATAACGCACTTCACCTCCGATGAGGAAACCGGGGCGGATTTGCGCCATCACAGCGAGCGCGACCCCGGCCGTCGATTCCTGCTCGGTCACTCCCATTCCGAAGAGATGGGTCCATTCCGGCTCGTACAACAGATTAAACGCTGCCACGACGCGGTTCGGGATCAATTCCCGATCCAGCGCCAGCGTCAGTTCGGTGCCGTATCTCCGGGCGGGGGCTGCGGTGATGTCATCGAACCGGTCGGCGTGGGTCTCCAGCGCAAAGGTCAGACCAAACGGCGCCGCCTGCCGGTCGAACAACTTGTAGCGCAAATCCAGGGAAGCACCCTGCCAATACATCTGGTGGCGATCCTCAAAACCAGAGACACCGCTGATGTCGTAGGACGCAAAGGAACTTCCCACCTCGATCCTGAAATTTCGGACAGGCACAAGTTCCAATTCGAATTCCTGCTTGATCGCCGCGTAGCTTCCTCCGGTCTTGGAAAATCGTCCGGTGGTTTGGCTCTGAAATTCGCGCTCACCGACGGTGCCGACATCTGTGCCGATCATGAAGCCAAACAAATGCTCGGTATCGATTTCCTCGGCGTACACGCAGATCGGCACGAGCGTTGAGAAACACAGGATCGCAGTCCGAAACGCTGCAGCGCCAAAAGACATCCACAATCCGAGAGCCGCTGACGAATGAAAACGAAGGCATCACTGCCGAGGGCAAACCCTAACACAATGCAAACATCAATGGCGAGGCGCAGAGGCGCTTCGTTCGCCACGCAAACCCGACCGGGTCCCACCTCGGACCTGGTTCAGTCCACCAGCGATGATGATTGAGACAGAAATGCTCATTGAGACGAAAAGAGAGAGAGCGGCGACGCCTGCGCACAGTTCTAAGCGCGCCTGCCGCGGCTCGAAAGCAAGTTCACCTCTCGAGCCGGACAGATCGAGCCGATGCGGCTTATTTGCGCGCTGCGCAGGCGTACATGTTGATTTCCATGCCCACCGGCACTTCGACAATCTTCGGAGCTTTCCAGGTCATTCGAGCCTCCCAAGGATGATACTAACGCGTCAGTCGCGCGCACCTGAAGGTAAAGTCAGCTCGGGCGTAACGCAAGCAGTCACGGCAAGATGTAATGTTGCCATTATGGGTGACGCTATTTCAACAATCGCAGCAGCGCACGCCCGGCGCTGGTGTTGAGCTCTTTCCCGTCCAGGGTTCCGTCCTTATCCGGATCGGCCGCATTGAACCGCTGTTCGACGACGCGAAGATATTCGTCCATGGTCAACGTTCCGTCGTGGTCGGGATCGGCGGCGGCAAACTCGCTCGCGCTCAACCGCCCCGCCAGCTCGCGCTTGTCGAGAGTGCCGTCATGATCGCGGTCAAGCCTCGCGAACAGGGTTGATGCAGCCTTCTTCACCTCGGCCAGGTCGAGTGTTCCATCATTATCCGTGTCGAACATTCGGATCGCCGCGGTTCGGCGGGAAGCTGCCAAGACCGGCGAGCCTACACCGGACAGGGTCGCGACAGCCAACGTCTCAAGAACAAACCGGCGCGATATCATGATCTCTCCTCCATTCGGTCGAGGGTTGAGGGTGCTGGAGCCCAACGCAGTAGCCGGCTCCCGCGCATTTCAACAGCCTTTATCGGCGGTCTGCCCTGTCGGTTTTACACCCTCAGCCTGCTGCGCTGCGGTAGGCTCGCCCTGCATCTGCTTTTGCGCATCCTGCGCAGACGTCGCAACATTCCCAGCTGCCCGATTCATCGTGCTGGTCGGCGGATGCTGAATGGCCTCAGTGCTCATGCCGGTCGTCTGTCCGGCGCTCCCCACTGTAGGTCCGGAACCTGCATCCTTGCTTGCGGTATGGCCCGTGTTATCGCACGGACCGGCTTGCGCGGTGCCGAAACTTAGAACCATAGTTGCAAAACCCACGAGAACGAGTGATTTCGTATTCATCTGCTCCTCCTCATTTTCCTCGGCATGCGTCGCTGCCATGAGGATGTGAAACGGACCCGCGCCGCGCAAGTTCCGCAGAAACGTCGCATCAAGCCGGGAGGTTGATGAGAGCCCCATGAGACCCTTCACTGCACCTTTACGCAGATATCCGGTCCTCCTGCTCACGATCTATCTTGCCTTGCCGGCGTATGCTCAAGACACGTCGCACGGCCCGGCAGCTTCGGACGCTGCCATCCAGCCCTCAAATTCTCCGGTGAAGCTGACCGGTAAAGAGCGGCTTGGCAGGAAGTGGATGGACGAGCAGCGGATCGATAATTGCAACGTGCCGACCGATAAACGCGGAACCAAGCCTCGACCCAGCACCTGTCACAATGCCCCGCCGGTTAAATCGGACTGAAGCGCTCCGGCAAAACGGTGGTTGGCAGGGTGCGGAGAATAGAATGCGCAATATTCACGGCGTCTGCCCCAACTGTCCGTCCTGGCTGATAGCGGCATTGCTTATCGCACTCCCCGGCCCCGCAGAACTCGCCGAAGGCCCATCCATCACACCTGCGAGCATGGCCCGTCTGGGCGCGGTCGACGAACGTTTCCAATCCTATAATGTCGAAATGGTCGAAGTGACCGGCGGAGAGTTTTGGAAGCCGTATGGATCCGACAGGCCCGCCCGACAACCGGAACTCTACGAATACCGTCCACCGATCGATCTAACCAATCCGCTGCTGCGAAAATTGGCTGCAGCTCTCGCGCCGGCTTACCTGCGCGTCAGCGGAAGCTGGGCCAATGCCACCTATTTTGCCGATTCGGATTTGGCACCGTCCGCGCCGCCCCCCGGATTCAATGGCGTTATGAGCCGCCAGCGATGGCGGGGGGTCGTCGATTTCTCGCAAGCCGTCGGGACGCAGATCGTGACTTCCTTCGCCGTCAGTCCGGGTACCCGCGATGCGGCCGGCGTTTGGTTGCCGGATCAGGCTCGTCGCTTTCTCACCTACACCTACGGGGTCGGAGGACGCATTGCCGCAGCCGAATTCATGAATGAGCCGAACGTATCCATGACCGGCGGTGCGCCGGGCGGAGACAACGCGGCAGCCTATGCGCGCGATTTCAGGATATTCCGCTCACTTGTGAAAGAGGATTTTCCGGAAATACTCGTTCTCGGTCCTGGCACTGTCGGCGAAGCAGCCTCGGCCGCGGATATGCTCGCTGCATCCGGCTCCGGCAATTTGGATGGGATCTCGTATCACCACTACGGAACCTTGTCGGAGCGATGCGGCGGTAAGAGCGCGCCCGAGAAAGCTCTTTCCGAAGAATGGCTCTCCCGGACGGATCGGACACTCGCCTTTTACCGGTCGCTTCGGGATAAGTTCGAGCCTGGCAAGCCAATCTGGCTGACCGAAGTCGCGGAGGCCGCGTGCGGCGGAAATCGGTGGGATGCGACCTTCCTGGATACATTCAGATACCTCGATCAACTCGGCCGCCTCGCGAAGGCCGGCGTTCGGGTCGTGATGCATAATACGCTCGCCGCAAGCGACTATGGACTGCTCCATGAGAGAACGCTGGCACCCACACCAAACTACTGGGGCGCCTTGCTATGGCGATTGTTGATGGGAAACGTTGTCCTGGACCCGGGCTTGCCTGCGCAGGCGGGGCTCCATGCCTATGCCCATTGCCAACGCGGCACACCCGGTGGTGTGAGTCTTCTGATCCTGAACGTGGACCGCAGCGCACCGCACGCGCTGACGTTACCCGTGGACTCAGAGCGCTATACGCTGGATGCAGCGGGCTTGCGGGACCCTACAGTGCGGCTGAATGGCCTTCTGCTTCAACTGGACTCGCGGGATGACCTGCCGCGCATCGTGGGCATGCGGACGGCCGCGGGCGCCCTGACGTTTGCGCCAGCGACCATCACCTTTTTGACCATGCCGTCGGCAGGAAACAAAGCCTGTCAATAGGGCATGAGACCAGCAGTGCGGCAAAAGTGATCAAACACCGCCAGGCTGAACGTAACAAAATACATAACCGCTGCGACTCAAGAAAACGATGCCGTGGCCGGTGGGATTTGATCTGTCCCATTTGAGTTTGTTGTCCGGAATTTCAATTTCCGTTCCGATGTCGACATGAGGGCGGCCACGCGGTTCATCCGGCCGGTCATCAGTGATTTTTGCGTAGGTTTTGCCATTCCTTACGTGGATTTCGTCAGCCCAGTAGGCATCCGCTTCTCCGCAACACGAAGCATTTGGCACGTCCGGCTGCATCAACGCCTGGTACCATTGCCGGAGCGCGGGATCTACCGCTTCCCATTGTCCCGAATCATGGGCGTAAGCATTGACAATCAAACAGTTCAAAATACTGAGATAAAGGATGACGCGCTTCATCCGTCTCGCTCTCCTGAATTCCCGGCGAGATCGCTAAAGCAATGTTCATGCCGAATCAGCGCCGGAACCAACACCGTATAAAAAATCGGCGTTAGCGCCAGCACCGTACAATTACGTGTCCGGCATCTGAGTGATGTCTAGCAGCGTCCTGTGGACGGCTTCGTTATGTCATCCCGATTCTTCCGATGTTCGAGTTCGTGCCACATCGATTTGGCTTACGCGGCCTTGGCCTTCGATTTCGCCACATGGGTAGCGATCGCATCCATCAGTGCCGGGGACAGGCAGTCATATGGCTCCAGTCCGAGTTCTTTGAAGCGCGATCTAATGCCCGGGAGCTGCGACGGGTCGACGCCGGACTCGATCACTGAGGACACGAACGCCGCAAATTGCGGAGCGGCTGAACCGGCCTCAACAAAGAGCTCCGGATGAATGAAGTCCAAACCGTAGAATGGATGCGCCTTGTTCTCGATCCGCCCGAACATATGCGTGCCGCAAACCTTGCAGGCGTGGCGCTGGATCGTCGCCGACGTATCGATCACGTGAAGTTTGTCGCCGTTTTCGAGAACGCTGACATTCTCGCGCGGCAAGACTGCGATCACGGCAAAGACGGCCCCTTCCGGTTTCCAGCATTTGGTGCAGCCGCAGGCGTGGTTGTGGGCGACGTCGCCCTTGATGCCGACCTTGACCGGCCGGTCCTTGCATTTGCAGACTAGGGTTCCGCCGGCGAAACTGCCCGAACCCTTCTTTACCCCGTTGTCAACCGATGGGTGGATATGAACTGTCATTGGCCTATCCTCCTGTTTGACGTTTTTGGATTTAGAACACGACAACCGAACGGATCGACTTGCCTTGGTGCATCAGGTCGAACCCCTTGTTGATCTCCTCCAGCGTAAGGACATGGGTGATCATCGGGTCGATCTGGATCTTGCCGTTCATGTACCAGTCGACGATTTTCGGCACGTCGGTACGGCCGCGCGCGCCGCCGAACGCCGTGCCCTTCCAGACCCGGCCGGTAACGAGCTGGAACGGCCGGGTTGAAATTTCCTTTCCCGCTTCCGCCACCCCGATGATGACCGACACACCCCAGCCGCGGTGGCAGGTCTCAAGCGCCTGCCGCATCACGGTGGTGTTGCCTGTGCAGTCGAAGGTGTAGTCGGCTCCGCCGTCGGTCAGCGCGACCAGGTGCTGGACGATGTCGCCGATCTTGGTCGGGTTGACGAAATGCGTCATGCCGAATCGGCGGCCCCATTCCTGCTTGCTGTCGTTGACGTCAACGCCGATGATCTTGTCGGCGCCTACCATCTTGGCGCCCTGGATGACGTTGAGCCCGATACCGCCAAGCCCGAACACAATCACGTTGGCGCCCGGAGTGACCTTGGCGGTGTTCACCACCGCGCCGACGCCCGTCGTCACGCCGCAGCCGATGTAGCAGCTCTTGTCGAAGGGGGCGTCGTCGCGAATCCTGGCAACGGCGATTTCCGGCAGCACGGTAAAGTTCGAGAACGTCGAGCAGCCCATGTAATGGAAAATCGGCTTGCCCTTGTAACTGAAGCGGCTGGTGCCATCTGGCATCAACCCCTTGCCCTGCGTTGCGCGGATGGCGGTGCAGAGATTGGTCTTGCCACTCAGGCAACTTTTGCATTGACGGCATTCGGGCGTGTAAAGCGGAATTACATGATCGCCGGGCTTCACGGACGTTACGCCTGCTCCTACCTCGCGAACGATCCCGGCCCCCTCATGACCGAGGATCGAAGGAAAGATTCCCTCGCTGTCAAAGCCATCCAGTGTGTAGGCATCGGTGTGACAGATGCCGGTCGCCTTGATTTCGATAAGGACCTCGCCGGCTTTCGGTCCATCCAGATCGACCTCGATAATTTCAAGTGGCTTCTTTGCTTCGAACGCGACAGCGGCACGGGTTTTCATTTTGAACTCCACTTTCGCACTTCAAGACATCCTCGCGTTTGGCTTTTGGTACGGTGATCAGACTCACAATTAGAAGTTCATTTCTGTGCCATGCAGGCGTCTTCGGCTTTTTGTGCGGCGGGTGGTTTGTCTTCATGCTTTGCGGGCCGGCCGCGGGCAACGGCGTCGCTGGCGCGGGCTCGCAGATAGACGTACATGTCGTCGAGATAGCAGACGACGTTTTTGTTATCGCCGAAGGCTGGCATGACGTTGTCCTGCGATGAGCTGACATTCTTACGGCCGGTAGCGACCACTCCGAGGAAGTCTGCGTAGCTCATGGTCTTCAATGAATCTTTCAGTGCCGGGGCGTAGGTAGAACCCATGCCGTCGGGGCCATGGCAGACGTGACATTCCGAGTGATAGCGGCGGAACCCGGAATAGGTGTACCAGTCGACGGTGCCATCGGAGCCGACCTTGAAAGTCGGATTGCCCTCCTTGTCCAGATATTTGCCGTTCTCGGATTTGGCCGCCGTCGGATCTGCGGCTGTTTCTGCGATAGCGATGCCTCCCGATGCCGCCAGGGCCATCGCGGCAACTCCAAACCAGACCTTGCGCAAGCGATTGTCCTCGGCATTCAATGACAGAACGTCCCGGCGCGCTATCCGCGCCGGGACGGGTTTTCGTCACTGCGGCAGTGCGAACACCGTCAGCGTGCCGCCGAGCGCGGTATAATTGCTCAGCGCCGCATAACCGCCCACTGCGCCCAGACCGGCGGTCGGATCGGTCAGGCCCGCCGCAAGCCCAATGCCCGCCCAGCCGCCGACCCCGGACAGCACCGCAACAAACTGCTTGCCGTCATGCTCGTAGGTCGTGACGTTACCGATGATCCCCGATGGGGTCTTGAACTTGTAGAGTTCCTTGCCGGTCTTGGCATCGACCGCCTTCAGGTAGCCTTCCAGCGTGCCGTAGAACACCACTCCGCCTGCAGTGGCCAGCGCTCCCGACCACACCGAGAACTCCTCCTTGTTCGACCAGACGATTTTGCCGGTCTTGCCGTCCCAGGCGATGAAGTTGCCCATATTGGTTTCACCGGGAGGCGGATACATCGACAGCGTCGCCCCGACGTAGGGCTGACCGGCCGTGTAGCTCACCTTGAACGGCTCGTAATCCATGCAGACGTGGTTGGTCGGCACGTAGAACAGCTGGGTGTCCGGCGAGTACGCGGCCGGCTGCTCGTCCTTGGTGCCGAGCGCGGCCGGGCAGATGCCCTTGTTGTTGTGGTCCTCGCCCTGCTTGTCGGTCGAGTATTGGTCGACCACCTTCGGCCGGCCATAGGTCGGCGAGCTCTTGTTCATGTCGACGCCTGAGGTCCAGTTGACCTTCGGATCGTATTTGTTGGCCACCAGCAATTCGCCGGTGGCACGATCCAGCGTATAGCCGAGCCCGTTGCGATCAAAATGGGTCAACAGCTTGCGCTCGGCACCATTGACCTGCTGATCGCTCAGGATCATCTCGTTGACGCCGTCGTAATCCCATTCGTCATGCGGCGTCATCTGGTAGACCCATTTGGCCATGCCGGTGTCCGGATCGCGCGCCCAGATCGTCATCGACCACTTGTTGTCGCCCGGGCGCTGCTTGGGATTCCAGGTCGAGGGATTGCCCGAACCGTAGTAGATCAGGTTGAGCTGCGGGTCGTAGGAGATCCAGCCCCATGTCGCGCCGCCCCCGATCTTCCACTGGTCGCCTTCCCAGGTCTTGAGGCTGGAATCCTTGCCGACCGGCTTGCCGAGTTCGGTGGTCTTCTCGGGGTCCACCAGGATCTGGTTGTCCGGCCCTTCCGAATAGGCCCGCCAGACCTGCTTGCCGGTCTTGATGTCATAGGCCGTCATATGAGCCTGGACGCCAAACTCACCACCGGAAATCCCGATCAGGACCTTGTCCTTGATCACCATCGGCGCCGAGGTACCGGTGGCGCCTTTGCTGGGATCGCCGTTCTTGACCGTCCACCCCACCTTGCCGCTCTTGGCATCGAGCGCCACCAGCGTGGTGTCAGCCTGGTGCAGGAAGATCTTGCCATCGCCATAAGCAAGGCCACGGTTGACCGTGTCGCAGCACATCACCGGAATGACGTTGGGATCCTGCTTGGGCTCGTACTTCCAGACGATCTTGCTCTCGTTGGCGAGGTCGAGCGCATAGACCGTGTTGGGGAACGGCGCATGCACATACATCATGTTGCCGATCACCAGCGGGCCACCCTCATGGCCGCGCAGCACGCCAGTCGAAAACGTCCAGGCGACTTGCAATTTGCCGACATTGGCCGCCGTGATCTGGTTGAGCTTCGAGTAGCGGGTATTGGCATAGTCACCTGTCGGCATCACCCAATCCTTCGGGTTCTGCGACATTTTAATGAGTTCGTCATTGGCATTGACGGCACTGGCGCCAAATGCCGTTACCGCGGCAAAACAGGTTGCAACAAGCACCTTGCGCATAACGAAACCTCCCATGTTTTGTTTTAATTTACCTACCGCCGGGCTGTGCTCGTCCAGCGTCAACCATTGCATCGAAATTACTCATTCGGCGACACGTCATGGCTTTAGCGCGACACACAGCTTACCGATCGCAAGTCTCGGTGCTTTGTCCGTCGACTAGATGAATGTGAGCCGGAGCGATGCCGTTGCTACAGTTTCCTCCTCCAGAAGCGAGCCTCGGATTAACGTTCAAACAAGGCCGGCTAGCTCTGTTCTATTTTTTCTCATGTATCACTATCCGTTTTGGCGGCAGGAAACTTGCCCAAGAGAGAAGGAGTTTTGCTCGAAAGCGAAAACAACGAAACTTTTCCGTTGCGAGCTAGTGATTTGCGCGAGCGGCCCATCATCCCGCTTCCTCACCGCCGCCGAAGCGGCGCCCCTGAGCCCGCGGACAGCACAGGTTCCACTTGACGGCGTCCGAACTAAGTCCGAGGATTGGAACCATGCGGCTTCAACGCTCGTTCTGGATAGGGCAAATACCGCCGTACGGTGACTGACTGGCTCGCCAGCCGCCATATTTTGATCTCGATTCACGCATGTGGTTGGGTTATGCCAAGTTCCATGCATTCCCTTAGCACCCTCGGATTGACGCCCAAGAAGCAGATCCAATGTTGGACCGATGCGCTGACCGAACTTTGTGGCCAATTCGACGTGGATCCGCTCGACGCTCCATCGCTCGAGGGACGAGTTAATTACACGACCGTCTCGCGACTGAAGCTCTGCCAAATCGAAATTAGTCAACACCGGATCGCACATCCCGTTTCGCGGGCGAAGGCAAGCGAGCATCCCTTCGTCAAGATTCTGTTCCAAACGTACGGTGTTTCTCATTTCGAACAGAATGGCAGCCACTTTGACCTAATGCCCGGAGATTGTCTCGCTTATGATGTTTCCTGTCCGCATACCATCGTCAGCCCAGCGCTGACGCGGCACGAGGTCGTCATTGTACCCGCCGAATTATTGCAGGAGCGCGGATTCCATTCCGGGAAGTGGCCTGCCTGCAAAATTTCGGCGCGTACGGGCACCGGCCGGATCGCGCGTGATTTCATGCATGCTGCATATGGTGAAGCTGCGAAACTGTCGCCGCACACAGCGCTCGGCGTAGCCGATACGCTGATCGACCTCTTGCTGCTGCCGCTCCGCGAAGCCGGAACGGCGCACGATCGTGGCGGTCCAGTCGCGCTCTACGAGCGGGCTCAGGCCTTCATCCATGATCATTTGCGCGACCCCGATCTCAGCATCGATCGGATTTCCGCGGCCTTGGGCTGCACCAAACGCTACCTGCATATGTTGTTCAGCGAGAGGGGCATGACGGTCAGCGACTATATTTGGCGAGCAAGGCTACTGAACTGTCGTCAGGAGTTGGAGACCCAGGGCACCAAGACGATTACGAATGTCGCATTTTCGTGGGGCTTTTCAAGCTCGTCACATTTCAGTCGAGTGTTCAGGAATTACTTCGGGATTGCTCCGTCCTCTATCCACAAAGCACAGAACGGTAGCCTGCCTCCGTAAGCATTTCATCAGGCGCCTCGGCGCGACGCCCTTAGGCTTTCTGCTCAAGCACGAAACCTCGATATCCGCCTCCGTGCATATTATGTCGTGCCAAAAAAATATTCCTGAGAGCCTCACGTTAAGAATGCTCTATCCCGCATTTTCACACGAACGGCAGGAAGATATCGGGCCGTTTGGGTAGAAGCCGCCGAAAATAGCGCCGTCCTTCATCTGAAACGGTATTGCTGCCGGCAAAGAAGTCGTCCGGCATATGGCGTGTTTTGCCAGCCACACGCTCGAGCGGCACGATCAGAGGTTCGATGCGGTCGCCGTCGTAATGCAGCACCACCGATCCACTGCGGGTTAAGGCACTACGACGGCGACATGCGCCAGCAGCGAAAGCCTCCTTGCGGTCGGTTTCGTCGATCACGCCGATATATCCGCGTGGCAGATAGCCCAGCGTATCGACACGCGCCCTTGCCTTGGGAAAACGCGATTTCAGCGCTTTCTGGATCTCGATGCCAAGATCACCGCTCGTCAATTGCAGATTGCCATGGGCGTCGCGCTCGACCGCCTGGCCCGCCAGCGCCTCGGCCAGAGGCTGGCCGGCCTCGTCCTGCACACCCTCGGACATCGACACGATGCAGCGGCCCAGACGCGCATAAATGGCATCGACCTCGTCGAGGAAGTGGACAACCGAGAACGGCTTTTCCGGCGTGTAGATTAGATTCGGGGCATCGTCGGGTGATTGCTGCCAGCCTGCGGCGGCGGCGGCGAGGAAGCCAGCATGGCGGCCCATGACGATGGCCACATAGATGCCGGGCATGGCGCGAAAATCGAGATCGACGCTGATAAGGGCATTGGCGACGAAGGCGGCGGCCGAGATGAAGCCGGGGACGTGATCGTTCTCCATCAGGTCGTTATCGATGGTCTTGGGGGCATGTACGAAATGGCAGAGGCCACTTGACTGTTGCCGCAGCAGTTCGAGCGTTCCGGCGGTGTCATTGCCGCCAATATAGACGAAGGCGCGGGCGTCCAGCCGGTCCAGAGCCGCGAGGATATCAGCGCATGCGCCAGAATCTGGTTTGTCGCGGGTCGAGCCGAGAGCCGAATTGGGCGTGTTGCCGAGGCGGCGGAGTTGGGCCTCGGGGATGGTGGTTAGGTCGACGACGTTCCCCGCCGTGAGGCCTCGCACGCCATAGCGCGCGCCCAGAATGCGCACGGACGGATCATGCCTGCGCGCGGCAAGGATGGCGCCACACAGAGTCTGGTTGATCACGGCGGTGGGGCCGCCGCCCTGGGCGATGACGATCGATGGCATGGATCCTCCATGACGTATGTCTTGCTAGGCCGCCGGCGGACTGTGAAAGACGATTGAAGCGAAGATTGGCCAATCC
>Ga0193751_1000103_pt1 | contig 75107 bp, 76 predicted proteins | sample L1c2metaG_FD_143050 | JGI IMG/M metagenome (GOLD analysis project Ga0193751, IMG submission 143050) | Soil microbial communities from a riparian zone of the East river system, Colorado, United States - L1c2 | ecosystem: Environmental > Terrestrial > Soil > Riparian zone | place: USA: East River...
AAAAGCGGGGCTGTCACAAGCGGGCCGGTACGGCCCCCGAAAGGCGCGGAGCTGCACGGTTCAGGAAGCGAGCGGGTTTGATGGCTACGCGCGCCTCGGCAGAACCGGGTACAAAGAGAGGACGCCTTGATGAGGCGGGTCAGGGAAGATCGAAAGGACGGTGACGGCTGAAATCGCAATGAGCCTAACAGCGAAACGCAATGGCCGCACGGCGCAGGATGGTCAGAGCGAACGCGGCAAGCAAAGCAAGATGGCAGCACGGCTTGGATCGGCTCGCTGCCAATTAAGGCGCGCGATCACTGAGCGCAAAGCGCGGTCGATGCCGGCAAGCGCGCGATCGAAGCGGGCGAGGAGCATTAGACGCCCGGCAATGGTCGAGAAGCCCAGCGAGCCATGGGATTGCTGTCGAGCATCATTTGAAGGTTATCCAAAGGCAATCCCAGCGCCACACACGAATGTATGCAGAAGAGTACAAGAAGCTTGAAGGTTAGGAACATCGAAAGGCGGTCAGCTATGTCAAGGGGCATTTTCCTTTTGCCTTCCATGTGCGTTAGCACATTGCGCACATCTTTGGTAGCTGCAACGAACTGGGTAAGGTCGCCGCATATCTTGTCTAGTGCGACCTTCGGAATTTCCTTGATGATGTTCTGAATCAAAGCAGGGAAACTATCTCGGTTACTGGAACTTATCAAGCTTATCAAGCGTTCTGCGGCATCTTCGCCGAGCTCGGCTGTGATCAGTTTGTCGATTTCTTTGCACACCTCACTAAACTTCTTCTTATCATAGGGTGCGGTCTTGCTTTCTTCGCGACCCATGATTTCCCAGGCCTGCGCCACGGAGAGAAAACGCGCTGTCGAGGACGCGCGCGCAAATAGGGCTTGGGCAATGAGCCACCGCGCGATGCGGGTTGCCTCATTGCCCGCGAACCATTTTTGGAGAGCTTTTCGAGCAAGATCAGGCCGTGCACCGAGGGGCACCAGCGTTTGGTGCGGCAGAAGATCGAATGCGGTGGGCTCAAGCGGCCTGCCAAAAGCTGCGAGCCGTTCGGCGCTTTTAGATTCGTTAAGTTTGAAGGCGAGATGTTCGCCGCGCACCGGACCGATGCAGAGCAAGCATAGAAATCTCTCAACCTCGCTGGCTACATCGAGGAGTTCGATGAGGCCGGCACCCTCGGAGCGTACAATCACCAAGTCGGATGTCTTGATAGCGATACCTTCGGTGCTTGAGCTGCTTTGCAAGACCTGCGAAACAAAATGCACGGTGTAGGATTTACCGCCTCGGCTCACCTTGGCCTGCGGTCGCGTGAGTTCATAGACCAGATAGGCCTCGTTGGCCCCCGTCAGTTTTTTGAGCTTATGCGTGGGACTCTTGCGGCGCCCCTTCGTCTCGACGAGGAAGTGATGGTCGATGTGGAGGGTCGCGAGGATGTTATGCAAGCCGGGTATTTCAAGCCTCAGTTCCTGGTACGGGCCTTCGGCCTTAACGAAGTCGCCGCCTATCCAGGCCTGCATGGGCCGTAGCGTGAGTTCGATCTGCGCTTGCGGCGGGATGAAGCGAGCGGCAGCTTGAGAATTCATTTGCGCGCAGGCGAAGAGCGTAACACGTCCGTGTTTGGTCTGCCCGTGGATCGTGGGTTGATTGGGCGGCGCAAATGGCAGCAATCGCGGATCGGTCCGCGCGATAATCTCAGCTGGGGTTTCGGGTGCAATCGTCAGATAAATCGTCAAATTCAGCTCATCGCCGGCGAGATAGAGGAAGCCCAGATATTCCTCTTTTGCGCCCGCGATGGACCATGTACCCATGAGCGGATGGGACTTTAACTTGCTCGCTGCGAAAGCTTTGGACATTTCAGGGCGCATGTATTGGGAGGGCAAGTCCCGGTAATGACGCGATTGGCAGGCGGTGTCGGACCTTTATGTAGTGGTTCGATTCCGGCGCGCAATCTGAGATACTGACGAACTTAGGTTCCAAAGACGCGGCAGACCGACGCCGAACTCTGCGAGCTGCCCGAAGGCACGCTCGATCACGAGATCGCGCTACTCAACCGGCACAAGCTGCGCCGCGCCCTGGCGCGGCTCGACCTCGTGCTTTAGCACGCGAAAGCCGCGCCTGCCTCGCCAGGCGCGGCCCCGGCGCATCTATGCCGCTGCGTCCTCCGGTCAGGATTCCGTTTCGTGGGGCGGCTCGAAGTCGCGGACCTGCCTGCAATGGCCGCACGCCACGCACAGCGCCGGGCTGTCGGGTGTCCATTCATGGTCGCCATTCTTGGAAGCATCCGCATCTGTCCCGTCCTCGGTGACGCGAACCCAGAGCGTCGCCTGAATGTCGATCCTATGCGTGTCGCCGCATTTCGGGCAGCGCATGTCGAACATGTTCGTCATGGTTGCACCTCTTCCGCTTTCTCGGCGCGCCACGTCTCGATGGCGCGACCGCACGCAATCGGAAAATCAACCCCGTGGCAGTCAGCCCAATGGCCGAGATCACATAGAAGGTCGTGCAGAGCTTCGGTTTCGAGGTCGCAACCGGTCTCGGCGGCGAATGCCCGCAACGCTTCGTGCGCCCACTTGGCCCGATCAGCGTTAATGGAGAAAGGGGTGCTCATTGAGCGCCCCCGTTGCCCTCGGCCTGGTCGTCGCCGTTGATGCGGACGACAAGCTCGGCGTCGTTCAGCGGAAGGTACTCGATCCGCAGATTGAAGCCCTTGGTATCGGCGTGAGCCCAGAGGGCTCCGATCGGCTGCCAGAACTTCTTCTCGCCGCTCTTGGTCACGGCGTAGACGCGGTGGGTCGGGCGAGACTTGGTGGTTTCGGTCGTCATGGTATTTGTCCTTTCGATTTGAGCCCGCCCCAATGGCGGCCTCGATGCCCGTTCAAGGGACGCGGGGGAAAAGCGGGGCTGTCACAAGCGGGCCGGTACGGCCCCCGAAAGGCGCGGAGCTGCACGGTTCAGGAAGCGAGCGGGTTTGATGGCTACGCGCGCCTCGGCAGAACCGGGTACAAAGAGAGGACGCCTCGGTCTGGCGGGGTTAGGTGGGTTCGAAAGGATAATGACTACCGGAACCCGTGAGCACCGACGCCTAAGCGGACGCCGGCGGCTCAACGCGAGGGGGCCACGGATAATCCCTCGTCGGCCAGTTGCTGGCCGCGTAATCGGTAAATTTTCCCGTGTAGCCGTTAAGGAAGAACGTTATGTGATACATGAGAACCGTGACTTTGTGAATTAGGTCAAGCATTTCTTGGTAATCGCCGCTGGTGAGCTTCCGCAGGTCGATATCCTTCGGATGCACATGCTTGTTTCTCAACTCCGACCAAGCATCGACATGCTCAGCGGCGACGTTCCCGCTCTCGACCAGTGGCTTGAGTCGGTCGCGGACACTGACATTGAACATCATCCCAAATAATCCTTTGACCCTCTCAGCAAAGCTTTGGAAACAAGGATAGGATAAAATATGGTCCACAACGCTCTTGCGAAGTTTGACAAGAGTTCTCTTTTCTTCGCGCGTGATTTGCCTGGGAATCAAATTAGCCAATCCTTCCACGGCAACGCTGACGCCGACGGCCCATAGGTCGAACGAGCCGGCGCTCGCTTCACATGCGTTGTATAGGTAGTACGAGGACCGATGCATGTAAGGATGCGGGCTGGTCTCCATGACGTACTTGATGTAACTGGAGAATAAACGCCACCCATCCTCGAAAGACCCGATGTGGTTTGGCAAGAGGGGAGGATCCAAGTGCGTTTTGGCCGCTCTCGCAGGGGCGGAACGGATCTCGGTGCGCTCATTTAGGCCATTTCTGAGGATGACGCGTGCGGCGACATTTTTTCCCGTGATGTAGCGCATCGACTCCTGGATGCGCGTGTCAAGGTGTTCGTCTAAGACGGTGGCGGATTTGGCCTCGACAAGAAAACCAAAAGCTTCCCTGCGAACCGAAAACTCTATATTGCCGACCATAAACTTGGCGAGTGACCGCGTGAACGAAGCGCGACCATCTATCTCGGTCTTACTCATGAGGGTGTACGGCAGTTCGACATCGTCGAAGAAATACACGCGTATCGAATGGGTGCCGGATGGCGTAGCTTTTTCAGCCGACAAAAAGAAAATACCGCCCGTGACGATGGGATTGGAAGCGAAAGACGTCCAATCGCAATCGATCAAAACACGATCCGTTGTCCACTGGGCTCCGTCGCTCGTTCGAGCGGCAAGCGTGTAATATTCGTCGTCGGCAAACAATCGGCCGGAAGCTGCGCCAAATGCCTGCTTCAAATTCGCGAACGCATCGGTATTTTTCGTCTCGGACGCATAGAGCTTGAAAGAGAGGGTGTCATTCTCTCCTTGGCGAATGTAGCCCCTACCCTTGTAACAGATGGGTTTAGCGGAGCTATTTTGGACGACAGTCATTTCAAAGCAGTCAAGCTCCAATTTGCGCTGCTTGAGCGCAGTCAAAAGATCATCGGGTGTCATAGCAAGGACCCTCTCTCACTCGTGATCACAGTAGCACTGCGCACCCCATCCAGAGCGCCAGCGGCGCATGGGTGCGGATTGAGCCTTTCGCCGGGCGCATCGAAGCTCGATCCGTTGATCCGGCCTCGCGGCTCAGTCAAGAATCGCTTGTCCTCTTGGCCTTCGGCTTGGCGGCATGGGTCTTTGCCGCGTCCGCGTTCACGCGGCCGGTCTCGGCGACGACCTGGGGCACGGCAGTGATCGGCTCCCATCCGGGTAACCCCTGAAGAATGCGCTCGGCATTCTTTACCGGGACGATGTGGCCGTAGTGATCCTCGATCATCTGCACGGACGTGCCCATCTGCGTAGCCAAGAAATACACGTCGACCCCTTCCGACAACCGAAACGTGGCGTAGGTGTGCCTGAAACAATAGGTGCAGCGGCGGCTGCCGGACGAACTGAGCAGTAGCTTGGACTCTTTCAGGAGTGTCGCGACAAGCACCTTATAGAGTGAGACGGCTGGCTTGCCCTTCGCGTTCGTGAACACGAAATCGTCCGGCTCGGTCGCCTTTCCGATGGCGCGGATGCGCTCCAAGTAGTCGGCGACGTTGTGAGCTGCGACCAGATTGCGGAATTTGTCCTTTCCCCGCACATGCAGGACGACGAACTTGCGGCCTTGATTGTCGTTTCTGATCGCCACATCGCGCCAGCGCAGATTCTTTGCCTCTGGTGGACGCATCCCGGTGTTGCACATGATCAAAACGAAATTGTAGACGATCGTGCGATACCAGGCGTTTAGAGGGGTTCGCGCCTTCTTGACCCATCCCCGCGCGAAGGTATGGAGCTTGCGGTACTCCTCCGGAGTGAACTCCTCGCGGGAGACCTTCGCCGAGAGGAGTTTGCCCTTAAAGACCTGACTTTCGTTGATGTATTTCTTGCCGACCGCATAGGCCATGATCGATCGAAAGATCGACATCTCAGTACGGATCGTGGCGTCGCTGACGTGGCTGTTGACCAGCTTGACCTGTTCGGCCTCCTTGACCGGCCCGGCCTCCTTGACCTGCTCGGCCTCCTTGACCTTCAAAGCCTCCTTGGCCTCCCTGGCCTCCTTGGCCTTCCTCTTGCGCCAGAGGGGATAGGAGTCCCAACGGTCCTGTCCAACCAAGTTGATCTGGATGGAGCCGACATAGGGATTCAGGTTCACGCGGATGACGGAGTCGACCAACTCCCAGCGCTTACGGGCAATTTGCCCGGCCTCAACGCGCTCCTTTTGAAGGTCCGCGTAGTCCTGGGCGATCTGGCTGAAGGGCCGATTGAAGATCGGCACATCGTGCTTGATGCGAAACCGGAGATCGGCGTCCTGATCGAAGGCCCGCTCCCGCGCCGCGTCGATGTCGGCCGTTTTCAGGGAAACCGACTTGTATCGATCTCCGTGGGGGAGCTTAATCCGGCAGTACCAGTTCCGGTGCTTCACGTCGGCGCGACGGAAGATGATCAGTCCGGGCTTAAGTTCCTGCGTATCGACAAGGAAGGCCATGAAACGCCGCCATCTGTGCAGAATCTGTGTCTTTCCAGCGCCTAAGTGCTTGATTTCACTTATCTGGGTATGTGCTGTGCAGGAAGAATTATATTGATTTCTGTAACAATGTCAATTACATAGTATAGTATTCACTCCCCTTGAGGGAGAGGTCGGAATCCGCGCGCTTGCGCGCGGATTCCGGGTGAGGGGGTTCCTGGCGATTCAATTGAAATGTCGGTAACCCCCTCACCCCGGCCCTCTCCCCTATGGGGAGAGGGAGCAGAAAGGAAAGTCACGCCTGGTTGGCGACGGCGTCCCACATGCCGCTGAACTGCTTCTCGTAGGCCGGCCAGATCTTGTCCTGGGCGACCTTGCGGAAAGCGTCGACGTTGGCGGCGTTGACCACCATGCCCTTGGGCTCCAGCAGCTCCTTGGCCTTGGCCAGGCTGTCGACGCTTTCGGTGTCCTGGCGGATGCGCTCCTGCGCCTCGCGTCCGACGTCGAGCAGCAGCTTCTGCTCGTCCTTGGCGAGCCCGTTCCAGACGTCCAGGTTGATCACCGACGCGGTCGGCCCGTAATTGTGAAAGGTCATCGAGCAGTATTTGGACACCTCGTAGGCCTTGAGCGCGAGGATGTTGACGATCGGCAGGTCGGCGCCGTCGATCACGCCCTGTTGCGCCGCCGGGATCACCTCGCCCCACGGCAGCGGCACCGCGTTGCCGCCGAGGCCGTTGATGGTGTCGCCGAATACCTTCGCCTGCTGCACGCGCAGCCGCAGGCCGCGCAGGTCCTTGGGCTCGACGATCGGCCGCTTGTTGTTCCAGAACTGGCGGAAGCCGTAGTCGTAGAAGAACAGCACCTTGACTTTATATTTGTCCTGGAACTGGGCGTCGAGCTGGTCGCCGATCTTGCCGTTGAACATGCGGTAGGCCTGGTCGTAGCTCTTCACCAAATAAGGAACGAGGAACACCCCCATTTCCGGGAACACGGTGGCGGCGGCGCCGGCCGGGCCGCCCATGGCGATGTTGCCGGACTTCACCGCGTTCATGATCTCCAGCTCCTTGCTCAGCAAGGTGCCGCCGTGGAACTGCATGTCGAGCGCGCCCTTCGAGCGCTTGGTGACTTCCTCGGCCATCCAGGCCAACCACACGGCGGCGGATTCCGGCGCCGGCACGATGTGCGCGTAGACCAGCTTCTTGGCGGCGGCCTGGGCGAAGACCGGCGCGCGCCCGCCGGCGACGATGCCGGCAAGAGCGCCGGTGCCGGCGATGAACCGGCGGCGGCTGAAGCGGGTCGCGATGCGCGGCATTGCAATCCTCCCTGATTGTGCGTCGGCGTTGGCTCGTACGGCGCCGTTGAACCCCAACAGACCACGCGGCGGAGGTAATTTCAACGCCGGTGGTAATCGGAGGCGAACGGAACCGTCACAGCGCGCAGGCGTTGTCGCGGGATGAACCCGAGGGAGGAGCCACCACGAACATGAGGAGAACAGGATGAAGAGACTTTTCCTGGTGACCACAGCCGCCGCGGCGCTGCTGGCGGGCACAAGCCTGAGCATGGCGCAGATGGAAGGCGGCAAGAGCGGCGCGGCCCCGTCGGTCGGCGGCGCGCAGCAACATTCGGCGCCGAGCGGAGCGACCCAAGGAGCGACCCAAGGCAAGGCCGCCCTGCGCGGCATGAGCCAGGGCGCGACCGAGCGCGGCGGCCGGGCGGCCCAGACCGAGCGCGGCGGGCAGCCCGCCATGCGCGGCGAGGAGCGCCACGAGCGCACCGGCCAGGCCGGCCGGACCGATCGCGACCAGAGAGGCGCACGCGAGGAGCATCGCGGCGACCGCGACCGCCAGTTCGGCGAGCGCGAGCGCGGCGAGCGCGGCAATCTGCGCGAGGGCCGCGACGTGCGTGAGCATCGCGACATGCGCGAGGGTCGCGACGTGCGTGAGCATCGCGACGTGCGCGAGGGCCGCGACGTGCGCGAGGGCCGCGACGTGCGTGAGGGCCGCGACGTGCGTGAGGGCCGCGAACGCGGTGGCGTGACCCACCTGTCGGTGGACCAGCGCAGCCGCATCCACCAGCGGCTGTTCAGCGAGCGCGCCGACGTGCACCGCCTCGGCCACGTGGACTTCGCGCTGCATGCCGGCGTGCGGGTGCCGCGCACGGTCGAGTTCTTCGACCTGCCGCCGGACATCGTGACGCTGGTCCCGGCCTACCGGGCCTACAAGTACTTCCTGGTGGGCGACGAGATCGTGATCGTCGATCCGGACACCTACGAAATCGTCGACGTGATCCCGGCGTAACGTCGGCTTGACGGAGTCGATGCACCCGCCCTCCTTCGGGAGGGCGGGTTTTATTGTTTGTAGTTTTATTGTTTGTAGGGCGCAATAGCGAAGCGTATTGCGCCACTTCGTGGTCGGGCGGCGCATTACGCGGCCCATCGGCCGCTAATGCGCCCTACCCGATCGTATTGCTCTTGATGTCGCGCGGGGCTTGGGTGATCAGCTCGGGCTTCTCGCCGATGACCACGGTGTCGTCGAGGCGGAAGCCGCCGAGGCCGTAGACGTAGATGCCGGGCTCGACCGAGAACACCTCGCCGGCGATGAGCGGGCGGTGGCAGAACGGCATGTCGTCGGGATATTCGTGGCCCTGCACGCCCATGCCGTGGCCGGTGCGATGGAGAATATTCTCGCCGAAGCCGGCGGCGACGATCACCGCTTGCGCGGCGGCGTCGATCGCCGACACCGGGTTGCCGGCGACCGCGGCGGCGGCGCCCGCCGCGTTGGCGGCGCGCGCGGCCTCGTACAGCGCGGCCTGGCGGTTGCTCGGCGTGCCGACGAAGAAGGTGCGCTCGTTCTCCGTCATCATGCCGTTGAGGCGCACGTTGCAGATGTTGACGATGCCGTGGCCCTTCTCGATGCTCGCGCCGGTCGGCATGCCGTCGCCGTGCGGCGAGGCCGACGCCGGGCCGCTCAGGGTGAGGCAGCGGATCTCCGCGTTCTCGCCGGGGAAGCGCCGGGCGGCTTCCTCGGAGATCAGCGCGGCCATGGTGAAATCGAGCTCCTGCAGGCGGCGGCCGGGACGGATGTTCTCGCGGTAGCGTTCCTGCCCCCAGTCGGACAGCGCCCCGGCGTCGCGGTGGACTTTCAACTCCTCCGCGCATTTGACGAAGCGCAGCGCGCGCATCTGCGCCAAGCAGGCGACGAGCCGCAGGTCCGGCAGCAGCGCCGGCACGCGTCCGAGCGGGCCGCCCAGGGCGTCGACGCCGACGCGGCCGCGGGCGAGCCCGTGCTGGCGCAGGAGATCGGCCAGCGTTTCGGCCCACTGCGCCCGCAGCGGCACGCGCGCGGCGAGCCGCGGATGCTCGGCGTAGATCGTCACATCGTCGACCCACAGCACGCCGCGCTCGCGCACGCCGCGCACGTGGTTGGTCGACAGCTCGTTCATCAGCGCGAACGGCGCGCCGTCGAGCGGAACGACGACGGCGATCGGGCGCTCCCAGGTCTGCACGTCGACGTGAAAGTTGGTCGCCCACTGGAAGAAATCCGGGCTGGTGAAGGCGAGCGCGTCGAAGCCGTTCGCGCGCATCATCTCGGCCATGCGGGCGCGGCGATAGTCGAACGTGACGCGGGTCAGGAACGGCATGGGATTGCTCCGGAGTTGTTCTTCCGTAGCCCGCATGAGCGAAGCGAGATGCGGGGCGACATTCCCGGATGTCGCCTCGCTTCGCGAGGCTCATCCGGGCTACAAGCTCACACTACCTCACGATCGTGCGGGCGATCAGCACATTGGCAAGCGCGGTCGACGCCAGGGTGAAGGCGATCAGCACGAAGGCGAGGCTGGCGCCGAACGGCCAGTTCGACTGGTTGAGGATTTCGGCGGCGAGCGTCGGCCCGATCATCTGGAAGCGCGGGCCGCCGAGCAGGAGCGGGGTCGCATAGGCGTTCATGGTGAGGATGAACGACAGGGCGCCGGCGGCGAGCAGCCCCGGCATGGCGAGCGGCAGGGTCACCAGCCGCCAGGCGGCGAACGGTGCCGCCCCGAGGCTCGCGGCCGCGTCGCCGAGCGCGTGGTCGATGCCCTCGAGCACGCTCTGCAGGGTCAAGGTTACGAACGGCAGGTTGACCGACAGAATGCCGACAAACACGGCCCACGGCGTGTACATGATGCCGGCGGGCGACAGGCCGACGCCCTCGAGCACCGCATTGACCAACCCCTTCTGGCCGAACGCGACCATCCAGCCGGCGGCGCGCACCGCATTGCCGACAAACAGCGGCACCACCACGAGAATGATCAGCACCGCCTTGCGCCGCGGCGCCGCCCGCGCGATGGCGAGCGCGAGCGGAAAGCCGAGCACCAGGCAGGCCGCCGTCACCGCCAGCGCCATCAGCACGGTCGAGCGCAGCACCCCGAGATAATACGGGTCGGACACCAGCTTGGCGTAGTTCTCCAGGGTGAGCGCCTCGACCATGAAGCGGCCGGGCTCGAAGCGGTTGAGCGAATAGCGGAACAGCAGCCCGAGCGGCAGGACGAGCACGAGCGTGACCACCAGGGTGGCGGGCACGAGCATCAGGGCGGCGGACGTGCGGGTCTTGAGCATGCTGCGCCGAATAAACACGCAATCGTCAAACCTTGGCAATGGCCGCTGATGGACGCACGCACCGGCGGCGCGCATAATCGCAAAGGAAAACGCAAGGACGTTCACGCGCGGGCGCAGGGGTGCGGGCGATGACCTCGCTGCTGGACCATCTCGATCAAGTTTCGATCTTCGACCATTCCGCGTTGGCGCTTTTTCTCATCCTCGGCGCCAACTGGGCGTTCACGCTGATCCATATCCTGCAGGAATGGAAAGGCGCAGACGTGCCGCTGTGGCGGGTGTTCGGCGCCGTGGTTGGCGTCCGCATCCCCAATGCGCTGGGATTTGCATCCTTCACGCTGTTGCTGACCGTGATCCAATGGGCGGTCGGGCTGGCGGCCATTGCCGGATGGCTTCCGTTCGCCGGCACGCTGTCGCTGCCGGCGACGGTCGCGGCGCTGGGAGCATTGATCGGGGCGCGCATCAGCGACACCGTCGTCTCGCATTGGGGCCTGTATTCGCTGGGCTACCGGCCGAACCCCGGGCTCCCCTCCACCGTCCTTTATGCGCTCGAAGCCGTCTTCATCCTGGCGACATTCCGCAAGGGCCTGTCGCTCGCGCCCGGCGCGACGTGGATCGGCTTCGCGTGCGGCGCCGGCTTTTTCATCGCGGTGCTGCCCGGGCTGCGGCTCGTCCGCCTGGCGGTGCCGCGCTGGCGGCGCGATCCCTGGGTTCGCCGGCAGCCCCTGCCCGCCTGGACCAAGGACTGATCCGCGGGGTATGCAGCGCGCGCACGATGCGCTAAGCTGGCGCACTCCCGCAAAACCCCCACATTATTGTTGAAAGGGCGATCATGTTCAAAGCTGCACTCTTGAGTCTGGCGCTGGTGCTGGCGTTCACGGCGGCGCCTTCGGCGCGCACCATCGACAACATGTCGAGCGCCAAGAAAACGACGCACGCGAGCGGCAAGTACGCGCACCACAGATATGCACGCGGGCGGCGCGCGCCGGGCGAGCACGCCGGCGGCCAGCAGGGCCAGGATGCCTGCCACGGCGATGCCATCCGGCTTTGCAAGCCCTACCTGGGCCAAGGCGACATGGCGGTGCTGGGCTGCTTCAAAGGCAGGGCGAACCGGCTGAGCCGCGGCTGCCGCGCGCTGCTGCAGGGCTACGGCCAGCTCTGAGCGTTCATGACACTCGAGCGGCCGGCGCGTGCCGGCCGCGCCGACTCCGGGGAGAAACGCCATGGCCCGCCTGATGGTGATGTACAAGGCGCCGAAGGATCCGGTCGCGTTCGACCAATATTACTTCGCGACCCACGTTCCGATCGCCAAGCGCCTCCCCGGCTTGCGCAAGTACGAGGTCAGCCAAGGGGCGGTCGCCACGCCGGGCGGGCCGTCGGGCTATCATCTGGTCGCGATCCTGCACTTCGACGACGTCGCGGCGATCCAGAACGCGTTCGCCAGCCCGGAGGGGCAGGCGGCGGTGGCCGACGTGCAGACATTCGCGACCGGCGGCGTCGACATTTATCTGTTCGACCAGCGCGAGGTGTAGGGCGGATGTCGGATATCAGATGTCGGAGGTCGGATGTCGGGTATCGATCTCTGACCTCTGACCTCTGACATCCGTCATCCGACCTCCGACATCTATTGCGCCCTGCCGATGTCGATATTGTTGTCGCGCACGACCTGACCCCAGCGCGCGATCTCGCCGGCGAGCATCGCCCGCGCGGCGGCGGGCGAGCGCTGATCCGGCGGATAGGGCGCGACCCCGGTTTCGGTCCAGAACTTGACCAGCGCCGGGTCGGCCATGACCTCCTGCACCGCCGCGTTCAAGGTCGCGACCACGGCGTCCGGCGTTCCCGCCGGCGCGAACAGGGCGTGCCAATAGCGAATCTCGAGCTTGGGGCCGAGCGCGTCGACCAGGCTTTCGGCGGTCGGGAACAGCGGCGAGCGTTCCTTCGCGGTGATGCCGTAGGCCTTGATCCGGCCGGCCGCGACCTGCTGCACCACCGACTGCGGCGTGGCGAAGAACAGGTCGACGTGACCGCCGGCCACGTCGGTGAGCGCCGGGGCGGCGCCGCGATAGGGAATCGGGTTGACCGTGACCTTCGCCTGCTGGGAGAACAGGGCGGTGGCGAGATGCCCGGTCGAGCCGACGCCCGGATGCGCCATCTTCGCCATGTCGGTCTGCATGAAGGCGATCAGGTCCTTGAGCGTATCGGCCGCGAGCGTGTTGCGGCCGGTCAGCACCAGCGGGTTGTGGTTGATGAAGATGATCGGCGCGAGATCCTTCTCGGTGTCGAACGGCAGATCCTTGTAGAGCGACACGTTGGCGGAAATCTGCAGGTTGTGCAGCAGCAGGGTGTAGCCGTCGGGCGGCGCGTGGGCGACCCGCCGGGTGGCGATGAGGGTGCCGCCGCCGCTGATGTTCTCGACGATGAAATTCTGCCCGAGCTTTTGCGCCAAAGCCGGAGCGATCTCGCGCGCCAGCTGGTCGGTCGGCCCGCCCGCCGGATAGGGCACGATGATGGTGACGAGGCGGCTCGGATAGGGCTGCGCCCGGCCCGGCGTCGCGAACACGACAAGGCCGAGAATGGCCGCCGCCAGACCAACCGCGCGTGGCATCGATATCCTCACAGGTGAGGCGCAATACCCTGCCCCCGCCTTCGCGCTAGGGGCATGCACACATCTTTCGGTTCCCCTCCCCCCATTCGCGCAGCGAATGGCGGGGAGGGGTTAGGGGTGGGGGGCGCTTCAGCAAATTCCGAGCAAGACTATTCCCCCCACCCCGCCCGCCTTCGCTTCGCTACGGCGGTCGACCCTCCCCGCCCAACGGGGCGGGAGGGTAGGAGCAAGCATCGCCATCGGTGTCCTATTAAAGCGTCCCGAGATGTGTGCATGCCGTAACGCCTTCGCGGAGGCACGGCTATTGCGCCCTACGGATTGCCTCACCCCTTGAACACCTTGTTCCACCACTCCTGCAGCTGCGGGTCGGCTTTCGCCAGATAGTCGTGGTCCTGCAGGATGAAGCTGCCCTGCACCTCGGGCTCGAACATCACGCGCGCGGCGAGCGCCGGCTCGAGCGTCACGTCGTCGACCGTGGGCGCGTAGCCCATGTTCTTGGCGAAATCCATCTGCGGCCGCGGGTCGAGCAGCGCGTTGAGCCAGGCATAGGCCTGGTCCTTGTTGCGCGCGTTCTTCGCCATCACCATCTCGGACACGTAGAGCACGATGCCCTCCTTGGGATTGGCCATCTCGATCGGGATGCCGGCGTTCTGCCACATGACGCCGCGCGCCTTCCACATGATGCACATGCCGCATTCCTCGGTCTTGAGCGCCTGCGCCATGGCCTCGTTGGTGGGATAGATCTTCACTCCCAGCTTCTTGAGCTCGAGCAGCTTCTCCTTGCCGGGCTCGTAGTTCGACACGCCGCCGCCGTTGATCATCGCCGCCGACTCGAGCGTGGTCTGATACTGGATGTCGATCACGCCGACCTTGCCCTGGTGCTCCGGCGCCCACAGGTCGGCGTAGGAGGTCGGCTTGGTCTTGATGAGCTTCGGGTTGTAGAGGATCACCCGCCCGGAATAGATGTGCGGCACGGAATACTTGCTTCGCAGCGGGGCGATGATGTGCCTGGCGTTCGGCATTTTGGACAGGTCGAGCTCCTCGACCGCGCCGTTCTTCCACATCTCGTAGCAGCCGGCGGCGTTGAGCGCGGCGATGTCCATCGACCCGCGCGGCAGCCGCCGCTCGGCCATCAGCTTGACCTTGCGGGCGGTGTCGAGCCCGGTGTCGTAGATCACCTCGATGCCGAGCGGCTGCATCACCGGCGCGGCGACGTGCGCCTGCAGCAGGTTCTGATAGTCGCCGCCCCAGGTGCCGACCACGACCTGCCCGCCGGCCGCGGCGGCCGGCCGCGCCAGCGGTCCGAGCGCGGCCGACGCCAGCGCGGTGCCCCCCAGGCGGGTGAAGTCGCGGCGGGTGACGTGCGGGTGCATTGCTGGTTCTCCTGTGCATCGCGTCCGGGCGAAGGATAGGCCATACTTCGCCGCGTGTCCCGATTCCGATCGGATATGCGCATGGCCGACGGCTTCCGCCTGTTGTTCCACACCACCATGACGCCGTGGACCCAGGATTGCATGTACTTCATCACGCTCACCCTGTCCGACACCGGCATCGGCGTCGCGCCCGATCCGCGCAAGCGCGGGCTGGGGATGGAGGAGCAGTGGTTCACCGCGTGGAGCGAGGTGATGTCGCTGCAGCACGTACGGCCGCCCGAGCCGATCGTGCGCATCGAGTTTCCCACCTCGGAAGGCCAGACCGCGATCCGCGACATCCGGGTCCCGACGGTGGCGGACGGCCCGTTCGCCGGCTGCTCGGGCGCGCACCTGGTCGAGGCGATCCTGCTGGCGTTCCAGGAAACCCACCAGCCGCCGAGCGTCGCGCAGGTCGTGCGCCTGCTGCCGGACGTGCGCGGGCGGATGGGGGAGACGTAGGATGGGTTGAGCCGCGCCTTGCGCGGCGAAACCCATCGATGGGTTTCCGCCCGCCTGCGCGGGCGTCAACCCATCCTACGGCCGCGCCCCATCCGGCTCGCTTTGCTCGCCACCCTCCCCTTTCAGGGGAGGGATAAGGAAGAGACGATACCGACCGCGGCGGCGGGGTCGATCGTGGCGGTGACCTCCTGGCCGGCGGCCCAATCGGCGCCGGCTCCCACCTGCGCTGCGAGCGTCTCGCCGCTGGCGAGCCGCAGGTCGAGATCGAAGGAGGAGCCCTGGAACACCGCGGCCTCGACCTGCGCCGCGAAGCAATTGACCCCGGCGGCGCTGCCCGGCCGCACCGCCACGTCCTCCGGCCGCACCAGCAAGGTGTCGGCACCGGGATCGATGCGCGCGCAGGCGATGGTGAGCCCGGCGCGGGTGACGAAGCTTTTGCCGTCGGCGCCCGGCGCGCCGTCGAGGAAATTGCCGCGGCCGATGAAGCCGGCGACGAAGCGGTTGGCCGGCTGGCGGTAGAGCGCCCGCGGGCTGCCGATCTGCTGCACGCGGCCGTGGTCCATCACCACCAGGCGGTCGCCGATGCTCATCGCCTCGTCCTGGTCGTGGGTGACCATGATGGTGGTGATGCCGGAGAGCTTCTGCAGCGCCCGCAACTCCTGGCGCACGTCGCGGCGCAGCTTGGCGTCGAGGTTCGACAGCGGCTCGTCGAGCAGCAGCACGTCGGGCGCGATGACGAGCGCGCGGGCGATGGCGACGCGCTGCTGCTGGCCGCCCGACAACTGCCGCGGCATGCGCGCGTTGAACCCTTCGAGCTTGACCAGCGCCAGCGCGCGCCGCACGCGCTCGCGGATCTCGGACGCCGGCACGCGCCGGCGGCGCAGCCCGAAGGCGATGTTCTCGGCGACGTCGAGATGGGGAAACAGCGCGTAGTTCTGGAACACGAAGCCGACGTTGCGCCGGTAGGGCGGATCGCGGGTGACGTCGCGATTGCCGATGCGGATCGATCCGGCGCTCGCCGCGATGAAGCCGGCGATCATGCGCAAGGTCGTGGTCTTGCCGCAGCCGGACGGCCCGAGCAGGACCAGGAACTCGCCGTCGGCGACATCGAGCGACAGGTCGTCGACGGCGCGCACGTCGCCGAAGTGCTTGCTGATCGCTTGGAGATGCAGCGCGGCCATGGTCAGGATTCGTAGGGTGGGCAAAGCGGCCGAAGGTCGCGTGCCCACGTGGGCACGGCCGCTACGCGGCCTTTGCCCACCCTACAGCTTCGCTCGTAATGACGAACCATCTCACACCGCCTTGGCGAGACTGACGAAGCTGTCGGTGAGCAGCAGCGCGGCCGCCACCACGGCGATTTGCAGGGCCGAGACCGCCGCCACGGTCGGGTCGATCTTCCATTCGAGATATTGCAGGATCGCGATCGGCAACGTGGTCTGGCCGGGCTGCACCAGGAACAGCGACACCTCGATGTTGCCGAAGCTCACCACGAAGCTGAACAGCGCGGCGGCGACGAGGCCGGGCCAGATCAGCGGCAACGTCACCTTGACGGCGGCGACCAACGGCGTGGCACCGAGCGATTGCGCCGCGTCCTCGATCGCCGGATCGACGCCGGCGAGGTTGGCGGTGAGCAGGCGCAGCGACCACGGGATGGTCAGCAGCACGTGGCCGGCCGCGAAGCCGAACACGGTGCCGGTGACCGGCAGGCCGGTCGCGACCTCGAGCTCGATCAGCGCCAGGTAGAGGCCGGCGCCGACCACCAGCGCCGGCACGATCAGCGGCGACATCAGCGCATGCAGGATGGCTTCGCGGCCGGGCAGCTGCGAGCGCGTCAGCGCGAACGCCGCCGGCAGGGTGACCACCAGGCCGGCCGCGGTCGCCGCCAGCGCGACGGTCGCGGAGAGTTGAAAGCCGGAGATGAACTGGCGCTGGCCGGCGATGGCGCGGTACCAGCGCAGCGAATAGCCCTCGGGCGGCAGCGACAGGATCCCGTTGGTGAAGAACGACAGCCACAGCACGAGGACGAGCGGGGTGAGGATGATCGTCAGGGTGAGGACGACGGCGCCCGTGAACGTGAGGCGCCCGAGCCGCTCGCGCCAGGACCGTCCGCGCACCATCACTGGTCAGGCGGCGAGGCGGTTCTTGTAGAACCGTCCGCCCTTCATGATGGCCGCGAGATGCCGCCCCTCGTCCTGGAACAGGTTCAGATCCTTCAGGGGATCGCCGTCGACCACCAGCAGATCGGCGAACGCGCCGGGCACCAGCTCGCCCAGCTCGCCGGCGCGCTGCAGGATCTCGGCGTTGACGATGGTGGCCGAGCGGATGATGTCCGCCGGCGCCATGATCTCGGCGCGGAGCAGAAATTCGCGGCACTGGTCGTTCTGCAGCTGGCCGAGCAGGTCGGTGCCGAAGCCGATCTTCACCCCGGCCGCGCGCGCGAGCTCGACTGAGCGCAGGCCGGCGGCGAGCACGACCTCGTTCTTCGCCAGGCTGTATTCAGACAGGCCGTAGTCACGGCCGCGCCGGCGCATGGAATCATAGGCGATCAGGGTCGGCACCAGGAACGCGCCCTTGCGCGCCATGGTGGCGGCGGTCGGCTCGTCGATCAGGTTGCCGTGCTCGATGGTGCGCACGCCCGCCGACACCGCGCGCATGATCGCCTGCGCCGAGTACGCGTGGGCGGCGACGTACTTGCCCCAGTTGGTCGCCTCCTCGACCGCGGCCTGGATCTCGTCCATGCGGTACTGCAGGCTTTCGAGCGGATCGGCCTGGGAGGCGACGCCGCCCGACACCATGATCTTGATGAAGTCGGCGCCCTTGCGCAGCTCGTCGCGCGTCGCCTTGATCACCTCGGGAATGCCGTCGGCGATGCGCGACGTGTAGGCGAGCCCGGAGCAGCAGTCGCAGCCGAGCGCGCGCTGGGTGCGCTTGCGGAAGTCGCCGTGGCCGCCGGTCTGGCTCAGCGCCTGGCCGGAGATGAAGAGGCGCGGCGCCTCGATCAGGCCCTGCTCGACCGCGGACTTGATGCCGAAATCGCCGCCGGCGGTGTCACGCACGCTGGTGAAGCCGCGCATCAGGGAGTTCTTGAGCGCGATCGCGCCGTTGATCGCCAGGAGCGTCAGCGGCACCGCGTCGAGCGCGCCGATGTTGACCTCGTTGAGGAAGACGTGGAGGTGGCCGTCGATCAACCCAGGCATCAGGGTGCGGCCGCCCAGCGCGACGCGCGTCGCGGCCGCGGCCTTGATCGGCCGGTCGGCTACCTCCTTGACGCGCTCGCCTTCGATCAGGACCTCGATGCCGTCCAGCAATTCGCCGCGGCGCGGATCGAGCAGGCGTCCGCCGGAAAACAGGAATGACGACATCGGAGGCCTTCGGGTGGAGCTTATGGCTGGACCACCTGCCTAGCCGGATTCCGCGGAGCCGTCGAGCGGCCGCGGTAGGATGGGTTGAGCCGCTGATGGCGGTGAAACCCATCGATGGGTTTCGCTCCGCTCAACCCATCCTACAATCACTGCTGCGGGGCGGGCGCGGGGGTGCGGGCGTTGGCGAGGCTGTTGTTGTCGAGCGCCAGCATGGCGAGATAGGGGTCGACCAGGCCCCAGCCGAACTGGTCGTCGCGCCCGCGCGGGCCGAGGTCCTTGGCGGTCGTCTGCAGGGCGCGGCGGATCAGCTCCGGGGTGGCGTCCGGCTTGCGCTCGAGCATCAGCGCGACGACGCCGCTCACCTCGGCGGCGGCGACCGAGGTGCCCGAGGTGATCTGATACTGGGCGTTGGGCGCCGGCACCAGGATGTCGACCCCGGGCGCCGCGACGGCGATGTGCGATCCCTGGTTCGCCTGGGGCAGGATGGCGTCGTTGACGTCGGTCGCGGTGACGGCGATCACGTTCGGGTCGGCGGCGGGAAACAGCGGCTCCGACTGCGGCCCGGCATTGCCGGCCGCCGCCACCAGCACGATGCCCTTGTCGTAGGCGCGCTTGAGGGCGAGCTGGACCAGTGGATCGCGCGGGCCGGCGAAGCTCATGTTGATGACCTTGGCGCCCTTGGCGATGGCCCAATCGATGCCCTTGAGGATCTGCTCGGTGGTGCCGTAGGCGCTCTCGGCGTCGGTGCCGAACGCGTTGACGGCGAGGATGCGGGCGCCGGGCGCGACGCCGACCAGGCGGCGGTGCGACGCCATGGCGCCGGCCATGCCGGTGCCGTGCGCCTGCGGCTTGAACTCAAGGCCGATCGGCTCCAACCGGTCGGCGATGGCGCCGGCGAGATCGGGGTGGCGCTGGTCGACCTCGGAATCGATCATGGCGACCTGCACGTTGTTGCCGGTGGCGACGCGGTGCACCTCCTTGAGCCGCCATTTGGCGACGACGTATTGGTAGCCGTCGGTCGCCGGCGTGCGGCGCGCCGCGTTGAGGTCCTGCTGCAGCCGGAACACGTAGTTGGGCTGGGCCGTCGCCGATATCTTCTCCGCCTCCATGGCGAGGATGACGTCGGCGACCGAGCGGCCGTTGGCGATGCGGAAGCGGTAGAGGCCGCGGCCGACCAGGTCGAAGCGCTGGTAACCGATCTGCGTCAGCCCGAGCCGCGCCGCGACGCCCTGCACGGCTTCGGGCGACACGTCGGCGCCGACGTGCAGCACCATCTCGTTCTGGATGAAGCGGCGCTCGCCCGCGGGCGGCACGCCGCTGAAGCCCCGCTCGCCCGGCAGCGGGCCCCAGCGCCCGCGGCTGGCGGCGACGCGCGCCGCGTAGGCGTTGCGCCCGAGCTGTCCGGCACCGCCGCGCAGGCCGGCGCGATGACCCAGCATCTCGCGGCCGGCAACCGCACGGCCGTTGCCGGAACGGCCGCTCATGCGGGACGCGCCCGGCTGCGCCCCCGGCCCGCCCAAGCCGGGACGGCCCGCGGCGCCGACCGGCGCGCGGCCGGCGCCATAACGAGACATGCCGGCCTGGCCGCGAAATCCCGCCTGGCCGCGGAAGCCGCCCGGCCCGCCGCGATAGGCGCCCTGCCCGCGATATCCGCCCCCCGCCCCGCCGCCGCGCCCCTCGCGCGCTTCCGTCTGGGATGCGGCCACCAGGCTCAGCGCAACCGCCGCGACCGCGACCGCCACGAGGCCGCGCCGCCACAGCGCCCCGCGTGTGGGTTGGGACGAATTTGGCCGCGACAGCCGACGCATGAATCTCTCCCGGCAAACGCGCACGATTTTGTCCCCAACCGTGGCGGGCGTGTGGCGGCCGGCCGCTAAAGCGGGATGGGCGATTCTTCGAATCGCCATCCCGCTTTAGCTCATTGTTGGAGCATGATGTTTTCCGAAAACCGGTACCCACTTTTCGGCATCATGCTCTATTGACCACCCGGTCACCCCCGATATCGTGACCGCATGCCCGGCAATTTGCTCGACGTTCGCGCCGTGACCCGCAGCTTCTACGGCGTCGCGGCGTTGCGCGGCGTCGACCTTGCGGTCGCGCGCGGGCGCATCACCGGGCTGATCGGGCCGAACGGCGCCGGCAAGACCACCCTGTTCAACTGCGTCAGCGGCCTGGTGCCGCCCGATTCCGGCCGTATCCTGTTCGACGGCGCCGACATCACCGGCGTGCGCCCCGACCGCATCGCCCGGCGCGGGCTGGTGCGCACCTTCCAGATCGCGCGCGGCTTTCCCCGCCTCACCGTGCTCGAGCATCTGCTGCTGCACGGCCGCGACCAGCCGGGCGAGAAGCTCGCCACCGCGCTGATGCGCTCCGCCGCCATGCGCCGGCGCGAGGCGGAGCTCTACGGCCGCGCGCGCGAGATCGCGCGGCGGCTCGACCTCACGCGCGTGCTCTATAACACCGCGGCCGAGCTGTCGGGCGGGCAGAAGAAGCTGCTGGAGATCGGCCGCGCCCTGATGGCCGAGCCGACGATGCTGCTGCTCGACGAGCCGATCGCCGGCGTCAACCCGACGCTCGCCCGCGCGATCGGCGAGCGGCTGCGCGAGCTCGCGGCCGACGGCATCACGATCCTGCTGATCGAGCACCAGATGGATGCGATCGCGCGCCTGTGCGACCACGTGATCGTGCTGGCCGAGGGCCGCACGTTGATCGAGGGCACGTTCGCCGCGCTCGCCCAAAACCCAGTGGTGCAGGAAGCCTACATGGGGCGCCGGCGATGGGCTTCCTGACCGTCGAAGGGGTCGTCGCCGGCTACACGGCGGCCGACGAGATCCTCAAGGGCCTCGACTTTACGCTTGCGGCCGGCGAAATCGTCTGCGTCATCGGGCCGAACGGCGCCGGCAAGTCGACCCTGCTCAAGGCGATCGCCGGCCTCCTCGCCCCCTCGCGCGGCGCCATCACGTTCAAGCAGCGCTCCCTCCTCGGGCTCAAGCCGCGCGACATCACCCGCCTCGGCGTCGCCTACGTGCCGCAGGAGCACAACGTCTTTCCCAGCATGTCGGTGATCGAGAATCTCGAGATCGGCGGCTACGTCGCGCCGGCGCGCATCCCTGAGCGCATGCAGCGGGTGCTGGCGCGCTTCCCGGCGCTGGCGCACAAGCGCCGCCACGCGGCGCGCGCGCTGTCCGGCGGCGAGCGGCAGATTCTCGCCATGGCCATGGCCCTGATGGTCGAGCCGGACTTGCTGCTGCTCGACGAGCCGTCCGCCGGGCTGGCGCCCGCCGCCGCCGAGCGGCTGTTCGAGGACATCCGCGCGGTCAACCGCGACAAGGTGGCGATCGTGCTGGTCGAGCAGAATGCCAGCGAGGCGCTGGCGGTGTCGAACCGCGCCTACATCCTGGTCGACGGCCGCACCAGCCGCACCGGCCCGGCGCGCGAGCTGGCGGCGGATCCGGAGATCCGGCGGATATTTCTGGGTGGGTGAGAAGTATTGACGTGACGAACTTTGTTCCAAGCCGCGGCGCTTCTTCACCTCTCCCCGGAGGGGAGAGGTCGCATAGGCGGCCTTTGGCCGCCGTTCTTACAATCATAAAGAAGGACGCCGACGCGAAGCGTCGGCTACGTCGCGCGCTCGCGCGCGAATTATCGGGTGAGGGGGTTCCTGAGCTCCAATTGAAACATCGGAACCCCCTCACCCCGACCCTCTCCCCTCCGGGGAGAGGGAGCGCGCCTGCGCGCGTTGCTAGCGCCGAGCTCACGTTTCTGACGATTGTGTGAGTGACACGCGTGCTCACGCAAATCCTTCAGCTCGTGCTCAACGGCGCCATGGCGGGCACCATCCTGGCGGTGCCGGCGATCGGGCTCACCACCATCTTCGCGGTGCTGCGCTTTCCCAACTTCGCGGTCGCCTCCCATGCCACGATCGGGGCGTTTGCCGGTTACGTCGCCAACGTGTCGTTCGGGCTGCCGGTGCTGCCGGCGATCGTCGTAGCGTTTCTGGTCGCCGGCCTCGTCGGGCTCGCGACCGACGAGATGATCCTCAAGCCGTTCCGCGCGTCCGGCTTCATCACCACGGCGATCGGCTCGATCGCGCTCACCATCGCGCTCGAGAACGCGGTGCGCTTCATGTTCGGCAACGAGCTGCGCGGCTACGACCTGCCGCTGCGCCGCGACTGGCGCTTCGAGGGCCTCCGCGTCGGCCCGCAGCAGGTGGAGAACCTGGCGATCGCGCTCGCGGTGACGGCGGCGATCTTCGCCTTCCTGGCCTTCACCCGCGCCGGCAAGGCGATGCGCGCGGTGGCCGACAATCCGATGCTGGCCGGCATCAAGGGCATCAACGGCGAGACCATCGCCCGCACGGTGTCGTTCGTCGGCATGGGGCTCGCGGGCCTCGGCGGCATGCTGCTCGGCCTCGACACCTCGATCGATCCGCTCACCGGCTTCCGCGCCATCCTGTCGATCTTCGCCGCCGCGGTGGTGGGCGGCCTCGGCAGCGTGCCGGGCGCCGTGGTCGGCGCGCTCGTCATCGGGGTCGGCGAGGAACTGTCGCTGTTGATCCTGTCGCCGAACTACCGCAGCGCGGTCGGGTTCCTGGCGATCCTCCTGGTGCTGACCATCCGGCCGCGCGGCATCCTCGGGCAGCGGGCGTATTAATGAGTCTGATTATGAGATCAGGACGGCAGTGCGACTCTCCCCCGTCATGGCCGGGCTTGTCCCGGCCATCCACGTCTTCATTTGTTCGCTGCGATCAAGACATGGATGCCCGGCACAAGGCCGGGCATGACGAATTGATAGGTCGGAACGCGTGATGGAAAACTATCTCATCGCCATGGCGGTATCGGCCGGCCTCTACGCCCTGATGGCGCTCGGCCTCAACGTCATCTGGGGCATGGCCGGCCAGGTCAACCTCGGCCTCGTCGGCTTCTTCGCGGTCGGCGCCTACGTGTCGGCGCTGCTCACGCTCAAGCTCGGCATGCCGATCGCCGCGGGCGTCGTCGCCGGCGCGCTGGCCGCCGCGGCGGTCGGCGCGCTGGTGTCGCTCGTCACCGCGCGGCTGCGCGGCGACTACCTCGCCATCGTCACCCTCGGGTTCGCCGAGACCATCCGCATCGTCGCGTCAAACGAGATCTGGCTCACCAACGGCACCGACGGGCTGTCCGGCATTCCCGGGCCGTGGCGCAGCGCGCTGACGCCGGCGCAGTTCAACCTCTTCTATCTGTGCCTGGTCGCCGCCCTGGTGATCATCGTGTTTGCCCTGATCGACCGGCTCGGGCATTCGCCGTTCGGCCGGGTGCTGCGCGCGATCCGCGACGACGAGCAGGCGGCGGCGGTCGCCGGCAAGCATACGCTCGCCTTCAAGGTGAAGGCGTTCGCGTTCGGCAGCGCGGTGCTCGGCCTCGCCGGCGCGCTGTACGGCCACTATACGTCTTACATCGCGCCCGACCTGTTCCTGCCGCTGCTGACCCTCTACATCAAGCTGGCGCTGCTCGCCGGCGGCGTCGGCAACAATCGCGGCGCGGTGCTCGGCGCCGTCGTGGTGGTGACGTTCCTCGAATCGACGCGCTTCGTGGTGCCGCTGATTCCCGGGCTGAGCTACGTGCAGGGCGCCGCGCTGCGCGAATTGCTGATCAGCGCCTCGCTGATCGTGGTGCTGCGCCTGCGACCGCAGGGCCTGCTGCCGGAGGCGCGCATGCATCCGGTGCTGGCGGAAGAGGAAGCCGCGCCGGCGCGCGCTGGAGCGGGCTGACTTTTCTTCGAATCGTCATCCCGCTCCGGCTTATTGTTTGAGCATGATCTTTTCCGAAAACCGGTTCCCACCCCGGATCACGTCCGGGGCAGGCTTTTCGGGATCATGCTCGAGCTGAAATTTCCCCGACCCTTGAGTGAAATCTTTCACGCTGCCGGGCGCCGGAACGCGGTAGGCCTGACATGGGCCATCCGGCCATCCGTCAGAAGGAGAGCACGATGACGATCGCCGCACGACGTCCATCTTGCTTGCGCCATGTGCTCGCGCTGGCGATTGCCGCCACGATTGCCGCCGCCACCGCCGGCGTCGGCGGCGCCGCCGCGCGCCCGCCCATCAATGCGAGCGAGACCGGCCGGCAGAGCGACCTGGTGAACCGGCCCGCCTGCTGGAGCGAAGGCGGTACCGAGAACCGGTATTCCTGCGAACCGGCCGGCTGGCACTGAACCCGCGCAACGCTTCGCATGAGAGGCGGGCCGTGGCGGCCCGCCTTTTTTGATTTTCGCCGGCAGCGAACAGTGACCCGTCGTCCTTCGACGCACACTGCTGCGCCGCCTCCCCACCGCCGTCATCCTTCGAGGCTCCCCCGGCCCAAGGCCGGGGTCGCACCTCAGGATGACGGTGAGTTTGTTTCAGGATGACGGCGAGTTTGTTTTACGCCCTCAACAAGAATCAACAAAAATTCATCAGCAGTGAGATGGCTCACAGACGATTGTGCGGCAACGCGCGATGGTGACGCTCGCAGACGGCGGGATGATCCCGGTCCGTTGCAGACAAGGAGACCGATCATGTTCGCCAAGACCACGAAGACCATCGTCGCCGCGCTTGTTCTCGCCGGCGCCTCGATCACGTTCGTCGCCAGCGCCACCGCGGCGCCCACGAAGGCTCCGACGCAGGACGAGCTGAACTGGATGAACCGCGCGTCGAATCCGGACACCAACGGCTACTGACGTCGCGCACGCGACACCGCGGTGTGGCGTCGAATAACGGCCGGCCCTTCGGGCCGGCCGTTTGCATGCCGGAGTCTCGTCCATCCCCTAGGGGACGATGCGGGTCATGCCCTATAAAGATGCATGAACCAGCCGAAGCAGCCGCTCACCCTCGCCGACGTCGCCGCGATCCTCGACCTGCTCGGGCGCGAGCCCGATCCGCAGGCGGCGTTCCTGGTGTTCGACCACGTGGTCCAGCGCGTGCTCGGCCACAAGCTGCTCACGGTGATGCGCCACGTGGCGGCGACCGCGGAGGTGGAGCGCGTCTATTCGAGCAATCCGCGCGCCTACCCGGTCGGCGGGCGCAAGCAGAAGCAGGGCACGCCGTGGGGCGAGCAGGTGCTCGACCGCGGCGAGGTCTTCATCGCCCGCAACCGCGAGGAGCTGCGCGCCGCGTTCGCCGACCACGAACTGATCTTCAGCCTGGGGATCGGCTCGATCATGAACGTGCCGGTCATGCTGCACGGCCGCTGCCGCGGCATCGTCAACCTCTCGCACGATGCCGGGCGCTACGGCGAGGCGGACGCGGGGCCGGCGCGGGTGCTGGCGGGATTGCTGGCGCCGGTATTCGGCTAAGGCCCCATCGGCCGGGAACCCGCGCGGACTTTGCGCGTTATGCGGTTGAGGCGGGGATTGCGAGAGAGACTTTTGCCATGCGCAAACACCGATTTCCGGTCCTGGTCGAATCCTCGTCGCACCGGACCCCGACCGGCGTGCAAGCCGCGATCAACGACGAGCCGGCCATTGTCGCACTGAAGCTGCGGGAGAAGGGCTGGCACCCTTATCGCGTGCGCCTCGACGAGACCGCCGGCGCGTGGATCGCCTCGGTGATCGACTGGAAGCGGGCCGCCTGATTCACGGTTGCGGCGGTCTCGCCGGAAAGCCGCGCATTTGGCGACAAATGTGCGGTTCGGCGCAACCGCGCGGTCGGGTTGTCCGGATAGGCTTGTGCGTTCCCGGAGGAGCCCGATGAACCCGTTGCTGTTCGAGTGCCCGACGACCAAAGGCCGGATCGCGGTCGGCCTCCGCATCGATTTCACCAGCCTGCGCACCGTCCAGCCGGTGACGATCGGTCTGGTGTGCCCGCTGTGCGACGAGCCGCACGAATGGAAGCTGCACGAGGGCTGGATCCAGGACCCGCCCGAGGCGGAGGGCATCGCTCCGGCGCCGCCGTTGGCCGCCTGGAGCCCGTGCCGGGACGCCGAGGCGATGGCGGAGACGGACGCGCTGTCGTCCGCCTGAGTTCCTACCGCCAAATACCAACGGCATGAAGCATTGACCCCATCAGTCGTCATCGTCCGCGCAGGCGGACGATCCAGTATCCGCGGACGTATCAAATAGAACTGCAACATGAGTGTTTACTGGATGCCCCGCCTTCGCGGGGCATGACGATTTAGAGTCTCGTTCCGCTGGTATGAGTTCCTACCAAACAAACGGGATGAGCCGGTAACGCACCCGGGCAGCATAGTCGGGATAGCCCTCGAGCCCGGCCGTCAGCAGGCGCTCCTCCATGCCGGCGCGCACGCCCAGCAGCGCCGTGAGCACGGGCGCGAAGGCGAGGCCCCACCACGAGCCGAGCAGCAGCGGCGTTCCAAGGAAGAACAGGATGGTGCCGGCATACATCGGGTGCCGCACGACCGCGTAGGGCCCGGTGGTGACGACCCGGTGCCCGCGTTCCGCCTGGATGCGCACGACCGGCGCCGTAAAAGTGTTGGCGCGGAAGGTGAGAAAGACGACGTAGAAGCACGCGAGCACGCCAAGCGCGCCGAGGCCCTGCAGCCACGCCGGGACGTGCGAGAGCCGGCAGCGCACCGCGTCGAGCGCCATGACCGGCAGCCAGGCGACCGTCAACAGCAGGAAGACCGCCATGAGGGCCTTGTCCGCGCGCTGCTGCCGGCCGTGAAACAATCCGGACATGCGCTCCGCGAGCAGCGCCGGATCGTGGCGATCGAGCCACACGCCGACGGCCAGCGAGACCGCGCCCATCTCTCCGAGGAAGACCCACGCGGCCGGCCAGTCGATCGTGCCCGCCGGCACGAACAACAGCGCCGCCATGACGGCGAGAAAGGCGACAGTCTGACGGATCAGGCGGGCGAGCATGTCAATTTGTGTTCGATTTGTAGCCCGCATGAGCGCAGCGATATGCGGGGCGTCGTTCCCGGATATCGCGCTGCGCGCTCATCCGGACTGCGGGGAGTTCACGCCGCGACGCCGACGTAGGCCATCCTAGCGCGCATGAGCCATCAGGGGGTTACGCCCGTCTTCGACGAGCTATGGCGACATCCGGGGCGTTCTTCCCGGATATCGCGCTACGCGCTCATCCGGGCTACGCGGAGTTCACGCCGCGACGGCGACGTAGATCTGGCCGTCGCGCACCGCGACCTCGACCGGCGTCAGGCGCACGCGGGGATCGCCCGGGTGGCAGCCGGTCTCGAGGTTGAACTCGAAGCCGTGCCAGGGACAGACGAGGTGGCGCTGGTCGGAGAAGCGCAGGCCGGCGCTTTTCATGTCGGGGGTGAGCGCCTCCTCGACCTTGTGGAAGATCTGCCCCTGGCAGACCGGGCCGCCGGCGTGCGGACACACGTTCTCGTAGGCGACGATCCGGTCCCCGAGGCGGAAGACGCCGACCTCGACGTCGTCGATGGCGAAGACCCGATAGTCCCCGTCCTTGAACTCGCTCAGTGCCGCGACCGCGACGCCGTTCATCACCTACCCCCTCGTTTAGAGCGTCGGCTCGTTTTTTGTTTGAGCATGATCTTTTCCGAAAACCGGTACCCACCCCGGATCGCGTCCGGGGCAGGCTTTTTCGGGATCATGCTCTACCCCGGCGCGCGGTGGAACCACATCGCCACGTCGAACAGGTTGAGATCGGCGGCGCGGATCAGCGCGCAGGCGGCGACCACGCTCTCGGTCGCCGTCACCTCGCCGTCGGCGAACGGCGCCAGCGCGCCGCCGCGCCGCTCCGCCTTGGCGGCATAGACCTTCACGGCCGCCGCCAGGGTCCGGTGCAGCAGCGCGTCGGGGATCGCGTCCGGCTCGCCGCGCTTGAGCGCGGCCGTGGCCAGCGCCGCGAAGGTGGCGTCGCGGCCGCGGCGGGGCGACGGCGGACGCCGCGCCGGTTTTTTGCCTTTCCCGCGCGGCGATCGCGCCATCGCGGTCAGGCCGGAACCGGCTCGCGCCGCGCCGGCGCGGATTTACGGGCCGGCATCTTGCGCGGCGGCACCGTGAGGCCGAACAGCTTGGCGGCGTTGAGGCCGAGGATGTTGCGCTTGGCCTGGTCGCTGAGGAACGGCAGGGTGGTGATCGCGCTCGGCAGGTCGAAGTCCCAGTGCGGCCAGTCGGACGCGAACAGCAATTGGGTCTCGGCGTTGACCGCCTCGAACGTCGCCTCGGTGAGCTTGAGGTTCGAGCGCTCGAGCGGCTGGCTGGTGAAGAACATGTCGCGCATGTACTCGCTCGGCCGCCGGCGCAGCAGCGGCGCCTCCGAGGAGCGCATCATGTATTCGGTGTCGAGCCGCTGCATCAGGTAGGGCACCCAGGCGAGCCCGCTCTCGATCCAGATCAGCTTGAGGCGCGGGAACCGCTCGGGCAGGCCGTTGATGATCCAGTTGGTCATGTGCACCAGGTTGAAATGCACGAACGACAGGGCGTGCATGGAGATGAACCGGTTGCACTGCTGCATCGACTGGTCGCCCCAGTGGAAGCCGGAATGGAAGCCGAGCGGCTTGCCGGTTTCCTGGATGGCGGCATAGAGCGGCATGTAGCTGTCGTGGTGCACCGCGCGGAAGCGGCTCGACGTCACCGTGAAGCCGATCACGCCGGGATGGTCGGCGAACCGCTCCACCACCTTGACGCAGGCTTCCGGCTCGTTGAACGGCAGATAGAGCAGCGCCTTGATGCGGTCGTCCTCGGGGAGGATCTGCTCGACCAGCCAGCGGTTGTAGGCGGTGCCGACGGCGGCCTCGACGTCCGCCTGCTGGTGCATGCCCAGCACCAGCATCGGGGTCGGGAACACGACCATGTAGTGGATGCCGAGCGAGTCCATGGCGCGGCGGATGAGGGTCACCTGCCGGTGCGCCGGCCCGTCCGGCACCGCCTCGCCCAGCCGCTGCTGGTGCGGAATGCGGCCGAACACGTCTTGGTAAGCCATGCCGGGAACCGCGTTGAGCAGGCCGGGCGGCGAGCCGACCCGGTCGCGGAACGACTTCGCCATCTGCCGGTAGACGTCGCTGTCGATGCGGTCGGTCACCTCCGACCAGAACGCCGTCTCGGTGACGTGGGCGTCGACGTCGACGATGAAATAATCCGCGGCGTCGCGCTCGCGCGCGGCGTGGGCGAGGATGTCACGGGTGTCGGAATGAACCGTGATCTTCGGCAGCTCGGTGACGCGCGGCCGGCCGGCCTTGCCGTTGCCGTTGCGGGTGGATTTGCCGTTGCGAGCTTGTCCCATGGTGCTCTCCCAATGGCGCGCCCGGCATCGTCGCCGGCCGCAGCCCTGAAGCCAATCTTCGTCGAAATCGGGGCGTTTGTGTAGCCCGGAAATGTAGGGTGGGCAAAGGCCGCGTCGGCGGCCGTGCCCACGCATCTTGCCGGCGGCGCACCGCTGAAAACAGTTGGTGGCGCCAGCGGAGCGTCGTTCGATGTTGCTGTCGCAGGTTGCTTCACTTAACATCAGCGCATCATGCGAACGACCATCAACATCGGCGACCAGATTCTGAGAGAAATCAAGGCCATCCAGAAGAGGGAAGGCCGATCGATGGGAGCAGTGATCTCCGAGCTCCTTGCCGACGCGCTTGCCCGCCGGCGTCCGTCGCGGTCGCGGCCGCCATTCCGTTGGACGTCTCGCCCGATGAAGGCTCTTGTTGATTTGGCGGAGAAAGAGGCAGTCTACGCGGCCCTGGATGCGGACCGGTTGTGAGCTATTCTCTCGATGTCAATATCCTGACGAGAGCAAGCTGGAAATCCGGCCGGTCGGAAGCTTCTTCAGCGAGCCCGCGCGCCTTCGCCATTTCGGCATCACGAAGGACGAAGGCGTGATCCTGTATTTCGTCGGCACCGGCCCGTCGACCAACGACGATCCGGAAAAATGACGGGGATCAAATACCAACGGCGCTAATTGTTGACCGTCATCCTGAGGTGCCCGCGAAGCGGGCCTCGAAGGATGATCGGCCGGGGGCCGTCGCCCTTCGAGGCCGTCGCTGCGCGACGGCACCTCAGGGTGACGGATTACAAGCGTCGCCATCAAAGCCGCTGGGATAACCCGCCATACGTCAAATTTTGCACGTCGGCGCGTGAAAACACGGCGTTTCCCGGCGCACGCACGCAACTTTATTCGCCCGCAAGGCCCGATCCGGCAATATCACGCATTGTGTTGTTTGTTCCATCGGGCAAGCAAAAGGTTACCGCGCGAAGGGCGGAACGCAATGCCGGTCCAAGCAGTTTTTCCCGGGTATGAACGATGTTGTCGATTGGAGGGAGACATTGCCATGACCCAGGGAGAGGAACCGTCAAAGGGCGACGAATTGCGCCAACGCGCGGCAGAGGCCGGCCGCCGCGCCGCACAGGCGACATCCACGGAAGAACGGCTCCTGCTGCAGGAGATTCAAAACCGCTTGAACGAGCTGGCGCAAATCGAGGACCGGTTGGAGCAATTCGGAAAAAAGTAACCGCAAGTAACCAGGAGCGATGGTCGGAGCCCCCTGGAACCAAAGGGCCGACCCGGCGTTGGCCGATATTGTGCCTGGAGGGGGTATGGGTTCCTACGAGGAATACCGCGACAAGGCGCTGGAATGTCTGGCCGCCGCCGAGACGGTGTCCGACCCGCACGAACGGATCGTCCTGCTGGAAATTGCGCAGCGGTGGTTGCGGCTCGCGGCGCATGTCGACTCGCGGACTCCCGGAAACGCAACTCCTGGCGACGATACGACCCCGGAGAAATCGTAGCGGCCGGCGCTCTACGATCCCGGCGCCCCCGCCTCCCGGGCGGGCAGCATCCGCCGCAGGACCCCGTCGCGCAGCACGTAATGATGAAAGAGCGCAACCGCCGCATGCACGCCGGCAACGATCAGCAGCGCATTGGCGGCCCAGCGATGCAGGTTGCCGACGGTCTTGCGCAGGGCGCGATCGCTCGGATCGAAGGCCGGAACATTGAACAGGCCGAAAATGCTGTCGCCGCGCGCCCAGACATTGGCGAGGCCCAGAAGCAGGACCGTGGCCAGCAAAACGTAGAGCGCGGAGTGCCCGAGCTTCGCCGCGGTCCCCCAAGCTCCCGGATCGGCCGGCGGCAATCGTTCACCGGATGTGGCGCGCCAGGAAAGACGGACCAGCAGCACCGCGATCAGCACCAGGCCGAGCGTTATATGCACCGACCGCACGACGACGCGCGGCTGCCCTTTCGGCATGAAGTCGATGAGGCTCACGCCGGCCGTCATGGGAACGTCGGGGGAAGCGATCGCCCAGAGAAGAACGACGAGCGCGGCGGTCGTCCAATGCAACAGGATCGTAATCGGGTCGTAGCGATCGGAAGCTGCCGGTTCTTGCACCATCGATGAATGCTCAATATCACTGCGGCGTTATTCCCGCCTCCGCGGCGATCGCCGCCCATTTCGCCCGCTCGGACACGATGTAGCGCCCAAGCTCTTCCGGCGTGCTCACCAGCGGCCGCATGCCGAGGCTCGCCAGCTTGTCGGCGACGCCGTGCTCGCCCAGGTAAGCGATCATCACCCGGTTGAGCTTGTCGATGATCGCGGGCGGCGTTCCGGCCGGCGCCACCACCGAGAACCAGCCGCCGGCGCCGAAGCCGGGCAGCCCGGCCTCCGCGATGGTCGGGATGTCGGGCGCCTGCGGCGAGCGCGTCGGCAGCGCGGTGCCGAACACCTTCAGCTTGGCGTCGTTGATCAGCGGCAGCGCCGGCATCAGGTCGCACATCATCAAGGGGACCACGCCGCTCAGCACGTCGGTCAGCGCCGCCGGGCTGCCGCGATAGGGCACGTGCTGCGCGGTCACGCCGGCCATGTGCAGCAGCATCGCCATGATCAGATGGTGCGGCGTGCCGATCCCGGCGCTGGCGTAGGTCATGGCGCCGGGCTTGCCGCGCATGAGCGCGATCAGCCCGACCAGGTTGTCGGCGGGAACCGACGGATGGGCGAGCAGCACGAAATCGGTGGTGCCGACCAGCGCGATGGGCGCGAAGTCCCTGAGCGGGTCGTAGGCGATCGACTTGTAGACGCTGGGGCTGATGGCGAGGGTCGAGGTGGTCGCCAGCATCAGCGTGTAGCCGTCCGGCGCGGCCCGGGCGACGGCGGCCGCGGCGATCGTGGTGCCGGCGCCGGGACGGTTCTCGATCACGAACGGCTGGTTGAGCTTGTCGTGCAGATCCGCCGCGAGCAGGCGCGCCAACAGGTCGGTGGCGCCGCCCGCCGGGAACGGCACGACGATGGTGACGGCGCGCTCGGGATAATCCTGGGCGCCGGCTTCGGCCGCGCCCAACAGGACGAGGAGGCCGAGGGCGCACAGGCGCAGCATGCCGGCGCGCGGCATCCGCGCTCTCAACCATGCTGAACTTGCGTCTCGTGTCGCGTGCATCGAGGGCTGGAGCGCAGCGGTCAAGCGCGTTGCAGGAGGGGCCGCAACTTGCGAATTTCCGCAACGGTCTCGATCTCATACACCGTCGCGATCAGCCGCTCCGCCGTTTCGCGGCCGAGGACCGGCGCGATGAGATCGCGCGCCTTGTCGACCACCTCGCCGCGCGACATCGGATTGCGCGGCGTCCCGCGGACGGCGGCGACGCGTTCCGCGAGGCGGGTTCCGTCGGCAAGCTCGATCTCGACGACGGCGACGCGCACCGGCAGGAGCTTGGCAAGCTCCTCGTCGCGCACGAGGTCAACCTTGGCGCGCTGGCGCAGCGCCGCCGGATCCTGCATGCGGGGCTTGTCGTGCGCGGCATGCAGGGAGACGGTGCGGTCGAGCAGCATCACGGCGACCATGTGCTGCAGGCAGATGTCGGGGATATCGCGGTTGTCCACCACCGCGGCGACCGACGGCGCGAGGCGCACGGTCACGCGCTGCACCTGATCGGCCTCGAACGGGCGCTTGCCGCGGATCGCCGCGATCGCGTCGAGCGGCCCCTGGATCGGCGAGCCGACGGTCCATTTCTTGATGTCGGTCTGGGTGATCTCGTAGCGCTCGCCGAGCTGGTCGACGAGCCGGCCGGGCTGCGCCTTCGGCGCGTAGGCCTGGAAGAAATTGTCCGCCCCGGAAAAAATGTCGTCGACGCCGTTCCAGCCGGAGCGCACGACCAGCGCCGCGGTGACGCCGTTGCTCGCGGGCCGGCCGGCGAAGACGAACGCCTTCTCGATGTGATCGGTGTCGCGCCGCCAGGCGACGATGCCGGCGGATTGCTGCGCGGCGTAGTCGAGCGCCCAGCGCATCTGGCGCGGGTCGAGCGCGGCCGCGCCGGCGGCGGCGGCGGTGGCGCCGAACGTTCCGGCGATGCTGTGCGTGCTCAAGCTGCTCTGGTAGCTGAACTCGGCGCCCCCCATGGCGAGCGCGACGCGGGTGCCGACGTCGTAGCCGAGCGTCACGGCGCGCAGGAAGCGCGCGCCGTCGATGCCGAGCTCCTCGCCGGCCGCCAGCGCCGCCGGCACGATCGCGCAGCCCGGATGCGAGCGCGAGGCGTTGTGCGAATCGTCGGTCTCGTCCGCATGCGCCATCATGCCGTTGGCGAGCGCGGCATCGACCGGCGCGGCCGAAAGCGCCGAACCGGCGATCGTCGCCCCGCCCTGTCCGCCGTGGGCGCGGATGTAGCGCAGCGCCGCCTGGCCGGGCAGCAATTCCGAGCCGGAGATCATCGCCGCCAGGGTGTCGAGCAGATGGTGCTTGGCGTGCTCCGCGACGTCCGCCGGGAGCGCGCGCGTCGCGGCGGCGCTCATATAGGCGCTGAGCGCGCTCATTTCCGGTCCGGGACCGGACGCCTGGGCGAAACCGCGCGAAGATGACAAGGCAAATCCGATGGCTGTCGTGGTCAGGCCGAGAACGCGGCGGCGATCCATTGTGCTGTCCGATGTAGCGTGTTCGACGGTTCGATAACAGCGGACGGGCAGACCCGTCATGCGTCCAACTGGCCGGCGAGCGCCTCCGCGGTCTTGGCGCCCGGCACCACCGGCACGACCTCGAATGCCATGAGGTCCGACCAGGAGGCGATCCAGCGCTGCAGCAGGGTCACGTCGTCGGTCTCCATCACCTGGAAGCAGCGGCCGAGGTCGGCCGCGACCCAGCTTGCTCACGAAGGTGAGACCCTCCGGCATCATGCGGCCGCGCTCGCGCAGGCGGCGATAGATCGCCTTGGCGTCCTGGTTGCGGAAGCGCTCGACGACCATGAACTGCATCGCGATCGCCTTCCGCTCACGCCTGCAGGCGCGGAACCAGGCGGGCGGCGTTGCCGCTTTCGATCGCGGCGAGGTCGGCGTCGCCGAGGCCGAGCGCGCGCAGGCTCTCCCACTGGTTCAGCTTGAAGTACGGATAGTCGCTGCCGAAGGTGATCTGCGAGACCGGCACCAGCTTGGTGAGGGCCGCCATGGCGGGCGGGCTGGTGGCGTTGGCGGTGTCGTAGTTGAGCCGGCGCAATTCGTTGATGATGCCGTCCGGCGCGAACTCGGCGCGGTTGGGGCGCCAGCCGTAGAACGCGTCGATGCGGCCCGCCAGCATCGGGACCGTGCCGCCGGCATGGGAGAACAGCCACTTGATGTCGCGCCAGCGCGCGAAGCCGCCGGTCAGCAGCAGGCTGGTCACCGTGCGGGTGGTGTCGTGCGGCACCTCGATGGTGGCGTTGTAGGCGATGCCGAGATTGCCGCAGCAGGCGGCGACCAGCGGATGCACGTAGACGACCGCCTTGCGCCGGTTGAGCTCGTCGAACACCGGCTTGTAGGCGGCGTCGCCCAGCCACTTGTCGCCGTAGTTGGTCTGCAGCCCGACCCCGTCGGCCTTCAGCGTATCGAAGACGTACTCGATCTCCTTGAGGGTGGCGTCGGTGTTGAGCATCGACAAGGTCGCGAACAGGCCGAAGCGGCCCGGAAAATCGCGCATCATCTCGGCGGCGAAATCGTTGCAGGTGCGCGCCATGCGGCCGGCCGCCTCGGGACCGGCGTCGAACCACAGGCCGGGGGTCGACGGCAGCGACAGGACGCCGGTGCGGATGTTGTTCTTGTCCATCTCCTCGACCGCCTTCTCGCGCGTCCAGGCGACCTGGCTGGGAAAATGCGGGACCTTGTGCGCCTCCTCCCAGTCGAGCCACGCCTTCTGGTAGGCGGGCGCGTAGAAGTGGTGATGGGTGTCGATCAGGTGCGCGCCCGCGCCGCGCGCCCCGCCCGGCAGCACCGCCGCGGCGCCGAGCGCGGCCACGCCGGCCATGAACCGGCGGCGGGAGAGATGCACGGCGCAGCAGCAGGCGGGGTGATGGCGGGTGCCGGGTCCGGCCGGCTCGCGGGCGCTCGTCATGGTCTCCTCCCGTGGCGATTGTCTTGAACGTTGGCGCCCAGCTTACGGGCATCACCGGCCGCGCATCAATGCCCGTCGCGGCGGGGCGGACGGCGGTTATCGCTGCCGCCTTTGTTGCCGGGTTTTTGACGGGCGGCTACGTTGATGCTTGCGGCGGCCGGTATGGCTGCCGCGCCGGCAAGGCGCGCGCCCTGCGAGAGCGACGCGCCCATCAACATGCTCGCGGCCCCCAGGGAGGAACCACCGATGAAGAAGCTGCTGCTCGTTGCCGCGGCCGTCGCGGCCGCAATGTTCAGCCCGGCGCTGCGCGCCGACGACTACCCCAACCGGCCGATCAGCCTCGTCGCCGTGTTCGGGCCCGGCAGCGCCAGCGACACCATCTGCCGCGTGATCGCCGATCCGCTCGGCACCGCGCTCAAGCAGACTGTCATCGTCGAGAACCGCCAGGGCGCCAACGGGGCGATCGCCGCGGTGCACGTCGCGCACGCCGCGCCGGACGGCTACACCTTGCTGATGGGGACCAACTCCCCGATGTCGGCCGCGCCGTTCCTGACGAAGAACGTCGGCTACGACGTGGTGAAGGACTTCACGCCGATCACGCGGGTGGGAAGCTTCACGCTGATGCTGGTGGTCAATCCGAGCCTGCCGATCAAGTCGATGAAGGAGCTGATCGCCTACGCCAAGGCCAATCCCGGCAAGCTGTCGTTCGCCAGCGCCAACACCTCCGGCATCGTCGCCGGCGAGACGCTCAAGGGCTGGGCCGGAATCGACATGCTGCACGTGCCCTACAAAAGCTCGCCGCCCGCCCTGCAGGACGTGATGGCCGGCCGCGTGTCGATGATGTTCACCGACCTCACCACCGGCCTGCCGCACGTCAAAGCCGGGGCGCTGCGGGCGCTGGCGGTAACGCGCCTGCAGCGCAGCGCGCTGTTCCCCGAGCTGCCGACCCTGGACGAGGACGGGGTGAAAGGCTTCGACATGGATTCGTGGGCCGGCATGTTCGCCCCGGCCGGGACGCCGCCGGCGATCACGGCGCGGCTCAACACGACGCTGCGCAAGATCATCGACAGCCCCGAGGTCAAGGCGCGGCTCGGCAATGTCGGCTTCGAGGCGTTCTCCAGCTCGCCCGAGGAGCTCGACGGCTTCGTCAAGGTCCAGCTCGGCAAGTGGAGCAAGATGGTCAAGGACGCCGGCATCCAGCCGGAGTGACTGTCTTCCCGGTCGTCGCCGTCCGCGAAGGCGGACGGCCCAGTAATCAGTGACCAGCAAAATATAATCGCGGCATCGACGTTTACTGGGTGCCCCGCCTTCGCGGGGCACGACGAGTCGGAGATTGTGGGACGGCTACAGTCCCAGCGTGCGTTCGGCCCAGCGCAGGACCACGTCGCTGTTGAGAAATTCGATCGCCGGCTGCTCCATCGCGGCCGGCTGGCCGCGGCCCATGACGAGGGTCGCGACGATCGCGTCGCAATGCTCGTTGATCGCCAGCGCCAGCGCCGACTCGGCGGCGGGGAGCGACTTGGCGACCGCATAGGGCCGGCTGCGGCCCTTCATCCAGGCGACCGCGATGTCGCGGCCCGGCGCCAGCGCCGCGGTCTCCCCGCCGATGAGGGCGATGTCGCCGACGCGCTCCAGCTCGTCGTCGTCCGCCACGCCGGTGGTGCAATTGCAGAAGCCGATCTTCGCCCGCAGGTAGAGATTGACCTCGGTGCCGCAGTCGGCCGGCTTGCATTGGAACGCCTTGCCCTTGCCCCATTGGTCCATGGGGAAGGGCCATTGCACCTCGGTCCACACCGGCCGGCCGGGCGGCGTCACCGCCGCGGCGCGTTCCGAGCGTCCGGCGGCGAACCACGCCAGCGCGACGCAGAGCCCGCCCAGGACGAACGCCGCGGCGACGGCGGTGATCGTCTTCCTCATCGCGTGACCGGGGGGTCGCCTCGCCACCTTATTGTTTGGAGCATGATCTTTTCCGAAAGCCGGTACCCACTTTTCGGGATCATGCTCTAATTGTTGGCGAGGAACTGGCGCGCCGCCGCAAGCTCGGGCCGGTCGGAACCGCCGGCGGCGGTCAGCGCGACCAGCTTCTCGTAATCGGCCTTGGCTTCCGCCTTGTCGCCGGCCGCCTGGGCGGCCTTGGCGGCGCCCGCAAAGGCATCGTAGCGGTTGCGCTCCTTCGCCATCGTCGCCGCGAACGCCGCCTGCGCCTCCTTGGCCATGCCGCGGTCGAGCAGCATGTAGCCGTAGAGCTCGCGCGCGGGCGCCAGCGGACCCGGCGTCACCGGATGCTTGTCGGTCTTGTCCTCCGCGTCCGCGGCGGCGCTCATCAGCTTGAGCGCCTCGTCCTGATGGCCCTGGGCATAGAGCTGCCACGCGGCCGCGATCTGGCGCTGGATGTCGACGATCTGCGACCAGTAGGGGTCCTTGCCCTCGACCAGCTTGTCGCGCAGCTCGGCGAGCTTGGCGATGTCGGCCGTGGCGGCTTCGGGATGGCCGGAGCGCGAAGCGCCGAGCGCGCGGGCGAAGTGGGTGATCGCCATCACGTGGGGGAATTTATTCGGGCGGACCTCCAGCTCCGCCGCGCCTTGCCAATCGCCCCGCTCGACCGCGTAGCGCGCCGGCGAGGCGGCCAGCGCATAATGCGCGCCGAACGCATTGGGGTCGACGGCCTCGGCCGTCAGCATCTCGTCGAGGGCCGCGCGCGCATTCTTGTCCTGGCCGAGCTGCAGATAGGCATAGACCATGTAATCCCAGCCGTGGAATTTCTCGGTCGAGCCTTTTTCCGCCTTGGAGGCTTTCACCGAGGCGATATTGGATGCGATCGAGTCGTTCCAGTAGCCGACGCGGGTGAAGATGTGCGACGGCATGTGCTGCGCATGCGGTGCGGCCGGCGCGATCTTGGAATAGCGGCGGGCGGCTTCGAGGCCCTTATCGGCGATCTCCGGATAGTCGTACAGGTGGATCAGGTAGTGGGCGACGCCGGGATGCTGCGGCTGGCGCTTGAAGATCGGCTCGAGGATCGCCGCGCCCTTGAGCTGCTGGGCATAGGTCTTGTCGGCCGGAGACGCCGAGACGTTGAGGGTGATCGCGTAGAAGATCTGCGCCTCGTCGTCGTCCGGATATTTCCCCGCCAGCGCCTCCATCGCCTTGAGATAGGCCTGCACGCGCGGGCGATAGGGCGTCTTGTCGTAGTCGGTATAGAGCAGCGCCAGGGCGTCGATGTAGTCGCGCTCGCGCTGGGTCTTGGCACCGACCGCCTTGGCCTTCTGGATCGCCGCCAGGGCCGGCGGCAGGTTGGGCGGCGGCGGCGGATTGTGCGGATTGTCCCACAGGCTCAGCGCGATGCCCCAATAGGCGATGCCGCATTCGGGATCGGCTTTCAGGGCTTCCTCGAAAATCTCCTGCGAGCCCCGGTACCAGAACGAATGCTGGTAGCGCATGGCGCGGTCGAAGCGCCGTTGCGCGGTGTCGTTGCACGACGTGGCGAAATGCACCGTGCCGAGCTGCTGGTCGGTACTGTCTTGTGCCGCGGCGGGCGAGGCGGAAAGGCCCAAGGTCGCCGTGGCTGCGATGGTGGCCGCGAACAGGGTTGCACGCATGATGTTCTCCCGCGCCGACGCGATGGCCAAGCTGTCAAAGGATGGCGGATTGTAGCGGATTATGGATCGGGCGACAGCCCGGTGCAAGCTGGGGCCGGCATGCAAGGCCTGACATAGGTGAGGATAAATCCTCGGCAGCCCCTTGAACGGAATCGTGCAATCCGTTGTCATCGCGCCCATGAAGAAGAAACGCAGCAACGGATACCGACCGGACGTGAAGGTCGGCCGCTCGCGCACCGGCCTCGGCCTCTTCGCCACCGCGCCGATCAAGCGGGGCGCGCGCATCGCCGAATATACCGGCCGCACCCTCGAGCCGGGCGAGGAATACACCAGCCGCAGCAAGTACCTGTTCAAGATCTCGCGCAAGAAGACGATCGACGGCGGCGTCCGCACCAACGCGGCGCGCTACCTCAATCACTCCTGCGCGCCCAATTGCCGGGCGGAGAACACCGGCCGCCGCATCTTCATCTATACCCGGCGCCGGATCGAGCCGGGCGAGGAGCTCACCTATAATTACGGCAAGGAATATTTCGACGAGCACATAAAGTCGAAGGGCTGCCTGTGCCTGAAATGCGAGCCGGTCGAGCTGATGCTCGACTGAGGACAGGCGACCGATGACGCAGGACAGATTCAAAATCGGCGCCTATACTCCGCGCCATTCGCGCTGTGTGATCTGACCTCTCTCGTCCGTCATCCGTCATCCGATCGAAGGACGCGCCCGTGCAGGACATCGCCTTCTGGCCGGCGAAACGGCTCGCCGGGCATCTGCGCCGCCGCAAGATCGGCTGCCTGGAGCTGCTCGATCATTATCTGGCGCGGGTCGCCCGCCACAACCCGCGGCTCAACGCCATCATCGCGACCGACATCGCGGGGGCGCGCAAGCGCGCCCGGGCCGCCGACCGCGCGCTCGCCAAGGGCGACGTGTGGGGGCCGCTGCACGGCGTGCCGATGACCATCAAGGAATCCTACGACGTGGCCGGGCTGCCGACCACCTGGGGCGTGCCGGAGCTCAAGGACAATATCGCGGCGCGCAACGCGCTCGCGGTCGACCGCATGCTCGGCGCCGGCGTCGTGCTGTTCGGCAAGACCAACGTGCCGCTGATGCTCTCCGACTGGCAGAGCTACAACGCCATCTACGGCACCACCAACAATCCGTGGGACGTGCGCCTGGCGCCCGGCGGCTCGTCCGGCGGCTCGGCGGCGGCGCTGGCGGCCGGCCTCACCGGCATCGACGCGGGCAGCGACATCGGCTCCTCGATCCGCAACCCGGCGCATTTCTGCGGCGTGTTCGGCCACAAGCCGACCTATGGCATCTGCCCGCCGCGCGGCCATGCCCTGCCGGGCCGCGTCGCCGCCACCGACATTTCGGTGATCGGCCCGCTGGCGCGCAGCGCCGCCGACCTCGACCTCGCGCTCGCCGCCATGGCGGGCCCCGACGACATCGACGGCGCCGGCCTGCGGCTGGCGCTGCCGCCGCCGAAGAAGCGCCGCCTGCGCGACTTCAAGATCGCCGTGGTGCTCGACGATCCCAACGCCGAGGTCGACCGCAGCGTGCAGGACCGCATCCAGGCGCTGGCCGATTTCCTCGGGCGCAGCAAGGCCAAGGTCGACGACCGCGCGCGGCCCGCCATCGACACCGCGCACCTGCATCGCACCTACGTGGCGCTGCTGCGCGCCGCCACGTCCGGGCGCCAGCCGCCCGACCAGTTCGAGCGCAACCTCGCGACCGCGCGCGCGCTCAAGCCGGGCGACGAGAGCTATTTCGCCCGCATGGTCCGCGGCAACGTCATGCATCACAAGGAGTGGCTGGCGCACAACGAGGAGCGCCACCGCATCCGGCTCAAATGGGCGGAGTTCTTCCAGGACTACGACCTGCTGCTGTGCCCGGTGGCCTCGACCCCGGCGGTCCCGCACGATCACGTGGGCGAGCGCTACGAGCGCACCATCACGGTCAACGGCAAGACCGTGCCGGCCACCGACCAGCTGTTCTGGGCCGGCTATTCCTGCCTCGCCTATCTGCCCGCGACCGCGGCCCCGATCGGGTTCTCGCGCGAAGGCCTGCCGATCGGCGTGCAGATCGTCGGGCCGCAATATCACGACCGCGCCTGCATCGGCTTTGCCGGCCTGATCGAGCAGGAGTTTCAGGGGTTCGTGGCGCCGCCGGGGTATGAGTAGAAAAGGCGAATAGCGAATAGCGAGTAGCGAATAGTAAGAAGCGAATAAGGAATCTTCTAACTACTCGCTACTCGCTATTCGCTATTCGCAGCGGAGCACGCGGTGGGCCTTTATCTCGAAGATTTCGAACTGGACCGGACGCTCGCGACCCGCGGGCGCACGATCGGCGAAGCCGACGTGAGCTTGTTCGCCGGCCTTGCCGGCGACTTCAATCCGCTGCACGTCGACGAGCCGTTCGCGGCGGCGACCGAGTTCGGCGGCCGCATCGCCCACGGCCCGCTGGTGCTATCGATGGCGATCGGGCTCATGGCGCAGCTCAATCTCATCGACGGCACCGCGCTCGCGCTGCTCGATCTCACATGGGCGTTCAAGGCGCCGGTGAAGATCGGCGACACGATCCACGCGCGCGTCACGCCGGTCTCGAAGAAGCCGGCCCGCAAGCCCGGCCGCGGGGTCGTGGTGCTGCGCTTCGAGGTGGACAACCAGCGCGGCGATTTGGTGCAGGTGGGGTCGATCACCCTGCTGATGAAGACGCGGCCGGCAACATCGTAGGGCGCATTAGGCCGAAGGCCGTAATGCGCCGCGCGGCGCAATACGCTTCGCTATTGCGCCCTACAGCTCTCAGATGACGGCGTCATTTGTTTGTTCAGCCCAATGCCAGCAGGCCCGCCGTGATCAGCACGAGGATCACCACCGTCGTGCCGCTCACGGTCGCGACGTGGCGCCAGCCGAGGCGGGCGACGGCGGCGGGCGAGGTGTCGAGGCCGAGCGCCGCGATCGCGAGCAGCAGGCCCCAGGTGGAGAAAATTCCCAGCGCCGCCTTGGCCGGCGCGTAGAGCGGCGCGGCGGCGGGAACGTAGGGGGCAACGCTGTTGGCGAGGCACAGCACCAGGAACACCAGCGCGAACACCGGCACCGGGACCCGGGCGTAGCGCTGGGCGGTGCCGAGCCGGGTGAAATACCAGCCGATGCCGAGCACGACCGGCAGCAGCAGGAACACGCGGAACAGCTTGACGATGACGGCGACGTTGCCGACCGGCTCGCTCACCGCGTAGCCGGCGCCGACCACCTGCGCCACGTCGTGAATGGTGCCGCCGAGCATCACGCCGGTCATCTGCGGGTCGAAGCCGAGGTGGGTGCAGATCACCGGATAGAGCAGCATGGCGCCGGTCGCCAGCATGTTGACCGCCACCACCACGAAGGCGACGTCCGCCTCCTTGCCGGGATAATGGGGAATGGCGGTCGCGGTCGCGAGCGTCGCCGAGGCGCCGCACACGGCGGTCGCGGCTCCGGTGAGCGCGCCGTAGCCGGGCGACTGGCCGAGCGCGCGCGCGAGCCAGAACCCCGCCGCGATCGTTGCCGCCATGGCGGCAATGACGAGAGCGGCGACCGCCGCGCCGAGCGAAGCGATGTCGGCGAGCGCGACCCGCACGCCCAGGCAGGCGACCGCCCAGCGCAGCAGGACCTTGCTGCAGAACACGAGGCCGGGACGGCACACGGGCTTGGCGGCGATGGGAAAAAGCGCGATGCCGATCAGGAGCGCGAGCACCATGGCCGGGATCGGCACCCACGGGGCGATCACTTGATTCAAGACATAGGCCGTGACCGCCACCGCCGCGGCGAGCGCGACGCCGGGCATCCCACGGCGCAAGGCGTGGGCGGGGTGGACGGAGAAAGCCTGTTGGACGGCCATTGGGCAGGAACGCGGCGGGAATGCGACGGAAGCGGAAACATTATCTCCATTTTTCCGTTCGGGCGATAAAAATCTTCTGCCTGTGCACCGCTGATCGGCATGGAAGCCTCGTACGCCCGGCCCGCTACCGGAACCGCGTGTGCTAACCTTTTGGAGCGGGCCGGGGCCCGCAGGGGAGCGGCGATGGCCGAACAAGCCACCCAGCCGGGCGGCAGCTGGCCCGAGGTGCTGCGGGTCTTCCTCAAGCTCGGGCTGACCTCGTTCGGCGGTCCGGTCGCCCATCTCGGCTATTTCCGCGCGGAGTTCGTGGCCCGTCTCGGGTGGCTGGCGGAATCCGCCTACGCGGATCTGGTCGCGCTGTGCCAGTTCCTGCCCGGGCCGGCGTCGAGCCAGGTCGGCATCGGCATCGGCCTGCTGCGCGCTGGCCTGCCCGGCGCGTTCGCGGCGTGGAGCGGATTCACCCTGCCGTCGGCGCTCGCCATGGTGCTGTTCGCCTACGGCGCCGCGCGGCTCGAAAGCGCGGCCGGCACCGGCTGGCTGCATGGGCTGAAGATCGCCGCGGTGGCGGTGGTGGCGCAGGCGGTGTGGGGCATGGCGCAGGCGCTCTGCCCGGACCGCGAACGCGCGACCTTCGCGGTCGTCGCCGCCATCGTGGTGCTGACGGTCCCGACCGCCTGGGGCCAAGTCGGCGCCATCGCGCTCGGCGCGATCGCCGGGCTCGTCGTGCTGCCGCGCACCGCGCAGCCGCCCGGCGCGGCCCTCACGGTCCCGATCGGCCGCGGCTTTGCGCTCGCCTGCCTCACTCTGTTCTTTGCTTTGCTGATCGGGCTGCCGATCCTGGCGGCCGCGGTGCCGGACCACGCGCTCGCGCTGGTCTCGAGCTTCTATCGCTCGGGCTCGCTGGTGTTCGGCGGCGGCCACGTGGTGCTGCCGCTGCTGCAAGCCGCAGTGGTGCCGCCCGGCTGGATCACCGACGACGCGTTCCTCGCCGGCTACGGCGCCGCCCAGGCGGTGCCCGGGCCGCTGTTCACCTTCGCGGCCTATCTAGGCGCCGCCATGCAGCCGGCGCCGAACGGCTGGGCCGGCGCGATCCTGTGCCTCGTCGCGGTGTTCCTGCCGTCGTTCCTGCTGGTGTTCGGCGCGCTGCCGTTCTGGGCGCAGTTGCGCGACCGGCCGGCGGCGCAGACCGCGCTGCGCGGCATCAACGCCGCCGTGGTCGGGCTGCTGCTCGCCGCGCTCTACCAGCCGGTATGGACGAGCGCGATCCTGCGCCCGGCCGACTTCGCCGTCGCGATCACGGCCTTCCTGCTGCTGAGCCTGTGGCGCACGCCGCCCTGGCTGGTGGTCGTGCTCGCCGCCGTGGCCGGACAGATGCTCGGCTGACATTGGCAACGCCGGCGCGCGGTCGCTATGCTGCCATTGCTTGAGGACGATCGCCATGCGGCTGCTGTTCATCAATCCGAACACCAGCGCCGACCTGACCGAGCAGGGCGCGCGCGTCGCGCGCGCCGTGGCACGGCCGGAGACCGAGATCGTGCCGGCGACCGGGCGGTTCGGCGCGCGCTACATCACCACGCGGGCGGCGGCGGCGATCGCCGGCCATGCGGCGCTCGACACCTTCGCGCGCGAGGGCAAGGGCGCCGACGCGGTGGTGATCGCCTGCTTCGGCGATCCCGGCCTGTTCGCGCTGCGCGAGCTCTCCCCGGTGCCGGTCGTCGGCATGGCGGAAGCCTCGTGCCATCTCGCCTCGACCCTGGGCCGCAAGTTCTCGATCGTGTCGGGCGGCCATCGCTGGGGCCCGATGCTGGAGGAGTTCGTCGCCGCCATCGGGCTCGCCGCCAACCTGGCGGCGGTGCGCACCATCTCGCCGTCCGGCGGCGAGATCACCGCCAACCCGGACGGCGCGCTCGACATGCTGGCCGAGGCCTGCGTCGAAACGGTGCGCCGCGACGGCGCCGACGCGGTGATCCTGGGCGGCCTCGCCTTTGCCGGCATGGCGGAGCGGATTGCCGGCAAGGTGCCGGTGCCGCTCATCGACAACGTCGTCGCCGCGGTCCGCCTCGCCGAAGCCGCCGCCTCGCTCGGCGTCGCCAAGCCGAAGTCGGGCTCGTTCGCGCCGACCGCCGCGATCCGCACCAGCGGCCTCTCCGCCGAGCTCGCCGCGCTGATCGAGGGGGAGAAACGCTGACCTTCCTCACCTCGGCCGTCATTCCGGGGCGCCGCGAAGCGGCGAGCCCGGAATCCATGACCGCAGGCCGGGCAATATCAGCTCGCTCCGTGTTCATGGATTCCGGACTCGCGGGCTACGCCCGCGATCCGGAATGACGCACCAGGAGAATCATCATCAAACAATCGGCAGCGTCAGCGGCGCGATCTCGTCGGCGCTGCGGCCGCCATAGTCGCGGCGCGGCGTCGCCTCCATCATGCGGTTCTGCGCCTCGACCAGGCGTTCGGCCGCGCCGTGATGATCGAGCGTCGTGACCGTTCCGTCGGCGACGATCCTCTTGCCCGCAACGTAGACGTCCTTCACGGCGCGGTCGGCGGCGTGGAAGATCAGCGAGCGCAGCGGATCGCGCGCCGGCATCATGTCGGGATGGGTGACGTCGACCAGCACAAGGTCGGCCTTGGCGCCGGGCGCAAGCTTGCCGAGGTCCTCGCGCATCAGCGCCTTGGCGCCGGCCGCGGTCGCGGCGTGGAACAGCATGGCGCTCGACACGTCGTTGATGTCGCGCGCGGCGATGCGCGCGAAGGTGCCGGCCTTGCGGATCTCTTCCAGCATGTTGTGCGGCGTGGTGTCGGTGCCGATGCCCATGGTGATGCCGGCGCGCACGTAGCCGCCGAAGCTCTCCAGCAAGATGCCGTAGCGCGCGAACGGGGTCGGGCAATGCGCCACCGCGCAGCCGGAGTCGGCGAGCGAGCGGATGTCGTCCTTGGTCCACCAGCGGATCCATGAATGGGTGTCGGGCAGGATGGCGTGGCCGATGATGGTGGTCGGGCCGAGGATGCCGATGTCGCGGGCGTGGCGGATCGGGGTGACGCCGTGGCGCTTGACCATCTCCAGGTGCTCGAGCACGCCCTGGGCCACGTGCAGGGTGAAGGGGACCTTGCGGTCGTTGGCGGCGGCGAGGCTGTCGCGCAACAAATCGTCCGTGCAGTTCTCGATCTGCATGGGCGAGACCACGCCGGACAGCAGGCCGCCGGGATGCTGGGCGAGGCCGTCGATGAACGCGAGCGCCGCCTCCATGCCCTTGCGGCCGCGCGCCTCGTCCCAGTCGAAGCCGAGCGAATGATCGTCGGAAAGCTTCCAGCGCGCGCTGGCATAGCCGGGCGCCAGGAAACCGCGCATGCCGCTTTTGGCGAAGACGTCGGTCCAGCCGTCGTAGATCGGGGAGATATCGCAGATCGACGTGACGCCGCTCTTGAGCAGCTCGCACAGCGCGACTTCCAGGCTGGCGCGCCGCAGCGCCGGATCGGAAATGTCGAACGCCTGGCTGCGCTCGTACAGGCTCGACATGTACATGTTGGCGACGCCGTGCTCCTCGCGGATGCCGCGATAGGCCGGCTCGTGGCTCGGGTGCGCGTGGATGTCGACCAGGCCGGGCATCACCATCAGGCCGCGCCCGTCGACGGTCGCGTCTGCGCTTCCCGTGAAGCCCGGTCCGACGTGCACGATCGCGTCGCCGCTGAACGCGACGTCGATGCCCGGGCGGTAGACGTGGCGTTGCCCGCCCGGCTCCCAGGCGATCGTCCAGGCGGCATTCTTGATCAAGGTCGTGCTCACGGCGTTCCTCCTTGCGATCCAAATACTGATGTTCACCCGCCGACCGCCTCCGCGGCGCGGTCCGAGTGCCAGCAGGCGGCGAAGTGCCGGTCGTGCTTGGCTTCGAGCGGCGGGTCGTCGCGCCGGCACCGGTCGGTGGCGATGCGGCAGCGCGGCGCGAACCGGCAGCCGACGATGGCGCGGTCGAGCGCCGGCACCACGCCGTCGATCTCGGCGAGCCGGGTCCGTTGCGGCGCGCCGGGGCGCGCGAGGCGCGGTACCGCCGCCAGCAGGCCGGCGGTGTAGGGATGCTGCGGCCGCGCGAACAAATCGACGACCGGCGCCTCCTCGACCTTGCGGCCCGCATACATGACGACGACCCGGTCGGCGGTCTCGGCGATCACGCCGAGATCATGGGTGATGAGCACGATCGCGGTGGCAAGCTCGCGCCGCAAGTCGAGCAGCAAGTCCAGGATCTGCGCCTGGATGGTCACGTCGAGGGCGGTGGTCGGCTCGTCGGCCAGCAGCACCGCCGGCCGGCACGCCAGCGCCATGGCGATCATCACCCGCTGGCGCATGCCGCCGGACAGCTGGTGCGGGTATTCGCCGGCGCGCCGCGCCGCATCGGGAATGTGCATGCGCTCGAGCAGGTCGAGCGCCTGCGCGCCCGCCTCGCCCCACGACAGGCCGCGATGCACCAGCAGGGGCTCGGCGATCTGCCGGCCGATCCGCATCACCGGATCGAGCGAGGTCATCGGCTCCTGAAAGATCATCGAGATCGCGCTGCCGCGGATCGCCTGCATATCCTTCTCGGGCAGGCCGACCAGCTCGCGGCCGGCAAGCCGCACGCTGCCTTCGACGTGGCCGGGCGGATCGGGCACCAGGCCCATGACGGAGAGCGCCGACACGCTCTTGCCGCAACCGGATTCTCCGACGATGCCGAGGATCTCCCCTGCCCGCACGCTCCAGCTCACGCCGTCGACGGCGCGCACGGTGGCGTCGGGCGTGCGGAACGTGGTGCGCAGGCCCTCGACCGCGAGAATGGGCACCGCTTCCATCGCTCACAGCCGCCGGGCAAAGCGCGGGTCGAGCATGTCGCGCACGCCGTCGCCCACGAGGTTGATCGCCAGCACGGTGACGGCGAGCACCAGCCCGGGCGCCAGGATGATCCACGGCGCCACCAGGAAATAGGTGCGTCCTTCCGCCATGATGTTGCCCCAGCTCGCCACCTCGGGCGGCGTGCCGGCGCCGAGGAACGAGAGCAGCGACTCGATCAGGATGGCGGCGGCGCCGATGTAGGTCGCCTGCACGATCACCGGCGCGAGCGTATTGGGCAGGATATGGCGGAGCAAAATCCGGCCGAAGCCGCTGCCCGCGACGACCGCCGCCTCGACGTAGGGCTGCTCGCGCACCGAGAGCACGACGCCGCGCACCAGGCGCACCACGCGCGGCACCTCGACCACCGTGATGGCGATCACGACGGTGGTGAGGCTCGCCTTGAGCACCGCCATCAGGGCGATGGCCAGCAGGATGGTGGGGATCGCCATCAGCCCGTCCATGCAGCGCATGAGGACGGCGTCGGCGATCCGGTTATAGCCGCTGACCAGCCCGATCAGCAGGCCGACGCCGGTGGCCGTCACCGCGACCGCGAAGCCGATGACCAGCGACACCCGGCCGCCGTGCACGGTGCGGCTCCACACGTCGCGGCCGAGCGCGTCGGTGCCCAGCAGGTGCGCGCCGAGCGGCGGCTTGAGCCGCGCCATCGGATCGACGAACAGCGGGTCGTGCCCGGCGAGCCACGGCGCGCACGCGGTGGCGAGGACGATCGCCGCCAGGACCGCGAGGCCGACGGCCACGGTGGGATGGCGGCGGGCGCGCCACCAAAGCCCGCGCCGCCGGCGCGCGGACGCGTCGGCAGGGACGGCGGCGGTGGACAGCGCATCGCTCATGCGGGCCTCAGTAGCGGATGCGCGGATCGATCGCGACGTAGACGAGATCGACGATCAGGTTCACGACCACGTAGGTCAGCGAGAATATCAGCAGCACGCCCTGGATGACCGGATAGTCGCGCGACAGGATGGCGTCGACCACCAGGCGGCCGACGCCGGGAATCGCGAACACGCTCTCGGTCACCACCACGCCGCCGAGCAGCAGCGCGACCCCGACCCCGATGATGGTGACGATCGGCACCGCCGCGTTGGGCAGCGCATGGTCGAACAGAAGCCGGCGCGCCGGCAGGCCCTTGGCGCGGGCGGTGCGGATGTGGTCCTGGCCCAGCACTTCGAGCACGCTCGCCCGGGTGATGCGCGCGATCAGCGCCATGAAGCTCAGGCCGAGCGCCAGGCTCGGCAGCACGAGATGCTGCAGGAACGGCCAGAAGCCGTCGGCGATCGGGCGGTAGCCCTGGATCGGGAGGATTTTCAGCTTCATGGCGAAGACGTAGATGAGGATATAACCGACCACGAACACCGGGAACGCGAAGCCGAGAACGGCGACGCCCATGACGCCGCGGTCGACCAGCGAGCCGGCCCGCCACGCCGCCAGCACGCCGACCGGCACCGCGAGGAGCACCGCGATGATCGTCGTCATGACGGCGAGCGCGACCGTCGGCTCGAGCCGCTGCAGGAACAGGGCCGCGACCGGCCGGTTGGAGAAGATCGAAGTGCCGAGGTCGCCGTGCAGCGCGTTGCCGAGCCACAGCGCGAACTGCTGGTAGAGCGGCAGGTCGAGGCGCAGCTTGCCGCGGATCGCGGCGATCTGCTCCGGCGTCGCCTGGTCGCCGGCGATCAGCGCCGCCGGATCGCCGGGCGCGACGTGCAGGATCGAGAACACGACCAGCGCCACGATCGCCAGCACCGGGATGGTGGCGAGCACGCGGCGGGCGATATAGGCCCACATGGCCGTGGCGGACGCGGGCCCGCGCCGGCGCTGCCGTCAGATCTTCTTCTTGATGTTCCAGTAGAAGATCGCCGGCGCCGGGATGATGCCCGACAATTCCTTGCGATAGATGATCGTCGGCCGGTACATGCCGAGCGGCACGTAGGTGACGTTCTCCATGTGCAGGCGCTGCAACTCGTCGATGAGTTGGCGCTGCTTGGCCGGATCGGTCTCGAGCGCCCATTGCCGGCCGGCCTCGACGATGCGCGGATCGCACGCCCAGCCGTACCAGGCCTGGTCGCAGTTCTTCACGAAATTATGGATCAGCGGATTGGCGATGCCGGTGACCGTGGCGTTGGTGAGGAACACGTTCCAGCCGCCCTGCTCGGGCGGCGCCTTGGAGGCGCGCCGCTGGATCAGGGTCGACCAGTCCATGGCCACGACCTCGACCGTGAAGCCCATGCGGCGCAGCGCCTGGGCGGCGACCAGCACGGCGCGGTGCACGTCGTTGTCGGTCTGGTCCATCAGCGCGATCTTGGCGCCGAGCGCGCCCGCCGCCTGCAGCAGGCTCTTCGCCTTGTCGGGATCGGGATGCAGCAACGGCTCGGTGCCGGCTTGCGATTCGTTGGGCAGCCCGCAACCGTAGACCGCCGCGCACACGGTGAAGCGCTTGGGGTCGCCGGTCATGGCGGTGAGGAATTCCTCCTGCTTGAGGCCCCACAGCACCGCCTGGCGCACCGCCTTGTTGTCGAACGGCGGATAGAGATGGTTGAGCGCCATGAACAGCTGGTAGCCGAGCTTGTCGTTGGGGACGATGACGACGTCGGGATTTCCCTCCACCAGGCTCAGCAGATCGGTCGCGGGCGACTCGTGCAGGTCGAGCTCGCCGCTGGCGAGCGCCGCCATGGCGACGCCGTGGTCCGGCATGTAGATCGATTCGACGCGGTCGACGTAGACGACCTTGCCGCCCGCGGCCTGGCTCGGCGGCTCCTTGCGCGGCACGTAGTCCTTGAACTTCTCGTACACCACCTTGCTGCCCGGCACCCATTCCTCGGCGACGAAGCGGAACGGCCCGGAGCCGATCACCTCGGTGATCTGCTGGTTGGGATCGGTCTTGGCGATCCGCTCCGGCATCATGAACGGGACGTTGCTGTCGATCTTGGCGAGCGCGTCGATGACGAAGCCGATCGGCTGCTTGAGCACGAGCCTGAAGGTCTTGGCGTCGACCGGCTCGAGCGCGGCGGTGTAGCCCATCAGCGCCTGGCCCATGCCGTCCTTGGCGCCCCAGCGCTTGAGCGAGGCGACGCAATCCGCCGCCGTCACCGCGCCGCCGTCGTGCCACTTGAGCCCGTCGCGCAGGGTAAACGTATACGTGAGCTTGTCGGCGCTCACGTTCCAGGTATCGACCATCTGCGGCTGCGGCTTGTTGTCGGCGTCGAGCGCGAACAAGGTGTCCCACACCATGTAGGCGTGGTTGCGCGTGATGTAGGCGGTGGTCCAGATCGGATCGACGATCTTGAGGTTGCCGATCGGGACCGAGCGGATCACGATCTTGTTCTGCGCGCCCGCCGGGCCGGCGGCGAAGGCGAACAATGCCGCAAGCGCCGCGACCCCGAGCAGTCCGATGCGTTTCATGACATTTGCTCCTTTGACCGCCCGGCGAGTCCACATTGATTCATAACAACGACGCAGCGGCGCGTAGGGTGGGCAAAGGCGGCCAAGACCTCGCCGCATTGGCACCGTGCCCGTTCCGCCGTGCCCACGTGGTGAGGCATGACCTTATGTACCGATTGGCAACGCCCGCCCGCGTGGGCACGGCGGCCCCGGCACAGTGCATCAATTGAAGCTTTGGAGGCCGCCTTTGCCCACCCTACACGCTGCCCCGCGAATCCACATTGGCTTATGACGACGACGCTGTCCGTCATTCCGCGGCCTGCTGCGCCGGCTGCCAGCCGGCGGGCCGCGTCAGGTCGGGGCGTTGCGAGAACAGCCGCGCCCACGCGGCCTCGGAGACCCGCTGCGCCTGCGCCACCGTGGCGTCCTCGTCCATGGCGAGAACGGCGCCGCCGCGCATCAGCCAGCGGCCGTCCACCATCACGTCGGTCACGTCGCGGCCCTGGCCCTGGTGCACGAAGGTCGACACCACGCGCAGCCGCGGCACCAGATGCGCCCGGCGGAAATCGATCATGATGAGATCGGCCTTGTTGCCCGGCACGATCGCGCCGCCGTCCGGAATGCCCATGAGGCGATAGCCGTTGACGGTCGCCCAGCGCAGCGCCGCCTCCGGGGTCGGCTCGCGTCCGTCGTTGCGGCGCACCCGCTCCATGAACAGGCCGGTGCGCATCACCTCGACCATGTCCTCGGCCATGTTGTCGGTGCCCATGCCGATGGTGCAGCCGTAGGATTCCAGATCGGCGATGCGCGGGCTCAGGCCGCGCCGCGCCGCGATGGCGGCGTTGAAGGCGACGTTGGCGCGCGCGCCGCCCAGCAGCCTTTCCTCCGGCGGCGCCATGCAGCGGCAGTGGGCGCAGATCAGCCGGTCGCTGAGAAAGCCGACGTCGGCGAGATATTCGGTCGGCTTGCGGCCGCGCACCGCCTCGACCGCGGCGACCTCGCCCCAGATCTGGTTGAGATGGATGGTGGCGACGCAGCCAAGCCGGTCCTGCAGGGCGCGCAGGCGGCGCAGCAGATCGGGCGAGCACATGTCGGGCGCCCAGGCGGCGACCCCGACGGTGATGCGGCCGTTGTGGGCGCCGTGCCATTTGGCGTGCAGCTCCTCGATCATGCGCACGCCGCGATCGCCCAGGGCGGGATCGACCGCAAAGCCGCCCTGATCGCCGATGCCGCCCTTGGCCTTGTCCCAGGCGCGCTCGCACAGCAGCAGGCGCAGGCCGGTGTCGGCGATCGCCTCCGCGTATTCGTCGATGCCGCTGCCGTCCTCGAGCACCGCGGTGGTGCCGCTGCGGATCGCCTCGAGCGCCGCGAGCCGCACCATCGCGATCGCCTCCGCGCGCGAAAGATCGGGAATCGGGATCGGCGCCAGCCCGCTGGTGAACGGTGGCCGGTTGGGCGGCGACAGGTCCTCGTAGATGCCCTTGGCGATGATCAACCAGAAATGCGTGTGCACGTTGGCGAACCCCGGCATCATGACCTTGCCGGAACCGTCCACCGCGGTGGCGCCGGGAAACCGCGCCGCGATCTCCGCGCTCGGCCCGACCGCGACGATCCGGTCGCCTTCGACCGCGACCGCGGCGTTGTGGTGAATGGTGTCGTCACGGTCGACCGTGACGACCGTCGTGTCCCTGATGATTGTTGCCATGGCCGCCCCGCGCTGGATCTTCCCGCCGCAAGTTTCGCACACCGGCGCGGGCAGGCAACAGCCCGCTCGGGCGGGCCGTGCGCGCAATAGCGCAAACACCCCCGACCTCGTCCCATAATATCCCGGACCTCATTCTGAGGAGCCGCCGGAGGCGGCGTCTCGAAGGATGGCAGCAACCGAGTCTCTGGCCATGGTTCGAGACGCGTCGCTCCTCACCATGAGGGAGGTGCAAATTGAACCTCAGATGAGGGCGTCCATTGACCCCATCTCCCATCCGTAATACATACCACATATCATCGTACTACGGAGTATCCATGGCGCTTCCGGTCCAGTCGATCAGGGCCCGCCCCGAGCATCGCGGCCTGCTGCAGGCGGTGGCCGAACTGCTGCGCGGCGGTCACGCGGCGACGGTCCGCAAGCTGCTGGACGACGCGAAGGCGAGGCCGGTCGGGCCGTTCCGGGACGAGGCTTCGGCCCTCGCGTTCCTGCGCGATCGCCTTGTCGTCGCGCTCAAGCCGCGCGCGATCTGGCACTTCGGCAGCCGGGCGCGCGGCGACGCGCGCGCGGACAGCGACTTCGACTTGCTGGTCGTTTTGCCGGACGGCCTGCCGGCGCACGCGTATGACCATCAAAGAGTGGCGGAACCGGTGGCCGGCTGCGGCCTGGGCTACGACATCGTTCCCTGCTCGTGGACCGAGTTCTGCCGGGATCGCGACACGCCTGGCTCCCTGGTGAACAAGGCCATCACGCAGGGACGGCCGATCTACCAGGACCGCGTATTACGCAAGGCGGGGCGCGCGGCGTGAACGACGCGGTCACGAGCTTCATTGCGTTGGCAAAGGAAGACCTGGCGGTCGCCCGCAAGCTCCTCGCCGGCCATCCGCGCCACAGCGCGTTCTCCATCGAGCAGGCGGCGGAGAAATTGTTGAAAGCGGTGCTCACGGCGGAAGGCATCGCCTTCACGGCTGGCCATCACCAGCTCGGCCGCCTGGCCGAGTCGCTGCCCGCCGATCACATCTGGCGCGCGGACCTGATGGCCTTCGACAGCTTTACGAGCTTTGCGACCGCAACCCGCTATCCGATGCCAGGCGGCGGCATGCCTCGAGTTCCCTCCCGGGATGTCCTCGAGGCGGGGCTCAAGGACGTCTCCTCGCTGGTCGGCGAGATCGAGGACTGGTGCCGGGAGAAACTCGCCGAGGAGTCCCGGCCCAAGCGACGGTAGACAAGAAGCGGTTGCTCGCGGAGAGCAGTATTGATGCGCGCCGGCCGGGATCGTATATTCCATGCCGAGGCTGACGATGCCGACTGTCTTGCGGATTTCTGGCTTTCGTTTCTTCTTTTACAGCCTCGAAGGGTCGGAGCCGCCGCACATTCACGCCGAACATGGCGATAGCGTTGCCAAGTTTTGGCTAAGCCCTGTCGACTTGGCGGAGTCACACGGTTTTCGTGCTCATGACCTGACTCGCCTGCGGGCGCTGGTCATCGAGCATCGCGCAGCTTTCGCGGAGGCCTGGAATGCCCATTTCGGCCGTCAGGGTTGACGCAACGGCCGTCGACGTAGCGGTGACGGACGACCGGCTCATCGTCACGCTCGCCGACGGGCGGGAGCTGTCGGCGCCGCTGGCGTGGTTTCCACGCCTGTCGGAAGCGACGGCGGAGCAGCGGCAAAAATGGCGGCTTATCGGGCGCGGGCACGGGATTCACTGGCCGGACGTCGATGAGGACGTGTCTGTCGCAAGCCTCCTGCGGGCGGCTTGACCATCCCATAGGGCGCTATTGCGTGCGCCGGGGGCAAACATCATCGTGCTGAAGATCGGCATCCTGCTGGGCGACGACATCGGCCTCGAAGTCGTGCCGGAGTGCGTCAAGGTCATCAAGGCGGCGGCCGCGCGCGCCGGCCTGCCGATCGACTGGCGGCCGCTGCCGATCGGCAAGCGCGGCCACGAAGAGCATGGCGACACCTTGCCGGCGGTCACCGAGCAGGCGCTGCGCGATCTCGACGGGTGGATCATGGGGCCGATCGGCCACGCCGCCTATCCGCGCAACGATCCCACCTGGGTGATGCCGCCGGTGCGCAAGAAGTTCGAGTTGTTCGCCGCGGTGCGGCCGGCGCGCTCCTACGCCAACGTCAAGTCGCCGCACCGCGACGTCGACATCGTGTTCGTGCGCGAGCTCACCGAGGGCATGCTCTATTCCGAGACCGTGGTGGCCGGCCTGCCCGAGTTCCGCCCGAACGACGACATCACCGTCGCCATGCGGGTCATCACGCGCAAGGGCTCGAACCGGGTCGCCCGCGAGGCGTTCGAGATTGCGCGCACCCGGGCGCGCAAGAAGGTCACCGCCGCCCACAAGGAGCCGGTCTATCGCCTCGCCTGCGGCATGTTCGCCGAGGAATGCCGCAAGGTCGCGCGCGAATACCCGGACGTGGCGTTCGAGGAGGTGCTGATCGACACCATCTCGATGAAGCTGGTGATGGCGCCGCAGCAGTTCGACGTGGTGGTCACGACCAACCAGTTCGGCGACATCCTCACCGACATCGGCGCGGGGCTGGCCGGCGGCCTCGGCCTCGCGCCCGGGCTGTGCGTGGGCGAGCGGCAGGCGATGGCGCAGGCGACGCACGGCTCGGCGCCGGACATCGCCGGGCGCAACGTCGCCAACCCCTACGCGATGATCATGTCGGGCCAGATGCTGATGGGATGGCTCGGCCGCAAGCGCGACGAGCCGCGGGCGGGCGCCGCCGCGCAACGCATCGCGACCGCGGTGGAACAGGTCATGGCCGAGGCAAAGCACGTGACCGTCGATCTGGGCGGCACCGCCACCACCCGCGAGATGGGCGACGCCATCGCGGCCGCGGTCTGATATATTGCTTCCAGCATCAGGAGGTCGACGCATGAACGAGCACATCAGGTCCGCCAAGGGCGCCCCGGCCGGCATGTCCCAGGACGAATGGCAGGCGCGCGTCGATCTGGCGGCGGCCTATCGCCTGATCGCCCACTACGGCTGGGGCGACGTGATCTACAACCACAGCTCCATGCGGGTGCCCGGCGAGGAGCGCAAGTTCCTGATCAAGCGGCACGAGCTGCTCTACAACGAGGTGACGGCGTCGAACCTGGTGAAGGTCAGCATGGACGACGACCTCGACGAGAAGGCGGGCGTCAACCGTCCCGGCTTCACCCTGCACGGCGGCGTGCTGGGCGGCCGGCCGGACGTGAATTGCGCCGTCCACGTCCACACCGAATTGGGCATGGCGATTTCCGGGCTGAAGAGCGGCCTGCGCATGGTGTCGCAGCCGGCGGTGCGCTTCTATCAGCGCGTCGGCTACCACGCCTACGAGGGCATCACCGAGGACTTCGACGAGCGCGCGCGCATCAACGCGGACCTTGGCCGCAACCGCGCGCTGATCATGCGCAATCACGGCCTGCTCACGGTCGGCAAGACCGTGCGCGAGGGCTTCGTGCTGATGAAATACCTGATCGAGGCGGCGCACATCCAGCTGATGATGGAGGCGACCGGCGACGACCTGATCGAAATCCCGCCGGCGATCTGCGCCAAGACCGCCGCGCAATACGAGCATCACGACAGCGGCCGCGGCAGCGCCGACTGGCCAGCGTACCTGCGCATGCTCGACCGCGTGGACCCGGGCTACGACGCGTAGGGCGGATTAGCGGCCGATGGGCCGCATAATGCGCCGGGAATTTCATAGCCGCGTCGGTCCGGTTGAGACCCATGCGGATAGACCATGTCTCGGCGAGCGTTGCGCGCGAGGTGGAGATTGTAGCGTCGCCTTACGCAACCGTTTCGAGTAAGATCACCCTTAAGATGGCGCGACGGACCGAATCACTTTCGTTCCCGCGGCGTCACCCCCAGTTGCACGCCCGCCCGGCCCATCGCGATGGCGATCGAGATTGAAAAAGTCGAAGCGCTCGCTCCGGACCAAGCGTCGCTTGCCGCAGCGGCGAAGCTGAAGAAACCTAACTTGTGGCCGCTGCTCGCGTGCGATGCGGCCGGCTTGATCTGGGGCGAATGCCAAGGTTCCGGAGCGTCGCCCTACCGCGTCATCTGCTCGGAAGCTGATTTCGGGTACAAGTGCACATGTCCCAGCCGCAAGTTCCCCTGCAAGCACACGCTTGCGCTCATGTGGATGCGTGCGGATGGCGTTCTCCCATTCAAGACCGAGGCCGCACCGGCCTGGGTCGGCGACTGGGTCGCGCGACGCCGGCCTGGTGCCGGGCCTGCGCGGAAGGTCGCGGCGGACACTGAGGTCAAAGCGAGCGCCGCCCGGGCGGCCGTGGTCGAGCCGGCCGCCGAGGATCCGAAGTCCGCGGCGGCGGCCGCCGCGCAACGCGAACGCAACAAGGCGGATCGGGAAGCCGCGATCCGCAGCGGTCTCGATGAACTCGACACCTGGATCGCGGATGCGCTGCAAGGCGGGCTTGCCGCGTTCATGCCGGCCGCCAGCGAGCGATGTCGAAAGATCGCGCGGCGCCTGGTCGACGCCAAGGCAACCGGACTGGCGGGCCTCGTCGAAGGGCTGCCGGCCGACCTGCTCGCGCTGCCTGAGTCCATGCGAGGCGATGCGCTGATCGAGCGCCTGGCCACGCTCTATCTCATTGCGTGCGCCTATCGAAACCAGGATCGCCTGCCGGGTCCGGTCAAAGCCGACGTCCGCCAGACGGTCGGCTGGACGGTCACCCGCGACGCGTTGCTTGCCGACCCTGATGCGCTGCGGGTCAGAGATCGGTGGATGGTGGTGGGCACGGTCGTCGATGTTCAGGCGGATAAGCTTCGGCGGATCGAGACGTGGCTGTCGCGGCTGGGCGAGGGTACCGGGCCGCGTTTCGCTGTCCTGCTCGATTTCGTCCCGGTGTCGCTCGGCAAGACCGCCAACATGTACTCGATCGGCGAGGTGCTCACGGCCGAGCTCGTTTACTTCAACTCGCCTGCGCCGCTGCGCGCCGTCATTGCTGAGCAGATCGGCTCGGCCATCGCAGGCGAACGCTGGCCGCGTCCCACCGACGGGGTGCTCGGCGCAATCGCTCGGCTCAATGATGTCTTGGCGTTGCGTCCTTGGGCGAGCGATATCCCGTTCGCCGCGCACGGCGCGCGCATCGTCGCGTCGGGCGCGTCCCTTTGGCTGACCGACGCGCGGGGCATGGCGGGCTTGCCGGTGCGGGTCGACGAGGATGATGTGGTGTTGCCGCTCGTCGAGGTTGACGACATCGACGCATTCGGAACGTGGGACGGCCACTTTCTCTCGCTCGCTCTGTGCGAGACGCCGCTGGGACGCTGGATCGCCTCATGACGTCGATCGACGATGCGGCCGCGGAAGCGTTGAAGCGCAGTTTCCTGCTCGGCACGACGCGCAATCCGGCCCCGATCGGGGCAGCGCTGAAGGCCGTCATTTCCGAACAGGGGTCGGCGACCGAACTCGCGGCGCTCGCTCTCATAGGCCAGCGCATGCGCTTTCTGCGGCACGACGCACCCCCGGCGCCGAACACGCGGTCGCCGATCGACGATCCACGCAAGATCGTTCCCGATGCTGCGCGGCCGCTCATGCGCCGCTTGGTCGCGGCTCAGGACGGTTCGGCGTCGGATGTGGCGGCGCTGGCATTGGCCGACGCCTGCAATCGCCTGCGGCTGCGGCCCCATCCTTTCGATCTGCCGCGGTTGGCAACTTTTATCAGGGCGCATGGCGACTCTCTCGGCGCCGATGCGGCCGCGTGGGCGGAGCGGAACGACGACCACGAAAAACGACCGCGCCATTATTTCGACGCCGACACGATCGATGCCGGCAACTGGACCACGGCGAGGCCCGCAGCGCGCGTCGAATTCATTGCGGCGATGCGCGGGTGCGAACCCGATCGGGCGCGAGAATTGGTCGAGGCGAGCTTCGCGGAAGATGCGGCGCCGATTCGAGCGCGGCTTCTCGATGCGCTTGGGCGCGGCCTGTCGCACGCCGACATCCCGTTCCTGGAAAGCCTGGCGAAGGATCGTGCGCCCACCGTCCGCGAGCGAGCGCAGCAGTTGCTCAAATTCATCCCCGGCACCGCCGCCGCGGAAGGCCACATCCGCGATCTCGTCGCCCGCACCAGGATCGCGACCGCGGGCGTGCTGCGTCGGCGCGCGACTCTCACGCTCGAGCTTCCCGCCAATTTGCCGGTCGTTCCGCCCGCCTTGCCCACGGAAGCCGGGCGGCGCTGGGCCGTGAATGAATATGCCGGCGTTGGGCTGGACGCGATGGCGGCGGCGTTCGGTCTTCCCGTCGTGGACATGATTGCGGCCGCCGCCGAAGATGCTCCCTTGCTGGCGCTGTTCGCCCGACAGGCGTCGATCGAAAGCCGATTCGATGTGCTCGCGGCGATCGTGCGCGAACACGCGATAGACGCCTGGATCGACGCGGTCGGGAGCGAGGGCGGAGCCCGTGAGTTGCCCGACGATACAACGATCGAGCAATGGTGCGCGGCCGCGCTTGCGCCCGGCCTTTGGCCAGCACCGCCGCCCCCCGCGCATCTCAACAGGCTGTACGTTTTCCTGCGCCGGCCCCTGCCGCTCGCCCAGGCACGCGAACTGCTGGGCTCGCGCGCATTCGCGACGATCGCCAACGCCGCTTGGTCGGCCGAGATCCTTGGCCCCCTGTGTCTCGCGATCGCAGCGCTCACCCCCCATTCATTGCGATCCGAATTGCGCCGCGCATTTACCGCCTTGCCCGCCAACGAGATTTCGCGCGCATTGGTTTTGCTCGATTGCCTTGCGTTTCTCGATCCCGCCTCCGATCAGGAATGTGCTCCATGACAGCTGCCGTTCTGCGAATGCCTGCCGAGCAAGTCTATGCCGACGAACTTGCCGCGCTTGCGCGCGGGGATGAGCTCCCGCGCCCCCCGAACTGGAAACTTTCCCCGCAAGCGATAGTGACCTATCTGATGGGCGGGAAGGCTCGCGACGGGGGCCCGATCAGCACCAAATATGTCGGCAATCGCCGGCTGATCGAAACCGCGGTTGCCACCCTTGCGACCGACCGCGCGCTGCTTTTGCTCGGCGTTCCGGGGACGGCGAAGTCCTGGGTGTCGGAACATCTAGCGGCGGCGGTGTCCGGCTCGTCGCGACGGCTCATTCAATGCACGGCCGGCACCGACGAGAATCAGATCCGCTATGGCTGGAATTACGCGCAGCTTCTCGCGCGCGGGCCGTCCCGCGCCGCGCTGGTGCCGACCCCGCTGATGCGGGCGCTGGAGGAAGGCACGATCGTGCGGCTCGAAGAGCTCACCCGCATGAGCTCGGACGTGCAGGACACGTTGATCACGATCCTATCGGAAAAGACCCTCCCAATACCGGAGCTGGACACCGCGGCCGACGCCGCGCCCGGCTTCAACGTCGTCGCGACCGCCAACAGTCGCGACAAGGGCGTCAACGAGCTCTCGTCCGCCCTGAAGCGCCGCTTCAACGTCGTCGTGTTGCCCTTGCCCGCCACGCTCGAGGAGGAGACCGAGATCGTCGCCGCGCGGGTGCGATCGATCGGCACCGGTCTCGCGCTTCCCGATATTCAGCCGCCCGACAAGGAGCTCGCGCGGGTAGTCACCATGTTCCGGGAATTGCGCGGGGGACAGACGGCCAACGGGAAGCTGAAACTGAAGACGCCGTCAGGCACCCTGTCGACCGCCGAGGCGATTTCGGTCGGCATCGGCGCCTGGGCCGAGGCCGCGCATTTCGGCGGTGGACGGCTCGACGCGCAAAGCCTTGCCGCCAACCTTGTCGGCGCGATCGTCAAGGATCCGGTTCAGGACACGCTGGCGCTGCAGGAATATCTCGAAAATGTCGTGCGCTCGCGCGATGGCTGGTCCGATCTCTATCGCGCGATCCGCGACGTGATGTGAAGTCATGGACGCCCGCGTCCATTTGTTCGGCATCCGGCACCACGGGCCGGGCTCGGCGGCCAGCCTCGTCGCCGCCCTTGACCGACTCGATCCCGCTGCGCTGCTGATCGAGGGACCGTCCGACGCGAACGATCTGCTGCAGTTCGCCGCGCTTCCCGGCATGCAGCCGCCGGTTGCTCTGCTCGTTCATGCGGCCGACGAACCCGGCCTTGCCAGCTTTTTTCCGTTCGCATCGTTCTCGCCGGAATGGCGGGCCCTCCTGTGGGCGGTCAAACGCCAGCGGCCGGTTCAGTTCATTGATTGGCCGGCTGCTGCTGCGCTTGCCGTGCGCAAGGAACGCGAAGCTGCGCGGGACGCGGAGCCTGATGACGCCGAGGCGCCGCCACCGGCCCATGCGGATCCACTCGAAGCCATCGCGCGGATCTCCGGCCATTCCGACGGTGAGGCGTTCTGGAATGCGCTTGTGGAAAGCACCGGCAGTGGTCCGGACGTGTTCCCGGTGATCGAGGCGGCGATGACCGAGCTGCGCAACGCCGGTTGCGATGAGGATGCGCCGGCATCGCGGCGGACAGAGGACGACGAACGCCGGGAGGCGTTCATGCGCGTCGAGATCCGCCAGGCGCTCAAAGACGTCGACGGCGCCATCGCCGTGGTGACCGGCGCGTGGCACGTGCCGGCGCTTCGCGCCGACCACGGCGTAGCCGCGGATCGCGCAATACTGCGTGGCCTTGCCAAGCTGAAGACCACCGCGACCTGGGTTCCGTGGACCGAACCACGGCTTGCAATGGCGAGCGGCTATGGCGCCGGCGTTGCTTCGCCGGGTTGGTACGGCCACCTGTGGGGAGAAAACGACCGAGCCGGCGGATGGCCGGCCGCAGCCGATTTAGCGGCGTCATGGCTTGCCAAGGTCGCGATGCTGCTGCGGGCGGAAGGCCAGCAAGCCAGCACTGCGTCGGTCATCGAAGCGGTGCGGTTGTCGCTGGCGCTGTCGAGCCTGCGCGGTCACGGCATGCCGGGACTAACGGAGTTACGCGACGCCACGCTGGCGGCGCTCTGTCACGGCGATGACGCGCCATTCCGGATCATTGAGACGCGCCTCGTTGTAGGCGATCAGGTCGGCCGGATCGACGAAGGCGTCCCGCAGATGCCGCTCGCCATTGATCTTGCGCGCTGGCAACGCAAGACGCGGCTTTCGCCGCAAGCGCTGGAATTGGACATCGCGGTCGACCTGCGCAGCGAGGCGGGGCTCTTGAAATCGACCCTGCTGCACCGGCTCGACCTGATCGCCGTCCCGTGGGGTCGGCTCGTCGACGCGCAGGCGGGGCGCGCCACGTTCCGCGAATTGTGGAAGCTCGCCTGGGAGCCGGAATTCTCCGTGCGGCTCGCTGAGGCGCTGGTGCATGGCCCAACGATCGAGCAAGCCGCGGCTGGCGCGGCGGTGGCGCGGGCGGCGAAGTCAGCCACGATCCGTGAACTCACCAATCTGGTGCGCCATTGCCTGCTCGCCGACCTCCCCGAAGCGGCGCAGGTTTGCATCGCGCGGCTGCAGGCAGCGGCGGTGAATGCCGCCGACATGACCGGCCTTGCCGCGGCCGTCCCGCCGCTCGTCTCCATCCTGCGCTACGGCACGGCGCGCAAGATACCGGAGGATGCCCTGGCGGCGCTGACCAGGGCGCTCGCCGTCGAGGTGATTGCCGGCGCTCTGCCGGCGAGTCGCAATCTCGACGAGGAAGCGGCCGAGCGACTGCGTGCCGCCTTCGCCGAGTTCGACGCGGCGCTCGATCTCTTCGGCGACGGCCCCTTGGCCGAAGACTGGTGCCGAACGCTCATCGCGCTCGCCGCCGACGCCACAGCGGCGATCGGCGGGTTCGCAGCGCGAAGGCTTTACGAGCGTGGCGCCGCCGCGCCGGACGCAACCGCCGCGACGCTGGCCCGGGCGCTCTCGCCCGCCAACCCGCCGAACGCCGCCGCCTCGTTTCTGCAGGGATTCTTCGGTCAAAGCGCGGAGGTGATCCTGCAGGACCGTGCGCTCTTCACGATCGTCGACGAATGGCTCGCTGTGCCGGAGGAAGACCGCTTCCTCGAAGTATTGCCCATGCTGCGGCGCGCCTTCGCGACCTTCGGCGCGGTCGAACGCCGCCGCTTGCTCGAGCAGGTCGGCCGCGGCGCGGCTCCGGCGCATACCGTCTCCAGCGCGGTCGACGAGGAGGCGTTCGCGAAGGCGCTGCCGCTGCTCAAGCTCATTCTGGGGATCGATGCCAGTGACTCGCCCGGACGATGAACGTCGCCGCCGTTGGCGCCTTGCCCTCGGGGGTGACGAAGCCGACGGTTTGTCGGAGCGGGATCAGCGAATGGATCGGGCGCTCGCAGCGCTTTACGACCGCGTCGGCGCCGGACAGGGCGCGACGGGGCGGCGCGGCAGTCTCGGCGCTTCCGCTCCGCGCGTCGCGCGTTGGCTTGGCGACATCCGCGAGTTCTTCCCCACGCCAGTGGTGCAGGTGATGCAGCGCGACGCTTTCGAGCGGTTAGGGCTCAGGGCGATGCTGATGGAGCCGGAATTTCTGGCAACCCTCGAAGCCGATGTGCACCTTGTCGCCGATCTCATCAGCTTGCGTGCCGCGATGCCGGCAAAGGCCAAGGACACGGCCCGGCAGGTCGTGCGCAGAGTCGTCGATGAGCTGATGCAGAAATTGGCGCATCAGACTGCCGAGACGATCCGCGGCGCAGTCAACCGCGCGCGCCGCACGTTCCGGCCGCGCCCGGCGGACATCGATTGGCCGCGCACGATCCGTGCGAATCTTGATAAATACCAACCCGAATTGCGCACCGTGATCCCGGAGCGCCTGATTGGGTACCGCCGGCGTTCGAAGGCGCGCATCGATATCGACAGCGTCGTGCTCTGTGTAGACCAATCCGGTTCGATGGCGACTTCGGTCGTGTATTCCTCGATCTTTGCCGCCGTGATGGCGTCATTGCCGGTGATCGCGACGCAGCTCGTGTGCTTCGATACGGCGATCCTCGATCTGACGGACGAGCTGGCCGATCCAGTCGAGGTTCTGTTCGGCGTGCAGCTCGGCGGCGGCACCGACATCAATGCCGCGCTCGCCTATTGCGAAGCAAAGATCGCCCGCCCGGCACGGACCCACTTGGTTTTGATCAGCGACCTCTATGAAGGCGGCAATGCCGCCGCCATGCTGGGGCGCGCGGCCTCGCTGGTGGCGAGCGGCGTGAACTTGATTGTCCTGCTTGCATTGTCCGACGACGGCCGGCCCAGTTATGACGCCAATCATGCCGGCAAGCTCGCGGCACTCGGCTGCCCCGTGTTCGCCTGCACGCCTGACCTTTTTCCCGACCTCATGGCGGCAGCGCTGCGCCGCGACGACATCGCCGATTGGGCCGCCGCACGGAATATCGCGCTCGTGCGCGCGAGCGCCTGAAAGCTACGCCGCCACGCGCAGCACCGCGCGGCCGATGACCTCGCCGCGTTCGACGCGCTCATGCACTGCCTCGGCTTCGGCGAGCGGCCGCACGTCGGTGACCAGCGGCCACACCTCGCCGCGGGCGACGAGGTCGAACGCCGCCAAGATGTCCGAGCGGGTGACATAGCGGCTGCCCAGCAGGTCCTGCTCCTTGTTGAGCATGTCGCGCGCCGACGCCTGGAACGGCTGGCCGGCGCCGCCCAGGGTCACCAGCCGGCCGTGCCGGCCGAGCGCCTTGGCGCCGGCCTCGAGGGTCGCGGTGGCGGACACGTAGTCGATCACCACGTCCACCCCCTCCCCGTCGGTGAGGTCGAGCAGCGCCGCGGCGGCGTCGCAGTTGTGCGGGTTGATGGTCGCGTCCGCGCCCGCCGTGCGGCAGGCGTCGAACTTGTGCGCGGCGACGTCCACGGCGATCACCCGGGCGCGCGCCCACTTCGCCATCATCACCTGATGGATGCCGACCCCGCCGCCGGCGCCGAAGATCGCCACCGTCTCGCCGGCCTGCACCCGGGCGCGGCGCAGCACCTTGTAGGGCGTCGCGAGCGCGTCGGTGACGACGCCGATCTCGGCCGGATGCGCCTTGTAGTCGAGGCCCGCGGGCAGCTTGATGAAGATGTGGGCGGGAAGCTTGATGTACTCGGCGTAGCCGCCGTCGCAGTTGAGCCCGACGTTGCCGCCGCTGTGGGCGCACAGCGGCTCGAAGTTGGCGAGGCACCAGCGGCAATGGCCGCAGTTGAGATAGTAATAGGCGGTGACGCCGTCCCCGACCTTCAGGCCGGAGACGCCCGCGCCCACCGCCACGATCTCGCCCGTGATCTCATGGCCGATGATGCGGGGAAACTGCGCTGGCCGCCGCCCCGCCTTGATGTGCTGGATGGTCAGGCCGGACCCGCAGGTGATCACGCGGGCGACGGCCTCGCCCGGCCCCGCCACCGGATCGGGCAGCTCGACCGGTTCGAACGGCGTGTTCGGCCCGCGCAGCAGCATGGCTTTCATGCGATCTGTCCCCGTCGAATTTCGCTGTCCGCGCGGCCCCGATTGCGGCCGCGCCGTCATCCATCCTACATAGCCGGCGGGGGAGCGAACACATGCGCCGACCGATTCAGATCCGCATGGGCGGCTACGGCCCGGCGACCACCTCGTTCAGCAAGGGGCTCAAGCTGATCGGCGACCGCCTCATCGCCGCGCTCGGCGACGAGGTTGACGTCAAGTACGTGTGGAACATCATGGACCTCGGCTATCGCGCCGAGGACATCCTGTGGCTGGTCGAGCACGGGCTGCTCACGCTCGGCTACCAGTCGTCGAGCTACCTCACCGACCGCGTGGCCGAGCTCGGCATCGTCGACTACCCGTTCGTGTTCCAGACCACCGCCGAGGCCCGCGCCGCCATGGACGGCGATCTCGGGCAGGCGCTGGCGCGCGCGCTCGAGGCGCGCATCGACTACCGCATCCTCGGCTGGTTCGAGAACGGCTTCCGCCACATCTCGAACCGCCTGCGGCCGATCCGCACCCCGGCCGACATGGCCGGCCTGCGCATCCGCGTGCTGCCCAGCAAGGTGCACGAACGCACGTTCGCGCTGCTCGGCGCGGTCCCGCTGCGCATGGATCTGACCGAGGCGATCGAGGGGATCAAGGCCGGTACCCTCGATGCCCAGGAGAACCCGTTCGCGAACACGGTGACCTACGGGGTGCACAAGTTCCACCGCTTCCATACGGTCACCAACCACTTCTACATTTCGCGGCCGATTTTTTTCCATCGCGCCGCGTTCGATGCCTGGCCGGAACGGCTGCAGCAGGCGATGCGCGAGGCAGTGACGGCGGCCGTGGCGTTTCAGCGCGACCTGGCGCGGACCGAGGACGACACGTCGCGTGCCGCGATCGCCGCGCAGGGCTGCGAGATCACCGCGCTCACCGCGGACGAGCATGCCGCCTTTGCGGCGGCCGTGCAGCCGATCTACGCGGAGGCGCGCACGCAATATCCGGCGAAGATATTGAAGCTCCTGCCGCGCGGGATGTAAGCGTCGTAGCCCGCATGAGCGCAGCGATATGCGGGATTCCCGGATGTCGCGCTGCGCGCTCATCCGGGCTACGAACGTGATCCGGGCGGCGCCATTTGCGGCCGTGCGGCGCCGCGCAAGCTTGACAGCGACCGACGGGGCGAACCACCATTGCCGCAAAAGGACGCCGCAGGCGATCGTCCGTCGCCTGTCTTGCAAGGCCCGGCAGCGGCCGGGTGAAGCGTCCGGACAGAGGAGAGCGCCCATGACGCCGCACCGCCTTTTGGCGGCGGCCTGCTTTGCGGCCGGTCTCGTACCGTTCGCCGCCGCCGCCGCCGAGAACACCATCAAGATCGGCTTTCCGATGCCGCTCTCCGGCCCGGCCTCGGTCTACGGCGTGCCGGTCACCAAGGGCGCCGAGATGGCCGTGCAGGAGATCAACGCCAAGGGCGGCGTGCTCGGCCGCAAGCTCGAGCTGCTCGAGCGCGACAGCAAGGCCAATGCCGACGAGGCGGTGCGCCTCGCGCGCGAGCTGATCATCAAGAACAACGTCGATTTCCTCAGCGGCACGCTCACCTCGGCCGAGGCGCCGGCGGTGTCGACCATCGCCAAGGAGAACAAGATCGTCTTCGTCGCGCCGACGTCGAAGACCGTGCAGCTCACCTCGCCGGCGAACCTGCACCCCTACATCTTCCGCCTCGCCTCCAACACCGACATCGACGGCCGCACCGGCGCCTCGATCGTCGCGAAGTGGACCGACGTGAAGCGGGTCGCCACCATCGCGCCGGACTACGCCTACGGGCGCGACGCGGTCGGCGCCTTCGTCGATTTCATCAAGAAGGCGCGGCCCGACATGGAGATCGTCGACCAGCAATGGCCGAAGCTCGGCCAGAGCGACTTCACCCCCTTCATCACCGCGCAGATGGCCAAGCAGCCGCAGGCCGTGTTCTGCGACGTGTTCGGCGGCGATTTCGTCACCTTGGCCAAGCAGGCGGGGCCGCTCGGCTATTTCAAGGCGATCAACAACCGCCTGGCCGACGCCGGCGAGGTCGGCACGACCGACGCGGCGCAGGCGCTGGGCGCCGAGTACCCGTACGGCATCTGGTCCGACGCCTACGATCCGGTCATCTGGCCGGGGAACGAGCCGCCGGAGCACAAGGCGTACATCGAGCGTCTCAAGGCCTTCACCCACGAGCAATACGCCTCCGGCTGGGCGATCATGGGCTACGCCTCCGTCCTCGCGCTGGTCGAAGGCATCAAGAAAGCCAACAGCACGGACTCGGACAAGGTGTCGAAGGCGCTGATCGGGCTCACCTTCGACACGCCGATCGGCAAGCTCAGCTTCAACAACAATCACGAGACGGAGATGGGCGAATTCTGGGGCGAAATGGTCAAGGACCCCAACTACCCGTTCGCCGTCATGAAGAACCCCAAGTACCTGTCGCAGGGCCCGTTCACGAACTGAGGGAGAACAGAGGACAGACGACGGAGGACGGATGACGGATCCGATGTGTCCGTCATCTGTTCTCCGTCGTCCGTCGTCTGAATCATGCCGGCATCCTTCCTGTTCGGCCAGTTTCTCGGCGGGCTCACCACCGCCATGTTCCTGTTTCTCATCGCCTCGGGCCTGTCGCTGGTCTTCGGCGTCATGCGCGTGCTCAACTTCGCGCACGGCTCCTTCTACATGGTCGGCGCCTATCTGGCCTGGCAGGTGGTGCAGTGGCTGGCGCCGATGGCGCACAGCTTCTGGCTGGCGGCGCTGGGCGCGGCGCTCGGGGTGGCGCTGCTCGGCGCCGTGGTCGAACGCCTGCTGCTGCGCCATCTCTACGGACGCGAGGAGCTCTACCAGCTGCTCCTCACCTATGCGCTGGTGCTGATCCTGGGCGATGCCGCCAAGGCGATCTGGGGCACGCGCCAGCTCTCGGTGTCGCGGCCGCCGATCCTCGACGGCGGCATCGAGATCATGGGCACCACGCTGCCGATCTACAATCTCTTCATCCTGCTGATCGGGCCGGCGATCGCGCTTGCCGTCTGGCTGCTGCTCACGCGCAGCGCCGCCGGGCGCATGGTGCGGGCGGCCGCCCTCGACCGCGAGATGCTGGGCGCGCTCGGCGCCAACGTCGGCGCCATCTACACCGGCATGTTCGTCGCCAGCTCGTTCCTCGCCGGCCTCTCCGGCGCGCTGGTCACGCCGATTCAGAGCATCGTGCCGGGCATGGACGTCGAGATCATCGTCGAGGCGTTCATCGTCGTGGTGATCGGCGGGCTCGGCTCGTTCTGGGGCACGTTCTGGGGCTCGGTGATCTACGGCCAGGTGCTGTCGTTCGGCATCCTGGTGTTCCCGAGCTTTTCCATCTTCTCGGTGTTCGCGCTGATGGCCGTGATCCTGATCGTGCGCCCGTGGGGCCTGTTCGGGCGGCCGATCCGATGATGCCGCGCGCCGCGGCGCTCGCCCGTCGCATCCCGTGGACCCTCGTCGCCTTCGTGGCGGCGGCCGCAATCCCGTGGCTCGGCTCGCGCTACGAGACCTTCCTCGGCACCCAGATCGCAATCGACGCCCTGTTCGCGGTGAGCCTCAACCTGCTGCTCGGCACCACCGGGCTCGTCTCGTTCGGCCACGTCGCCTATTTCGGCATCGGCTCCTACGTGTGCGGCATCCTGATGAAGACCTACGCGGTGCCGTTCACCCTCGCCTTGCCGGCCGCGGCGCTCGGCGCCGCCGGCTTCGCGCTGGTGTTCGGCTTCTTCTGCGTGCGCCTCACCAAGATCTACTTCGCCATGCTGACGCTGGCGTTCTCGCAGATCGTGTGGGCGATCTGCTTCAAATGGAACGACGTCACCGGCGGCGACCAGGGGCTGCCGGACGTGCCCTATCCCGATCTCGCCTGGATGTCGTCCATTCCCGGCCTCGGCGACCTGCGTACCGCCGAGCAGTTCTATCTGGTGACGCTCGTGGTGGTGACGGTGTCGCTGCTGGCGATGCGGCGCATCATCGCCTCGCCGTTCGGGCGCATGCTGACCACCATCCGGGAGAACCCGGAACGCGCCGCCTCGATCGGCCTCGACGTGCGCACCTACGAGCTCGCCGCCTTCGTGGTCGCCGGCGGGTTCGCCGGGATCGCCGGCGCGCTGTTCGGCATCTTCAACCGCGGCGTCTTCTCCGACTACGTCTACTGGCCGAAGTCGGCCGAGGTGATGATCATGACCATCCTCGGCGGCATCGAGCATTTCTGGGGGCCGGTGGTGGGTGCGGCGACGCTCGTGCTGCTCAACCAGCAGATCACCTCCTACACCGAGTACTGGCCGCTGGTGCTGGGCAGCATCCTGCTGGTGCTGCTGTTCGTCTTCCCCGGCGGCATTGTCGGCGGGTTGGTGGCCGGCGTCGCCTGGCTCGGCCGCCGCTACGGGAGGCGGGCGCGTGCTTGAGGTCAGAAACCTGAGCAAGTCGTTCGCCGGCTTCCGCGCCGTGGCCGAGGTCAGCTTTGCGGTCCCCGCCGGCCAGATCGCCGCGGTGATCGGGCCGAACGGCGCCGGCAAGTCGACCTTGTTCAACCTCATCACCGGGCACCTGCAGCCGACCGCCGGCCAGGTCTTCATCGACGGGCGCGACACCACCGGCGTGCCGCCGCACCGCATCTGCGGCATGGGGGTGGGACGCTCGTTCCAGCGCACCAACATCTTTCCCAAGCTCACCGTGCTGGAGAACGTGCAGGCCGCCCTGCTCGCCCACCAGGGGCGCGGGCCGAACTTCTGGTCGCGCGCGGAGCTGCTGTGCCGCGCGGAGGGCGAGACGCTGCTCGCCTCGATCGGCCTTGGCGGCCAGGCGCAGGCGGTCGCCGGCACCCTGGCCTACGGCAACCAGAAGCAGCTCGAGCTCGGCATCGCGCTCGCCAGCGATCCGAAAATCCTGCTGCTCGACGAGCCGACCGCCGGCATGTCGGCGGGCGAGACCCGGGCTCACCCTGCTGTTCACCGAGCACGACATGGCGGTGGTGTTCTCGATCGCCCAGCAGATCGCGGTGATGCACCAGGGCCGCATCATCGCCGACGGGAGTCCTGCGGCGGTGCGCGCCGACGCCGAGGTGCGGCGCGTCTACCTGGGCGAGCGGCCATGAGTGCCCTGCTCGAGCTCGACGACGTCCACACCGCCTACGGGCTCAGCCGCGTGCTGTTCGGCATCTCGCTCGCGGTCGAGGAAGGCGAGTGCGTGTGCCTGCTCGGCCGCAACGGCGTCGGCAAAACCACCACCATGCGCTCGGTGATGGGCCTCACCCCGCCGAGCGCCGGCCGCGTCCGCTTCCGCGCGCGCGACATCGCCGGCTGGCCGCCCTACCGCATCGCCCGCGCCGGCATCGGCTTCGTGCCGGAGGACCGGCGCATCTTCGCCGAGCTCTCGGTGTGGGAGAACCTCGACGTCGCCCGCCACGCCTCGACGCGGCCGGGCCGCTGGACGATCGAGGCGGTGTTCGAGCTGTTTCCCGTGCTCGCCAACCTGCGCGACCGGCAGGGCGGCTTCCTGTCCGGCGGCGAGCAGCAGATGCTGACCATCGCCCGCACCCTGATGGGCAACCCAGAACTGCTGCTGCTCGACGAGCCGTCGGAAGGGCTGGCGCCGTTGGTCGTCGACGCGCTGCTCGCCAAGATCGGCGAGCTGAAGGCGCAGGGCCTGACCATCCTGCTCGCCGAGCAGGGCGTCGATTTCTCGCTCGCGCTCGCCGACCGCGTCTACGTGCTGGAGAAAGGCGCGGTGCGCTACACCGGCGCGGCCGCGGCGCTCAAATCCGACCGGGCGCTGCTCGATCGGCTGATGGCGTTGTGATCCCGTAGCCCGCATGAGCCATAAGGGCGGTTACACCCGTCTTCGACGGGCTATGGCGACATGCGGGATTCCCGGATGTCGCGCTGCGCGCTCATCCGGGCTACGGTCCTCACCGACTCGTTCATTGGGGTTGCGCGCGCTCGCGCATAATTCGCCGCCGCTCCAGGCTCTCCGCGGACCAGACGGCGGCGAGGTCGTAGAACTCGGTGACGGCTCTCGCGCCCGGCGGCAGCACGACCCAGGGCTGCTTCGACGACGTGTAGATGTGAACGTCCGGCGGACACCGATCGGGGTCATCCATGGTCCCCACGCGCACGAAGCGGACGGCCGGGCCGGCCTGCGGGTAGTTGCTCCAGATGGCGACCTTGCACGCGGGGCAACGCGCAATCTTCTGGCCGCGTCCGCTCGCCGACGGGGTGTCGATGATCTCCGGCTCGCCGGCGACGGGGACAACGCGCTCCGCCTCGTAGAGCGCGTTGAGCGCGTGCGCCGTTCCCGTCTCCCCCTGGCACCAGCGGCAGTGGCAGGCGTGCACGATGAGCGGCGGACCCTCTAATCGATACCGCAGCCGGCGGCAGGCGCATCCGCCTTCCATGCATGACTCCGATCGTGCGTGCGGTCATTCCGGGTCGTCGCGAAGCGGCGGGCCCGGAATCCATCGCCACAGGCGGTGATCATGGATTCCGGACTCGCGGGCTTCGCCCGCGATCCGGAATGACGGGCTCATCAAATCACGCCGTGGCCTTCGCGGGCACCGGCGGCTCGGCGATCACCTTGCCGGCCCGCAATTCGCCGATCGCGTTTTCGTCCATGCCGAGCCAGTCGGCGAGCACGTCGCCGCTGTGCTGCCCGAGCAGCGGCGCCGGGCCGACGGCCGGCGGCGCGTCGCCGAAGCGCACCGGCCAGCCGCTCATCACGTAGTCGCCGACCACCGGGTGCGGCATGGTCTGGCGGATCTTGCGGTCCTGAAACGTCTTGTCGTCGGCAAGCTCGCGGGTGTCGAGAATCGCGCCGGACGGAATGGTGGCGCCGCCGACGAGCCGCATCGCCGTGTGCTTGTCGTGCTGGCGCGTCCACTCGGCGACGAGCGCGTCGACCTCGGCGCGACGGGCCGTGCGCGCCGCCGGCGTCGCGTAGCGCTCGTCGCCGATCAGGTCCTCGCGGCCCATGACCTTGAGGAGGCGCGTCCAATGCTCCGGGTTGGCCGCGCTGGTGTAGACGTACACGTAGTCGTTCGGCCCGCCGCCCTTGCACGGATAGATGCCGATCGGCGGATGGCCGCCGCCCACCGTGCGCGCGCCCGCGCGCGGCGCCGCCTTGCCGTCGGTGCGCTCCATGACGGTGAAGGCGTTGCGGATGTAGTGCATCACCGAGTCCTGCATGCCGACGGTGAGATGCTCGCCCTGCCCGGTGCGCAGGCGCCGCACGTAGGCGCCGAGAATCGAAATCGCCATGAGCATCCCGGTGCCGGTGTCGCCGATGGTCGCGCCCGGCCGGCACGGCGGCCCGTCCACCTCGCCGGTGACCGACATCGTGCCGCCGGTCGCCTGGGCGATCATGTCGAACGCCAGGTTCTTCTCGAACGGGCTGCCCTTACCGAAGCCCTTCACCTGGCAAAAGATGATCGCCGGGTTGATCGCCTTGATCACATCGTAGCCGAGGCCGAGGCGCTCGATCGCGCCGGGGGCGAAATTCTCGATCATCACGTCGGCGCATTTCGCCAGGCGCTTGACGAGGTCGAGCCCGCGCGGGTCCTTGAGATTGACCGCCGCCGAGCGCTTGTTGGAATTGTACTGCAGGAAATAGAGCGCGTCGGCGTTGGGGTCGGTGCGGCCGATCGCGCGGCCCGGATCACCGGCGCCGGGGTTCTCGATCTTGACCACGTCGGCGCCCATCCAGGCGAGCGCCTCGGTGCACGACGGACCGGCCTCGAACTGGGTGAGGTCGAGGATCTTGAGGCCTGTAAGGCAATTCTCGCCGCTCATGGAGGATGCTCCCGGTTTGCGGCGGGAAGCTTACGCCGGGGTGGGCAGGCGCGTCGAGATGGGCGGCATAGCCCGCATGAGCCATAAGCGCGGGTACGCCCGTCTTCGACGGGCCATGGCGAAATGCGGGATTCCCGGATTGCGCGACGGCGCCGCTCCATCCGGGCTACGCTCCTGGCGGGCGAGCGACACGCTAGGTAGGCGCAAGCGAAGCAACTGTCGAATCGGCTAACGGAACTCACCGAGCACGGCGCGGTACAGTGCCTCCGCGGCAAAGCTCGCTATGCAGTCAGGGTTGGTCAGTTAACCTCGTTGTAGTTGACGTGTCGATCTCTCTGTTAAGTACTGCATTCCCAGTGGAGCCTTGATGACTGCGGCTAGGACGCAAGCCACACGCCCAGAGCATAGGTGCCGGTTCCGATCGCCAGCAGGATAAGGCTGGCAAATCGAGATAGGCCCCAAGCGACGAATAAACCGACCATGAAGCCGAGAAGGATTGTTAGGGTAAAAGTTGCAGCCATAATGAGCCGTTCCCAAACAGGCAGTTCGATGAACAGCCCCGTCACAGCGACAACAAATAGGCTAAATGCCGAGGAGTAGCCGGGCGTCACTAAACGGAAGGGAAGCTGACCGGGTCCGCCTGTTGCGAGTATTCCAAAAAGCAACGACAGTCCAGCAATAAACCCGAGCACGCTCAAACCTACTGAGAAGCTACTCAGACCTGTGAGGCTTAAAATGAATGGAAATAAAAGGACGGCGCCCAATATTATAAAATTGAAAACGACATACACTGTCAATACTGCGGGCAGCGCGGTGGTCGCATCCATAGGTCTTGCGATCATCCGGTCCATTTTGCGGCGAATGCGCAAGATGGTTCGATCCCCAAACTCATGTGCGGGCGCGGCGTCGAAAAGTGCGAAGCCAAAGATGCTTCCTCCTATCAATTGGAGCATGATTCCGATTGCAAACGCTTTCATCAGACCCTCAGCCTTCTTCCCAGAAAGGGTAAGTTCGGCATCAGAAGAAGACCCTCGAAGTCCCAATCGTGTTTATCGGTAGCGCTGTGTCCAGCTGGGACGGGGGTCACCGCCTTGAACAGTGCTGCCAAAGAAGCCGGAAGGCCAGTAACGACCAGAGGACTATCAGTGCAAAGACCATCAGACGCAAATCGCTGACTCGGTAATGCACGAACACGCCAACAGTCATAAGGGCGAAGGACGCCTCCGTACCCAGCTTCTCGGCCATGCTAGCGACCATCCCTGCCATGTTTTTTGGCGAATTTAGGGTCAGATCGGCGTTCGCCGGATGGGGTGCTTTGTGCTTGGTCGCCATGGTGTTTCGTCCTAAGGCCCAATTGGCCCATTAACGCCAAACCGGAATCTTCCGCATCCAACCAATGCCCTGACTGATTTGCCGCAAAGCAACAGGAACAAGCCTCAAGCCTTGAAGGCCTTTTTTGACGATAAAATATACGTCAGCTTTCCTGTCCTGATTGTGATCGAAAGGCGTCACTAAGTATAGGATTCGTAAAGAGTTTCACCTCAAAGCCGAAAGGCAAACGACCCAGCCCGATCGGCGCATAAACATCGAGGCGCGGCCGCACAGGGTTCTCGGAAGTCGCAGGATTCACACACAGATCCGACCACATCGGTGACGAATGTGCCGCGCGCTGGTGGCGGGCTCGGGGGACGAATATCTTTAGAACAGGCGTCCGGATCGGGCGGCGGCTCGTCGAAAAAGACCAACGAAAAATGACAAGGAACCCCCGCGGTGAGGCGAGGGTGTGGACAAAAAGGTTGTCCAAGTTTGCTCCGCACTGGTGGGGCATCTGGGCGTCACGCCCAGTGGCAAGCTGAACCGACGTTCCCCGCAGTGGCGCCCGTGCTTGCTCGGGCGTTGTTCCACTGCGCCTAGGCGGGGGCGGATA